>PJUC01000619.1_pt1 | contig 11982 bp, 5 predicted proteins | sample 1512161 | NCBI WGS metagenome assembly PJUC01 (sample SAMN08177676, study PRJNA422409) | Soil metagenome, whole genome shotgun sequencing project. | isolation source: Soil enriched on filter paper | place: USA: Madison | collected 2015-01-15
CCGACGCGATGGAATAGACCCGCTGCCACCGCTCGATCTGGTCGGCATATTGGCCGCTGGGGTTGAAGCGCAGAGTCGCCGCCGGCAGCTTGGCATAGCCGGCGGCACTGTCCGACAGGATCAGCTTGTGGCGATTGCGCTCATGCACGAAGTAATAATAGATGCCCTCTTCTTCCAGCAGCCGGCTGACGAAGTCGAAATAGCTCTCGTTGTACTGGACGCAATATTCGCGCGGCTGGTAGCTGCCGGTCAGGCTGCGGAATTCGAAGTTGGAAAAGCCGAATTCATGGAAGATCGTCTCGACGATCTTCGGCACCGCCATCGGGCCGCCGTTGCCCAGGCTGTGGAAGATACGGCAATCGCTGGTGTAGGACAGCAGCGACAGCCAGGGCACCACCTCGATCGTGTAATAGCGCTGGTCGCGCCCCACCGGCACGCCGACGCCGAGCGAGCGGGCGATGCCGTTGACGTAATGCCGCTCGCCGTCCAGCTGGCGGAAGCCAATGTTGATGCTGTTGCCGACGATGACTTCCGGCGCCAGCGGTTCGATCGGCCCCAGCGCATCGATGCGGTACAGGAAGGGGCTGGACAGCGACTCCCGCCCCTGGACCCGCTCAACCAGCAGCACGTCGGGGCCGGCCGGGGTTTCCAGCGACAGCAGGCGGTCATCCTGGACGAACTGCATCACGCGCCCTCCCCGGCCCGGCCGGTCAGGAAATCGGCGAAGCGTGCCGCGGGCGGCAGGCCGGCGCCGGTGAAGCCCTGCTCCGCCACGCCCTCGCCGCCCAGCGTCCACCAGCGGGCGGCGGCGGACGACGACGGCCCGCAGGGTTGCGGTACCGACAGGGCACCGACGGAGCCGACGAAGGCCTCGACATCCAGCGTGTGGGTCAGGGCGGACAGCGCCAACTCCTCCGCCGCCTCGAACCATGGGTCGTCGGCCTCCACCCCGTCGGCGGAGTGGCCGGGCGCGAGCAGCGCCACCAGGGTCAGCGGGAAATGCCGGCCGGCCTTGTCGACGCTGGACATCATCACGCCGGCCGCCGCCTGCGGTCCGCACACGCCGGCCTCCAGCACGAAACGCCAGATCGGCGCGTTGAGGTAGCGGTCCATCCACCCCTCGCCCAGCGCCGCCCGGCTGGCCTGCAACCCGTCGAGCAGCCACTCGTGCCACGGGTCGGCGAAGGTCCGCGGCAGTCCGCGCAGCAAGAAATCGCCGCGCGCCGGCAGTTTGCCGAAACAGCCCGCATGTCCCATCACAGGCTGTCCGGGCATCGGAAGTCCTTGAGGTCGCGGATCGAGAAGGGGTTGACGGCGCTGGTCATGCGCACGTCGAACCCGGCCGACTTGCCGGCGGCGCCGAAGCTCAGCGGGATGCGGTCGGGCACCGCCCCCTTGCGGCCGCGGTTGGCGTCCAGCGTGCGGAACCACGCCCAGCTTCCGCTGCGCTGGGTCATCTCCGGCGGTTCGGTCGGCTGCCCGGTGAAGGTCACGCGCAAGTCGCCCGCCCCGCCCGGCTTCGGCCATTGCAGCCCCTGCGCCAGCGTGGCGTTGCGGGCGAAGGTCAGGCGCTGGCCGTCGATGTCCAGATCGACCTGCTCCACCCCCGGACCGAGATAGGTCGGGCGCAGTTCGAAGCGCAGCGACGGCGCCCGGCCCCCGTCGGGGAAGAAGGCGTCGCGGATCGCCGCTGCATGCTGGAAGGCCGGCAGGACGGCGGCCGGGATGCCGAGGTCGGCGGCCGACGGCTGCCAGCGCCAGGGCTCCTTTGTCGTGTCGACGAACGGCCGCAGCCGGTTGGTGAAGAAGGCGTCGATCAGCCCGCCGGGCGCGAACATCCGGGCGAAATCATCCATGCCGACATCGGCCGAGGCGCCCTTCACGAAGGGATAGCGGTTGTCGAGCGCGCGCCGGCACCAGGGCACGACCGTGCTCTGCCACTCAGCGTTGATCTGCGCACGGGCGCCGCTCAGCGTCCGCGCCGTGCCCTGCTCCACCAGTTCCTCGGTCCAGCGGCGGACCGGCTGGGGGAAATAGCCGACATCGGTGGCCAGCTTCTGGAACACCTCGCCGCCGCCGTTGGCCGCCAGATCGAACAGCTTCTGCCCGCCGCCGGAGCCGAGCGACAGCCGCGCCAGCACGGCATGCACGGCCTCCAGCTGGCGCAGCAACTCCTCCAGCCGGGCGTTGCCGCTGTTGCGGGTGAAGTCGTTCAGCGGGCGGAAGCGGTCGTCCACCATCTGCGTGACCAGCTTCGCCACGCCGCTGTCGGCCGCCGCCGCGGCAACCGCAGCCACCGCGGGCGAGGCGCCGGCCGGCGCCTCCGGCACGCGCTGCAGCGTCGTCTCGTTCGCGACCGCCGTCAGCAGCTTCTGCAGGGGAGAGCTGCGGCCGGACAGGATGTTGACCTCCTCGGCCAGCGCCTGCGGGTTGGCGGCCGGCACCAGGGTGATGTCGTTCAGCAGCGCGTCCCAGCGGCCGGCGTAATCGCGCAGGTAAAGCGTCAGTGCCGCCGCCTCAAGTTCCGGACCGGCTTCCTCCCCGCGCGGGGGCCCAAGCAGCCAGCTGAGGTCGCGCACCGAGCGCGCCGCGCCGGGCAGGCCCGGCAGCATGACGGAGGTGAAGCCTTGCAGGGTATAGAAGCCGGGAACGCCGTCGCTGAGGCGCGCACCGGAGGACCGGCGGAACACCCGGTCGCCTTCCGGACCGGCCTGCTCCGACGGGCGCCAGTCCTGCAGCTTGCGCGCCGCCTCGCCGTCACGCACGACGGCATAGGCGCGGGCGGCCAGCGGCGTGCGGGCCAGCACCTCGCGCGCCTGCCGGATCAGTTCGGCATCCAGGTTGGCCTTCGGCAGGCCGGCGGGGGCGGACAGCCCGGCGTCGATGTGACCGAGGATCGCCTTGGTCTCGTCCTCGCCCGGCGGGGGCGAGACGCGGCGCAGCCAGCCGACGGTCCAGCCCTTCACCTCGTCGGCGTTGACCGGACCGGCGCCGCCCAGCGTCAGGTAGAGGCGCAGCAGGGCCTCCACCGCCGGGGCGTCGTCGGCCATCAGCCGGTCGCGCAGGTCGCGCTGCACCCGCACCAGCAGGCGCGGCATCAGCAGCCCGTTGACCGCGCGGCGATAGAGCGTGTCGCCGGCCTCCTCCAGCTTGTCGCCCTGGTAGAGACCGAAATCGAGCGCCAGCTTCTGCTTCAGCGCCAGCGTGTCATGGCCGGCCGGCAGGGCACGCAGCTCGTTCAGCACCGGCCACACGCGGCGGATGTCGTCGTCGGCGACGGTGCCGGCGGCCAGCGCCTCCGCCTTGGGCCGATAGGCGTCGACCGCCTGCTGTTCACGGTCGATCAGCCCGGCATTGCCGAGATAGCTGGCGACCCAGGCGGCGGTCGCGGCGGTGGTGACCAGCCCGAACAGGCTGTAGGCGATGCGCGGAACCCAGATGCGCCGCCGTTCCGCCGCCGGGTCGAATCCGACCATGTTGGCCTCGCGGAACACCAGATCGTTCAGCAGGCCGCCCAGAAAATAGCTGCGCTGCTGCCCGGCGGCGACGGCACCGCCGCGGAAGGGCGCCGCCGGCAGGCCGAAGCTTTCGGCCAGCCCGCCGATCAGCCGGTCGATCTGCGTGCCTTCCTGGGTGCCGCTGGTGAAATAGATGCCGCGCAGCCGCAGCGCCGGCTCGTAGCGGTTGGCCTTGAAGGCGGCGGATACGAAGTCGAGCAGCGGTTCCTTCAGGGAAGCGAACTGCGAGGGGAAGGCGAAGATGGCGCCGCGCCGCTCCTGCGCATGCTCCTGCTGGATGCGGTCGACGGCGCGGCCGGACAGCCGGCCGGCGATGCCGTCCAACTCGCTGCCCAGCGTCGCCATGCCGGCATCGCCCAGTTCGCTTTCGCCCGCCGGCAGGGTGACGCCGACGATCTGCCGGCGCTCGTCGCGGTTCAGGTCATGGAAGAACTCGTTGAAGCCGGCGATCAGGTCGGCCTTGGTCAGCAGCAGATAGACCGGCGCCTCGACCTTCAGCGTCTCGTACAGCTCGCGCAGGCGGCGGCGGATGGCGGCCGCATGCTGCGCCCGCTCCTCCGGCCCGGCGGCGGCGAGGTCGGGGACCGCCATCGCCACCAGCACGCCGTTGATCGGCTGGCGCGAGCGCGCATCCTTCAGCAGCTTCAGGAAGGCGCCCCAGCCGGTCTGGTCCACGGTCTCGTGGCTGTCCTGGGTGGTGTAGCGCCCGGCGGTGTCGAGGAAGATCGCCTCGTCGGCGAACCACCAGTCGCATTGCCGGGTGCCGCCGACACCCTTCAGCGGCTTGCCCCCGGTCTCGTCGGCCAGCGGAAAGTTCAGGCCGCTCTTCAGCAGCGCCGTGGTCTTGCCGGCGCCCGGCGGGCCGATGATGACGTACCAGGGGGTGCTGTAGAGATAGCCGTCGCCCAGGCCCCGCTGCTTGCGTCCGGCCTTCAGCAGGGCGAGGGATTCGGCGAAGGTCTTGCGCAGGCCGGCGACCTCGTCGGCCTGGTCCACCGCCGCCATGCGTGCCGCGTCGGCACCGCCCGTCAGCTCCGCCGTCATCCGCTCCTCGGCCTTGGCGTCGCGGCGTTTCAGCAGGATCAGCACGATGGCGAGGATCGGGAAGGGCACGGCCGCGGCGACCGCTAGCCAGGGCATGTCCAGACCGGCGAGCGGCGCCAGCAGCGCGATCAGCGCCGCGGCGATCACCGCGCCGATGAGGCCCAACACTGCGCGGGAGAGCAAGATGGCGGTCAGCCGACTCATTCCGATACCCCTGTCCCTGATCTTCTTGCGGCGTCATCGCCTTTCGGCGCCTCTGCCGGCCGCTGGCACCGCCCCCGGCGGGGCGGTTCCGCTCATTTCTTGAGGATGATGTCGATCCGGCGGTTCGCCGCCCGGCCCTCGGGCGTGTCGTTGGACGCCACCGGCTCGGTATCGGACTTGCCCTCCGCCTTCAGGCGGGACTTGTCGGCGAACAGCGGATCGAATTCCGCCATCACCGATTCGGCGCGGGCCTTCGACAGGTGCCAGTTCGAGGGGAAGCGCAGACGTCCGCCGCCGGTCATCGGAACATTGTCGGTGTGGCCGGTGATCAACACCGCGCCCGGCTCCTCCGCGACGGCGCGGCCGACGCGCAGGACCGATCCCCGCACCTTGTCGTTCAAAGTGGCGCTGCCGCTGGCGAACAGGGTGGTGCCGCGCATGCGCACGGTGACCGACAGCGCGTCCTCCGTCACCTCGACCAGTCCCTCGGCGATCTCCGGCTCCAGGAATTTGCGCACACGCTGGACCTGGGTCGTCGGCGGCGGGGGCGGCGGGGCGATCTGCGGCGGGGGCGGCGCCTCTTCCGCCAGCTTGACCGGGGCGGGCGCCTCGATCACCACGCCGCCGTGCGGCGGCAGCCCGGCCAAGCCGGCGAACAGCCGGTCGGACGCGCCGTTCAGCAGGAAGCTGAGGGCCAGGAACAGCAGCAGCAGGAACAGCGCCGTGCCGGCGCCGGTCACCCAGACCGGCAGCGAACTGCGCGGCGGCCGGTATTCCATCGCCATCGCCGCCGCGTTCGGGCAGAGAATGCGGTCGGCGTAGCCGCGTTGCTTGACCAGGATGTTGTAGACGTCTTCGCGGATGCGGGCGTGCTCGGTGTCCTGGCGCCCGCCGACGCGGTAGCGGCCGCGGAAGCCCAGCGACAGGCAGAGATACATCAACTCCAGCAGATCGCCGTACTTGCCCGGATCCTGGCGGGCGGAGGCGAGACGCTCATAGAACTGCTCACCGCCGACGACGTTCTTGTGGAACATGCTGGTGACGTTCTGGCGCGTCCAGGAACTTTGGCTGCCCCAGGGGGAATTCAGCACGATGTCGTCGATCAGCGCGCAGAGCACATAGTGCGCCGTCGCCTGGGTCGCCCCATCCATGCCGGACGCGGTCACCCATTTCTTGAAGTCGCCGAGGGCGCCGATCACGCGCTGGCGCAGCGACTCAAGGTCCGGCACGCCGCCGATGTCGTTCAGCCGCGCCGCCAGAAGCAGCACCGACGAGGCGGCGGCGGCCAGCGGCGAGCGCGCGGCGAAGATCGCCGCCAGCGCCGGGCCGGAAACCCCGACCGCTGACGCCCGCGACGCGAAAACCGCCTCCCCGCCGGCTGAACCGTCCGACGCGGCCGGCCGCCGGCCGCCCGGCGTCGGCATCAGGACCGTGCGTTCCGATTCCGGTCCGGGCGTGCCGCCAAACTGATCGCCGCCTTGCATGTCCACCCCAATCCCCGCGCCGCTCCCGAAACGGACCGGTCCATCATTTCCAAACACTGTGAACGAACCAATCGACGTTAATCTACCCATTTCTGGCTGGGGATTTTGGGCGGCGTCGCAACGGTCGGCCCCGTGGCGGCGTTCCGCCCCCGCCCCACCCGCCTTATGGCGTTCCAGCCTCCGGCGCGGCCAGCGGGAACGGGTTCAGCTCGTTGCCGCCGGTCTTGAAGATCGCGGACTGGTGCCAACGCTTTTCCCGCGCCAGACGCGGCACAGCACGGTTCACATACTGGCCGAGCGTCAGGTTGTAGACCGCCTCATCCCCCGGCAGCAGCGCCTTGCCCTTCAGCCCTTCCAGCACCGCGTGGGCAAAGATGCCGTTGCGGCCGTCATAGCTGTCCAGCGCCTCCTCCTGCTCCGACGAGGCGGCCAGCAGGTAGCGCTGTCCCATGTCCTGGTACAGCTTGTCGACCGTGCCGGCCGACACCGCGCCCGAATGGCAGGTGTCGAGCATCACCAATACGTTGCGGGCGGAAATCGCGCTGACCAGCCGGTTCAGCTCCTTCTCCGACAGGCCCTCCCGGCCGATCGCCTCGGCGGTGGCGGCGGTCACGTCCTGGGTGATGAAGTGATAGAGCTTGACCGACGGGTCCTTCGGCGACGGCACGATCACGCCATGGCCGGCTAGGTAAAGGACGACCGTGTCCTCCTCCCGCGCATTGGCGGCGAGCGCCTCCAGCCCGGCGACCACGGCCTCGCGGCTCGCCTCCTCGTCATAAAGCGTCTTGGACAGAGCCAACGACTGGTCCCGGTCATAGCCGGCGGGAATCCGGCCGCGCAGCGCGTCGGCGAAGGCGGTGGCGTCGGCGCGGGCGAAGCGCAGCTGCGACCCCTCCGGCCGGTACTTGTCGATGCCGACGACGAAGGTGATCAGCCGTGGCCGGTCCGGCACCGCGCGCTGCCCCTTGCCGTCGTCCGCCACGGCGTCGGCCACCGCGGCAGGCTTCGGCAGCACAAAATCGACCAGGGCCGAGCGTTCGTAGATCGCATCGGAGCCGTTGTAGGCGCGGATCTGCACCCGGTTGCTGCCGGGATCGAGCCGGATGGTGCTGACCCGCTCCTCCGGCACCGGTGGCTGGTCCTTGGGCGGAGCGACAGAGGGTTGCGCAGCGGTGGACGATTGCGCCGCAGTTGCGGGTTGGGGCGCCGGCTCCTTGGCGCGGGCGAAGGCGCGGGACTTGTCCTGGCCGCTGACGTTGCGGCCGTTGCGGAACAGGTCGACCGTGCCGATGCCGCCACCGGTATCGGCCAGACGGTAGCGCAGGCGAACGGAACCGATCCCCTCCGGCAACGCGACGGTCAGGCGCGGTTCCTCCGCCGCGACGTCCAGATCGACCCCCTGCGAGCCCGCCGGAGATCCGCTCTGCGCCGGCGGCTTCGGCGGTGCCGCCGGCGAAGGTGCCGGCTCCTTTGCGCGGGCGAAGGCGCGGCTGACCGGCGTCATGTCCAGCGGGTGACAGGTTTCGGCATCCGCCGCCGCAGCCGGAGCGGCCGGCGCGGGGGCCGGACTTGCCGTCGGCGCGGGCGCCTCGGCGGCGCCGGTGCCGAGCGCCAGTCCGCGGGCGGCGGCCGGCACGGTGCAATAATCCAGCAGGGTCACCTGCGGACGGCGCTGGGTCAGCAGGCGGATGTCACCGATGGCGGCGAGCCGCGCCGCGATGTCCGCCTGCCCGGTCTGCTGCAGCTTGGCGCGCACCAGTTCGGGCGCATCGAAGACGCGGTAGACCTGCTTGAACTCGATCCACTGGCTGCCCTTCTTCTTCGGGTCGTTCAGGTGGAAGCCGACCAGCGTCTCGCCACCACTTTCCGAATGGTCGAAGAAGGCCTCCGGCGTCCACAGCACCCAGCGGCGGCCGTCGCGGTGCGGGAACAGCGCCGCCAGTTCCTCCAGCGGGCGGGCGCCGCCGGACAGCGCGTACCAGCGCAGCGTGCCGTCGCCCAGCGCCGCCACGGCGACGCGGCCATCGGCGGAGGCGACGACTCCCCACACGGCGGCCGGCACCTCGGCGCGGGCAAGCTCGGCCCCGGCCGAATCGAGAAGGCGCAGGCTGAATTCGCCGCCCATAAGCACACGGCGCTGCGCCCCCAGCACGGTGACGCTGCGCGCCCACTCGCCGCTGTCCAGCTTCACCGGCTGGCCATTGACCTTCGGCGCGCGGCTGTTGCGCCAGTCCGCCACACCGATCCCCGGCCCTTCGGCGACCGGACGGTTCAGACCCGGCAGCGGTTCCGCCGCCGGGGTCAGGCTGCGGGCCAGAACGTCGAAGCGCATCGGCCGCTGGCCGCCCTGCTCCATGCCGAATTCCAGCACCAGACCGTCGTCGGACAGGCCGAAACGGCCGAGATGGATGTCACGGTAATCGGCGACGTCTCCCATGCGGGCGAACTGCAGCCGGCCGGCCGGATCGATCACGCCCCAACCGGGATCGGCGGCGGCGAATGCCACGCCGCCGCCCGGCAGGGCCAAAAGGTGGGTCACGGAATCGCGCGCCGCCGCCACGTCGGTGAAGGCGCCCTTCCCCGCCTCGGCCCAGCGGCGCACCACGTTGCGCGTGCCGTCCTGGGTCGCGGTGCCGGCGGCGACCAGGGTGGTGCCGTCCCAGGCGACGGCGGCGAAGCTGCCTCCGGCGATGCCGGTGGTCTTGGGCGAATAGCGCGTCTTCAGGTCGGCGCCGGACAGCACGTCGACCCGCGTCTGATCGGCATAGCCGACCGCCAGCAGCGACCCGTCGTGGGAAAAGGCGACCGAATAGGGAAGCCCCTTGCCCGGATTGCGCTTGGCCTTCTGCTTGAAGCCGGCGTCATAGAGCCGGACATTGCCATCGAAGGAGGCGGTGGCGAGCCGTCCGTCGGGGGAGAAGGCGAGGGCCGAGACCCGCGCCCCGTATCCCGCATCCTCCGCGACCATGCGGAAGCTGGCGCTGTCCCACACGCGGAGGCCAGCGGTGCCGCCGAAGGCCCCGGCGACGAACCGGCCGTCCGGCGAGATGGCCAGATCGTTCAGCACCTGCGGCTGGCCGGGAAGCCGGGCCTTCAGCCGCTGCGCCTTCACGTCGAACAGGTAGAGCGTGACGCCGTCGCCCCAGCTGGTTCCCGTGTTCCCCGCGGCGACGGCCAGCGAGCCGTCGGCGGACAGGGCGACGGCATAGAGCGCCCCCTCGTCCCCCGCCTCCATCGGCACGCGCAGCACGCCCAGCGGCTCGCCGCTGTCGCGGCTCCACAGGCGCAGGGTCTTGTCGTTGGAAACGCTGGCGATCAGCCGGCCCTGCGCATCGCTGGCCAGCCGGTTGACCCGCGCGGTGTGGCCGCCGGTCTCGATCCGCAGGAAGGCCCCGGTCGACGCATCGCCCGCCAGCGCCGGCCGGGCCGTCAGCCCGCCTGCCAGGAGCCCGCCCAGCAGGAGGCCGAGGAAAGCCCACAGAAAGGCGCCGGCCCGAAGGCCGCACCGAAGTCGCGCGATCTGGCGAGTGAGACAGCCGGCCATCATCCGTTCCGCTTGCACTGTGTCGCCGGGACCGGCCCGGCCGCGCACCCCATAGGTCTCCGGGGACACGCGGCCGGACCGCTCCGGTCAGAGTGGGGCCTCAGACCGCGTCGAGGGTGGCTTCCTTCTGGGCGATCTGCTGAATGCTGGTGGTGGTGGCGTTGATGCGCTCCGATGTCTCGAACGCGGTGTTGGTGCGCTGGACCACCTGCGATGCCGGGGTACCGCTGGCGGTGGTCGTGGCGGCCTGCTTCGCCTTCTTCTTCTTGGTCTGCTCCTTGACTGCGGTCTTGGTGCGGATCCTCTCGGCGGCGCCCGGTTCGATGTTGTAGGCGGCGATCAGATACTCGTCGCGGCGCTTGACGATGTTCTGGTTGATGCTGCTGGCGATGGCGTAATCCTTGTCCAGCTGGGCACGGATCAGGGTCATGCGCTGCTCCGCCTCCGGCTTGCCGATGCGCTTGGCCTTGTAGTCGGCCTTGACGCGCGCGATCTCGGCGCGGCGGCAGTTCACCAGCTGGTCGAGAGCGATCTGAGTACGGTTGAGGTTCTGGTTTTCGGTGTCGAGGTCGTTCATGACGCCCAGGATCGCCTGATCGCGGCCCTGCTGCGCCTTGGAATTCCAGTAACCACCGAGCGTGCCCAGCGCGGCCCCGGCAGCGGCGCCGATCAGTGCGCTCTTCAGGTTGCCGCCGGCGAGCGCGCCGGTCAGCGCGCCGACGCCGGCCCCGATGGCGGCGCCCTTCAACATGTCCTCGGCATAATAGTCGCCGGTCGAATCGAGCGCGACGCGGTATTGGTAGCAGGCGTCGGTGCCGTCATTCGCGCCGATGCGGTCCTGCTGCGTGGTCACGCAGCCGCTGAGCGCCATGGCGACGATGGTGATGGAGACGAGGCTTGCCTTGGCGCGGTTGCTTCGCATGAGCTTATTCCCGTTTGCACTGCCGTTTGCGGCGTCATTCGTTCCGTTCCCGAAGTCCCGGCCGGCCGTTCCACCCCCACAGTGGATACGGCCCCCCTGCCGATCGGGTCCGGCTGCAACGCTGCCACAGCAACAACCGCAAAGGAAGTGATCTTTACCACCAATTCGTGCGGCCTTTTATGCATCGGCATCCGCGTGTAGCCTGCGCTGCACGGCATCGTTGGGGGACTGCAATGTTTCGAGGAAGGCGACGCCAGGGCACAGCCGCCGGCGCAATTTTGGGAGGCTTCGTCACGGTCGCCGCCGCAGCGGGACTTGTGCTCGCGGCCATGCCGGCGCGGGCGGAAATCGCCGCCCTGGTCATCGGAATCGATCGATATACCCAGGTCAACCCGCTGCAGGGCGCGGTGAACGACGCCCGCGACATCGCCGGCGCGCTGAAGGGGCTGGGCGTCCGCAAGCTGCGCCTGTTCATCGACGGGGAGGCGGAGCGCAGCCGGATCATCGCCGCGTGGCGGCAGCTGATCGCCGAGACCGCCCCCGACTCGACGCTGGTGCTGACCTTCGCCGGCCATGGCGCCCAGCAACCGGAGCGTGTGCCCGGCAGCGAGGCCGACGGCATGGACGAGTTCCTGGTGCTGGCCGATTTCGCCCCGCGCGGCCCCGGCACCGCCCAGCGTCTGACCGACGATGAGATCGCCGTTCTGCTGAAGGAGGCCGCTCCGCGCCGGGTGATCTTCATCTCCGATTCGTGCCATTCCGGTACGATGACCCGCGCCTTCGACGACCGCGCCGGCATGCTGGGCACGCGGGCGGCGAAGATCGACGGCGTTCCGGTCGACCATATAGAGGACGACGCCCTTCCCCTGCCCACCCGCGCCGCCCTGCAGGCGGAGGCGGAGGACCAGCCGAACGTCACCTTCTTCGCCGCGGTGGCCGACCACGAGCTGGCGCCGGAGGTGATGATCGACCAAAAGCCGCGCGGCGCGCTCAGCTGGGCGTTCGCCAATGCCTTGCGCGGTCAGGCCGACCGCGACGGCGACGGCATCGTCACCAAGGGGGAACTGGAGGCGCATGTCCGCGGCGCCGTGCGCATGGCGCTGGAGGGGCGGCAGCATCCGCAGGTGCAGCCGCGCGGCCGTGGCGAGATTCCGCTGATCGACCCGGTTGCCACCAAGCCGAAGCCGCCGTCCCTGCTGCCGGACGCCGGGCCGATCCCGCTGCGCATCCTGGGCAAGCCGGCGGCGGTGAAGAAGCTGGCGGCGG
>PJUC01000620.1_pt1 | contig 11925 bp, 13 predicted proteins | sample 1512161 | NCBI WGS metagenome assembly PJUC01 (sample SAMN08177676, study PRJNA422409) | Soil metagenome, whole genome shotgun sequencing project. | isolation source: Soil enriched on filter paper | place: USA: Madison | collected 2015-01-15
CTCCGCCATGCTGCGACCATAACCCTCAGCCCGCCGCAGGACCAGGGCCAGTGCGCGGTCAGGGGACGTATGCCCCGCCGGCCAGTGCGACCGGGTACATCCACGCCAGCAGCGCGATGATCAACAGGGTGACCAGAGTGACCGCGACCCCCGCGGGCCACCTGCGCCCATCCATGGTGGCGACTCGCCGTGCGCCACCGATCAGACAGCCCAGCGACAGCAGTTGCAGCACGACGCTGAAGCCCACGAGCAGGTCGGCTTCGTCATCCCGTATCGACAGACCGAGCACCGCCGCCGCCGCAATCGCGCTGAGAAGCGCAGCCGTCGTCCATGCCCCCACGGCGAACCCGCCGTTGGAGGCCCCCGTTCCCCGGACGATCAGCCGGTGAGGCACATCGTTCGCGACGTCGTCTGAACCGCGAAGGATCTCGTCGAAGGACTGGGTCGTGCGGTTGGCGGTCATCCACGTGCCCTCTCGTCAGTAGCAGGCGGTCGCGCCGCCTCGCGGTCCTCAGTCACTCGGAGATCGAGATCGTCTCCGACAGCGTGTCGCCGCTGTCGGTGATCACGCGCCGGAACACATCGCCGTCGCGCACGTACATCCCGGCCTCCGCGCCGGTGATGTAGTACTGGCCGGCGGCGTCGCCCGGGAGCATCGTCGGCGTGAGGTACAGCAGGTACTGGGTTCCGGTGCTGAGCTTCTCGTCGATCTGCTGGCGCACCTCGATCTCGTCGCCGACCTGGATGGTGCTCGCTTCGGCATCGACGTTCGAACCGAGCGACGGGTTGCCGGGAGTGTTCTCGACCACCACGGTCGCCACGGTCGCATCGCCGTCGACGCTCTCGCTCTGCACGGTGCCGACGACGATGTCGGTGCTGTCCAGCGCCATCGCGTCGTTGCTGTCGTACAGCGTGGCGCGACTGCCCGAAGAAGCCGTCGTGCAGCCGGCGAGGCTCACCGCGGCAAGCAGCGCGATCGCCGTCACCGCCATCCCGTGTCGTCGTGAGGTCATGGTCACCGCTCCGTCGCGTTCGGTCGGGCTTCGGCGCCAGCCTAACGCCAGAATGCGCAGATCAGAATCCGAAATGCGAGAGAAGGATGCCGCCGGTATTCCGGCCCCCGGGTTCACCAGACGGTGCCGCCGCCGATCGAGATGCCGCCCCAGGTGAGGGCGATGAAGATGGCTGCGAACACGACCGGGGCGATGCCGGTGCCGCTGCGCGCGAGGCCCTTGAGCAGGGCGATCACGGCGAGGACCGCGGCGATGACCGAGAGCAGGCCGCCCAGCACCAGCCCGATGAACAGCGGGATGGGCATGAGCACGAGACCGGCCAGCGCGAACCAGAACGCGGCCCAGGCCGTCGGGTTCGACTGACGTGTGTGGGGGGAGGACATGCCCCCATCCTCTCGCGTTTGCGCGGGGCCGCCCGGCCGCCGGCATCCTCTCCTCAGTCGATCCAGAGCACCACGCCGGTCATGCCGGTCAGCACGGCCGCCGCACCGGCCCGGATCGCCGCGTCGCCGCGCTTCGGCGTGAACGAGTCCTCGTCGAAGTGCGTGGCCGAGCCGAGTCCCTCGCCGCGGAAGCCGGCGCCGGTCCAGTCGACCGCCGTCACGTTGTCCGTGGGCTCGGCCAACTCGGCGCCGAGCACGAGGAACGACACGTCGAGGTGGTTCGGCGTGACCGTCGCGAGTGCGTCGATCAGGGACTCGCCGGTGCTGACGATGAGGTCGGGCTTCATGTCCATCGCGTCGACGATCGCCGGGATCGCGCCGGACTCGTCCGCGACGACCGTCCGCAGCGACACCCCCTCGCTCGACGCCCACTGCTGGACGGCGGCGTTGAGCACGTCGGTCGTGGCATCCGTCCCACTGGTCAGCAGCACGACGCGGTAGCCGGGCGACGGTGAGACGCCGCGCCACGAGCCGTCCGCGGGCACGACGGTCGCCTCGGGCGAGGGCGCGGTCCCGGGGTGGAAGCCAGCGCCGGGCGTGCCGACGATCGTCGGCTCTGCGCGCGGGGTGGTCCAGTCATCGGTGGCGCAGCCGGTCAGCGAGAGAAGGAGCACGGCAGCAGCGGTGGTCGCGGCGAGGGCGCGGAGAAGCACGGTCGTCCTAGGGGATGGAGAGCGGGATGCTTCCAGCATGCGCGAGGGGCGCCCGCCCGCAGCCCCCGCAACGGGTCCGTTCGCCGACTGTTCGCTTTGCCGGCCCCACTCGTTCACGCGGCCGGGCCGGGCGCGTCACGTGCCGCCGGGAGGCTCGCCTGTTGGAGTCGGGCGACACCCGACGCCATTCCCCCACCCGCTTCCAGACAGAACGGAAGACACATGCTTTCGGAAGCAACCTCGCGGCCCTCGGGCCGCGCGGCCCTGTGGCTCTCGGCCGCAGCGGTCAGCGCCGCCCTGGCGTTCGGCGGTGCGTTCGCCGCGCCCGCCGGCGCACACGCGGCCACCACGGCGACCTACACCGGCATCGTGCTCGGCGTCGGCGCGGACGAGACCCAGCGCACGGTGACCTGGTACTCGTCGGACGACAGCGCGCAGGTGATCCAGGTCGCGCCCACCGCCGCGCTCGTGAACGGCGAGTTCGTGGCCTCGGTGACGACCTTCGCCGCCAACGGAACCGCGAACATCGCGTCGAGCGGCGGCTTCAACCGTCACGCCACGATCTCGGGCCTGCAAGAGAACACGCAGTACTCGTACCGCGTGGGCTCTGACGGCAACTGGTCGACGACGTACTCGTTCAAGACGCAGTCGTTCGAGGGCGACTTCGACTTCCTGTTCTTCGGCGACCCGCAGATCGGCGCCTCGGGCAACGTGGCGAACGACCAGGCCGGCTGGGTCGACACCATGAACGTCGCGCTGAACGCCAACCCGAACGCCGAGCTGCTCGTCTCGGGCGGCGACCAGGTCGAGACGGCCAACACCGAGGCGCAGTGGGACGCGTTCCTCGCGCCCGAGCAGCTGCGCTCGTACCCGTGGGCCGCGACCATCGGCAACCACGACGTGGGCGGCAAGGCGTACGAGCAGCACTTCTACACGCCCAACACGGACTACTCGGCGGCCTACTACCGCGCCGGCAACACGGCGACCGAGTCGGGCGGCGACTACTGGTACATCTACAAGGACGTGCTGTTCATCGATCTGAACAGCAACAGCTACAACAACGCGACGGGCGGCGGCGACGCGGCTCACGTGCAGTACGTGACCGACGTCGTGAAGGCCCACGGCGCGCAGGCGAAGTACACCGTGCTCGTCTACCACCACTCGATCTACTCGGCCGCTTCGCACGCGAAGGATGCCGACAACAAGGTGCGTCGCGTCGACTTCCCGACCACGTTCTCGCAGCTCGGCGTCGACCTCGTGCTGCAGGGCCACGACCACGTCTACACGCGCAGCTACGAGATCAAGGACGGCCAGAAGGCCAACCCCGACGAGCAGCCGGGCGCCAACGAGGTGTTCGTCGGCGAGGGCGGCGTCATCTACATGACCGCCAACTCGGCGTCGGGCTCGAAGTACTACAACATCACCGCGCCCGACAACAGCGGCACGAGCGGCGCGGGCAACGGCGCTGACCCGCTGAACCCGTCGAGCTACTGGTACAACTCGGTGCAGAGCCAGGAGAAGACTCGCAGCTACGTCAAGGTGCAGGTGAAGGCCGACGAGCTCGTCGTCGAGGGCATCCGCTCGCAGACGTCGCCGGGCGGCGGCGTCGACTCGAAGATCGACTCGGTGACCATCCACCCGCACCACGCGGACGGCGGCGAGGACGTTCAGGTGATCGTCCCGACGGCGGCTCCGGGCGAGTTCGGCTGGACCATCGACGGCCAGAACGGTCTCGTCGACCTCGGCACGGCCGTCGAGAAGGACGGTTACTTCGAGGCCAAGGGTGAGATCAACCCGATCGCCGTGTCGGATACGCGTGCGTCGCTCGCCCCGTGGTCGATCACCTCGGTGCTCGGCGACTTCGCCGACGGCGACAAGACGTTCCAGGCCAGCTACCTCGGCTGGAGCCCGAAGGTCGTCACGCCGGGTGCCGGTGCGGTCGCCGGTGCGGCCGTCACCTCGGGCTTCGACGGCGGCGCGGGCCTGTCGGTCGACCGCGTGCTCGGCGCGGCGCTGCACGGCCACGAGAAGGGCGAGGCGCTCCTCGGCGCGAACCTCGACCTGAAGCTGCCGACCGAGACCCAGACCGGCAGCTACCGCGCGACGCTGACGATCACGGCGCTCGCCGGCTGATCGACCGATCCGCCACACCGCGTCCGTGGGAGAGAGCGCTCGCTCTCTCCCACGGACCGTCCCGTTTCCGCACCACCCCGAAAGCCCACCCGTGAACGCACGCCCCGCCTCCCCCCGATCCCTCCGTCGCCTCAGCGCGCTGTGCGCGGCCGCCCTCGTCGCGCTCGCCGTCGCCCTTCCCGCAGCATCCGCCGCCGCGGCCGACGACACCACGGACGTCAACTGGACCGTCCGCACCGAGTCCAACGACTTCGGCTCCGACCGCACCAACTACGGCTACACGATCGATCCCGGCGGCACGGTGACCGACGGGATCGTCGTCGCGAATCATGGCCAGGAGCCCGTCGACCTCAAGGTGTACGCCGCCGACGGTTTCACCTCCGAGGACGGCGCCCTCTCGCTCGTCGTCGCCGGGGAGGAGTCGAGGGCCGTCGGCGCGTGGATCACGCCGGGTCAGGAGTCCCTCACGCTCGGCCCGGGCGAGACCGCCAGCATCCCGTTCACCGTCAGCATCCCCGACAACGCGACGCCCGGCGACTACGCCGGCGGCATCGTCACGTCGCTGACGGTGCCCGACGCCGCGACCGGCGTGAACGTCGACCGCCGTCTCGGCATCCGCGTCAATCTGCGCGTGGGCGGCGCGCTCGCGCCGGCGCTCGCCGTCGAGAACCTCTCGGTCTCGTGGAACGGCGCCCTCAACCCGTTCGCCGGCGGCGACGCCACCGTCACGTACACGCTCCACAACACCGGCAACGCGGCGATCTCGGCCGATCCCGCCTCGACGGTGGGCGGTGTGTTCGGCCTGCTCGCCGTCGACGCGCCCCAGGCGGACGCGGCGCCCGAACTGCTGCCCGGCGAGAGCGTGACGCAGACGGTCGTCGTCCCGAACGTGCCGCCGCTGTTCGCGCTGCTCGCATCGACCACGGTGACCCCGGTGGTGACGGATGCCGCCGGCTCGCGTTCGCCGATCGCCGAGGTGTCGGCCTCCGCCGTCGGCCTCGCCGTGCCGTGGACGCTGCTCGTGATCGTGGCCCTCATCGCGGTCGCGCTCGTGCTGGTGCTGCGTCGCCGAGGCCGGAACAAGGCCGAGGCGCAGCAGCGCGAGGACGCCCGTGTCAGCGAGGCCGTCGCTCAGGCGCTGGAAGAGGAGCGCGCGAAGTCCACGGTCGGCGCCGCCGACTGACCCCTGTCACACAGCGCCCCGCCCCTCGGCCGAGTCCGAGGGGCGGGGCGCTTCGTCATGGCCGCGAGAGCCGGCCGCGGCTCAGCGACCCGATACCGGCGTGGGCTCGGAAGAGGACTCGGGCTCCGCGACCACGGCGGGTGCGGCATCCGCTTCACCGCGCTCGGACGGGATGCGGGTGAAGTACCAGAGCGCCGCCACGACCGCGACGAGCACGAGGTACCAGACCACCGGGAAGCGGGCGATGCCGTCGAACACCGGCTGCAGCACGGTCGTGCCGTCGAGGCTGATCGCGATGATCCACGCCGAGGCGGCCACGATCGCGAGGCCCGCGATCACCGTGCGGAAAGCCGGGTACGCACGGGCGTGCGAGAGCCAGATCAGCAGCGGCAGCACCAGCACGGCGGCGCACAGCTGCGCGAGCTCCACGCCGATGTTGAACCCGAGGATCGCGACGAGCTTCTCGCCGAAGCCGAGGTTGAGGTCGAGGATCGTGGTCGCGAAGGCGGTGCCGTGGACGAGGCCGAACACCCCGGCGATGAGCAGCTCGCCGCGGGGCATGAGCGGCTTGATCGCGTGGACCGCCGCGACCACGATCGACACCGCCACGAGGATCTCGACCGGCTTGGTCGGGAACGAGACGACGCCCAGCGACACCAGCGCCAGCGTGATGAGGTGGCCGACCGTGAACGACGTGATGATGAGGGCCGCCCGCAGCACCGCGCGCTCCGTCGGGATCGGCTGCGTCCAGCGGAACCCCCGCCGGGACCGCACCGCCAGCGAGGGCGCGACGATCAGCAGGGTGGTGAGGAACAGCAGGTGGTCGGTGCCCTCGGCGATGTGCAGCATCCCGAGCCACACGACCGAGAAGAAGCCGTGCAGCGGCGTCTGCTGCGCGCGGTCGAGGGTGATCTCGGTGACGCCGCCGCCGAGCACCCCGACCACCTCGGGATCGCCCTCGGCGACCTGGCCGTTGTTCCAGTCGCTCACCAGCGCCACGTACACCTGGTGCGAGGGGACGACGTCGAGGATGAAGTCGTAGTCGAGTGTGACCGCGCCGTCGATAGGCCGGCCGCCGTCGGCGAAGCGGATCGTGGTCTCGATCGAGTCCTCGCCGTTGACGGTGACGAACTCGGGCGTCTCGGTCACCGTCGGCGCCAGCTTCGTCGAGCCGACCGACACCGTCACCCGGTTGAGGACGAACGACATGAGGTTGTCGGCCACGGCGTCCAGCTCTGCCTGATCCGTCTCGAGGTCGTAGCCGGTCGCCGCGACGAAACCGGCCTTCTGGATCTGCATCTTCACCTCCACGGCGTCGGAGTGGACGGTGACGAACACACCGGTGCTCCCCGCAGGATGCGCAGACGCGCCGGTCGCGGGAAGCAGCACCAGCAGTGCGGCGAAGACCGCTGCGATGCCGAGAAGAAGAGGACGCGTGAGGCGGGGGACGGCAGAGAGCACTCGGTGACGTTAGTGAGCCACGGCGAACAACAGCCCAACGGGAAGTGACGCGCCGGCGCGGCGTCAGACCCGCCGCAGGCGCTCGGCCTGCCGCAGCAGATGCTGCTGCTCCAGGACGCTGGTCGCGCGGCGCGCGGCCTCGGCGTACTCGGCGGCGGCGGCATCCCGTTCGCCGGCCCGTTCATGCAGGTACGCGAGCGCCGCGTGGTACCTCGGCACGTCGGCGTCGACACCGTCGAGGGCGGCCAGCCCGGCGCGCGGTCCGTCGGCCTCGCCGACCGCCACCGCGCGCCCCAGCCGGATGACCGGCGAATCGCCGAACGCCAGCAGCTCGTCGTACCACTCGACGATCTGCACCCAGTCGGTCTCGGCGGCGGTCGGCGCATCGGCGTGCAGCGCGGCGATCGCCGCCTGCGCCTGGTACTGCCCGAGCCGGTCCTGCGCGAGCGCCGCCTGCAGCACCTCGACGCCCTCCGTGATCGCCGCCACGTCCCATCGGGTGCGGTCCTGCTCGGCGAGCGGCACCAGCTGTCCGCCCACCACCCGCGCCGGAAGCCGCGCGTGGTGCAGCAGCATGAGGGCGAGCAGCCCCGCGACCTCGGGCTCGTCGGTGAGGGCCGTGAGCTGTCGCGTCACCCGGATCGCCTCGGCGGCGATGTCGATCTCTCCTGAGTAGCCCTCGTTGAACACGAGGTACAGCACCCGCATCACGCGGGACAGGTCGCCCGGCTGATCCAGCGGGATGCCGGCGAGCCGCTGCTTGGCGCGGCTGATGCGCTGCGCCATCGTCGCCTCGGGCACGAGGAAGGCGTCAGCGATCTGCCGCGTCGTGAGGCCCGCGACCGCGCGCAGCGTCAGCGCTGTCGCCGAGGATGCCGTCAGCGCGGGATGCGCGCACAAGAAGTAGAGCCCGAGGGTGTCGTCGTGCTGCGGCACCGCACCGGGCTCGGGCTCCAGGGCGAGCTTCTCCTCCCGCGCCGCGCGCGCAGAATCGCTGCGCACCTGGTCGAGGAACGCGTGCCATGCGACCGTGACGAGCCACGCCCGCACATCGCGCACCTCTTCTGCGGGCGGTCGCTCGACCGCCCGCAGAAGAGCGGTCTGCACGGCGTCCTCGGCCGACGCGAAGTCCGCGCCGCGCCGGACGAGGATGCCGACGACCTCGGGGATCGCGCGGCGCAGGGCCGTCGCATCCATGTCACTCCGCGTCGGCGGTCGTCGAGAACATGACCTCGCGCAGCTCCAGCCACTCGCCCAGGGGCTTGCCGCCGGCCCACGGCGCGGCCGACAGCTCCGACGCGAGCTCCACCGCGCGGTCGTACGAGTCGACGTCGATCATCATCCAGCCCGCGATGAGATCCTTCGTCTCGGCGAACGGGCCGTCGACGACCGGCGGACGCCCCTCGCCGTCGAAGCGCACCCAGGCGCCGCCCATCGCGAGCCCCTCCGACGCCAGCAGCTCGCCCGAGTCGAAGAGACGCCGCTCCATGTCCTGCATGTACTGCACGTGTGCGGCCCACTCGTCCGGCGTGAGCTGGTCCATCGGGACCTGGTTCACCGAGGGACGCCCGCCCCGGTAGTGCTTCAGCATCAGATACTTGGCCATGACAGCCTCCCGTTCGGTGCGGCCCATTCTGGCCGCTTCGCATAGGAGACGGAACCGGCCGGGCGTTCTCGACATCGCCGGCGAAGAACTTCGGGATTCAGGATGCCGGGCCCCCGGCATCCGGCAGCGTCAGTCCTCGTCGGGCAGCAGCGTGCCGGCGGCGTGCGCGTAGAACAGCTTCGCCGCCGCCTCGGGGTCGCCGGCGTCGAGCGCCTCGACGAGGCTCTTGTGCCAGTCGGCGGCCACGTGCCAGTCGCCCGGATAGTCCGGGTCGGCGAGCACATGGAAGGAGCGCAGGCTCGGCTCGATGATGTCCCACATGCGAGGGAGGTAGACGTTGCCGCTGGCCTCGACCACGGAGCGGTGGAAGGCGAAGTCGAGCTCGCGGAAGGCGCCGAGGTCCTTGTCGTCGGCGGCCTCGTGCATCTGCGCGATAAGGGCTTCCAGCGCTGCCCGGGTCGACGTGGTCAGCGTGCCGCACGTGAGGCGGCCGACGATCGACTCCAGCTCGGCGCGCGCCTGGCGGGCCTGCGCCACCTCTTCGTCGGTGTAGCTCGTGACGAAGCTGCCTTGGTGGCGCACGTGCGTCACGAGGCCCTCGTGCACCAGCTGCTTGAGCGCGTCGCGCACCGGCGCCTGGCTGACCTGCAGGCGTCGGGCCAGCTGCGACTCGACGAGCTGCTCGCCCGGCTCGAGCGAGCCGTCCTTGATCATCGTCTTGACGAGCTCGTAGATCTGGTCCGACAGCAGGCCGCGCTTGAGCTCGGTCACGGAGCTGAGGGCATCAGTCACGGGGCGCCTCCCTTCCCGGGGTCCCGGCCGCCGCGCCCAGGTGGGCGCCGAGCCACGCGTCGGCGATGATCGCCGACCCCTGCGGCGTGGGGTGCACGCCGTCGGGCACGATCGCGGCGGCGCCGTGCTCGGCGGCGGCGGCCGTCACCGTGTCGTGCAGCTCGACCAGCGTCGCGTCGAACCGCTCCGCCAGGCGCCGCACGGCCTCGCGCTTGGGGTTCAGATCGTCGAGCCATGCGACCTGGTCGTCGCGGACCGGCACGAAGAACGGCTCGATGAGCAGGATGCGGTCGACGCCGGCGTCCCGCGCCGCCTGCAGCAGGCCGGCGACGGTCGCCTCGAAGTCCTCGACCGACGTCGGGTCGTCGGCGTCGAACCGGCGCCACATGTCGTTGACGCCGATGTAGACCGTGAGCACGTCGGGGCCGGCGGCGAGGATGTCGTCCCAGCGCGCCTCGAGGTCGACGGCGCGGTTGCCCGAGATGCCCTTGTTGACGACGGTCTCGCCGCGCTCCCGGACGGCCTCGGCGATCAGGCTGACGTACCCGTCCCCCAGCGAGGCGGCGTCGTCGCGGTCGCGGCCGGAGTCGGTGATCGAGTCGCCGGCGAAGACGAGCGTGGTCGTGCGAGGCATCCGTTCAGTCCCATCGTTGGAGCGTGCTCCGTCAGCCTAATCGATAATCGCTTGCGCGGTCCCCAGTGACCCCGCAGCGCCGCGGCTGTCGTGAACATACCGTCTCGCGGGTGTCGGTGGCGAGCACTCCTGCACGGACGGTCACGGGCCGTCGGTGGCCTCGATGATCTGCCGCATCACGTCGAGCGGGATCGCGTCGCGCTCGCCGTCGGCCCACTCGTGGACGACGAACGGGACGACCAGGCTCTGCAGGTAGGCGACGGTCTTCTCCAGCCGCGGAACGACGTGGATGTGGTCGTTTCCGAACAGCTCCGCCGTGTACACCGGCTCGCCGCTGCGGATCGCCTCGCGCAGCTCGACCGTGGAGCGGCCGGTGATCCGGTACAGCGACTTCAGCACCTCGCTGCCGAAGTCCGGGGCACCCGAGATGGTCACTGAGAGCGCGTTCTGCGCGGCCGGCTGCGGCATCGATCGGGTCCCCTCGTCAGCGTGCGCGCTCCACACTAATCGGCGGCCCTCGGACGAGGGGGCAGAATCGAACGGACGCGAGGAGGCGCCATGACCGATGTCACCCGTGACCCCGACGATCTCGCCGCGCTGCGTGCGGCATCCGACGTCCTCGGTCTCGACGCGCTGCTGAGCCCGGCCGAACGAGACGCCCGCGACGGCGTGCGGGCGTTCGTCGACGCCGAGATCCGTCCGCACATCGCCGAGTGGTTCGACCGCGGCGTCTTCCCCGCGGAGCTCGCCCCCGCCCTCGGACGCCTCGGCGTGCTCGGCATGACGCTCGAGGGATATGGATGCCGTCACGCCAGTGCCGTCGAGTACGGCCTGGCCGCGCTCGAGCTCGAAGCCGGCGACTCGGGCATCCGCACGTTCGTGTCGGTGCAGGGCTCGCTCGCCATGGGGTCGATCCACCGTTGGGGATCCGACGAGCAGAAACAGGAGTGGCTGCCGCGCATGGCCGCGGGCGAGGCGATCGGCAGCTTCGCGCTGACCGAACCGGGCGCGGGGTCGGACCCTGCGAGCATGACGACGTTCGCGCGGCGCGACGGATCGGACTGGATCATCGAGGGCGCGAAGCGCTGGATCGGCCTCGCCTCGATCGCGCAGATCGCCGTGGTGTGGGCGCAGACCGACGAAGGGGTGCGCGGCTTCCTCGTGCCGACCGACGCGCCGGGGCTCGACATCGCCGTGCTGGAGCCGAAGGGATCGATGCGGGCGTCGGTGCAGACGCAGCTGACCTTCGATCGCGTGCGGGTGCCGGCATCCGCTCTCCTTCCTGAGGCGCGCGGCCTGCGCGGACCCTTCTCGGCCCTGAACGAGGCCCGCTACGGCATCGTCTGGGGCGCGCTCGGCGCGGCCCGCGACAGCTACGAGGCGGCGCTGCGGCATGCGCTGCGGCGCGAGCAGTTCGGGCGGAAGGTCGCCGGGTTCCAGCTGACCCAGCGCAAGCTCGTCGAGATGGTCGTCGAACTGCAGAAGGGCGGGCTGCTCGCGCTGCAGATCGGGCGCGCGAAGGATGCCGGCGCCCTCACCCCCGCGATGGTCTCGCTCGGCAAGCTCAACAACGTGCGTGAGGCGATCGCGATCGCCCGGGAGGCCCGCACGATCCTCGGCGGCGAGGGCGTGCTGCTGGAGAACCCCCCGATCCGCCACGCCGCGAACCTGGAGTCGGTGCGGACGTACGAGGGCACCGACGAGGTGCACACCCTCATCATCGGCCAGCACCTGACCGGTCTGAACGCCTTCCACTGACGGGCCGATTCGGCGGCTGTTGCCGCATCCGGTACCATAGGAGGGTTGTCCGTGTGAGTGCGCACCTGCGTGTCCGCGGATGACGTGCAACACACCCTCCTGCTGCCGGGAAATGCCCGACAGCCGTTCTAGTCCGAAGGAGGTGGGTTAGTGACGCACCAGTACGAGCTCATGGTCATCCTGAACCCCGAGATCGACGAGCGCCAGGTCGGCGCCAACCTCGACAAGTTCCTGAAGGTCATCACGACC
>PJUC01000624.1_pt1 | contig 11806 bp, 14 predicted proteins | sample 1512161 | NCBI WGS metagenome assembly PJUC01 (sample SAMN08177676, study PRJNA422409) | Soil metagenome, whole genome shotgun sequencing project. | isolation source: Soil enriched on filter paper | place: USA: Madison | collected 2015-01-15
CGCCGCCTTCCGGCGCGCCGAAATTCAGCAGCCGGTCGATCTCCTCCTGGCTCAGCGTCTTGGTCTCGCCGCTCAGCGCCTGCTGCATCGCCTCGGCCATCGCCTCGGCCTCTGCGGCCTCTGCTGCGGCGGGCGGAGCGGGCGCAGTGGTCTGCTGTGCCGCGGCCAGTTCCCACGCGGCGTCGGACCAGTCCGCATCCTCGTCGGCGACGAGTGTGGACGTGGGCATGGACGGGGCGGCCATGGACGGGGTGGCCATCAATGGGGCGGGCGGGGCGGGGGTGTCGGTCATCCGGTGCCTCTGGAGGTCGCTATTGCGTGAGCAGGCTGCGCAGCAGAACGTCGGTGACGACGTCGCGCCGGCCGGCGGGGTCGGACAGGATCAGGTTGAAGCGGCGCCTGATCTCGCTGCGCAGGCGGTGCAGCCCGGCCGACCCTTCCAGGTCGTCCTGGTCCAGATTGCGCAGGAATTCCTGCAGACTGTCGGTCAACTGCGGCATCGCCTGTTCCAGCGTCTGGCGGTCGTGGTGGGCGACGGTCAGCGACAGGCCGATCTTCAGGAAGCGGGACGGCGTGTCGCGGCGCAGGTTGACGACCAGTTCCGGCATGTCGACCACCACGTCGGCCGGCGCGGTCTCCGCCGACGGCACCCAAAGCCGCTCCACGGCTTCAGTGCCCGCCGCCAGCCAATAGCCGCCGATCCCGGCCGCCGCCACCGCGCCCAGCGCCACCAATCCTGCCAGCAGCCGGGCGACCGGCAGGGCGATCACCAGGATCCGCCCCGACCCGCGCAGCCTGTTCAGGACTTCGTCCCGCGCCGCTCCCGTCGCTGCCCCCGTTTTCGCCATGCCAAGTCGTGTAATCATCGCTCCATCCCGCCGGACATTGCCGAAAATTTTAGTAAATCAAGAAACGGGTAAAGTTTTAGAAGTTTTGTCTTCAGCACCGCTCCCGTTTTTTACTCCGCTTAAAAGTCGCGCCGTTAGCGTGACGGGGTGTGCAGGGCGAAGACTAGGCCCGCCGATTTTCAGAAACTTTAAAGGTGCGGGGAACCGTGGACAGTCTGATCGACACCTTGCGGTCGTTGGGGCGCGGTCGGCTGCTCGTCCTGGCGGGCACCGGTCTCGGCATCGTCCTGGCCGTCGCCGGCATGGCGCTGCTGCTGTCGCAGCCGCACATGACCGCGCTCTACAGCGGCCTGGAACCGGCGGAGGCCGGCCGCATCGCCAAGGCGGTGCAGGAGATGGGCGTGCCGGTGAATGCCGGCTTCGACGGCACGACGATCAGCGTTCCGCAGGCCGACGTCTCCCGCGTCCGCATGGCGCTGGCGGAAAAGGGCCTGCCGTCCCACGGCGGCGTCGGCTACGAGCTGTTCGACACCGACAAGCCGCTCGGCATCACCAGCTTCATGCAGCGCATCAACCGCCTGCGCGCCATGGAGGGCGAACTCGGCCGCACCATCGAAACGCTGTCCGGCGTCGAGGCCGCCCGCGTCCACATCGTCCTGCCGGAACGCGAGGAGTTCTCGCGCAACGCCCCCAAGCCGACCGCGTCGGTGGTGGTGCGCATGCGCGGCCGGGGATCGATGGACCGCAAGCAGGCCCTGTCGATCCGCCACCTCGTCTCCGCCGCCGTGCCCAACCTGAAGCCCAGCGCGGTGACGGTGATGGATTCCTCCGGCGAGCTTCTGCTGACCGAGGATGACGGGCCGGGGCTGGCCTCGGCCCGCACCGACGGGCTGCGCGTCGCGGCGGAAACCCGCGTCGCCCGCGCGGTGGAGCAGATGCTGACCGCCCGGCTCGGCGCCGGCAATGTCCGTGTCCAGGTCGCCGCCGAGGTGGAGACCAAGCGCGAGGTGGTGCGCAGCCAGACCTTCGACCCCAACAGCCAGGTCGTCCGCTCCACCCAGACCGTGCAGGAGCAGGACCGCAGCCAGGACACCAACGGCGAACCGCCGGTCACCGCCGAACAGAACCTGCCGCAGCGCGACGTCCGCGCCCAGGCGCAGGGGCCGCAATCCTCCAACGACAGCAAGCGGCAGGAGGAGACGGTCAACTACGAGATCTCCAACGTCAGCCGCGAAACGGTGATCGAGCCGGGCGACGTCCGCCGCCTCAGCGTCGCCGTGCTGGTCAACGGCACCTGGAAGACCGCCGCCGACGGCACCCGCCAGTACGAGCCGCGCTCGGCGGAGGAGCTTCAGCGCCTGACCGAGCTGGTCCGCTCCGCCATGGGCTTCAGCGAGGCGCGCGGCGACCGGGTGACGGTGGACAATCTGGAATTCGTCGACCTCGCCCCCGACCTCGCCCCCCGTCCGCTGGGCGACGAGATCGCCGAGACGCTGACCCGCAACGTCATGACGCTGATCCAGTGGGTGATCCTGCTGGTGCTCTCCGCCCTGGTGATCCTGGTCGGCCTGCGTCCGCTGATCCGCCGCGTCTTCCCGGCGCCGGAACCGGTGGTGGCGGAAGCCCCGGCGCTGTCCGCCCCGGCCGGCGGCGCCATGCCGCAATTGACCGGCCCGGCCATGGCGGGCGCCGCCGCCGCCGGTGCGGCGCTGCCCGACGGCGCGGAAGCCGACCCCGCCCTTGCCGCCGCCCCGATGGCGCCGCAACTGGGCATCGAAGAGACGATGGACCAGCTGATCGAGCTGCGCACCGTCGAGGGCCGCGTCCGCGCCTCCTCCATCCGCCGGCTGGGCGAGCTGGTCGACCAGTATCCGGACGAGGCCATCGATATCCTGCGGTCCTGGCTCTATGAGGAGGTGGCGTGATGGCCGCCTACCCGCGCTACCGCTTCGACCACAGCTTCGGCGTCCCCGTCGCGGTCGCGGAGCCGGAAGCGGTGGAGATCGCCGACCCGCTCGACCTGCCGACTTTGTCAGAACGCGAGCACCGGGCGGCGCTGGAGCAAACCCGCGAAGCCGCCTTGGCCGAGGGCCTGGCCCAGGGCCGCCGCGAGGGTGAACTCACCGCCGCCCGCCGCATCGAGGCGGAGCTGTCCGCCACCCTCGACCAACTGGCGCAGCGGATGGGGGCGCTCGACGCCGACCATGCCGCCCTGATGGAGCGGCTGGAGGCCCAGGGCGCCGTCGTGCTGCTGGCGCTGGTCCGCCGCATGGCGCCGCGCCTGCTCGATCAGGTCGCCCGTGCCGAGGTGGAGCGTCTCGCCGCCGACGCCCTGCGCGCCGCCGGACAAGCTCCCGTGCTGACCCTGCGCCTGCACCCCTCGCTCTGCCTCCCGCTGGAAGAGCGGCTGGCCGGGCAGGGCGTCTTCCATGGCCGTCTCGTCATCCAGGGCGACCCGGCGCTGGCGGTGGGCGCCGTGGAGGCGAACTGGGGCGCCGGCTCCCTCCGCCGCGATCCCGCCGCCATCGAGGCCGCCGTCGCCGACCTCACCGACCGCGCCGCCGCTGCCCTGACACCGGCGCTGTCCACCGACCTTTAACGATCCGAAGCGAGAACCCTCATGCCTCCCTTGAACCTCGACATGCTCGACGACGATCCCAAGCAGGCTGAGAAGGCCCCGGACAGGATTGGCGACAAGCCTTACGACGGCCCGATGAACGCGATCTACAACGTGCCGGTGGACGTTCAGGTCGTCCTTGGCCGCACCAGCATGCTGGTGGCGCAACTGCTGAAGCTCGGCCGCGGCGCCGTGCTGGAGCTGGAGCGCAAGGTGGACGAACCGGTCGAGGTCCTGGTCAACCACCGTCTGGTCGCGAGAGGCGAGGTGGTGATCGTCGAGGACCAGCGGCTGGGCGTGACCCTGACCGAGATCGTGCGCACGGAGCTGGAGATCGATTGAGCAGAATCCCCTCTCCCCCCCGGGGAGAGGGTTAGGGTGAGGGGGACGCGCGGCGGCCCTTTCCCGAGAATCCTACTTATGCATCCCCCTCACCCCGACCCTCTCCCCGGGGGGGAGAGGGGGAACCCCCCGAAAGCCCCCGCATGCGCCTCCGCACCCTTGCCCTTCTCCTCGCCGCGACTCTCGCCGCCGGCCCCGCCGCGGCGGCCCCGCTCGACCTCGGCGCCTTGGGATCGCTGACGGATGGCGCCAGCCTGTCGGGGCGGATCGTCCAGGGCATCGTGCTGCTGACGGTGCTCAGCGTCGCGCCCGGCCTGCTCATCATGGTCACCTGCTTCACCCGCATCATCGTCGTGCTGTCGCTGCTGCGCTCCGCGCTCGGCCTGCAGCAGTCGCCGCCGAACATGGTGCTGGTCAGCCTCGCCATGTTCCTGACCTTCCACATCATGGGGCCGGTGATCGACAGCGCCTGGCAGGACGGCCTGCGCCCGCTGCTGAACGAGCAGGTCACCCAGGAACAGGGCTTGGAGCGCATGATCGAGCCCTTCCGCGGCTTCATGGCCTCCCACGTCCGCGAACGCGACCTCGCCGCCTTCGCCGCCTTCACAGCAAAGCCGAAGCCTGCGACCGAAACCACCGCCCCGGAGAAGGACGAGCGCCCGGTGACGGCGGAAAGCGTCGACCTGCGGCTGCTGATGCCGGCCTTCCTGCTGTCGGAGCTGCGTCGTGCCTTCGAGATCGGCTTCCTGCTGTTCCTGCCCTTCCTGGTGATCGACATGGTGGTGGCGGCGATCCTGATGGCGATGGGCATGATGATGCTGCCGCCGGTGATGATCGCGCTGCCCTTCAAGATCATCTTCTTCGTGCTGACCGACGGCTGGTTCCTGATCGCCGGCAGCCTGATCCGCTCCTACGGAGTGTGAGGATGGACGACCCGCGCGTCACCCCAGAGCCTCCCGCCAGTCTCGCCGACAGCCTTCTCGCCCTGGCCCGCCGCCGCGGCGTCGCGGTGCCGGAGGACGGCTCGGTCGCCGGGCTGCTGTCCGCCCTCGACCCAAACCCGCTGATCCCGCACCCGCTGCTGCTGGTGGCCGGTGCGGTGATGGCGGTCGCCTTCCGCCACGACCGTGCTCTGGCCCTGCCGCCGGCCGACGCGTCCGGTACCGCCCCGCCCTCCGCCCCCTCCGCCGATTATTCCTTCTGAGGTGACGCCATGGGATCGCCGATCAAGATCCGTGAGAACTACAAGAGCCTGACCGGCATCGAGAAAAGCGCCGTCATCTTCCTGGCGCTGGGCGAGGAGCGCGGTTCGCGGCTGATGGAACGGCTGGACGAGGATGAAATCCGCCTCGTCAGCCGGGCGATGGCGACTCTCGGCAACGTCACCTCCAATCTGGTGGAGACGCTGATGCGCATCTTCACCGAACGCTTCGCCAATGCCGGGTCGGTCGTCGGTTCCTACGACAGCACGGAGCGGATGCTGAACCGCTTCCTGCCGGCCGACCGTGTGACGGAGATCATGGGCGAGATCCGCGGTCCCGCCGGCCGCACCATGTGGGAGAAGATGTCCAACGTGAACGAGGGAGTGCTCGCCAGCTATCTTGCCGGCGAATATCCCCAGACCGCGGCGGTCATCCTGTCCAAGATGCGCGCCGACCATGCCGCCAAGGTGCTGGTCCTGCTGCCCCCCGCCATCCGCACCGAGGTGATCGAGCGCATGATCCAGATCGAATCGGTGCAGCGCGAGGTGCTGCTGGACATCGAATCGATCCTGCACAACGAGTTCATGGCGAACTACGCCCGCACCCACGGCAACGATTCGCTGGAGCGGATGGCCGACATCTTCAACCGCATCGACCGCGAGACGCTGACCGAGATCTTCGACGATCTGGAAACGGTGATGCCGGAGCCGACCCAGCGCATCAAGCAGCTGATGTTCACCTTCGAGGATCTGATGCGGCTGGACCGCGTGTCGTTGCAGGCGGTGATCCGCCGCTGCGACACCGGCCAGCTCGCCATCGCGCTGAAGGGGGCGCCGGCACCCCAGCGCGACCATTTCCTGTCGGTGCTGTCGGAGCGCGCCCGCCTGATCCTGCTGGACGAGATCGAGAACATGGGCCCCTTGCGCATGCGCGACGTCAACGACGCCCAGGCGGAGATCGTCCGCGTCGCCAAGGCGATGGCCGACGACGGCACCATCATCATCCCGCAATCGGACGACGCCGACACCGTCGTCTATTGAGCGGAGCGGCAGGCAATGGGAATCAACTGAATGGCTGGGCGCGACCTCGTCCCCCGGCATGTGCCGCCGCCGGAGCTGCTGGCCGCGCAGTTCGCCGCGACGCCGCCACCCGCCCCGCGTGTCACGGATGACGGCGACGAGGCCGGACCGCTCGTGCGCCGCCTGCTCGACCTGCTCGATTCGCTGTCGCCGGCCGATGCGGCGCTGGCGCGGGGATGCCTGCCGCGCTGCGATTCGACCTTCGGTGCCGCGCTCGCCCTGTTCCTGGCGGCGACGGCGGACGGCTGCCGCGGCTGGCTGGGACCGGAGGCGGCGGCCCGGCTGGAGGATCTCGACGGCGGGCTGCTGCTCGACGACGGCGACCGGGCGCTGGCCTCGCGCTTCCAGCCGGTGGACGGACGGCTGTGGCGGCTGTCGCGCGTGCCGCTTCTGGACAGCGACGACAGCCTGCTGTGCGCCGTCGGCATCGAAGACGGCCTGTCCGACCGCATCACCCTGGTGCTGCAGGCCCGGCCGCAGCGGTTGGGTCCGGTGCAACTGATGGCGACGCTCGCCGGCCGCCGGCTGGACGTGACCCTGCGTCTGGCGGCGGGATTGCCGTCCTCCGCCCTGGCCGACCTTCACGAGACCTTCCGCGCCGCCCTGACCGACTGCCGGCTGGACGGCGCGCTGACCGTCGGCCCGCTGGCCGACGCCTGGCTGGGGCTGGACCGCCCTCTGTCGTCCGATCTGGCGCTGTGAAAAGGCTCCCTCTCCCGCCCCGGGAGAGGGCGATTTACCCCTCAAATCTCCCCGACCGGCCTGATCTGGGTCGGCCCGCCCGGAGCGGGTAGCGGCGGCGGCAGCGTCCGCAGCGAGTCACGCGCGGCCTCGCGCATCGCGGCATATCCGTCCTCGGGGAAGCGGTGGATCAGCGTCCGGTAGGACGCGCGCGCCACCTCCGTGCAGTTCAGGATCCGGAATTGGTCGCCCTGGCGCAGCAGGGCCACGGCCTCGTCGGTCTTCGGATGGCCGGCGATCGACGACGCCACCGCGTACCACCGTCCATAGGCCGACCACATGTCGCGCACCGCATCGCCGTCGCATTGACCGGCGGTGAGCGCTTTTTCAAGGGCTTGGCGGTAATCGCTGTCGGGCGCCTGCGACAATTGCGCACAGCCCGCCAGCACGGACAGGCAAGCAGCGGCGACCGCCGCCGGCAAGACGGGTGCCTTCGTTCCGGACATGGAACCTCCTCGAACGCGGATGCCCGGCGACGCTAGGGCATCAGGGTTAAACCAGCGTTCATATTCATGAGGAGTGGTTTTCCACCCGATTACTGTCGTTAACCATGGCTGGCGAGATGAGTGCTGGTTGCTTGTGATGATCATTATAAAGTCGTGCCAAATTCCAAAGTAAAACCCGTGTTACATAAAAATTTATCCAGTGTTTATCCAAACGAAAATATTAAAACGGGGTAAAACGCTCGAATGTCCTATATCAACTCGGCTACCCCAAAGTGTTGACACATAGCCTTTCGATGGGTTCTTTTGGGGCTGTGATAAGCATGTGACATCAACGCAATTGCGTAAAAATCAATGCTTTATCTGCGCTTGCTCGACAATGGAGAATCCAATGCAGGCTTTGCTGATTGAGCCAGCCGATCTGATCGCCGACGCCATCGGTAAGCAACTCGCCCTGTGCAAGGTTAACCATGACCGTTTAGACCTGAATGGCCTGCGCGATCTGGTGGGCGGGCATGGCTCCATCGACATCGGACATGACGCGATCATCATCGGCGACGTCGGCGATACCGAGGCCTGCGTTGCCATGCTCCGCGCCCGCAACGTGACCGCCGCGATCATCTGCCTGATCGAACGCCGCTGCGCCAACACCACCGCCGGCATCCTGCGGGCCGGGGCGGACGATGTGCTGGTGAAGCCGGTGGTCAGCACCGAGATCCGCGCCCGGCTGGAGGCGATCCGCCGCCGTTCCTACGGGCTGACCAGCAACGCGGTGACGGTCGGCCGCCTGACCGTCTTCCTCGACGGCCGCGACCCGGAGGTGGACGGCGAGCGCCTGCGCCTCAGCCAGCGGGAGCACGCGATCCTGTCGGTGCTGGCCCTCAACCACCGCCGCGTGGTGTCGAAGGAACACATCTACGAGGAGGTCTACGGCCTGTCCGGCTCCGACCCGCTCGACAAGGTGATCGACGTCTATATCTGCAAGCTGCGCAAGAAGATCGACACGGCGACCGGCGGCGGCCGGTACATCGAGACGGTCTATGGCCGCGGCTACAAGTTCGAGGCGCCGCCCGACCATGTCGCTCCCGACCGCGCCCAGCTGATGCTGGACCGCTGGTCGAGCGCCGGCGGGCTGGCCGGCCCCCGCGTGCCCTTCATTCCGCCGGTGGTGCCGCGCAGCGCCGCCCCCGCCGCCACCCGCGCCATCGGCCGTTGAGCGGCGCCGACCACCCCGTCCGTCCCGAACACGTGCGATTTTTTACTCCGGCTTAAACCGGCTCGGTCATCCTCGAATTTGCCGCTCGCGCCCCCGCACACTGGATCGGGAAGGCCGGCGCGAATGGCCCCGGCGTCAGAAAGGCGCCATGCATCTCGCGAATGGAGATACCCATGGCCTCGATTATGACGAACACCTCCGCCATGACCGCGCTGCAGACCCTGCGTCGCGTGACCGGGGATCTGGAGACCACGCAGGACCGCATCTCGACCGGCCTGAAGGTGAACAACGCCAAGGACAACGCCGCCTACTGGTCGATCGCCACCACCATGAAGGCCGACGTCGCCGGCTTCAAGGCGGTCAAGGAATCGCTGGAGCTGGGGTCCGGCACCACCAACACCGCGTCGGTGGCCTCCAAGAACATCGTCGAGAACCTGCAGACGCTGAAGGCCCGCGTCATCGCCGGCCAGACCAACGGCGTCGACAAGTCGCTGATCCAGAACGACGTCGACCAGCTGGTGAAGCTGATCAAGGGCGCCGCCGCCGACGCCTCCTTCAACGGCGACAACCTGCTGCGCGTCGCCTACTCCAACGACGGCACGGCCAAGGACAAGAACGTCGCCATCCTGGCGTCGCTGAGCCGCAGCGACGGCAGCGTCGATCCGAGCTACATCGAATTCCAGCGCCAGGACATGCGCGTGGAATCGATCGTCGGCAAGGCGACCATCGAGCAGCAGGTCGATTCGACCAACGCCACCAAGGCCAAGGTCGACATCAAGCTCGGCGCCCCCGGCGACACCTTCATCGACGGCCAGAATCTCGGCCTCGGCAGCCTGACGCTGACCGTGACCAAGGAGGACGGCACCAAGGCCGATGTGACGGTCGACCTGTCGGCCCAGACCTACGACACCGATCTGGCGACCACCCAGGGCAACATCGCCACGGCGGTGAACACGGCCCTGACCGCCGCCGGCGGTGACTTCCAGGTCGCCTTCACCGGCGACACGCTGACCTTCACCGACCAGGACAAGAACACCGACGGCAACTTCACCGCCCAGGTGTCCGGCCTGTGGGTCGGCTCGAAGGAGAGCGACGCCTTCGGCGGCCTGGCCGATCTGACCCAGATCGACGTGGTCAACAACTCCAAGAAGTCGCTGGAAGTCATCAACAAGCTGCTCGACAGCGCCATCGGCAAGGCGTCGGTCATCGGCTCGATCGAGAACCGCGTGTCGGTGCAGAACGACTTCGTGTCGAAGCTGACCGACTCGATGAACAAGGGCATCGGCGCCCTGGTCGACGCCGACATGAACGAGGAATCGAGCCGCCTGCAGGCCCTCCAGGTCCAGCAGCAGCTCGCCATCCAGGCTCTGTCGATCGCCAACCAGGGTCCGCAGAACATCCTGTCGCTGTTCCGCTAAATCCCTGATGGGCGGCGTCATTGTCCAATCCCCTGGACGATGGCGCCGCCCCGTCGGCCATGCCCGTTCACACTGCCCGCAGCAGGAGCGGAGCGGGCATCGCCGACGGCCGGCCATTCGCCTGTCCTCAAAAAGACCCACCGCAACCGGTCCGGCATCCCGCCGCCAAGGACCCCACCGCAGGGGTGCGCCCATGAGCATCGCCGCCTACCACCAGACCATCGCCGAGTGCGACGATCCGCGAAAGATCGAGTACCGGGTGTTCCTGCGGATCACCCTGGCGCTGGAGAACAACCGCGACGCCGACTGGCGCTCCGCCGCGCTGAAGGACGCGCTGTGGCGGAACCTGGAGCTGTGGAACGCGCTACGCGCCGACCTGCTGGAGGACGGCAACGCCCTGCCGGAGGCGTTGCGCGCCGGTCTGGTCTCGCTGTCCTTCGCGGTGAACCGCAACACCCAGCGGGTGCTGCGCGGCGAGGGCGGCATCGACCTGCTGCTCCACATCAACCGCTCGGTGATGCAGGGCCTGCAAGGGGCGGCACAGGCCACCGCGCAGCCCGCGCTGGAACTGGCGACGGAGGATCTGTCCTATGGCACTTAAGCTGCGCCTGAAGCCGTGCGAGCGGGTGGTCATCAACGGCTGCGTCGTGCAGAACGAGAACCGCCGCTACACCCTGACCATCTCCAATTTCGCCCAGATCATCCGCGGCAGCGACATCCTGCAGGAAGAGGATGCGGTGACCCCGGTGCGCCGCGCCTATTTCCTGATCCAGAGCATGCTGCTCGACCCCACCATCGCCGCCAGCGGCAGCGGTGCAGCGGCGGAGATGATGGCGCAGCTCTACACCACCTTCACCCGTCCGGACATCCAGGACCGCATCGCCCGCGCCATGGGCCATATCGGCGAGCGCGACTATTACAAGGCGCTGTCCGCCCTGCGTCCGGTGATGGAGTATGAAGGCACGCTGCTGTCGCCGACCCCCTCCGCTCCGGCGCCGTCCATCCAGACCCCTGCCATCCAGGCCCCTTCCATCCAGACGGACGGCATCGGCCACCACGCGGGGAGCTAAGGCCATGACGACGCTGGTCGATCTGCGCATGGTCAGCAAGAACCACGACCGCTACGAACAGGCGGTGCGCAGCCGCCCGGCGGTGCAGCGCGCCATCTCCTATTTCCAGGACAACATCGGCAAGATCACCAGCACCGAAGACTTCATGAAGGACGACAAGCTCTATCGCTTCGTCCTGGACGCCTTCGACCTGGGCAGTCAGGCAAAGTCGCGCGGCCTGATCCGCAAGGTTCTGGAAGAGGGGGTGAGCGACCAGTATTCCACCGCCAACCGGATGAGCGACACCAAGTTCCGCGAGATGGCGACCGTGCTGGGCTTCGCCGAAAACGGCGGCGACAACCTGAAGCAGCCGGCCGTCGTCCAGGCGATCATCGACCGCTACGTCAACGTGACTCTGGAGGTCGAGTCTGAGGACAGGAACCCGGCGGTGCGCCTCGGCCTCTATTTCCAGCGGCGGTCGTCGAACATCTCCAACTGGTACCAGGTGATGGCCGACAATGCCCTGCGCAAGGTGGTCTACACCACGCTGGGGCTGCCGGACCAGACGGCGCTGCTGGACGTCGACAAGCAGAAGGCGCTGCTGGAAAAGCGCATGGACATCGCCGACCTGAAGAGCCCGGAGAAGGTCGCCAAGTTCCTCGACCGCTTCGCCGCGATGTACGACATGCAGAATGGCGGCGCCACCGCGACCGCCGCCATGCCGTCGATCGGCCCGATCTCCCGCAATGGCCGGGCCTCGGTCATCTCCATCGATCCGTCCATCACCATGACGCTGATGAGGTTCCCGCGCTTCTGACAGGCCGCGGGGCTCGGCCAAGCGGGAGGAGTCC
>PJUC01000625.1_pt1 | contig 11761 bp, 6 predicted proteins | sample 1512161 | NCBI WGS metagenome assembly PJUC01 (sample SAMN08177676, study PRJNA422409) | Soil metagenome, whole genome shotgun sequencing project. | isolation source: Soil enriched on filter paper | place: USA: Madison | collected 2015-01-15
ACACCTCGCCGCGCACCTCCACGAGTTCGGGATGCCCCGTGCCGGCGAGTCGCTGCGGGATGCCGGCGACGCGCACCGCGTTGACGGTCACGTCTTCTCCCACACGCCCGTCGCCCCGCGTCGCCGCGGAGGTCAGCACGCCGTTCTCGTAGCGGAGGCTGATCGCCAGACCGTCGATCTTGAGCTCGGTGAGCCACCGCACGCTGCGGCCGGCCGCGGCCTGGGCCTTGACGCACCAATCCCGCAGCTCTTCAGGGCTGAAGACGTTGTCGAGGCTCAGCATCCGCTCCGCGTGCTCGACGGGCGCGAACATCGAGCTCTCGGCGGCGCCGACGGTCTGCGTCGGCGAGTCCTGGCCCTGCAGCTCGGGGTGCAGACGCTCCAGCTCTTCGAGCCGGTGCATCCAGCCGTCGTACGTCGCGTCGTCGACGATCTCGGCGTTGCGGCCGTAATAGGCGTCGCGCGCACCGATGATGCGGTCGGTCAGGTCCTGGGCTTCGGCCCGCGCGGCGTCGAGTCCGGCGTCGGCGGGGAGTGCAGCATCCGTCACCCCGCCAGTCTAGGAGGGGGCCCCGACACGCACCGGGTCGGTGATCCGCGCGGCTCAGGCCGAGACCGGCACCGCCGAGACCGTCGTCGCGATCGTGAACTGGCCGATGACGCGCGTGCCGTCGTACAGCACGGCCGTCTGCCCCGGTGCCACGCCGTCGAACGGGATCTCGGGGACGACCGTCAGCCGACCGTGGGCGAGCGTCGCCGTCGCCGGCACGGGGTCGGCGTGCGCGCGGATCTGCACGTGGCACGCGAAGTCGCCCTCGGCCTGCGGGCGCCCGGCCCAGGAGTACCGCTCCCCCGCGATCTCGGCCGTCGCGAGCGCCTCCTTGGGGCCGACGACGACGGTGTTCGACACCGGACGCACCTCGAGCACGAACCGGGGCTTGCCGTCGGGCGCGGGCACGCCGAGCTGCAGGCCGCGCCGCTGCCCTACGGTGAATGCGTGCGCGCCCTCGTGGGTCCCGATGACGGCCCCCGTGCGGTCGACGATGTCGCCCTGCTCGGCGCCGACCTTCTCAGCCAGCCAGCCGCGCGTGTCGCCGTCGGGGATGAAGCAGATGTCGTGGCTGTCGGGCTTCTGCGCAACGGAGAGCCCGTGCTCCTCCGCCTCGGCGCGCACGAGCGCCTTCGACGGGGTCGACCCCAACGGGAAGTACGTGTGCGCGAGCTGCTCCGCATTGAGGACGCCGAGCACGTAGGACTGGTCCTTGGCGGCGTCCGACGCGCGGTGCAGCTCCAGCCCGTCGGGGCCGTCCACGAGCGTCGCGTAATGGCCGGTGCAGACGGCGTCGAAGCCGAGCTCGATCGCCCGCTCCAGGAGCGCCGCGAACTTGATCTTCTCGTTGCACCGCATGCACGGGTTCGGGGTGCGGCCGGCACGGTACTCCGAGACGAAGTCCTCGATGACGTCGTCGCGGAACCGCTCCGAGAAGTCCCACACGTAGAACGGGATGCCGAGGCGATCGGCCGCCCTGCGTGCATCCATGGCGTCCTCGATCGTGCAGCAGCCGCGGCTGCCGGTGCGCAGCGTGCCGCCGGCGCGCGAGAGCGCCAGGTGCACGCCGACGACCTCGTGGCCCGCCTCGACGGCCCGTGCGGCCGCGACGGCGGAATCCACTCCTCCGCTCATGGCTGCCAGGATCCGCATGGGTCCAGTCTACGAAGCCCGGCCTGTGCGAGGGCCGGATGCCGCGCGCACCCGCTCCACGGCCTCGGGAAGTGCCGCCAGCGCGGCGTCCACGTCTGCCGCGGTCGTGGTGCGGCCGAGGGTGAAGCGCAGCACCTGTCGCGCCTCGACGTCGGTGCGGCCGAGCGCGAGCACCACGTGCGAGGGCTCGGGGACGCCGGCCTGGCATGCCGACCCGGTCGAGACCGAGATGCCTGCGCGGTCGAGCAGGAAGAGCAGCGTCTCGCCGGACGCCCCCGGGAAGAGCACGTGTGCGTTGCCAGGCACGCGGTCGGCGGGGTCGCCGAGAAGCTCGACACCCGGGATGGAGGAGCGGATGCCGTCGACGAGCCGCTCCCGCAGCAGGGTGAGCCGGGCCGCCTCGGCCTCGCGCTCGGCGGCGGCGAGCTCGGCGGCGACCGCGAAGGCGGCCGCCCCCGCGACGTCCTGCGTGCCCGCGCGCAGGCGCCGCTGCTGCGCGCCCCCGTGGACGAGCGCCGTCAGCTCGGCCGTCCGCGACACCACGAGCGCGCCGACGCCCGCCGGTCCGCCGATCTTGTGGGCGGAGACGCTCATCGCGACGAGGCCCGCGCGGCCGCGCGCGGCACCCCGCCAGCGGCGGAACGAGACCGGCAGGTGCCCGAACGCGGCGACCGCGTCCAGGTGCAGCGGCACCCCGGCGGACGCGGCCGCATCCGCCAGTCCCGCGGCGTCGTTCACCGTGCCGACCTCGTTGTTCGCGACGAGGGCTGTGGCCAGAGCGGCGCCGGGAAGGGCGGCCGCGAACGCGGCGACGGGGATGCGGCCGACGGCATCCAGCCCGACATGCCGCACCGCGGCGCCCTGCGCGTCCAGCCACTCGACGGCGTCCAGGGTCGCGTGGTGCTCGCCGTCCGGCAGCACGACCGCGTCGCTCCCGGGCTCCCGCGCCCACCACAGGCCCTTGACGGCGAGGTTCACGGCCTCGGTCCCGCCGGAGGTGAAGACGACCTCGATCGGGTCGGCATCGAGCACCGCGGCGAGGCGCTCGCGCGCGTCCTCGAGCGTGCGACGCGCGTCCTGACCGGCGCCGTGGATCGACGAGGCGTTGCCGACGGCGGTGGCGACCTCGACCCACGCGTCGCGCGCCTCGGGCCGCAGCGGCGCGGTGGCCGCGTGATCCAGATAGACGGGCACCCGGCATCCTCTCGGCGTTCATGACAGCGGACCGCGTCCGTGTGCCGTGGGACCCGGTCCCGTAACGCCACCGACTCGGACCATGGTTATGGTAGTCCGCATGATCAGCCCGGAGTCCGTCATCGCGAACCCCGTCCCGGGGCTGCTCAGCCCCGAGCTCGACGGGCTCGGCGTCGAGCTGCTGCCCGGCGGTGCACGCCTGCGCGTGTGGTCGGGGGCGGCCGACGCCGTCGACCTCGTGGTCTTCGACGACACGGATCTCGACTGGATCACGGCGACCGAGCCGCTCATGCCCGTCGGCGGCGGAGTCTGGGAGGTCACCTCGGTGCTGCTGCGCCCCGGCACGCGCTATGCGATCCGGGTCGACGGCCCCCACGGTCCCGGCAACACCTTCAACCAGGGCACGCTCCTGCTCGAGCCCTACACGAAGGGTCTCGTGCGCACCGGCTACGACGGCTGGCGTTCGGTCGTGGTCGAGGGCGCGTTCGACTGGGGCTCGTCGCGCAAGCCCGCCGTGCCGCTGGATCGCACGGTGCTCTACGAAGGCCACCTCAAGGGCATGTCGAAGCGGCATCCCGAACTGCCCGGCGCGCTGCGCGGCACCTACGCCGGGCTGGCGCACCCCGCGATGGTGCAGCACTTCCTGGACCTCGGCGTGACCAGCATCGAGCTGCTGCCGATCCACGCCTTCACGACTGAGCCGAGACTCCTGCAGCACGGCCTCGCGAACTACTGGGGCTACAACACGCTGAACTTCTTCACCCCCCACGCCGCGTACGCCACCGAAGAGGCACGACGGGAGGGCCCCGAGGCCGTGCTGCGCGAGTTCAAGGGCATGGTGAAGCTGCTGCACGAGGCCGGCCTGGAGGTCATCCTCGACGTGGTCTACAACCACACCGCCGAGGAGGGGCTCGGCGGCCCCCGCTCGAGCCTGCGCGGCATCGACAACCGCGCGTACTACCGGCAGCAGGAGGACGGCGCCTATATCGACGTGACGGGATGCGGCAACTCGCTGAACACGTCGACCGAAGCCGCTTCACGACTCGTCCTGGACTCCCTGCGGTACTGGGCGAACGAGGTGCAGGTCGACGGCTTCCGGTTCGACCTCGCCGTGACGCTCGGTCGCGACGCGACGCACGAGTTCACCCCCGAGCACCCGCTGCTGCGCGCGATCGTCGACGATCCCGCACTGGCCGACGTCAAGAAGATCGCCGAGCCGTGGGACGTCGGCATGGGCGGCTGGCGGACCGGCGGGTTCGGCGACGGCTGGAGCGAGTGGAACGACCGCTACCGCGACCGCGTCCGCAACTTCTGGCTGAGCGACGTCGACTACGCCCGCCGCGCCAATGTGTCTCCGGTCGGCATCGGCGGTCTCGCGCACCGTCTGGCGGGCTCGGCCAACACCTTCGACGAGGCGCGAGGACCGCTGGCGAGCGTCAACTTCGTGACGGCGCACGACGGCTTCACCCTGCGCGACCTCGTGTCGTACGACGTCAAGCACAACCACGCGAACGGCGAGCACGGCCGGGACGGCGCCGACACGAACCGCTCGTTCAACCACGGCACCGAGGGCCGCACGGGCGAGCCTGCGATCCTCGCCACGCGGCGCAAGGCGATGCGCAACCTCATGGGCACCCTGCTGCTGTCCGCGGGGGTGCCGATGATCACCGCGGGCGACGAGCACGCCCGCACGCAGAACGGCAACAACAACGCCTACTGCCACGACTCCGACCTCACGTGGCTGCGGTGGGAGCACACGCCGTGGCAGGAGGACCTCTACGCCCACGTGCGCCACCTGCTGCGGGTGCGCCGGGATAACCCCGCCCTGCGGCCCAGCCGTTTCGCCCGGCTGGGCGAGCACACCCCCTCGGCGTCCGTCATGGAGTGGTACGACGAGAACGGCGAGACGATGTCGATCGAACGCTGGACCGACCCGTCGCACCGCACGCTGCAGTATGTCGCCGCCTCCACCCCCGAGCACGAGGACTTCAACCGCATCCTGCTGATGATCCACGGCACCGAGCGCCCCATCGACGTCACCCTTCCCGACGCGGACGGCGTCACCCGCTACGTATCGCTCTGGTCGAGCGCGGACGAGACGCCGTCGGAGGACGGCACAGTGTACGCACCCGGCGATACGGTGTCGCTCGCCGGCACCTCGATGCACCTGTTCCGAGCCGAGTGACGACACGCGAAGGTCGCGTCGCCGTCACGTCGCTGTCGTCCCGGCGACGGGGACGGTAGGTTCGAGACGTGGTCACGACGACGCGCTCCGCGCGCTCCCGCCCGTGGCGGAGCGCCACAGCCCTCCCTGTCCGTGATGCCCGCGCCTGGCAGCCCGATCCCGATACGGTCGCGCGGCGAATACCGCTGGCGCAGCCCTTCCCCACCGTGCCGTGGGGTGACTTCCGCCCCACGGCGTACGACGGCGAGGTGGTGCCGTTCCGGGTGACGGCGTTCCGCGAGGGGCACGACCGGATCGGCGTGCAGCTGCGTCTCTTCTCCCCCACGGGCGACGAGTCGCTGCATCGCCTCGACCCGCTGAACGACGGCTTCGACCGCTGGCAGACCGAGGTCGCACTGCTCGAGCAGGGCGTCTGGCGGTTCCGCTTCGAGTCGTTCGGCGACGACTTCGCGACCTGGCAGCACGCGGCCTCGGTCAAGATCACGGCGAGAGTGGATGCCGCCCTCATGCGCGAGCTCGGCGCCCTCCTGTTCGAGCGCGCCGGTGCCGAGAAGGGTCGCACCGCGGCCGAGAAGACGATGCTCGCGGCGGCTGCGGCATCCCTCCGCGACGAGACGGTCGACGACGCCGGAGCCCTGGCGATCGTCGACGACCCGCGCATCGCGACCTCCTTCCGCCAGCGACCCCTGATGTCGCTCGTGACGCTCGGCGACGACCTCGAGCTCCTCGTCGAGCGCGAGCGGGCCGGTGTGGGCGCGTGGTACGAGTTCTTCCCGCGTTCGGAGGGCGCGCGGCGCCTGAAGGACGGCAGCATCAAGAGCGGCACCTTCCGGACGGCCGCCAAGCGCCTGCCCGCCGTCGCGCAGATGGGCTTCGACGTCGTCTACCTGCCGCCGATCCACCCCATCGGCACGCTCAACCGCAAGGGACCGAACAACACCCTCGACGCCGGGCCCACCGACCCTGGGTCGCCGTGGGCCATCGGGTCGGCGGCCGGCGGCCACGACACCGTGCATCCGGATCTCGGCACCCTCGCCGACTTCCGCGCCTTCGTGCGCGCCGCACGTGCGGAAGGTCTGGAGGTCGCGCTCGACCTCGCGCTGCAGGCGGCCCCCGACCATCCCTGGGTCGCGGAGCACCCCGAGTGGTTCACGACGCTCCCCGACGGCTCGATCGCGTACGCGGAGAACCCGCCCAAGAAGTATCAGGACATCTATCCGGTCAACTTCGACAACGACCCCGCAGGGATCCGCGCCGAGGTGCTCCGGGTCGTGCGGCACTGGATCGCTCAGGGCGTCCAGATCTTCCGCGTCGACAATCCGCACACCAAGCCCCTGCAGTTCTGGGAATGGCTGATCTCGACGGTGAACGCCGAGCACCCCGACGTCGTGTTCCTCGCCGAGGCCTTCACGCGCCCCGCGCCGATGCAGAGCCTCGCCGCTGCCGGGTTCCAGCAGAGCTACACGTACTTCACGTGGCGCAACACCAAGCCCGAGCTCGAAGAGTTCCTGAGCGGCCTCGCGCACTCGACGGATGCATTCCTCCGCCCGAACCTGTTCGTCAACACGCCCGACATCCTCACCGAGTACCTGCAGTTCGGCGGCCGGCCCGCCTACCGCATCCGCGCCGCGATCGCCGCGACGGCGGCGCCGACCTACGGCGTGTACGCGGGGTACGAGCTGTACGAGAACGTCGCACGACCGGGGTCCGAAGAGAACATCGACAACGAGAAGTACGAGTACAAGGTGCGCGACTGGGCCGGGGCCGTCGAGCGCGGCGACTCGCTCGCCCCGTACCTGGAGAAGCTCAACGCGATCCGTCGGGCGCACCCCGCGCTGCGGCAGCTGCGCAACCTGAGCGTGCACTGGAGCGACGACGACGCGATCCTCGTGTACGTCAAGCACCTCGATGCGGCGCTCTCGCCCGACGGCCGCCGCGACACCGTCATCGTCGTCGTCAACACCGACCCGCACTCGGTGCGCCAGACGATGGTGCACCTCGACACCCGGGTCTGGGGCGTCGAGCCCGGCCTGCCGTACGAGGTCGAGGACCTCGTCACCGGCGCCCGGTGGACCTGGTCGGATCACAATTACGTGATGCTCGACGCGTTCACCGAGCCCGTCCACATCCTGCACGTCAAGGAGTCCCGATGACGCCCTCCGATCAGCTCCTCGACGCCGTCGCGGCAGGCTCGCACCACGATCCGCACGCCGTGCTCGGCATCCATTCCGACACGGATGCCGAAGGCACCGCGACGTGGACGATCCGCGCCCGGCGCCCCCTCGCCCGTAGCGTCACCGCCGTCTTCGAGGACGGCACGCGCATCCCCCTGGAGCACGTGCGCGCGGGGATCTGGGAAGGCACGCGCGCCGGCGCCGCCGGGCGCTACGAACTCGCCACGAGCTACCCGCAGGGACCGGACTACGTGGCGGACGACCCCTACCGCCACGCGCCTACGATCGGCGAGCTCGACCTGCATCTGATCGGCGAAGGCCGCCACGAGGAGCTGTGGCGCGTGCTCGGCTCGCACGTGCGCGTGGACGACGGCGTCGCGGGCGTCTCGTTCGCGGTGTGGGCGCCCAACGCGCGCGCCGTCCGCGTGGTCGGCGACTTCAACGGCTGGGACGGCCAGGGCCACGCGATGCGCTCCATGGGCGCGAGCGGGGTGTGGGAGCTGTTCATCCCCGGCATCGGCCCGGGCACCGCGTACAAGTACGAGATCCGCGGCCGCTCGGGCGAATGGGCGCTCAAGGCCGACCCGATGGCCCGGTTCGCCGAAGTGCCGCCGGCGACGGCCTCCGTCGTGGTCCATGCGTCCCACACGTGGGGCGACGCCGCGTGGCTGCAGGAGCGCGCGCGCAGCGCGCCGGTCTCGCAGCCGATGTCGATCTACGAGCTCCATCTCGGCTCGTGGCGGCAGGGGCTCTCGTACCGCGAGGCCGCCGACCAGATCATCGACTACGTGAGCGCACAGGGCTTCACGCACGTCGAGTTCCTCCCCCTCGCCGAGCACCCCTTCGGCGGCTCCTGGGGCTACCAGGTCACGGGCTACTACGCCCCGACCAGCCGCTTCGGTCACCCCGACGACCTGCGCTACCTCATCGACCGGCTGCACCAGGCGGGAATCGGCGTGATCATGGACTGGGTGCCGGGGCACTTCCCCAAAGACGCGTTCGCGCTCGCCCGCTTCGACGGCGAGCCGCTGTACGAGCACCCCGACCCCCGCCGCGGCGAGCACAAGGACTGGGGCACCTACATCTTCGACTACGGCCGCAACGAGGTGCGCAACTTCCTCGTCGCGAACGCGCTGTACTGGTTCGAGGAGTTCCACGTCGACGGTCTGAGAGTGGATGCCGTCGCCTCGATGCTGTATCTCGACTACTCCCGCAGCGACGGCGAGTGGGAGCCGAACATCCACGGTGGTCGCGAGAACCTCGAGGCGATCCGCTTCCTGCAGGAGGTCAACGCCACCGCGTACAAGCGCTACCCCGGCATCGCGATGATCGCCGAGGAGTCCACGAGCTTCCCCGGCGTCACCGCCCCCACGAACCAGGCCGGGCTCGGGTTCGGGTTCAAGTGGAACATGGGGTGGATGAACGACTCGCTCGAGTACATCAAGCGGGACCCGATCCATCGCTCCCACCACGAGGGCGAGCTGTCGTTCTCGTTCGTGTACGCGTTCAGTGAGAACTACGTGCTGCCCATCAGCCACGACGAAGTCGTCCACGGAAAGGGCAGTCTGTTCGGACGCATGCCCGGCGACCACTGGCAGAAGCTCGCCAACATGCGCGCGTTCCTCGCCTACATGTGGGGACACCCCGGCAAGCAGCTGCTGTTCATGGGCCAGGAGTTCGGCCAGCTGTCCGAATGGTCGGAAGCGCGCTCGCTGGACTGGTGGCTGCTCGACCAGCCCAGCCACGCCGAGCTCCTGGGCTTCGTCGGGGCGCTCAACGGTGTGTACCGCGCGAATTCCGCGCTGTGGGCGCGCGACAGCGACGGGGCGGCGTTCTCACGGCTCGGCGCTCCGACCTGGAATCCCAACGTCGTCGTGTTCGCCCGTCGAGACTGGCACGGCAACACCGTGGTCGTCGCCGCGAACTTCTCGGGCACGTCGCTGAACGCCTATGCGCTCGACCTCCCCGAGAGCGGCGTGTGGCACGAGATCCTCAACACCGACTCGCAGGCGTACGGCGGGTCGGGCGTCGGGAACCTCGGCGTCGTCCACGCCGGCGAAGGCGGGCGCGCGACGCTGGTGCTGCCGCCGCTGGGCGTGCTGTGGCTGCGGCACGAGACCGCCGCGCACGTGCCGTCACCGACGAGCGGCTGACGAGCGGCCGGCCGGGGGGATGGCCCGGCATGCTGCCGGGCCATCGGCTCAGAACAGCAGCGAGGCCAGACGGCCGCGGGCGGAGGCGACGCGCGGGTCGGCGTCGCCCACGAGCGCGAAGAGCTCGAGCAGACGCTCGCGGACCGGACCGCGCTCGTCCGACGGCAGCTGCGCGAACAGATCGAGCAGTCGGCCGAACGCGTCCTCGACGTGGCCACCGGCGATGTCGAGGTCGGCGACCGCGAGCTGGGCCGCGATGTCGGTGGGCGCCGCCGCCGCGGCGGCGCGCGCCTGCTGCAGATCGAGGCCCTGCACACGATCGAGCAGGCGCACCTGGCCGAGGCCGGCGCGGGCGTCTTCGTCGCGCGGATTCTCGGCGAGTGCCTTCTCGTACGCGGTGATCGCGCGCGCGTAGTCGCCCGCCTCGATCGCCTCGAATGCCTCGGCATGCAGCGGAGCGAGCGGCGGCTCCTCGGGCGCCTCCGGTGCGACAGGGGCCTCTCCGTCGACAGCCGCGGTGCCGGTCACGCCGTTCTGCGCCGCCACCTGGAGCAGCTGCGCGAAGACCTCGCGCACCTGCTGCTCGGGCACGGCGCCGTTGAACAGCGGCACGGGCTGACCCGCGACGAGGGCGACGACCATCGGGATCGACTGGGCGCGGAACGCCTGCGACAGCTGCGGGTTGGCATCGACGTCCACCTTCGCCAGCACGAGCCGTCCGGCGAGCTCTTCGACGACCCGCTCGAGGATGGGGCTCAGCTGCTTGCACGGACCGCACCACTCGGCCCAGAGGTCGACGACCACGGGAACCGTGCGTGAGAGCTCGAGCACCTGCGCGAACGTGTCGTCGGTGACGTCGAACACGAGTGTGGGGAGGGCCACCGCGGCACCCGCCGCCTGCGGCTCCCCCGGAACGGGCCCTGCCGGGCGGTTGCGCAGCGACGAAAGGTCGACCGCGCCACGGACGGCGGCACCGAGGGAGGGATCGCTCACGAGATGACCTTCGCTTCGAGGATGGCGGAAGAGTAGCCCAGCAGACGGATCTTCTCGTTCGAGCCCGGTCCGGGCACGTAGAAGAACACCTGGTCGCTGTACGTGGTGGTGACCCCCGTCGCCGACTGGTCGGTACCCGCGAGAGCGGTCACCGTCGGGTTGTTCTTGATCACCGCGTCGGGGTTGGCCGGCGTGGCCGTGTCGGTCTCGTCGATGTTGACGGCGACGATCGCTCCGCTCTCGACGGTCTGCAGCGCGAAGGGCGCCTGCGCGCCGGGCTTCGCCTGGAACTGCAGGTTGCCGGTGACCGCCGTGGTGTTGGCCGTCTTGTTGAAGTCGGTCAGACGACGCTCGCGGTCGGCCGCGATGCTGGTGCGCAGCTGGTCGCCGTCTGCTTCGAAGAGACCGTAGTACTCGCTGGACTCGCCCTTGTCGATGATGTCCGCGTACGCCGCCGCCACGTCCTGGGGAGCGAGCGAGAGGAACGGCGAGTCCGGCTCGACCTGCGGCGCACCGATGTAGGTGGGCGCGAGGTTCGGGAGCGTCGTCGACGCCTCGAGGTTGGCGATGTACGACAGCCGGTAGTCCGACCACGGGTCGGCCTGAGACATCACCATGATGCTGGAGGTCTTCGACTCCTCGTCCGCACCCACCACGATCACCGAGCGCGGCCAGTCGTCGTAGGCCTGCGGGAGGATCACACTCAGAGGCTTGGCGTGGATCGGGTCCGGCGCCTTGTAGTCGGCGATCTGCGAACGCAGCTTGTAGTTGGTGTCGCGTGCCGCCAGCGCCGCGCCCGACATGCGGGTCTCGGCCAGGTCGCCGTCCAGGGCCGCATCAGCATCCGCGACGGTCGCCGCGATGCGCGTCAGGATGCGCTCCGCCTGCGCCTTGGTCACGGCAGGGGCCTGCTGGCCGTCGGGAGCGATCACGCTCGCCGTCGGGCTGGGCGTGGGCGTCGAGCCGAACTGCGGCCAGGCGTCGGCCGAGCATCCGGTGAACAGGAGGGCCGATACGGCCACGATCGGGATCGCGGCGAACGCACGGCGCCCCGAGACGGCACGGCGGGTCGAGGCCTGACTGGTGATCACGCCCTTGTCGTCGTCGTCGATCGTCGAGATGTCGATGGGCTCTGTCACGGGGAGCGGCAGGCCCTTGCGACGGGGCCCGCGACGACGTCGCACATGGCGGATCGCGAGGATGTACAGGAAGACGCCGACGGCCATCAGAATCGCGCCGCCCGCGATCAGCGGGCCTGCCCACGGGGTCGAGGTCTGCAGCGGCCAGGTCACCGTGACCTTGCTCGGTGCCGGGGCGGTGCCGTCCGCTGCCACGAGTACGCTCATGCCCTCCGGCAGCT
>PJUC01000628.1_pt1 | contig 11691 bp, 12 predicted proteins | sample 1512161 | NCBI WGS metagenome assembly PJUC01 (sample SAMN08177676, study PRJNA422409) | Soil metagenome, whole genome shotgun sequencing project. | isolation source: Soil enriched on filter paper | place: USA: Madison | collected 2015-01-15
AAGGCGGGCGACGAGCTCGACTACCGCGGCTCGCCGGCCGGCTACGCCGACCAGCCCGACGAGATCATCACGTACGTCGACGCGCACGACAACGAGACGCTGTTCGACCTGTCGATGCTGAAGCTCCCGGCCGACACCACGATGGCCGACCGCGTGCGCATGAACACGCTGGAGCTCGCGACCACGACGTACGCCCAGACGCCCTCGTTCTGGCACGCGGGCACGGAGCTGCTGCGCTCGAAGTCGCTGGACCGCAACAGCTACAACTCGGGCGACTGGTTCAACCGCATCGACTGGACAGGACAGCAGTCGACGTTCGGCTCGGGTCTGCCGATGGCGGCCGACAACGACGACAACTGGGGCATCATGCAGCCGCTGCTGGCGAACCCCGCCAACAAGCCCGGTGCGTCCGACATCGCCACGGCCGAGGCATCCGCTCTCGACCTGCTGCGGGTGCGCAACGAGGTGGGGCTGCTGCGCCTCGGGTCCGCCTCGCTGATCGAGCAGAAGGTCACGTTCCCGAACAGCGGGCCGGATGCCGCACCCGGCGTCGTCGTGATGCTCATCGACGACCTCGTCGGCAAGGACGTGGACCCGAAGCTGAAGGGCGCCCTGGTGGTCTTCAACGCCGGGACCGAGCCGGTCACGCAGACCGTCGCGCAGTTGAAGGGGCGTTCGTTCGCCCTGACGCCGGCGCTCGCGAAGGGCTCCGACCCGATTGTCAAGACGACGACGTGGGATGCCGCCACCGGGACGATCACCGTCCCCGCCCGCACCGCCGTGGTGCTGGTCGAGGCGCAGAAGAAGCGCTGATCAGGATCCGCGAAAGGGTACGTTTCCGCCGCGCCACGCGGCGGAAACGTACCCTTTCGCGATTCCGGGACGCGTCAGAGGCCGAGGTTCGCGAGCAGCTGGTCGGCGGCGCGGCCGATCCCGCTCAGCTGCCACGGCACGACCACGAGGGCGACGACCGCGAACAGCGCGATGGTGGACGCCTTCGCGCGGCGCACGATCCGGTCGACCAGCAGCCCGAGGACGCTCACGATGCCGATCGTGCACGCGGCGACGCTCGCGAACGCCATGCGCACGTAGTCCTCGTCGGTGGGCGCGCCCGGCGGCAGGGTCGCGAACGAGAGCGCGACCGGCGCAACCACGAGCCCCAGCAGGAGGACGAGGGGTGCGGAGAACCCCCGCAGGCTGGTGCCGGGCCTGGTGGGGCGGGGTTTCGTCGCGGCGTCGGTCATGGGCGCGAGCCTAGCGGGGGCGGGCTCCGCGACGACAGGGCCGACCGGGGACGAGCCTCAGATCGAGCCGAGCAGCTGCGCGCCGAACACCGCGACGGCCGCGATGCCCACCCCGGCGACGGCCAGACCGATGATCGTGAGGATGAGGATGTTCCCGCCGATCGTCAGCAGGGCGGCCGTCACCGGCGACAGTTCGCGGCGACGGGGGAGGCGGACGGCAGACGTGGTGGTGACCATGCCTTCGACGCTACGGAGCACGTCGTCCTCGCGCGTCAGCCCACGGTCTCATCCGCCTCCGCCTGCGGGATGATCCTCTGTTCGGCACATCGGCTACGGTGGAGCCCGTCCGCCCGACCCGCCGGAGAGTCGCCATGAGAGTCGCCCTGCATTCGATCGTCAAGGACGGTCACGAGAGCTCGTACGACCGGGAGCACGAGCGCATCCCCGACGACCTCGCGGCGAGCTTCGCACGCATCGGGATCCACGACTGGACGATCTGGCGCTCCGGATCGCACCTGTTCCACGTCATCGACTGCGACGACTTCGCCGCCGCCATGCGCGCACTGGAGGGTGACGCCGCCGACGCCGCCTGGCAGGCCCGCATCGGCGAGCACGTCGACCATTTCGTCCTCGACGGCGACGCCCCCGAAGGCATGGTGCTGCCCCAGGTCTGGCGGCTCAGCGAGCAACGCGGCTGACGCCGGCGGCGACGGCATCCACTCGTGAAGAAGAAAACCGGGGAAGTGTCGATGTCGGCGTCCGCCGCACGACGACCCCAGTGAGGCCGGCACGAGCCCGCCCCCACCGGAAGGATCAGAAATGAAGTACATGATGTTCGTCGTCACCTCGCTCGAGCCCGACACCGAGGTCGACGACTCCGACGTCGACCTGTGGGTCGACCCGCTCGACGCCAGCGGCAAGCGCATCATCGGCGAGGTGCTCGCCCCGCAGGCGGACTCCACGGTCGTCAAGGTGCGCGGCGGCAAGGTGCTCACCACGCGCGGCCCGTTCGTCGAGACGGCCGAGGTCATCTGCGGCTTCGACATCCTCGAGGTCGACAGCCTCGACGAGGCGATCGAGATCGCGTCGCGGCATCCGATGGCCCGCAACGGCCAGCTGGAGTTGCGGCCGTTCATGGTGTGGCCCGACGCCGAGGCGACCGCCGACGCCGCCGCTGCCGCCGAGGCGACCGCCCAGGCCTGAGCCGCCGTCCCGGAATCGCGAAAGGGTAGATTCCCGCCGATCAGCTGGCGGGAATCCACCCTTTCGCGAACGGTGACCCGCAACGACGCGTCGACGCCCGAGCGAGGAACCGCGAAAGGGTATGTTTCCGCCGCGCCTAGCGTGCGAAAACATACCCTTTCGCGGATCCGGAGGGGTCCGGGTCAGTGCCCGAGGGCGGCGCTGATCTCGAACAGGGTCGTGGTGCCCGAGACCTCGTTGCCGACGGCGACGAGAGGCGTGCCCGTCGCCGAGGTCGCCGCCGGGATGAAGGCGATGCCCTCGGGGCCGAGGTCGCCGGCGGCGGCGAGTGCGTCGCCGTCCTCTACTGACACCGAGAAGTCCCGGTTGTTGACGTAGGTGACGAAACGGGATGCCGCCGGGTCCGTGATGTCGAACACCGCGATGCCGCCGACGCGCTCCAGGCCGACGAAGGCGTAGGTCCGGCCGTCCACCTCGCCCAGCACCACACCCTCGGGCTCGGGACCCTTGTCGTCGCTGCGGCCCTCGAAGTTCGAGGCCGTGTGGTTCGAGTTCACGAAGCCGGGGACGGCCGCCGCCGTGAGCGCCTCGAGCTGCGAGCCCGAGTCGAACACGAGCGTGCCGTCGGTGCCCCAGATCGAGAACGAGCGTCCGCCGAACGCGTACAGCTCGCTGTAGCAGCCGGCGGCCGCGTCGAAGCCGTTCTCGATCGTGACGTTGAGGCGGCCGAGCTGCGCGTCACCGAGGAACGACGAGAGCGGGCTCGACGCGCATACCGGACCGTAGCCGTTCTTGGCGAGGTCCTTCACGCGCGAGACCTCGCTGTAGTCGCCCCACTCCCGCGCGTCGCCCTCGTTGGCGGTGACGAGGTAGGTCTTGCCGCCCACGGAGTAGGACTGGATCCCGTCGGGCATGTACATGCCCTTCAGGCCCGGGTAGGTGCGCAGCGAGAACGCCTTGTCCTTGTCGCTCGGGTCGAGCGCGTTCTGCGCGAGGCCGAAGTCCTTCGTGCCGAGCGGCAGGATGCCGGTCACCCGGGCGCTCGGGATCTGCACGACGGCGATCGCGTTCGCCTCTTGCAGCGACACGTAGGCGTTGTTCCCGTCGACGGCGATGTACTCGGGCTCGAGGCTGCGGCTCACCGGGTGGTCGTCGCCGTGCGGGGTCGGCCCGAAGAGACGCACGCCGGCGGGCAGAGTCTTGCCTCCCCCGGCTTCGTACGCGTGGAAGTCTGCGGTCTTGACGTCCTTCTGCGACGCCGCAGCGACCTTGTTGGGCAGCTTCACGACGCTGACCGTGCCCTCGGGGTCGCTCGAGAAGTCATCGGCGGGCTCGCCCTCGTTCGCGACGACGGCGTACTTGCCGTCGGGGACGATCGTCACCATGTCGGGGAGCGCGCCGACCTGGACCGTGCCGAGGACGGCGGTGGCGGCATCCTTCGCGCGGGCGTCGAAGAACAGCAGGTGGCCGGCATCGGTCTTGGTCGTCGACTCGAACGCGACGACGCCCAGGCCGTCGGAGCGGACGGCGACCGAATTCGCCACTCCCGACGAGGCGAGCGCGAACTCCTTGACGATGTCCGACGGGTCGGCGTAGTCGAGGACGCTCACCGAGCCCGCCAGTGCGTTGACGACGAACAGGCGGTCGCCGTAGGCGGCCACGATCTCGGACGCGGACTGGTCGAAGGCGCCCGTCTCGAAGGTGCCGACGGGCGCGAGCGAGATCGCGGCGTCGTCGGCGGAGTACGAGACGGGGTCCGGCACGATGGCCGCCTGAGCGGCGATGGGGCTGAGGGTGAGGGTGCAGGCGGCGACCGCGGTGACGGCGACGGCGCCGGCGCGGCGTGTGGCGCGAGAAGGCATCGGGTTCCTTGTCGGAGTCGGATGTGCAGAGGGGGTGGCGTGCGCGAAGGGCGCATCACGTGACTATCGGCGCCCGGTGTCGCCCGGGTGAACGGGCGGCGAACGGATGCGGCATCCACTGTTCTCAGGAATTCCGAGCAGATACAAGGACGTCCATGTAAAATCACCACTGTGCCAACGACGACACGATCGCGCTGATCAGGATGCCCCCACAAGGCGCCTCCCGATCCGAGAAGGAGCAATGGTGACCACGATCGCCCCCCTCAGCCAGACGACGCCGGACCCAGAGACTGCGGCGCCGACCCTCACCGCGGAGGAGCGCGCCGCGATCCTCGACGCCGTGCGCGAGTTCGCGCAGCACGAGCTCGCGCCGCATGCGCTCGAATGGGATGCGGCATCCCACTTCCCCCGCGAGACGCTGAACCGCGCCGGCGACCTCGGACTCGGCGGCGTCTACGTGCGCGAGGACTTCGGCGGCACCGGACTGTCGCGCTCGGACGCCGCCGCGATCTTCGAGGAGCTCGCCCAGGGTGATCCGGCGATCGCCGCGTACATCTCGATCCACAACATGGTGGCGTGGATGATCGACACCTACGGCGACGAGGCGCAGCGCGGGCTGTGGCTGCCGCAGCTGACCTCGATGTCGGGCTTCGGCAGCTACTGCCTCACCGAGCCGGGCGCCGGGTCGGATGCCGCGGCGATCACCACGAGCGCCGTCCGCTCGGGCGAGGACTACGTGCTGACCGGCGTCAAGCAGTTCATCTCGGGCGGCGGCGAGGCGGCGGTCTACATCGTCATGACCCGCACCGACGCCGACGCCGGTGCGCGCGGCATCACCGCATTCCTCGTGCCGGCCGATGCCGAGGGCCTGTCGTTCGGCGCCCTCGAGCACAAGATGGGCTGGAACGCCCAGCCCACCCGCCAGGTCATCCTCGACGAGGTGCGCGTGCCCGCGTCGAGCATCCTCGGCGCGCTCGGCCAGGGCTTCAAGATCGCGATGTCGGCGCTCGACGGCGGCCGCATCAACATCGCGGCGTGCTCGCTCGGCGGCGCGCAGTGGGCGCTCGACCGCGCGACGACCTATGTGCACGAGCGCTTCACGTTCGGCGAGCCGCTCGCCGAGAAGCAGGCGGTCGTCTTCGCGCTGGCCGACATGGCGACCGAGCTGCGGGCGGCCCGCGCCCTCGTGCGCGACGCCGCAGCCGCGCTCGACGCCAAGAGCCCCGACGCATCGATGCAGTGCGCGATGGCCAAGCGGTTCGCGACCGATGCGGGCTTCACCGTCGCGAACCAGGCGCTGCAGCTGCACGGCGGCTACGGCTATCTTCACGACTACGGCATAGAGAAGGTGGTGCGCGACCTGCGAGTGCACCAGATCCTCGAAGGCACCAACGAGATCATGCGCGTGATCATCGGCCGCCAGCTGCTCGGCGGCTGACGCGTCTCCGCGCTGAAGCGACAAGAAGGTCGACATGAAGATCGCATTCCTCGGGCTCGGCCACATGGGCCTGCCCATGGCGAAGAACCTCGCCGCCTCCGGCCACGACGTCGTCGGCTTCGACGTCGCGCCCGCCGCCGTCACCGCGGCGGGCGAGGCCGGGCTCGCGACGGCGGGATCGGGAGTGGATGCCGCCACCTCCGCCGACGTCGTCATCACGATGTTCCAGACCGGCGCGCAGGTGCTCGACGCCTATCGCGGCACCGGCGGTGCAGCCGGACTGCTCGACGTGGCGGCATCCGGCGCCCTGTTCATCGACTGCTCGACCATCGCCGTCGATGAGGCCCGTGCGGCGCATGCGCTCGCCGAGGCGGCAGGGCACCGGTCGCTGGACGCTCCGGTGTCGGGCGGGGTCGTCGGCGCCGAGAATGCGACGCTCGCGTTCATGGTGGGCGGGACCGACGAGGACTTCGCCGCCGCGCAGCCGCTGCTCGAGGCGATGGGCCGTCGCGTGGTGCACTGTGGTGGCGCCGGGCTCGGGCAGGCGGCGAAGGTCTGCAACAACATGATCCTGGCGGTCTCGCAGATCGCGGTCGCCGAGGCGTTCGTGCTGGGGGAGCGGCTCGGACTGTCGCACCAGGCGCTCTTCGACGTCGCCTCGAACGCGTCGGGCCAGTGCTGGGCGCTCACCACGAACTGCCCGGTTCCGGGGCCGGTGCCCGCGAGCCCCGCCAACCGCGACTACCAGCCGGGGTTCGCGGGCGCGCTGATGAACAAGGACCTCGGGCTTGCCGAGCACGCCATCTCGGCGACCGGGGTCGAGGCGCGCATGGGGATGCTCGCCCGCGAGATCTACCGCGACTTCGCGGCGGGCGACGGGGCGGGCCAGGACTTCTCAGGCATCATCAACACGATCCGCGCGGACAGCGCGTGAGAACGGCGAAGGGGATGCCGGCGGCCGAAGCCGCCGGCATCCCCTCGGTGTGATGTCGTCAGTTGCCGGCGAGGGCCTGGTCGGTGTCCTTGATCGCCTGCATCATCTTGCGCAGCGACTCGCCCATGTCGGAGATGCCCTCGATGGCCTTCTCCAGACCCGTGGTCAGCTCGTTGTACCCCTCACCGAACTTGCCCGACGCATGCTGCGTCTTGAAGTCGTCGCCCAGCAGCCGGTCCACATCGCTCTTCAGACGGCGCAGCACGTCGCCGATCTCTTCGCGACCCGAGTCGAGCTTGCCCGCCATCGACTCCATCTCGCCGTAAGAAGCCTTGAAATCAGCCATGATCCGTCCCTTTGTCAAAACCTACGGACCCGATCGGGCCCATATGCAGGCTAACCAACCGACCCGCACCAACCACATGGGGACCATTCCCCATGTGGAAAACTGACACCCCGGAGGACGAAGATGACCGATTACGAAACGATCCTGGTCGAGACGCGCGGACGCGTCGGCTGGATCACGCTCAACCGCCCCGAGGCGCTCAACGCGCTGAACACGCAGGTCTGCCGCGAGGTGGTGGCCGCGGCATCCGCCTTCGACGCCGACGAAGGGATCGGCGCGATCGTCGTCACCGGGTCGGAGCGCGCGTTCGCCGCCGGCGCCGACATCAAAGAGATGGAGTCCAAGTCCGGGCTCGACATGCTGCAGGGGGACCACTTCGGCGGCTGGACGCAGTTCGCCGCGGTGCGCACCCCCGTGATCGCGGCCGTCGCCGGCTACGCGCTGGGCGGCGGGTGCGAGCTCGCCATGATGTGCGACATCATCCTCGCCGCCGACACGGCGAAGTTCGGCCAGCCCGAGATCACGCTCGGCGTGATCCCCGGCATGGGCGGTTCGCAGCGCCTCGTGCGCGCGGTCGGGTACTACAAGGCCGCCGACCTGATCCTCACCGGACGGATGATGGATGCCGCCGAGGCTGAGCGCTCGGGGCTCGCCTCGCGCGTGGTGCCCGCGGCCGACCTGCTCGCCGAGGCGCAGAAGACCGCCGAGGGGATCGCGGCCAAGGGCCTTCCGGCGCTGTACGCGGCGAAGGCCGTGCTCGACGGTGCTCTCGAGTCCTCGCTGGCGGAGGGGCTGCGCCTGGAGAAGCACGTGTTCGCGGGCCTGTTCGACACGGCCGACCAGAAGGAAGGCATGGCGGCGTTCCGCGAGAAGCGCACCCCGGACTTCCAGGGCCGCTGAGCGCCGGGGTCAGAGCGGTTCGGGCTGCGGGCGCGGCTCGGTGAAGTCGCCCGAGTCCTTGCGGAAGCGGGCGATGATCCGCACGAGCTCCGTCGTGTCGTCATCGGTCAGCCCCGGGCTCTCGAACACCTCGGTGTTGAGGGCCGCCGTCGCGCGCTCGACCAGCTCGCGCCCGCTGTCGGTGAGCACGAGCATCGCCGCCCGGCCGTCGTCCGGATGCTGCTCGCGCGAGAGCAGGCCGTCGCGCGTCAGGCGGTCGACGGTGTTCGTGACGGTCGTGGGATGCACCTGCAGGCGTGCGATGGCGCTGGCCATCGGCATTCGCCCCTCCCGGGTGAACCCGAGCAGCCGCAGCATCTCGTACCGGGCGAACGACAGGCCGAAGGGCTTGAGCGTCGCGTCGATGCGGGCGAACAGCAGTTGCTGGGCGCGGATGATCGAGGTGACGGCGGTCATGCCCGCGGCCGCGGGCTCCCAGCCGTGCGCGATCCACTGACGCTTGGCCTCGGCGATCGGGTCCACCGCCAGACGCTTCGGTGCTGCCATCACGACCTCCTCGTCCCACCGTACCGGCGAAGGGGCGCGGGAGTGCTGGAACTGAGTGTCACGTCTGCTGACACTCAGTGTGACGTCCGCCGATTCTGCCCCTAGACTCTTGCGTAGCGTGAGGAGATCGTGATGAAGATCGTCGTCCTGGTCAAGGAAGTCCCGGATACCTACGGGGATCGCAAGCTCTCGTTGGAGACCGGTCTCGCCGATCGTGCGGCGAGTGAGACGGTGCTCGACGAGATCGGCGAGCGGGCCCTCGAGGTGGCTCTGTCGTACGCCGACAAGACGCCGGGCACCGAGGTCGTCGTGCTGTCGATGACGCCCGAGTCGGCGTCGGCGACGGTGCGCAAGGGCCTCGCGATGGGCGCCGCGTCGGCGGTGCAGGTGGTCGACGACGCCCTGCTGGGCGCCGACCTCGGACTGACCGCCGAGGTGCTCGCGGCCGCGCTGCAGCGCACCGGCTTCGACCTCGTCATCGCGGGCAACCAGTCCACCGACGGCTCGGGCGGCGTGGTGCCCGCGATGATCGCCGAGATCCTCGACGTGCCGTCGGCCACATACCTGAGCAGCGTCGAGATCGGTGAGACCGAGGTCTCGGGCACGCGCGCCTCGGACGGCGCGACGCTGAGCGTGACGGCATCCCTCCCCGCCGTCGTCTCGATCACCGAGGCACTGCCGGACGCCCGATTCCCGAACTTCAAGGGCATCATGGCGGCGAAGAAGAAGCCGTTCGAGACGCTGTCGCTGGCCGACCTCGACCTGGACGCGCACGATCCGGACGCGTCGCGCTCGATCGTCATCGGGCTGAGCGAGAAGCCGCCCCGCGCCGCGGGCGTGAAGATCGTCGACGAGGGTGACGCGGGCGAGAAGCTCGCGGAGTTCCTCATCCAGAATCGGCTCGCGTAAGGGAATGGTTGACATGGGATTCGCTGACGACTCGATCCTGGTGCTGCTCGACACGACTCCGTCCGGCGCACTGGCGAAGTCCGCGGCCGAGGTGCTCGGCGCCGCCGCATCGGTGGGCACGCCTGTCGCGCTGATCGTGGGGGATGAGGCTCTGGCGAAGGATGCCGCGGCCCTCGGTGCTGCGTCGGTGCTGGTCGCCGCGCCCGGCGAGGGCCTGGGCTCGGGACGGGTGGACGCGCTGACGTCCGCCGCCGACCTGGTGCGCCCGGACGCCGTACTGGTGTCGAACTCGATCGAAGGCCGCGATGTCGCCGGCCGGTTCGCCGCCCGCAACCGCGCGGGCCTCGCCGTCGACGCCGTCGGGGTCTCGCGCGACGCGGAGGGCGTCGTCGCCCACCACTCCGTGTACGGCGGCGCCTACAACGTCGACTCCGCCGTGACGTGGGGCGCCCCGGTCATCACGATCCGGCAGGGTTCGGTGGATGCCCGGGCCGACGCCGTCGCCGCGCCCGAGGTCGAGACGCTCGACGTGCGGCCCTCGGGGCGTCGCGCGGCGACCGTCACGTCGGTCGACGAGGCCGTGGTGTCGTCGTCGCGACCGGAGCTGCGCGGAGCCGCTCGCGTGGTCTCGGGCGGCCGCGGTCTCGGGTCGGGCGATAAGTTCGCGCTGGTCGAGCAGCTCGCCGACGCGCTCGGTGCCGCCGTCGGCGCATCGCGCGCCGCCGTCGACGCGGGGTACGTGCCGCAGTCGTTCCAGGTCGGTCAGACCGGTGTGTCGGTGTCGCCCCAGCTGTATGTCGCGCTCGGCATCTCGGGTGCGATCCAGCACAAGGCCGGCATGCAGACCGCCAAGACGATCGTCGCGATCAACAAGGACGCGGATGCCCCGATCTTCGAGATCGCCGACTTCGGCGTCGTCGGAGACCTCTTCCAGGTGGTGCCGCAGCTGATCGCCGCGCTCGAGGCGAAGAAGGCGTAACCCGTATGGCGACGTTCGGGGGGACTCTGCGACGCGGTCTGCCGCGCACGCCCGGCGGCGAGCCCTGGCCGCCGGCGGGTGCGGCGCCCGGCGGATCCGAGGCGGCGCCGGCTGTCGAGGCTGCTGCGGCGCCGACGAGCGGGGCGACCGCGGTCGTGGACGCTCCGGCCGACCAGGGTTCCGTAGGGCGCGTGGCCGCGCCCGTCGCCGTTGACTCCGCGGCCGAGGCCACGCCGGATGTCGCCGCGCAGACGACTTCCTCTGCGAGCGGCGGTGCGACGGCCGGCCGCAGCGTGCGCCGGGGCCTGCCGCGTGTGCCGGGCGGAGAGCCCTGGCCGCCGGCATCCATGATCCCCGCCGAGGTGGCGGCAGCGGCTGCCTCTGCCGCGCCGACACGGCCCGAAGCGTCACAGGCGGCACCCCCGGCCGCCGCCGAAGGGGCGGCAGTGGTCGCCGCCGAGCGTGTGACGGCGCCACAGGCGTCACCATCGACGGCGGGCGGGGCAGGCGGCAAAGCGCTGCGCCGCGGTCTGCCGCGCACACCTGGCGGCGAGCCGTGGCCGCCCGCTGGACTCGCTCCGTCGGTGCCCGCGGCGGCGACGGATGCCGCGCCCGGCGTGGTCGCCGACGCGCCGGCGGTGCCGGCCGCCGAGGCCCCGGCATCCACCGCGCCCGGCGTGGTCGCCGCCGCGACGGCGGTACCGGCCGCCGAGATTGCGGCATCCGTCGCCCCCGCCGTCGGCACGACGCCCTCCGGCGTGCCGCTGTCGCAGCCGCTGCCCTACGCGCACACCGTGTGGGAGGGCGCGAACGCCCGCGTGCACCCCGTGCGCCGTGAGCCGCGGCGGATCGGCCCGCTCAGCGGGCGCCAGTGGGGCCTGCTGATCCTGGGGGGCGCAGCCCTGCTGTACGCGGCGGCCATGGCCGTGCTCGCGGTGCGGTGGCTGCTGTCGACGTCGTGGGGCGTCGACTTCCTCGCCGCGTTCCCGGGCGAGTACCACCTGCCCGAGGGGGCGCCGGTCGGCTTCCCGGCGTGGCTCGGCTGGCAGCACTTCTTCAATGTCTTCCTGATGGTGCTCATCATCCGCACCGGGCTCACGGTGCGCACCGAGAAGCGGCCGACCGTGTTCTGGTCGCCGCGTAACAACGGCAAGCGCAAGATCAGCCTGAACCTGTGGTTCCACCAGTCGCTCGACATCCTGTGGCTGGTCAACGGCGTGATCTTCGTGGTGCTGCTGTTCGTCACCGGCCAGTGGCTGCGGATCGTCCCGACGTCGTGGGAGGTCTTCCCCAACGCCCTGTCGGCGGCGCTGCAGTACGTGTCGCTGGA
>PJUC01000629.1_pt1 | contig 11688 bp, 11 predicted proteins | sample 1512161 | NCBI WGS metagenome assembly PJUC01 (sample SAMN08177676, study PRJNA422409) | Soil metagenome, whole genome shotgun sequencing project. | isolation source: Soil enriched on filter paper | place: USA: Madison | collected 2015-01-15
AGGAAAAGAAGAAGTTCGGCGCCGACGCCATGCCGCATGGCTGGAAGGACGACCCGCATGTCTTCGTCTCCATCGCCAAAGACGGTGTGGTGACGATCACCTGCCACCGCTCGGAAATGGGACAGGGTGTCCGCACCTCCATTGCCATGGCCATCGCCGACGAGCTTGAGGCTGACTGGGCGCGCGTCAAGGTCGCCCAGGCGCCCGGCGATGAAGAGCGCTTCGGCAACCAGGACACCGACGGTTCGCGCAGCCTGCGTCACTTCTTCATGCCGATGCGCCGGGCCGGCGCATCGGCCCGCGCCATGCTGGAGCAGGCGGCGGCCAAGCAGTGGGGCGTCCCGGTCACGGAGGTCCGGGCCGAGAACCACAAGGTCGTCCACGCTGCCTCCGGCCGCTCCATCGGATACGGCGATCTGGCGGAGGCTGCCGCGGCCCTGCCGGTTCCGGCGGCCGACGCGGTGCGGCTGAAGGACCCGAAGGAGTTCCGCTACATCGGCACGGAAAAGATCGGGCTGGTGGACAACCGGGACATCACCACCGGCAAGGCCATGTATGGCATCGACACCCGGCTTGAGGACATGCTGTACGCTGTGATCGCCCGCCCGCCGGTCTTCGGCGGCAAAGTGTCGAGTTATGACGCGGGCGAGACCTTGAAGACGCCCGGGGTGGTGAAGGTGGTGGCCATCGATGCACCGCAGATCCCCTCGGAGTTCGAGCCCCTGGGCGGCATCGCCGTCATCGCCCGCAACACCTGGGCGGCCATCCAGGGCCGCAAGAAGCTGAAGATCCAGTGGGACGACGGACCGAACGCCGGCTATTCGTCGGACAGCTATCGCAAGCAGCTTGAAGAGGCTGCGCGCAAACCGGGCAAGCTGGTGCGCGCCCAGGGCGACTTCGACGGCGCGATGGCGAAGGCCACCAAACGCGTCGAGGCCGAATATTACATTCCCCACCTCGCTCAGGCGCCGATGGAGCCCCCGGCGGCCGTCGCCCGCATCGTGGACGGGGGTTGCGAGGTTTGGGCCTGCACCCAGGCACCACAGGTCACCCGCCTGCGCCTCGCCAAGCGGTTGGGTCTGGAACCGGAGAAGGTCAAAGTCAACGTCACGCTGCTGGGCGGAGGCTTCGGTCGGAAATCGAAACCAGACTATGTGCTGGAGGCTGGCATCCTCAGCAAGGCCATGGACGGCGCGCCCGTGAAGGTCACCTGGACGCGCGAGGACGACCTTCACCACAGCTACTACCACACCGTTTCGATCGAGCGGCTGGAGGCCGGGCTGGACGAGCAAGGCAGGCCTGTCGCCTGGCTCCACCGTAGCGTGGCTCCGACGATCGGCTCGATCTTCGCGCCCGACCCCAAGCACGAGATGCCCTTCGAACTCGGTATGGGTCTGACCAACACGCCCTTCCCGATTGCCAACTTCCGTGCCGAAAACCCGGAGGCGCCGGCCCATGTCCGCATCGGCTGGTATCGATCGGTGTCCAACATCCCCCACGCCCTTGCTATCCAATGCTTTGTGGCGGAGTTGGCCCACGCAGCCGGCCGTGACCCCAAGGATTACCTGCTGGAATTGATCGGACAGCCGCAGAAGATCGACCCGACCGATCTGGGCGACGTCTGGAATTACGGCGAGAACCCCGACCGCTATCCGATCGACACGGGGCGCCTCCGTACGGTGATCGAGACCGCCGCGAAAGGAATCGACTGGGGCCGGACGGTTTCGAAGGGCAGCGGCCTGGGCATCGCCGCCCATTACAGCTTCGTCTCCTACGTCGCCGTAGCGGCCGAGGTGGCTGTGGGCGACGGTGGCCGCCTGTCGGTTCCCCGCGTGGACATCGCCATCGATTGCGGCCCGCAGGTCAACCCGGAGCGCATCCGCTCACAGATGGAAGGAGCGGTCATCATGGGCCTCGGCCAAGCCCGGCGGGCCGAGATCACGTTCAAGGATGGACGCGCCCAGCAGAACAATTTCGACAGTTACGAGCTGGTCCGCATGGACACGTCCCCGCGAGAGATCCACGTCCATCTGGTCAAGCCGAATAACCCGAACCTGCCTATGGGCGGCGTCGGCGAGCCTGGCCTGCCGCCGGTGATGCCGGCCATCGCCAACGCCGTCTTCGCAGCAACCGGCAAGCGCATTCGCCAGTTCCCCATCCGCGACCAGCTCGCCGTCTGACGGCAGGGAGACCAGTCATGAAGCTCGCCCTTACCCTCGCGACCGCGGTCGCCGGTCTCCTCGCGAGCAGTCCGGCCCTCGCCGCCTCCTGCACCGAGCGGATCACCTCATTGGAGGCCAAGCTGGCGGAGAAGGCGGAATCCGCCATCTCCACGTCCTCCGCCGGCCAGGGTGTCGCTGGTGCCCGTGAGGGGCAGGCTATTCATGCCGAGAACACGCACGATCCAGTCGGTACCCCCGCCGTTCCCTACCAAAAGGAGCATAAAGAAGCCGGCGCCGTTCGCTCTGCCGAAAACGCGGGTGCCGCCGGCGATCGTGTTATGCAGGCCAAGGCCTCGCTCAACCAAGCCAAGAGCTTTGACCAGCAGGGCAATGCCATCAAGTGCGATGAAGCCGTGACCAAGGCGCAGAAGCAGCTCGAACCCGACTGAGCGCGAACGGGCGGCGTCAACGCATATTGCCCGCCCGGATCGTTGATCTCGAACGCATGCCGACCGCGGCGTCCATCCCATCAAAACTCGAAAAGTCGCTCCCCAGCCGCGCCAGTTTTCCAAAGCGGCCGGGGAGCCGGCCGGATTACTTCAACAGCGGGCAACCGCCCTTGTCGATTGGTCGGTAGGCCTCGTTGCCCGGAATGGTGGTCAGCACCTTGTAATAATCCCACGGTCCCTTGGATTCGGCCGGGCTCTTCACCTGCATCAGGTACATGTCGTGGACCATGCGGCCGTCTGCGCGCAGCGTGCCGCCCTTGGCGAAAGCGTCGTTCACCGGCGTCTCGCGCATCTTCACCATCACCGCCTTGGCCTCGTCGGTGCCGGCGGCCTCGATGGCCTTCAGATAGTGGCGCACGGCGGAATAGCTGCCGGCCTGGATCATGCTGGGCATCTTGCCGGTCCTGGCCATATAGGCCTTGGCAAAGGCGCGGGCATCGTCGTCGCGGTCGGCGTTCCAGCCATCCATCAGCACCAGCCCCTGCGCCGCCTGCAGACCGAGGGAATGCACGTCGGTGGGGAACATCAGCAGGCTCGCCAAGGTCTGCCCGCCCTGCGGCAGGCCGAACTCCTGCGCCTGCTTGATCGAATTGGCGGTGTCACCGCCGGCATTGGCGAGTGCGATGACTTTCGCCCCCGATCCCTGCGCCTGCAGCAGGTAGGAGGAGAAGTCGGCGGTGTTCAGCGGGTGGCGGACGGAGCCGGTGACCTTGGCGCCGTTGACCTTCAGCACCTCGGTCAGCGACTGCTCCAGCGCATGCCCGAAGGCGTAATCCACGGTCAGGAAGTGCCAGCTGTCGCCCAGGATCTTGACACCCGCCTTACCCATGCCCTGGGCCAGCGCATAGGTGTCGTAGGTCCAGTGCGCCGTGGTCGGCGAACAGGCCTCCCCGGTCAGCTGAGCGGCACCGCCGCCGGAGATCAGGAAGACGCGGTTCTTGCGCTTGGTGATGTCCTGCACAGCCAGCGCGACGGAGGAGGTGGGGACGTCGACGATCACGTCCACCTGTTCGGTGTCGATCCACTTGTTGACCAGCGCCGCGCCGATGTCCGGCTTGTTCTGGTGGTCGGCGAAGATCACCTCGACCGGCTTGCCGGCGACCTTGCCGCCCATCTCCTCCACAGCCATGCGCACCGCCTCGACCGAGCCCATGCCGGTCGGGTCGGCATAGACGCCGGTCATGTCGTTCAGGACGGCGATCTTGACCTTGTCGTCGGAGATTTGGGCGTGAGCGGCCCCGGCGATCAGCGCGGCGGAACAGACACCGGCAGCCAGAATCCAGCATTTCATGGATGTTTCCTCCCTGTTGGTTTATTTTTTCGGACGGTCAGAAGGCGACGTTGTCACCGCCCTTGGTCTGCAGCATCGCGCGCGCCTCCTCCGGCGTGGCGATCTCCAGGCTCAACTCTTCAAGGATGCGGCGGATCTTGGCGACCTGTTCGGCGTTGGAGGTCGCCAGCTTGCCGCGTCCGGCATAGAGGCTGTCCTCCAGACCGACGCGGACGTTGCCTCCGAGGATGGCGCTCAGCGTGACGAAGGACATCTGGTGGCGTCCGGCGGCCAGCACCGACAGGTAATAGTCGTTGCCAAACAGCCGGTCGGCCGTGGCCTTCATGTGCATCAGGTTTTCCGGATCGGGGCCGATGCCGCCGAGAATGCCGAAGATGCATTGCGTGAAGAAGGGCGGCTTGACGATGCCGCGATCGGCGAAATGCGCGAGATTGTAGAGATGGCCAACGTCGTAGCACTCGAACTCGAACCGGGTGCCGGCATCGCCCAGCTCGCGCATGCCGCGCTCTATCTGGGCGAAGGTGTTGGACAGGATGAAGTCGGTGGTCGACTCCAGATAGGGCTTCTCCCAGTCGTGCTTGAAGCTGTCGAACTTCGCCGCGGCGCCGGAGATGTTGAAGTTCATCGATCCCATGTTCATCGACGCCACTTCCGGCTGCGCCCGCTTGGCCGCGGCCAGCCGCTCGTCCAGCGTCATGCCCAGCCCGCCGCCGGTGGTGATGTTCAGGATGGCGTCGGTCTGCTGCTTGATACGCGGCAGGAACTCCATGAACAGGGCGGGCGAGGGCGAGGGTTTGCCGGTATCCGGATCGCGGGCGTGCAGGTGGAGCATCGCCGCACCGGCCTCCGCCGCCGCCACGGCGTCGCGGGCGATCTCGTCCGGCGTGACCGGCAGATGGGGCGACATGGTCGGTGTGTGGATCGAGCCGGTCACGGCACAGGTGATGATGACCTTGTCGGCGCGCTTCATCGGGTGTCTCCTCCCTTGTTTTCCGTGGTGTCGAGTGCGGTCAGGAGCCGGTGCCCAGGCTCCGGCGTTCCTGCTGGAGCGTCTCGATCAGCGCCAGGAGCAGCTGGTCGCGCTCCTGCGCCAGATCGGCCTGCGACCGGCCGTGCAGCGCCTCCCGCATGCCGGCGTTCAGCTGCCCGCGCAGTTCCGGCGTCAGCGCCGGGGTGCCGAGATGCCGCCACCAGTCCTCCATCGCAGGGCCGATATGGTCGAGGAAGTGCGGCATGCCGCCCGCACCGCCCGCGAGGTTGAAGATCATGTTCGGCCCCATGATCGCCCAGCGCAGGCCCGGCCCTTCGGCGATGGCGGTGTCCACATCCTCCACGCTGGCCAGCCCGCTGGCGACCGCATGGACCGCCTCGCGCCAGAGCGCCGCCTGGAGACGGTTGGCGAGATGGCCCGGCACCTCCCGGTTCAGGCGGATCGGGCGTTTGCCGATTGCGCGGTAGAAGGCGATCAGCCATTCGACCGTGCCGGCCGTCGTGTCCCGGCCGCCGACGACCTCCACCAGCGGGATCAAATGCGGCGGATTGAAGGGATGGCCGACGGCGAAGCGTCCCGGCACGCGGCACCCCTGCTGCAGTTCGCTCATGATCAGGCCGGAGGTGCTGGAGGCGACGATCGCGTCGTCGTCCAGCACCTCTTCAAGCGCGGCATAGAGCGCGCGCTTGACGTCGTGGCGCTCCGGCGCGTTCTCCTGGACGAAGCGGGCGCCGCCCGCCGCATCGCGCGGGTCGGTGTGGAAGCTCCACTTCTCCGGATCGGCGCCAGGGGCGAGGCCCAGCCGTTCCAGCGCCGGCCAGGATTCGGCGATCAGGCCGCGCACCGCCACTTCTGCGGCGGGATTGGGGTCGCTGATGGCGACGCTCATCCCCCTGGACAGGAACAGCGCCGCCCAACTGGCGCCGATGGTGCCGGCGCCGATGACGGCGACGCGCCCAACTGCGTCAGGATCGGGGGCCATCGGCCCCTGAAGGTCCGATCGGGTGTCGGTCGGATTGGCCGTTGGGTTGGCCCTGGGATTGAGTGTCATGGTCCTCCCCGGATGTTCTGGTTTTGCCCAGGCCGTTCATCAGCAGGTCGATGGACTGGGCCGCGATGTCGCGGGCACTGAGGTCGCCGTTCGGCCGGTACCAGCGGGCGATGCAGCCCTCGGCGATGCCGCGTTCGATCAGGCGGCCGAAGCTCCTCGCCGACGTGGATCACGCACAGGCCGAAGTCCATGGTGACGATCTCGGCATATCTGTGCATGACGGCGGTCAGTTCCTCATAGGCGCTGCCGCCATGGCCCATCACGTCGTTGGAGACATCGCCGAGCATCTTCAGCCCGATGCGCACGCACTCGAAGAGGATCTTCTCCTTGTTCCTGACGTAATAGTGGATGGTCGGCTTGGTGACATTCAGGCGCCGCGCGATGTCGTCCAGCGACGTGTTGTGAAAGCCTATTTCGTAGAAGGCCTGCGCCGCCGTCCGCAGCACGGCGACATGCTTGGCTTCCCGCTCCGTCCGGCAGTCCACAGACGCCTTTCATGGCGATCCGCCGTCCAAAGTTTTCCGCATTGGAGCATCTTGCATCGCATCGTCACTACGTTCCGGCACGCGGTCATCCTCCAGCCTTTGCATTCCCCTCCGCTTTCGTCCATCGCGCCGACAGCCGCAACAGCCATGGCCGATTGATAGCCACGCGCACTGTTGATAAGCGCATCGATTTGTCCCATCCTACTCACAAGTAACATGCATTCCAATAAGTATGTTTGCGGTCGCAAGCATAAGTAAGGATGAACGCGTGGACGCCATCGCCTTGGCCCGGACCGACAGCATCGGCGCAGCGCCGGCCCGCAGCGCCCGACGAAATGGTGCACGGACCGCCCTGACCTACGAGGAGCGGGACTGAAGCTTTTCCAGTCTGCACCAAGCCGCGCTGCGGGTGGCCAGCCAACTGGGCGACTTAGGCCTGCGTCCCGGAACCGGGTGGCGGCCTATGGCCGCGCTCACCACCATCCTGCGGCCGGAGGAGCATGAGGCGCTCCCGGCCGTGTCGCTCGGCATTGCGGTTGAGCGTGGCGGGATGATCACCTCCGCGTCGGGGTTGTAAGCGGCCCCGGCGCGGTAGACCGGCTCGCTGTCGTAAGCGCCGTCCGCCAGCGCCGTCGCGCCGTCCCGCCCTGGCCGGCGTCCAGGCGGCGATCGCCTGCTGCGTCTCCCACACCGTCAGCTCACCACCCGGCGCAGCGCCCGATCCTAGGCTGTCCAGCTCTGCATCTGGTACTGGGCATTCGGGGTCCTGTGGCGGCGGGGCTCATTCGTCTTGTACGGCATCGGGGGCTCGGATTCAGCGGGGGGCGCCTCTATTGCCGCTTGCCCTCCCGACCGCCACCAGCCCGGCCTTTTTGCATCAATGCCGGCCGCTACCGGTCGGTGCAGGAAATGCAGGGGTCCACCGAGGCCTGAATGATCGACAGGTCGGCCAGCGGCTGGCCCATCACCATCGGTTCGATCGCCGGGATGTTGACGAAGGACGGGGTGCGGATCTTGACGCGGGCCGGCGAGGCCCCGCCTTCAGAGGCGACGTAGTAGAAGGCCTCGCCGCGCGGTGCCTCGGTGCGGATGGTCGCCTCGCCGGCCGGGATCTCCGGCAGCCCCTGGGTTGCCCGCAGCGGGCCGGGGGGCAGCGACAACAGCGCCTCGCGGATCAGCCGGACGCTCTCCATCATCTCCAGCGCCCGCACCACGACGCGGGCCAGCACGTCGCCTTCCGGCCGGACGACGCTTTCGAAGCCCAGATCGGCGTAGGACAGGTAGGGCTGGTCCTTGCGCACGTCGATGTCGAAGCCGGAGGCGCGCGCCACCGGGCCGACCACCGCCCATTCCACCGCCTGCTCCCTGCTCAGCCGGCCGACGCCGCGGGTGCGGGCCAGCGCGGTCGGGTTCTGGGTGAAGGTGGGGATGACGACCTCGCCCAGCCCCTTGGCCAGCGCGTCGAGCGCCGGCAGATGGGCCGCCGGATCGGAAATGTCGCGCAGGACGCCGCCGATGCAGTTCATGCCGTAATTGACCCGGTTGCCGCTGATCGCCTCCAGCGTGTCCATCACCCGCTCGCGCAGGGTGAAGACCTCCATGAACAGCGAATGGAAGCCGATGTCCTCCGCCCCGACGCCGGCCCACAGCAGGTGGGAATGCAGCCGTTCCAGTTCGGCGATGATGGTGCGGATGTGGGCGGCGCGCTTGGGCAGCTCGATTCCGGCGATGGTCTCCGCCGCCATGCAGAAGGTCATGGCGTGGGTGTTGGAGCAGATGCCGCAGACGCGCTCGATGAGGGTGATGACCTCGACCCAGTTGCGTTTCTGCGCCAGCAGCTCGATGCCGCGGTAGCTGAAGCCGACCTCGACGGTGGCGGACTCGATGACCTCGCCCTTGCACTGCACCTTGACCTTGAAGGGCTCTTCCAGGGCCGGGTGATAGGGGCCGAGCGGAAAGCTGTAGGGCATGGCCGGAAACTCCTAAGAACGGGCCGGACGAGGGGCGGGCGGGGAGGCCAGCGGAGAAGAGGGCTTGCGGACAACCGTCGCCGGGCGGCACATCGCCTCGCGCAGCGTCGCCGTGTCGATCCCCTCCGGACGGATCAGCGGGACCGGGTTGGGGTGGCCGGGGAACTCGACCGCGAACAGGTCGCGGATCTCGCGCTCGGCCCAGGACGCTGCCCGGACGCTGGGCGCCAGCGAGGCGAGCGTGCCGTTGCGGGTGCAGGTCTTGACGTTGATGATCCGATGTTCGTCGATGTAATGGTAGATCACCGTCGATTCGGCGCTGTCGGGGTGCGGAATGGCGGTCACGGTGCCGAGCCGGATGCCCAGCGCCGCCATCGCGGCGGCCATCGCCTCCACATCCAGCAGCGGGGCGTCGGCCCACAGCGCGCCGTTGCGGAGGTCGACCGACCGGACGCCGGGGATGGCGCGGAGCGCCTCGATCAGGCGCGGGAGTGCGCGTTCGGCGCTTTCGATGTCGGCGGTCATGGTGTCGGCGATCATGGTGTCAGCGGTCATGGCGACCTCCCTCCGCGACAGCGCCGTCCGGGATGAAGGCGGTGCGCAGGCGCGCGCTCGCCGCCCAGCGGCGGCAGTCGGGGCAATAGCCGCGCTCGGCCTCGTCCGCATCCGCTGCCCACAGCGTGTCCATCGTCGCCGCCGGCAGCGGGACATGGGCGGCGCCGCAGCGGGTGCAGGGCTGCAGGTGGATGACGCTTTCCAGCCGCAGCCCGTCGCCGCCGGCGCTGTTCATCGAACCGGGGATGTCGGCGCGCAGATGGATCGCCCGGGTCGGGCAGTTCTGCTCGCACAGCCCACAGAAGGAGCATTGGCCGATGAAAAAATGCCAGGACACCGAGACGCCGGGATCCTGGGTGAAGGTGATGGCCTTGGGCGCGCAGACGAAGGCGCAGGTGCCGCAGGCGGTGCAGCGGCCGGCGTCGTGGGTGAGCGCGCCGCGGTACGTCAGGGGCACGACCGGCATGTCGGCCGGTGCGCGGGTGCGCGACGGTCGCATCAGGTTGCCGAGGATGGTCTTCAGCATTGCCATGGCGGTATCCCCCCTCACCGGACCAGTGTCGCGGCCATGGTGATGGCCGAGGCGAGGCCGCCCCAGACCCAGTAGAAGCGGAAAGCCTGGGTCAGGCGCAGCCGCGCGGTGGTGGTCGCAAGCAGCGTCACCCCGCCAAGCACCAGGATGCCGGCGCCGAGATAGACCACCAGATTGACCAGCGGCCAGGGCGTCGCCGGGATGAAGACGACGGCGAACAGCTCGGTCAGCAGCACGACCTCGATGGCGTGGGACAGCTTGAACAGCGCCAGCGGCGGGCCGCTGTATTCGATGTGGCTGTCGGCGATGATCTCGTGCTCGGCGTTGGCGATGGAGAAGGGGTTGAGCTTCATCCGCGCCGGCAGCGCCAGCAGGAAGGTCAAGGCCGCCAGCAGATGGACGAGGCCGTAGGGCACCTCCTGCAGGGCGCGCATCTGGAAGCTGCCGGCCATCTGCGCCATGGCGATGATGGCGACCAGGAAGGGCAGGTTGTAGGCCAGGGACAGGATCGCCTCGCGCATCGCCGCGACCTGCCCGTAGATCGAGCGGCTGACATAGCCGGCGAGCACCTCGCACAGGACCGGCACCTCCATCAGGTACAGCAGCAGCACGACGTCGCCGGGCAGAGACGGCACCGGATTGCCGGGCAGCGGCACGATGGCCAGCGCCGCGGTCACCGCCGCCACCGACACCAGCGGCAGCGCCAGGAAGATGCCGCGGCTGACGCCCCGGGGGATCACCGTCTCCTTGCCCAGCAGCTTCATGACATCGAAGAAGGGCTGGAAGAAGGGCGGACCCTGGCGGCCTTGAAGCCGGGCCACCAGCTTGCGCATGAACCACAGCTCCAGCCAGCCGAGCGGGGCGGCGAACAGCAGGCCGGGCCAGACGGCGATGGCGACCAGATAGGACCAGACGGCGTTCATGACAGCCTCCCCCACCGGCTTTCGGGCTGGCTTCCGGCAAGCCGGCTCTTGGCCAGCTGGCTCTTGGTCGCGCCGTCTTCCAGCAGTTTGGCGGCGCGGGCGATGCCGTCCAGGATGGCCTGGGGGCGCGGCGGACAGCCGGGCACCCAGACATCGACCGGAACGACGGTGTCGAGCGAGCAGCTCAGCACCAGCGGGCTGCCGGCGAAGACGTTGCCCGACGACGGGCAGGATCCCAGCGCCACCACCGCCTTCGGGTTGGGCACCTGGTCGTAGATGTCGAGGATCGCTTGGCGCGAGCGCAGAGTCAGCGTGCCGGAGATCAGCACGATGTCGGCGTGCTTGGGCGTGCCGTGCAGCTCGATGCCCAACTGCTCGGCGTCGTAACGCGGACTGAGCAGTGGCGTGATTTCGATATCGCAGCCGTTGCAGGAGCCGGCGTTCAGCCGGCAGATCCAGGGCGACCGACGGCGCGAGATCGCGATGACCCGTTCGATGAGGTTCATTTCACACCTCCCAGCGGGTTGGCCACCAGCGGGCCGGTCAGTTCAGCGACGTGCGGATGAGGCTCGAGCGTGGGGCGCAGCCGGTTCGGGGCCAGGCCGAACAGCACCGGTGCGACGGCGAAGACCAGCAGGACCGCGGCGGCGGCGCGCGGCAGCGGCTGCCCACCGGTCCCGCCCGCAGGCCCCGCGACCGCCGGACCGAGCCAGACCCGGTGGATGCCGCGGACGTAGCACAGCAGCGCCATCGCCGAGGAGGCGTAGAGCACGGTGAGCAGCAGCGGCCCGCCCAGCTCCGCCCCGGCCAGATAGAGCCGCCAATGGCCGATGAATCCCAACGTCGGCGGGATGCCGATGAAGCCCAGCGCCCCGAGCATGAAGGCGGCGCTCGCCACCGGCAGCGGGGTCGACAGGCCGCGGTCGTCCAGCGTCACCGCCCGGCCGAGATGCCATTCCGCCGCCCCGACCGCGCCGAACAGCACGATCTTGCCCAGCGCGTGGCCGAGAATGCCGAACCACGCCCCGGCCATGCCGTCGGCGCCGCCGATGACCAGCCCGAGCAGCAGATAGCCCATGTCGTCGATTGAGGAAAAGGCCAGCATCGGCTTCAGCGCGCGCTGCGCCAGCGCCAGCAGCGCGGCGCCCAGCAGCGACAGCACCGCCAGCCCGATCCACAGCGGCGCGAAGCCGGTGAAGATCCAGGGTGCGGTATCGCG
>PJUC01000631.1_pt1 | contig 11667 bp, 10 predicted proteins | sample 1512161 | NCBI WGS metagenome assembly PJUC01 (sample SAMN08177676, study PRJNA422409) | Soil metagenome, whole genome shotgun sequencing project. | isolation source: Soil enriched on filter paper | place: USA: Madison | collected 2015-01-15
GGCGTGAAGGCCTGATGGCCGATCAGCGGGATCAGCAACGGCCGGCCGAAGGTCAGGATCACGCCGGTCAGCGCCATGGTCAGGAAGCTGACCGCCGTCGTCCAATGGGCGAAGCGGTCCAGCCCGTTGAAGCGCAGAACCAGCCGCCCCGCCTTGCCGCCATGGATGCGGATGGTGCCGCGATAAAGGAAGAAGATCGCCAGCACCACCGTCATGCCGATCGCCAGCCCGCCGATGGCCAGCCGCAGCGTGTGGGTGCGCCACTCCCGCCACTCCCGCCCTTCCGGCTGGACCAGCACCGCCAGCTTCTCGTCCGGAATGCTGACGCGGCCGACGACCTTGTCGTCCTGCGGGACGTAGAGCGGCACCTGCTCCTTGGTGGTCGGCGAGTTGGGGCCGGGCGCCTGATAGAGCTGCGCTTGTGCGAAAGTCGGAGCGGCCAGACCAGCAATGGCCATCAGGGCGATCAGCAGCAGGGCGTGCAGGGGGCGCATGGTGGTCTCCCAATTGACGAATTGGCGCCTTACTTGCCCCCACCCCAACCCTCCCCCGCTCTCGCGGAGGAGGGAGCAAGTGCTTGTGCGGGAGAGTGGCGGCAGTCCCTCCCCCGCCCAGCGGGGGAGGTTAGGTGGGGGGTCTAACTCCCCACCGCGAAACTCCTCACGCCCCTCCCGTCCCCGGCCCGCCGGGCGCGAAGGGGGAGCCGCGGTCGTTGCGGCCGTAGGCGGTGGACCAGCCCGGCGCACCGGAGCCATAGCCGCGCCGCACCGACCGTTCCTGATAGATGTCGGCCAGGATCGCGCCGTCGCCGGCCATCAGCGCGCGGGTGGAGCACATCTCCGCACAGAGCGGCAGCTTGCCCTCGGCCAGCCGGTTGGCGCCGTATTTCTGGTACTCCTCGACGCTGCCGTCCGGTTCGGGACCGCCGGCGCAGAAGGTGCACTTGTCCATCTTGCCGCGGCTGCCGAAGTCGGTGGTGCGCGGGTATTGCGGCGCGCCGAACGGGCAGGCGTAGAAGCAGTATCCGCAGCCGATGCACAGATCCTTGCTGTGCAGCACCACCCCGTCTTCGGTCTGCAGGAAACAGTCGACCGGACACACCGCGGCGCAGGGCGGGTCGTTGCAATGCATGCAGGCCATGGAGATCGACCGCTCGCCCGGCTTGCCGTCGTTCAGCGTGACCAGCCGGCGGCGGTTGATGCCCCAGGGCACCTCATGCTCGTTCTTGCAGGCGGTGACGCAGGCGTTGCATTCGATGCAGCGTTCCGAATCGCACAGGAACTTCATCCGGGCCATGTCCAATCAGCTCCTGCACGTCATGCCGGTTCGACCCGGCAGAGGGTGACCTTGGTTTCCTGCATGAAGGTGACGGGGTCGTAGCCGTAGGTCGTCACCCCGTTGGCCGGCTCGCCCAGCACGATCGGGTCGGTGTTGGGCGGGTAGTTGCCACGCAAGCTGTCGCCCCGCCAGAAACCGGAGAAGTGGAAGGGCAGGAACACCGTGCCGCTGCCGACGCGGTCGGTGACCAGCGCCTTGACCTTGGCCTTGCTGCCGTCCTCCGGCCCGTAGACCCAGACCCAGGCGCCGTCCCGGATGCCCAGCCCTTCGGCGTCCTTGGTGTTGATCTCCGCGAACATCGACTGCTGCAGCTCGGCCAGCCAGGGGTTGGACCGGGTTTCCTCGCCGCCGCCCTCATACTCGACCAGCCGGCCGGAGGTCAGCACCATGGGGAAGCGCTGGCGCAGGTCGCTGTCCGCCACCTTGAACTGAAGCGAGCGGGCAAGCTGGACCAGACGGAAGTCGCGCCGGTCCTCGATGGCCGGATAGGCCTTCACCAGATCGGGGCGCGGGGAATAGATCGGCTCGCGATGGATCGGCACCGGGTCGGGCAGGTTCCAGGCGACGGCGCGCGCCTTGGCGTTGCCATGCGGCACGCAGCCATGCTTCAGCGCCACGCGGATGATGCCCATCGACAGGTCGGTCTGCCAGCTGACATTGTCGACCTCGGCCCCGCCGCCGCCGATGGCCTGGATGACGCGCATCTCGTCGGGCGTCAGGTCCTTGTCCCAGCCCAGCTTCTTCAGCACAGCCATGGTGAATTCGGGATAGCCGTCCTCGATCTCCGATCCCTTGGAATAGGAGCCGTCGGCCAGAAGCGAGACGCCGTTGCGCTCCACCCCGAAGCGGGCGCGGAAGACGCCGCCGCCGTCCATCACATGCTTGGAGGTGTCATAGAGCACCGCCGATCCCGGATGCCTGATCTCCGGATGGCCCCAGCTCGGCCAGGGCAGGCCGTAATAGTCGCCGGCGCAGGGACCGGAGGAGGCCCGCATGGTGATCTTGTCGAAATCGGCCTGATGCTTCATGTGCATCTTCAGCCGTTCCGGCGACTGGCCGGTGGCGCCGATGGACAGGCAGCTGCGGTTCATCTCGCGCAGGATGTCCTCCGGCACCGGCCGGGTGTTCTCCACCGTGATGTGCTTGAACATCTCGTCGGCGAAGCCCAGCTTGCGCGCCAGCAGGTACATGATGGTGTAGTCGTCCTTCGATTCGAAGATCGGCTCCACCACCTTCTCCCCCCACTGCATCGAGCGGTTGGAGCAGGTGCGCGACCCGTCGGTCTCGAACTGGCTGCAGGCCGGCAGGATGTAGGTGCCGTTGCGCCGTTCCTTGATCGCGGCGAAGGTGGTCGGGTGCGGGTCGGCGATGACCAGCAGGCTCAGCTTCTCCAGCCCCTTCACCATGTCCGGCATCCGGGTGACGGTGTTGCCGCCATGGCCGAAGCACATCATGGCGCGCAAGGGGCTCGGCTGGTCGATCTCGCCCGGCTTGGCCAGCACCGCGTCGAACCAGCGCGTGGTCGGGATGCCCTTGGCCTCCATCAGCTCCTTGGAGGCGAAACGGCTCTTCATGTAGTCGTATTCGACGTCCCAGGCGCGGGAGAAATGCTTCCACGCCCCTTCCGCCAGCCCGTAATAGGAGGGCAGCGTGCTGACGTCGAGGCCGAAGTCGGTGGCGCCCTGCACGTTGCAGTGACCGCGATAGATGTTGGCGCCGCCGCCGGCCACGCCGATGTTGCCCAGTGCCAGCTGCAGGATCGACAGCGCGCGGACGTTGGCGGTGCCGACCGTGTGCTGGGTGACGCCCATGCACCAGATCACCGTGCTGGGCTTGTTCTTTGCCAGCGCCTCCGCCACCCGGCGCAGCTGGGGGCCGGGGACGCCGGTCACCCGCTCGACCTCCTCTGGCGTCCATTTCTTCACCTCGGCGCGGACCTCGTCCATGCCGTAGACGCGCTGGCGGATATACTCCTTGTCCTCCCAACCATTCTCGAAGATGTGCCACAGCAGGCCCCAGGCGACCGGGATGTCGGTGCCGGGACGGATGCGGACATATTCGGTGGCGTGCGCCGCGGTGCGGGTGAAGCGGGGGTCGATGACGATGAAGGGCGCGCGGTTGTGCTCCTTGCCGCGCAGCATGTGCTGCATCGACACCGGGTGCGCCTCGGCCGGGTTGCCGCCGACGATCACCAGCGCCTTGGAGTTCTGGATGTCGTTGTAGCTGTTGGTCATGGCGCCGTAGCCCCACGTGTTCGCCACGCCGGCGACCGTGGTGGAATGGCAGATGCGCGCCTGATGATCGACGTTGTTGGTGCCCCAGAAGGCCGCCAGCTTGCGGTAGAGATAGGCCCCTTCATTGGAGAATTTGGCCGAGCCCAGCCAGAACACCGCGTCCGGCCCCGACGCCTGCCGAATCTCCATCAGCTGGTTGCCGATCTCCTCGATCGCCTGGTCCCAGGTGATGCGTTGCCAAACGCCGTCCACCAGCTTCAGCGGGTATTTGACCCGGCGGGTGCCCTTGGTCAGCTCGCGCACCGAGGCGCCCTTGGCGCAGTGGGTGCCCTGGTTGATCGGGCTTTCCCAGCCCGGTTCCTGCCCAACCCAGACGCCGTTCTGCACCTCCGCGATCACCGTGCAGCCGACCGAGCAGTGGGTGCAGACATTCTTGCGCGTCACCACCTCAACGTTCGGCAGGATGGGACCGGCCTCCGCCTTGCGGATCATCGCGCCCGGCAGAGCGCCGACGGCAGCGATGCCTCCCGCGGCAAGGCCGGAGCGGCGCAGGAAGCCGCGGCGGCTGACGCCCGACTCCAGGCTGTCGGCCAGCGCGGCGACCAGACCGGAGCGCTTGTTGCCTGTCGATTTCGCCGAGCTGCGTTTGACCAGCATGGACACCCTCCGGATCGCCCTACAGGCGGTTCAGCGCATAGAAGCGCTTGACGTGTTCGGTTTCGCGATAGCGGGTCTTCACCTGCTCCTGCGGCGATTCCATCGCCTGCGCTTCATCCCCCGTCGGCAGCACGGCCGCCGCGGCGGCACCGGCCGCGCCGAGGCCCAGCGTCTTCAGGATGTCGCGGCGTTGCAGGGGATTGCGCGGCGCGGAATTACGTGAGGGTTCTGGCGGCGTCTTCATGCGTCGGCCTCCTCCAACTGGTCGGTCTGTCGGTTGAGTGCTTCCTGTTCGATCTCCAGGAACAGGCGGCCGATGGTGCCGACCGGGCGGTAGAGGCCGGCCGCCTCCGCCCCTTCCAGATCCTGAAAGAAGCGGTCGGCCCAGGGCAGCAGATGGCTGTCCAACATGTGGCGCTGCACCGCCGGGTCGGCCCCCTCGCGGATCAGCACCGCCATCACGTCGCAGAGTGCCGCGATGTGGTCCTCCGGCTCCGACACGTCGGGGGCGCGCTCCAGCCCCAGCGCCTGCAGGTCGGCGCGCAGGGCCGACAGCGGCCGGTCGGTCAGGAAGCCTGTGCGGTAATAGGAGGCGTATGGGACCAACTCGCCCTGGACGACGCCGATGAACAGCGCGTTGAACTCGCGCTCCACCGCTTGGGGATCGGTGGCGCGGGCGCGGGCGGCCAGATCGTCGAAGGCGCGGCCGATCGGCGTCGCATCTCCGGCAAGGCTGCCCAGCAGCGCCAGCAGGTCGGCGCCCGGCGGGGCCGACAGCGTCAGCGCCAGCAGCCGGTAGACGTCGGCGCGCAAACCATCCGCGCCGCTTTCCGGATCATGAACCGTCATCACACTCCCGCAAGCCGCTCCGGAACTCTCTTCAAATGCCATGACCGGTCGAAAGCCATGACTGGCCCGAACATGGACAACGCCGGGCAGGACCAAAGGTTGCCTCACCCGGTCGGGGCTACCCGGCCGAGGTCATCCCTTTTCTCCGGCGGAAGGATCACTCCTTACGGTCGCCCTGCGGACGGCCGGAGAAGTTGCGGTGCTCGACCGACGCCTCCTCCCCCACCCGCGCGCCCACCGATGCAAAGGTCTCGTCGGCACTGCGGGCGAACAGGCCGGGCAGGATCGCCCAGGCGCCACCCGCCAGAATGAGGATGGCGACGAGGGCGGCAAGGAAGGCTTTCATCGGCAAATCTCCGGACAGCGCTGACCGGAACGAAGCCGCGCTGCCGGCTCCGCCCACGCCACGCACAACGCCGCCGGAGCCCGATTGTTTCCGTCCGATATTTTCCGCTTGATATGCTCTAATCGAGCACATATGGTTTTGCTCAGAACGAGCATAGAGCGGAGCACATGATGCCCGAGGTCGCCGAACTCGCCTACACCCCTACCGTCGCTGCGGCGACCGCGCCGATCTATGAGCGGATGAAACGCGTCGTGCCGGCCATCGAATGGCCGTTCCACGCGCCGCTGGTCCACGCCATCAACGAGCTGAAGCGCGAGCGCAACGCCGTCATCCTGGCCCACAACTACCAGACGCCGGAGATCTTCCACGGCGTGGCCGACATTGTCGGCGACAGCCTGGCGCTGGCCGCCAAGGCGACGCAGACCGACGCCGACGTCATCGTGCTGGCCGGCGTGCATTTCATGGCGGAGACGGCGAAGCTGCTGAACCCGGCCAAGACGGTGCTGATCCCCAGCCGCAACGCCGGCTGTTCGCTGGCCGACAGCATCACCGCCGCCGACGTCCGCCTCCTGCGCGAGGCGCATCCCGGCGTGCCGGTGGTCGCCTACGTCAACACGTCGGCCGAGGTGAAGGCGGAGGTCGACATCTGCTGCACCTCCGGCAACGCGGTGGAGGTGGTGGAATCGCTGGGCGTCGACCGGGTGATCTTCCTGCCCGACGAATATCTGGCGAAATACGTCGCCACCCAGACCAAGGTCGAGATCATCGCCTGGAAGGGCCATTGCGAGGTGCACGAGCGCTTCACCGGCGCCGAGATCGAGGAGTTCCGCCGCCGTTTCGACCGGCTGACCGTGATCGCCCACCCCGAATGCCCGCCCGACGTGCTGGAGGCGGCCGATTTCGTCGGCTCCACCGCCCGCATGATCGATTTCGTCGGGTCGGAGAAGCCGCCGCGGGTGCTGATGGTCACCGAATGCTCGATGAGCGACAACGTCGCCGCCGCCTCGCCTGAGACGGAGTTCGTGAGGCCCTGCAACCTGTGTCCGCACATGAAGACGGTGACGCTGTCGGGCATCCTGGAGTCGCTGCAGACCCTGGAGCCGCGCATCGAGATCCCCGACGCGCTCGCCGTCCGCGCCCGCCGCTCGGTGGAACGCATGCTGGCGGTGAAGCCGAAGTGAACCAATCCCCCTCCCCCGCCCAGCGGGGGAGGGTCAGGGTGGGGGCAAGAGTCGCACCTCATGGATCTCTTCGGCTGCGCCGAACCCCCTCATCCTAACCTTCTCCCCAGGGGGGAGAAGGAACTTGTGAGGAGTTCTTTGATGACCTCCAGCACGCCTTATGACGTCCGCGATGCCGAGGTGATCGTCGTCGGTTCCGGCCTTGCCGGGATGACCGCCGCCCTGCAACTCGCCCCGCGCGCCGTCACCCTCATCACCAAGACCACCGGCCTGCCCGGCGGCTCCAGCCTCTACGCCCAGGGCGGCATCGCCGCCGCCGTCGGCCCCGGCGACCGGCCGGAGGACCATGCCGCCGACACCGTCGCCGCCGGGGCCGGGCTGGTCGACGCCGCGATGGCCGCCCTGCTGACCCGCGACGGCGCCGCCCTGGTCCGTCGGCTGCTCGATGACGGCCTGCCCTTCGACCGCGCGCCCGACGGCTCGCCGCTGCTCGGCCGCGAGGCCGCCCATGGCGCCGCCCGCATCGTCCATGCCGGGGGCGACGCCACCGGCCGCACCCTGGTCACCGCCCTGGCCGACCGCCTGCGCGCCACCCCCTCGGTTCGGGTGGAGACCGATGCCTTCGCCGTCGATCTCGTGCTCCGCAACGGCCGGGTCTGCGGCCTGCTGGCCTGCCATCCGGAGGGCTGGGTGCTGCACCGCGCCCCGCGCGTGATCCTGGCGACCGGCGGCATCGGCGCCACCTTCGCCCGCACCACCAACCCGGCGGAGGCGACCGGCGACGGCCTCGCCATCGCCGCGCGGGCCGGCGCCCGGCTGGCCGACCTGGAGTTCGTGCAGTTCCACCCCACGGCGCTCGCCGTCGATGCCGACCCGGTGCCGCTGCTGACCGAAGCGCTGCGCGGAGCCGGCGCCACCCTGCTCGATCACGCCGGCCATCGCTTCATGCCCGACGAGCATCCGCTGGCGGAACTGGCGCCGCGCGACGTGGTCGCCCGCGCCATCGGCCGGCGCGTCGCGGCGGGGGAGCCGGTGTTCCTCGACCTGCGCCCGGCGCTGGCCGCCAAGCCCGACGGCTTCCCCACCGTGCTGGCGCTGTGCGCCGAGCATGGGCTGGATCCCTTCGCCGAGCCGATGCCGGTGGCGCCCGCCGCCCACTACCACATGGGCGGGGTGGTCACCGACGCCGACGGCCGCACCAGCCTGGAGGGGCTGTGGGCCTGCGGCGAGGTCGCCTGCACCGGCGTCCACGGCGCCAACCGCCTCGCCAGCAATTCCCTGTTGGAGGCGCTGGTGTTCGGCGCCCGCGTCGCCCGCGACGTGGCGGAGCGACCCCTGGCGCCGCTGCCGCCCTTCGCCCTGCCTCGTCCACCGGCGGTCGCCGCCGATGTCAGCTATATCCTGCTCGACGCCATCGGGGCGGAGGCGCGCAGCGCGCTTTATGACGGCGCCGGTCTGGTGCGCGACGGCCTGGGGCTGCTGGCCGCCCGGCGCAAGCTCGACCGGCTGGCGGCGGCGCTCGACATGCTCCGCTGCGAGGAGGACGACGCCCACGAAGACGCCAAAGCCCCGCCGGAAATCGTCCGCCAGTGGGGTGAGGCGCGCAACCGGCTGCTGGTTGGCCGGCTGGTCGTCCATGCCGCACTGGCACGGGAGGAAAGCCGCGGCGCCCATTGCCGCAGCGACCATCCCCTGCCGAATCCCGCCTCCCTATCCCGCACCCTGACCCTCAGCGATCTGGCCGGCACCGCCGGTCCCCTGTCCGGAGACGCCGCATGCTGCATCCTCTGACCATCGAGCCCATCGTCCGCGCCGCCCTGGCGGAGGATCTGGGCCGGGCCGGCGACATCACCACCGACAGCATCATCCCGGCCGACGCGGTGGCGACCGCCCGCATCGCCGCACGCAAGGACGGCCGCGTCGCCGGGCTGGAGGCGGCGCTGATCGCCTTCCGCCTGCTCGACCCCGGCATTTCGGTGACGGTGGAGCGCGCCGACGGCGACGACGTGGCGCCCGGCGGCACCATCGCCAGCCTGACCGGCAAGGCCCGCGCCCTGCTGACGGCGGAACGCACGGCGCTGAACCTGATGGGCCGGCTGTCCGGCATCGCCACCGCCACCCGCGCGTTGGTGCGCGAGGTGGAGGGCACCAATGCCCGCATCGTCTGCACCCGCAAGACCACCCCGGGCCTGCGCGTTCTGGAAAAGCATGCGGTGAAGCTGGGCGGCGGCTTCAACCACCGCTTCGGTCTGGATGACGCCGTCCTGATCAAGGACAACCACATCGCGGTTGCCGGCGGCGTGCGCCCGGCGGTGGAGCGCGTCCGCGCGGCCATCGGCCACATGGTCAAGGTGGAGGTGGAGGTCGACACGCTCGACCAGTTGGACGAGCTGCTGGGCCTGCCGGTCGATGTCGTGCTGCTCGACAACATGGACCCGGACACGCTGCGCCGCGCCGTGCGGATGGTCGACGGCCGCCTGCTGACCGAGGCGTCGGGCAACGTCACGCTCGCCACCGTCCGCGCCATCGCCGAGACCGGCGTCGACATGATCTCCTGCGGCTGGCTGACCCACAGCGCCCCGAACCTGGATTTGGGGCTGGATATGTGAGGGTGAGACACAGGCCCTCTCCCGCCCCGGGAGAGGGAGGGACCCGCCGAAGGCGGGAGGGTGAGGGGCAATGTGGACATGGATCCCATATCCTTGAATCACCCCTCACCCTTCCCATGCTCCGCATGGGCCCCTCCCCTCTCCCGGTGCGGGAGAGGGTATTTTTCCCTTAGGCCGCCAGCTTCTCGACGTTGCCGTCCAGGCCCATCAGCAGCAGTTCGACCTCGAGGTCCGGGTGGCGTTCCTTGACCATCGCCTTCAGCTTGGTCAGGTACTGGCCATGCACCTCGGCCTCCTTGGCCGGATCGGGCGACAGGTCCATGCCGAGAAAGACCTTGTAGGCGCCGCAGTCGCGGTGATCCATGACGATCACGCGCTTGATGTGGTGCAGGTCCTTGGCGACCGCGACATGGTCCCAGAAGGCCTCGCCCCAGGCAGGCTTCTTCTCGGTCAGGGCGCCCAGGCTGGCGCCGGCCAGGATGACGTGGTCGTAGTTCGCCTGCATGTTGCGGGCGTTCATGTAGCTGGCGACATGGCCCATCAGGCGATAGTCCATGCAGGACAGCAGAAGCGTGTCGACGCTGCCGGCCAGGGCCGGGCGGCTCATCATCATCGGCGCCATCAGCGTCACGCCGGCGCCCAGAGTCGCCAGCTTCAGGAACCCGCGGCGCGAGCTGTGTTCGCCCTGGCAGCAGCCATGGTGATGACCGGTCGAATGATCCATTGTGCCCTCCCAACACGCCCCGAACCCGTATCGGGGGTTTCACGCGCGATGGTGGCAGGTAAGTATTAAAAATTCCAATACATGGGGTTCCACAGTGCGAAAAAGCAATGAATCCAGATGCTGTGGTATTTTTCGGATAGATCGACCCACAACCGGATTTCATTCCGTTACCGAACGGAAAGGAAAACGGGCCGCCCGGTGAGGGGCGGCCCGTTTCCATGCATGGATGTTCCTGGTCGTCAGCGTTCGGCTGTCACCCGCCGCGCGTGCTGCTCGGCGCCGGTGTGCCGGCCGACCCGACGGTGCTGGAGGCCGGCGGCGGCGAGGCGCTCGCGCTGTGGCTGGACGAACAGTCCGCGTTGGCGATCCCCGCCGTCAGGAGAGTGGCGAAACCGAACAATGCGGCGACGACCGGACTGGCTCCATGAGACATTGGATCACCTCCTTTCTGAAACGTTGCGACCACCAACAGATTGACACAGTAGAGCACTCGGTCAATGGCCGATTCGAAGATTGATGACGCCGTCTCCCAATGGAACAGGTTCTGATCTTGAACTTGAGCAGCGTTACCGGGTTTCCAGCAGCCCGCTCATCGTCGCGAACAGTTCCGATTTCGCTTCGAAGCCGACGCCCGGCAGGTCCGGCAGGCGCACCCGGCCATCCTCGACTGCGATACCGTCGGCGAAACCGCAGAAGGGCTTGAAGACGTCGGGGTAGGATTCATTGCCGCCCAAATGCAGGCCGGCGGCGATGTTCAGCGACATCTGGTGCCCGCCATGCGGCACCACCCGGCGGCTGGACCAGCCATTGTCCTTCAGCATGTCCAGCGTGCGCAGATACTCCACCAGCCCATAGCTCAGCGCGCAGTCGAACTGCAGCCAGTCGCGGTCGGCCCGCATGCCGCCATGGCGGATCAGGTTGCGGGCGTCCTGGTGGGAGAACAGGTTCTCGCCGGTCGCCATCGGGCGGTCGTAATGGTTGGCGAGTTCGGCCTGCAGCGCATAGTCCAGCGGATCGCCGGCCTCCTCGTACCAGAACAGGCCGTAGGGCTTCAGCGCCTCCGCATACTTGATGGCGGTGTCGAGGTCGAAACGGCCGTTGGCGTCGACGCACAGGTTCTCACCCGACCCGACCACCTCCAGCACCGCGTCGATGCGCCGCAGATCCTCCTCCAGCGGGGCGCCGCCGATCTTCATCTTGACGACCTTGTAGCCGCGGTCGCGGTAGCTGCGCATCTCGTCCTGCAGCGCCCTCACGTCCTTGCCGGGATAGTAATAGCCGCCGGCGGCATAGACCCAGACGCTGTCGTCGGCCACCCCGCCGCGGAAGCGGTCGGCCAGCAGGCGGTAGAGCGGCACGCCGGCGATCTTCGCCACGGCATCCCACACCGCCATGTCGATGGTGCCGACGGCGACGGAACGCTCGCCATGGCCGCCCGGCTTCTCGTTGGTCATCAGCCGCGCCCAGATGCGGAACGGGTCCAGGTTCTCGCCGCTGTCGTCCAGCAGGCTGTCGGGCGCGGCCGACATCAGCCGGGGAATGAAGCGCTCGCGCAGCAGCCCGCCGGCGGCATAGCGGCCATTGGAGTTGAATCCGTAGCCGATCACCGGCTTGCCATCGCGCACCACGTCGGTGACCACCGCGACGACGCTGCACGTCATCTGGCTGAAATCGATGAAGGCGTTGGCGATGTCGGACTTGATGCCGGCGGTCTGCTCGCGGATTTCGA
>PJUC01000632.1_pt1 | contig 11557 bp, 5 predicted proteins | sample 1512161 | NCBI WGS metagenome assembly PJUC01 (sample SAMN08177676, study PRJNA422409) | Soil metagenome, whole genome shotgun sequencing project. | isolation source: Soil enriched on filter paper | place: USA: Madison | collected 2015-01-15
AAGGCCATTAAAAAACACACTTTCAGAAATCCTTTAAACAAAAATGACCGAGTAAGGTAAATCCTGTACTCAGTCATTTCTTTAAATCTCATTAAAAAGTTGAGACTTTTTCAGTGCCCTCGAGATTTCTAAGGATTTTTTCTTTAAACACAAGGCTTCTTATTGCATATCAAACAAATGTTTTTCTGCATGGTAGGAAGAACGAACCAATGGTCCTGATTCTACATACTTGAATCCCATTTTTAAACCAATTTCTTTATATTTTTCAAATTGTTGCGGAGTAACCCATTCCACAACTGGATGATGTGCTTTGGTAGGCTGTAGGTACTGGCCAATGGTCAGGATATGAACCCCAGCATCATATAGATCTTGCATGGTTTCAACAACATCCTCTTCCGTTTCACCAAATCCCAACATAATTCCTGATTTCGTACGTAAGCCTGCTGCCGAAATACGCTTCAAACATTCCAAAGAACGATCATACTTCGCTTGAATACGAACTTCTCTGGTCAATCGACGAACGGTTTCAATATTATGGGAAACCACTTCTGGACGAACTTCCAAAAGACGCTCTAAATTATCCCATTGCCCTTTAAAGTCTGGAATCAATGTTTCCAATGTAGTTTCTGGACTTTCGCGGCGGATCGCATTAATGGTTTCTGCCCAGATGGTAGAACCGCCATCTTTTAAATCATCCCTATCCACCGAGGTAATCACACAGTGTTTTACCTGCATTAATTTCACCGAATTGGCCACCCTATTCGGCTCATCCGTATCCACTGCTAATGGTCTTCCTGTTGCTACTGCACAGAATGAACAGGAACGCGTACAGATATTACCCAATATCATAAAGGTAGCTGTTCCAGCTCCCCAACATTCTCCCATGTTCGGGCAGTTTCCACTTTCGCAAATGGTATGCAATTTATGCTCATCAACCAAACCGCGTACATGACGGTACTCCTTACCTACCGGTAATTTAACCCTTAACCAATCTGGTTTACGTTGCGTCTGATTTGCTGAAATGACAGGTAATTGAATCATGCTACAAATGTAAGCATATTTCTAAGATTTAAAATAAAGGTTATGTTTGCTTAATATCATAAATCTGCCGACCAAACAATTATGCGAAGGATGTGTTAAAATTTTAAGATATTTGCAGAAGAACAAACCCCTTATTAATAATATGAAGACCAAATTGTTCCACCTCTTGGTACTGTTATTAATTTCCAACCTGTCCCTATTTGCTCAGGACAAGGAAATTTCCCTTATCCCTAGACCCTCCAAAATGATTGTCATGGATGGGAAATTAAGTTTGGACCAGAATTTTCCATTATATTATACAGAGGAATTTGCGGCTGTCATCGATCTGCTCTATGAAATTCCATCGCTTAAAATAAACAGCAATGAGCTGGTCAAAAAAATCAGGAAACAGCATCAACTTGGCGTTCGATTGTTCAAAGCCCAAGACCGAGATAAGATAGATCCAAATGGATATAGTTTAGAAATAGATGATTCGGGTATTCTATTGAAGGCCCATCAGGCATCAGGGATGATTTCTGGGATCTATACATTGGTTCAATTGAATCTACTGGAAGGTCCGCATGCTTTATCCCATATCCAAATCCAGGACAAGCCACGATTCGGATACCGCGGATTACACATGGATGTTTCCAGACATTTTGTGCCCTTGAGCTTTATTAAAAAATATATCGACTTAATGGCTTTATATAAACTAAATAACTTCCATTGGCATCTTACCGATGCTGCAGGATGGCGATTGGAAATCAAAAAATACCCAGAATTGACGTCCAAAGCAGCTTGGCGATCGCATACTCTATGGAAGGATTGGTGGAATAATGGCCGACAATATGTAGAACAAGGAAATCCCAATGCCTATGGAGGTTATTATACCCAGGAACAGGCAAAGGAAATTGTTAATTATGCCAGCAAGCGAGGAATCAACGTCATTCCTGAAATAGAATTTCCTGGTCATTCCGAAGAGGTTCTTGCAGTTTATCCAGAACTATCCTGCACAGGAAAACCTTATACCCAAGGAGAATTCTGTTTGGGCAATGAAGACAGTTATCAATTCATGAGAAATGTACTGGATGAGGTGGTCAACATCTTTCCGTCTTCCTATATCCATATTGGTGGTGATGAAGCCGATAAGAAACATTGGAAAAGTTGTCCAAAATGCCAGGAGCTCATGAAAAAAGAAGGTTTAAAAACCGAAGAGGAACTTCAGAGTTATGCGATAAAGAAAATCGGGGAACACCTGCATACTAAAGGAAGAAAAATGATCGGATGGGATGAAATTCTACAAGGTGGTTTGCCTCCTGGAGCAACTGTTATGAGTTGGCGTGGAGAAGATGGCGGCATTAAAGCAGCCACCGCAGGCCAAGATGTGATCATGACACCAGGTGCTTATCTCTATTTTGACAGTTATCAATCCGATCCAAGAACCCAACCGGAAGCTATTGGTGGATACCTTCCTATTGAAAAAGTCTATAGTTATAACCCCGTTCCGGCTAAATTGCCCGAGGATAAAAAGAAACATATACTAGGCGCCCAAGCCAATCTTTGGGCAGAATACATCCCTACCTACCAGCATTTGGAATACATGGCCTTTCCTCGCGTTTTAGCCTTGGCAGAAATGGTCTGGACCGAGCAGGCAGATCGTAAGTGGGAAAATTTCAACAAACGCTTACAACAACATTATAAGATTCTTCAGGAGAAGGATGTTAATTATTACAGACCTTCTTTTTCCGTTTCCTCAAAGGTGAACTTTGATTCTTTAGCTTTGAAAAACACCGTGAGCCTTAGCTCGGAACAATACACCCCCTATATTCGCTACACAGTAGATGGTACAGAACCTAAAAGCAGCTCTACCCTATACAACCTTCCTATCGAACTTTCTAAGTCAGCTGTAATTAAAGCAGCCTCCTTTTTAGATTCTACACGGGTTAGTTCCGTGGAGACAGTAGAATTGGATGTGCATAAAGCCATTGGAAAAGATGTTATCTACAAAACCAAATGGGAAGGTTATCCTGCTCAAGGAGCTAAAACCTTAACTAATGGAATCAAAGGTACATTAACCTATAGTGATGGGCAATGGCAAGGCTTTACGAAAGGCTTTGATGCCATTGTAGATTTTGAACGTCGAGAGGAAATCAAATCAGTGGCAGTTAATTTCATGCAGATCCCTGGTCCTGGTGTATATTTTCCTGGCGAATTCAAGGTCCTTGTTTCTGATAATGGTAAAAATTATAGAGAAATTGGGACCATAAAAAACCAAGTGGGCACAAAAGATCCAACCTTGAAATTCCAGAAATTCGAAATAAAATTGGAAAAACCGATCATGACGCGATTTGTACAAGTTGTGGCGAGCAATCCCATGAAAGGATATCTTTTTGCTGATGAGATTGTGATATATTAATTCATGAAATTATTCATCGTTTTTAAAAATAATAATGTAACTTTGCACTCCGACAAAGCAGTCGGAAATCACCTCTCATTAAGGCAAAATCTGTCTGCAACAGTCCACAGTATTTTTGTATTTAACTTTGAAATAGAAAATAATGCCTAGAAACACCTCCATTAATTCGGTATTAATCATTGGATCTGGACCTATTGTGATTGGTCAAGCCTGTGAATTTGACTACTCTGGATCACAAGCTGCCCTTTCCTTAAAAGAAGAAGGTATATCTGTATCCATCATCAACTCAAACCCGGCTACCATCATGACTGACAATGTCGTAGCTGACCATGTTTACTTACTTCCATTGACCGTTGAAAGTATTGAGCAGATCCTTCAAGAACGTCAAATCGATGCTGTATTACCTACCATGGGTGGACAGACCGCTTTGAACCTTTGTATTGAAGCATCAAACCGTGGTATTTGGGATAAATACAATGTCAAAGTAATCGGTGTTGATGTTGCTGCGATCGAAAAAACGGAGAACCGTGAAGAATTCCGTCAGTTAATGATCGATATCGGCGTTGGGGTAGCAACCTCTAAAATTGCAAACTCATTCTTAGAAGGTAAGGAAGCGGCTCAGATCATTGGATTTCCATTGGTAATCCGTCCTTCATATACCTTGGCAGGAACCGGAGGTGGTTTTGTGCACAAAAAAGAAGATTTTGATGCGGCATTGAATCGTGGTCTGCACGCTTCACCAACACATGAGGTATTGGTAGAACAAGCAGTTTTAGGATGGAAAGAATTTGAGTTGGAGCTTCTACGTGATACCAACGATAATGTGATCATCATCTGTACCATTGAAAACTTTGACCCTATGGGTATCCACACCGGTGACTCCATTACTGTTGCACCAGGTATGACCCTTTCAGATAAATGTTACCAAGATATGCGTAATCAGGCAATCAAGATGATGCGTTCTATCGGTAATTTCGCAGGTGGCTGTAACGTTCAATTCTCGGTGAATCCAGAGAATGAAGAAATCATCGCTATCGAGATCAATCCACGTGTATCCCGTTCTTCAGCGTTAGCATCTAAAGCAACTGGCTATCCAATTGCTAAGATTGCTGCCAAATTAGCGATCGGATATAACCTGGATGAATTACAGAATCAAATTACAAAAACAACTTCAGCCTATTTCGAACCTACATTGGATTATGTAATCGTGAAAGTTCCTCGTTTCAACTTTGATAAATTCAAAGGTGCAAACAAAGAATTGGGATTACAGATGAAAGCCGTTGGTGAGGTGATGTCCATCGGACGTACCTTCATCGAAGCACTTCAAAAAGCTGCGCAGTCTTTGGAAACTGGACGTGCAGGATTAGGTGCGGATGGTCGTCAATCCAGAAACCTGGAAGAGATCATGCACAGCTTGGAGCATCCAAGTGCTGACCGTTTGTTCCACATCAAGGATGCTTTTGAATTGGGTGTTCCTTTGGAATCCATCCGTAAAGCAACATTGATAGACAAATGGTTCTTGGTACAGATCCAAGAGCTAGTTCAATTGGAAGGCGAATTACGCAGGTATCAATTGAGCAATATCCCGCGCGACTTCTTCATGACCTTGAAACAAAAAGGTTATTCCGATTACCAAATCGCTTGGTTATTAGGAAACACAACCGAGGATGAGGTTTATGCTCGTCGTAAAGAACTAGGTATCAACCGTGTTTATAAAATGGTAGATACTTGTGCGGCAGAATTCCCTGCACATACACCTTACTACTATTCTACTTTCGAAGATGAGAACGAATCTGTAGTATCTGATCGTAAAAAAATCATCGTATTGGGTTCTGGCCCTAACCGTATCGGACAAGGTATCGAATTTGATTATTCTTGTGTACACGGGTTATTGGCTGCTAAAGAATGTGGTTATGAGGCCATCATGGTGAACTGTAACCCTGAGACGGTATCAACAGATTTCAACATGGCTGACAAGTTATATTTCGAGCCTGTTTTCTGGGAACATGTACGTGAAATCATCGAATTGGAAAAACCAGAAGGAGTAATCGTGCAGTTGGGTGGTCAAACAGCCTTGAAGATGGCAGAACGCTTAGAAGCATTGGGTGTAAAAATCATCGGTACTTCCTTCGCGAACATGGACTTGGCGGAAGACCGCGGAAGTTTCTCCGACCTATTGAAAGAATTAGATATTCCTTATCCTAAATATGGTGTGGCTACTTCAGCTGAAGAAGCGATCAAAGTAGCAAACGAAGTTGGCTATCCAGTCTTGGTTCGTCCATCTTACGTATTAGGCGGACAAGGGATGAGTATTGTGATCAATGATGAGGACTTGGAAAAAGCGGTAGTGAACCTATTGAAAAACCTTCCGGGTAACCATATCCTGATCGACCATTTCTTGGACAGAGCGGAAGAGGCAGAATCGGATTCTATCTGTGACGGAGAAGATGTACACATCATCGGTATGATGGAGCATATTGAACCAGCGGGTATTCACTCAGGTGACTCTTCAGCGGTGTTACCTCCATTCAGCCTTTCTGAAAATGTGCAGCAAAAAATGGAAGAATACTCCATCAAATTGGCGAAAGCATTAAATGTATTGGGATTATTGAACATCCAATTCGCGATCAAAGATGAGAATGTATATGTGATCGAGGCAAACCCAAGAGCATCCCGTACGGTTCCATTTATCGCCAAAGCATACGATGTTCCTTACATCAATATCGCAACGAAAGTGATGTTGGGCGAGAATAAACTGAAAGACTTTACTATTGTTCGTAAGTTGGAAGGTTATGCAATCAAAGAGCCTGTATTCTCTTTCTCAAAATTCCCTGAGGTAGATAAACAATTAGGCCCTGAGATGAAATCTACTGGTGAGGCAATCCGTTTCATCAAGGACTTGAACGATCCACATTTCAGAGAATTATATTCTAAAAAATCAATGTTCTTGAACGCGCAATAATTTTGTGATATCAAGGATTAATAAAATAATAAAGGAGGGCAATCGCCCTCCTTTTTTTTGATCATTAACTTAATGTAATATAAACCACGTTCTATCAATAAAAACTTCTCTATTATTTGTTGATATCTGGATTATCAATAATTTCCCGCAAAGGAATTGGAAAAATATATTCCGGATCCGTTGGTAGGATGCTTTTTGCTGCACCAACAGAAACGATAGGCATATTTCTCCGTTGTAAATCTGGGATTCGGAAACCTTCTCCTAACAACTCTATCCTTCTTTCCAATAAAATAGCTTCTACCAATTTAGCCCTACTGTCAAATGTTGGGAATACATAATTCGCATCCGAACGATGTCTAATCGCTTTTAATAAAGCTAAAGCTCGCGCCTCATCCCCTTCTTCTGCTTCAGCCTCGGCTAGATTTAACAATACTTCAGCATAACGGATGGCCGGAACCCAATCCAAGTAAGTTTCCACATCTGTAAATTTCGTTAGATATCGAAAGGTGTTGGCATACAAATCCGTCAGATCTCTTTTTCTAGCATCCGTAGCGGGCCAATTCGGATTATTATAAATACCGGTACCTGAAGTATTAATATGATATTCCAAGTTTCCGATATTATAATAATAGGATAATTGATTTTGTGTACCTGGGACGTTGGTTAATTCAAATGGGAAACTCAAAATTCGTTCGGCACTGATCCGATCTGCATAAACCGTCGCTACTCGTCCAAGCAGTTCCTGATGAGTACCAGTTTTTGTTTTAAAAGGAGCAGTAGCGGTTACTAATTTATTTCCCTCTTCAATTACCTTAGGAAAATTCTTCATCGCTAAATAGATACGTGTTTTGAAGGCGATTACCGTGTTTTTATGTGCTCTTGTCGAAGTCCTATAACCATTGGAGTGACTCATTGGGACATCGATCTCCGATTCGTTCAGATCCTTTAGGATTTGATCATAAATTGCTTTTACTGTTGAACGTTGTATCGCATTATTTTCTGTCGTTTTTTCAGGTTTCAAACGCAGAGGAATACCTTTTGATGCACCATTATCAGCAACGTATGGCTTAGCAAACAATTGCACCAATGCATAATAGGCCATTGCCCTCACAAATTTCGCTTCCGCAATATATTCCTTCTTTTTGGCGTCCGTAATAATATTAGGACCTAATTTGGCCATTTCATCCAGGAAAATATTAACCCGATTGATGGTTAGATATCCTGCTACCCAAAAACCACCTACGTAACTGTCCGCAGGATCATTAGTAAACAAATAAACCGTAAAACCGGTTACCCCATTTTGGGCTCTGTTTAAAAACTCATCGCCTCGGATGTCGTTATAAATCAGATACCGTCCTCCATATAAAGCACCACTTTTCAACGATGCATATAGACCATTTACTTGCCCTTCAATCCTGGTAGCTTCTGCACTGATTTGATCCTCCGGAATCTCCGTTTCTGAATCTCGGTCAAGAAAATCCTTCCCACAGGAATTAACCATTAAATAAACGGCTAAAAACAGGAAGCTTGCTAATATTTTTGTTGTTGATTTCATTTTTTTCATGTCTTGATAATTTATAGCCCTAGATTAATTCCAAATGTAAAAGTCCGACCGTTCGGAATCGAGTTCCGCTCTACACCAGAACTGAGGTTACTGTTACCATTCGAGGAAATTTCTGGATCCACACCGGTATATTTTGTAAGTAAGAAGGCATTATGCACAGAAACATAAAACCGAACAGAAGAAATCTGCGCACGTTGCAAGAAATCCGATGGTACTCGATAGCCAACTGTGGCCGTCTGAAGCCTTAAAAAATCTCCTTTTTCTACATTGGCCCCAATGGCATAAGAAGATCCATTGGAAACATTATCATTGTAGATGGCCAATGGAATTTTAGCATTTTTATTTTCTGGCGTCCAAGATTCCAAAATTTCAGTGGAGTTATTCCAGATCCGTTGATCCAATAAGCCCGCTCTTGTTCCATTGTAAATATAGTTCCCGCCCGAGTAGGTGAAATTCAACTGTACATCGAAATTGCGGAATTGGAAATCATTGTTGAAACCCCCATACCATGTTGGCAATGTATTTCCCATGGCCACAGCCTGGTCTGCAGCTGTAGGAGCTGTTCTACCGTCCAAATAGGTATATGCAGCGCCAGGTGCTGAAGGTTGAAATTGAACCTTTTCACCTTCTTTATTGATGAAGATCCTTCGTCCATTTTCCGGGTTTACCCCTGCGGTAGGAACGGCATAAATTTGCGCCGCAGACTTTCCTTCTTCCGTTATACTTGTTGTTTCCAACGTAGCCGTACTGGCAATTATCGGTCTACCATCGTAAAGTTTTGTCACCATATTTTCATTGGTTGCAAAATTCACATTTGTATTCCATTTAAAATTTTCTCTTCGTATAGCTTGAAAATTCAGAGAAAATTCCCATCCTTTATTATACATACTACCCACGTTCATCAGAATAGAACTGCCAGGGATACCTTTTGACAACGTTTGTGGAACAGCCAAAATCATATTATCGATATCCTTGTTGAACCAGTTCACTTCTGCCGTCAATCGATTATCCAACATGGTAAAATCCAATCCAATATTGGTTTGGCTGCTTGATTCCCACTTCAGGTCCTTTAAGCCCGCTTGTGCGAAAGCCACAATACCATCTTGCCCATAAACACCCGCTGTATATAGATTATTGGTGGCATACCAGTTTGTTAGATTTCCATTACCAACACGCCCCCAACTTCCTTTAAAACGCATGGAATTGAACAACTCACCCAATACCGAGGATTCAAAGAAATTTTCTTTTGAAATGGTCCAGCCTAAGGATGCACCTCCAAAATTACCCCAACGATTGGCCGCTGATAAAGCCGAATTACCATCTCTTCGAATATTTGCGGTGATGAAATATTTCCCAGCAAAATCATAATTCAAAGAACTTAGGTACGACTCAAAGGCCTGTTCTCCAATCCCGTTTCCACTTGGTAGGTTATTTTTATACCCTCCTTGAAATTGGTTAAAGAATCGATCGGTGAGAGCTGTTCTTGTACCACCCCAAGTTTCCACCCGGTTCAATTGAGATTCATGACCAACCAAAAGCACGAAATTATGATCATTAATGGATTTTGAATACACCAGGTTATTCATGAAAATCCAGTTATTAGCCTTAGCCGTATTATTCGATGCAAAACCTTGGTAACTGAACCCATCTCCATTTATAGGATTCCAAAAAGTCTGGTTTCCGGTATTCCTCAAGTCCCAAGTATAACTAGAAGAGAATTTTAACCCTTCAATTATATTGGCCTCAAAATTTGCATTGGCAAATAAACGATTGGTTTCCGATGTGTTTTTATCCAAGTCAATGATCGGCATAGGGTTTGGATAATTTGGAGCAAGGACATTCTTACCTTTTCCAATAGAATTACCGGTAACACTATAACCACCATCTGGTAAATAAGGGGAAACATTCGGTGCTTGAACCATGGCAATCCGACCAAGCCCAGAAGTATTGAATGCTGCACCAGGAACTGATCCTGAATTGGGTGACTGGTTATGACTGTTCGTGTAACTAAAAGATCCGCCAAACTTAAATCTATCGGACAACCGATGATCTATATTCGCTCTAATTGCCTTTCTTTTAAAATTGTTCTTGACCAAAATCCCGCGTTGATCCGACATGTTGCCTGAAAAATAATAACTTGTCTTTTCGGTTCCGCCAGTAACACTTAAATTATGGTTATGGGATATTCCATTTTGATAAACTAAATCCGCCCAGTTGGTTTCCACAATACGGCCGTCTTCCAAGGTGTCTAGGAAAAAGCCTCCTGCCTGAGGAAAAGACCCCTGAGGTAATCTCGGATTCAAGGCTCTTGCATTAGCTATAGCCTTGTTTTTGTGGGTTACATATTGTTCTGCATTAAGGAGCTCAGGCAATCTGACCGCTTGGGAAGAACCCATCCAGCCATCATAGCTGAACTTGGCATCGCCTGTTTTTCCGCGTTTTGTCGTAATCACCAAAACCCCGGCTGCAGCTCTCGAACCATAAATCGCCGTAGAAGCTGCATCCTTTAAAATATTGATCGAAGCAATATCTTCGGGATTGATATCTCCTAGCGGGTTATTCGCCGAAGAGTTGGAAGATACGTCTCCTGTGGAGATCGGAATTCCATCCACTACGACCAACGGAAATGAACTTAAGGAAAGGGAACTTAGACCCCGAACCCGAACTACAGGAGGGTTGTTCAGCACCCCTGAAGGTTGAATAATATTCACACCAGATGCTTGTCCTGTCAAACCTTGACTAAAACTCTGTAAAGGCCGATTAGCAACTTTATCTCCAGCAATATTTGCCGATGATCCAGTAAAACTTTGTTTTCGTTGTACCAAATATCCTGTTACAACTACCTCATCCAACACCTCACCTACAGCAAGGAGCGAAATATTGATAACCGTTCTTGAACCAACTTGGGCAGATTGATCCTGATAGCCTACATAAGAAAATAATAATTTCGCTTGTGAATTTGGTACGGTGATGGTGAACTGTCCATCTTGATTGGTTTGGGTGCCTAAAGTTGTTCCAGATACTAAAACTGAAACACCTGCCAAAGGTTTGGAATCGCTTGCTGAAGTAACTGTTCCAGTTACTTGTCGACTTTGTGCATACGCTTGTCCCATCATCATCCAGATGAGCAAACAAAAGAGTAAAATTTTTTGTTTCATACGTTTAATTAGTTTGTTGTTTGTTAATTGGGGCTTACACTGGCGCGTAAGCTGCTAAATAACTACCATGTTATTAATCATTAATTAAATATTCAAATTTAATTTTAATTACACAAATATTTTTTGAAAAATTAATACATTTCAATTCATTAATATTTTTAATAAAGATAATATTAAGTGTATGGATTAATAAAAATTATGATTGATTAATGTTTTGGTATAAAAAAGAAAGTAAATAAAAATAAAAAGGAGGGTGAGTGCCCTCCTTGTCAGATTTGTTATTGAAAAATTCTATGAAATAACCCGCGTCATAACCCCGCGTCATCGTAAGTTTGTAGAAAAGTTATAGGAATTAAAGAGACAGAATATAATTTTGTATTTCATTTAGGATACAGCGAGAGAGGGAGTAAGATTTTTAATCGTCATTGGTCCTTGAG
>PJUC01000634.1_pt1 | contig 11536 bp, 9 predicted proteins | sample 1512161 | NCBI WGS metagenome assembly PJUC01 (sample SAMN08177676, study PRJNA422409) | Soil metagenome, whole genome shotgun sequencing project. | isolation source: Soil enriched on filter paper | place: USA: Madison | collected 2015-01-15
CCGTAATAGGCGCGCCAGAGAGTCGTCCGGCTGCAGCCCATGGCGCGGGAGACATTGAGGAAACTGCTGCCGCGCGCCAGCATGCCGGCGGCCATGATCCACTGTTCCTCATGGAACTGCGAACCGGGGACCAGAGAGCCTTCGGAGGGCACCGGCGGCTCCTCGGCCCAGCAGGGGAAATGGTCGCCAAGCGCGTTGGGGGTCAGGGTACGGCTGTCGAGGGGCATGGGATGGCTCCGCAAAAAGGATCGGACTGTTTGCGGCGAGGGTATAGGAAAATTGTCCCTTTATAGGGAGTTTTGTGCAAAATCCGCGGGGATCAAGGGGTTAAGGTCGGTGCCCTGCCTGGATCATGAAGCGATGGGACGGAAGTGCTCAGATTGTCCGGGATGTAAAAACACGCTCGGAACATGTGCTTCTACGTTCTGTAGTGCCGGCTTGTCATAACGTTCGCCCTACCCGAGAGGAACGACCTCAATCCGTTGAAAACGCCATCAACTCCGTGATGCAGTCGGCGACGATGCGAGATGGACGACGGTTTGGTGGCAGAAGGAGCAGAGTGCGTGATCGAATTTCCGGCTCGAACGCACAGACGACCAGGCCTCGACCGAGATAGGGTTCGGCAGTCAGTGGATTGACCAGACCGCACCCGATGCCAGCCTGCACCATCGCACATATGGTCATCGAGTAGGGCGTCTCCAGCACGATTTTCGGCATCACGCCATGGGCGGCCAGCACCCCATCCAGCCGGCGGCGCGCGGTGTCCTCGGGAGCGAGGGCGATGAATGGCGTGCCGTGTAGATCGGCGGGGTGGAGAACTTCGCGATGCGCCAGCGGGTGATCGGCCGGAACCGCGATCACGAGGCGCTGCCGCATGAAAAGCGTCGCATCCACCCCCGTCACGTCGATCTCGTCGGCCGCCAGCCCAATGTCGAAATGGCCGGAGGCGATCAGATCCTTCACCACTGAAGACATACGCGCCTGCACTGTGATCGACACGTCGGGATGCCGCACTTGGAAGGCACGCAATGCTTTCGGCAGGATGGTGGTGCTGACTGCCGAGTGGCAGGCGACCCGGATTTCCCCCGAGCCGAAGTCACGAATGCGCGCTGCGGCGGCGCGCAAATGGATCAATCCCGCAAAGGACGATGCCACTTCCTGGAAGAACAGCCGCGCCTCCTCCGTCGGGAGCATGCGCCCTTTGGCGCGATGAAACAGCGCGAAGCCGATTTCCCGCTCCAACTCCTGGATCGCCTTGCTGACGGCGGGTTGCGAAATGCGCAGCACCTCGGCCGCGCGCGAAGCGGTACCGTTGGTCATCACCGCGTGGAATACCTCGACCTGCCGCAGGTTCATGATGGTCTCTCTATAACCTGAGGGAATAGACTAGCTTGAAATCCATATTGGACGAAATAGGGCTGGTGGCGTCATATCGGGGGAGTCAGTCAAAGGACGCCTCCCATGAAAGATCTCACCCAATGCGTGGTGAATCCTTCGGTTGCCGCCGAAGGGTTCGATAGCCTCACCGTGCCCGTCCATCGTGGATCGACAATCGTATTCGCCAATGCCGAAGATTACGCGACACGCGGAGAACGCGGGCATACCGGCTATACCTACGGCCTTTACGGCACCCCAACAACCCGGACGCTGGAGACCAAGCTGACGGCTCTTGAGAACGGTGCCTGGACTTTCCTTCTGCCGTCAGGGCAGGCGGCCAACAGCTTTGCCGTGCTGCCCTTCCTGCAAGCCGGCGACAGGATGTTGATCGCCGACACCTCCTATCCACCGATGCGCGACTTCGCCAATCACGATCTGGTCAGATTCGGCATCGAGGTCGACTATTACGACCCGACCTCCGTCGCTGACCTGGAGCGGCGGATCGACGGACGCACCAAGGTCGTCTGGTGCGAATCCCCCGGCTCCACCACCATGGAGATCCAGGACCTGCCGGCCATCGCGGCGGTGGCGCACCACTATGGCGCCCTGGTCGGCTGCGACAACAGCTGGGCCACCCCGCTGAACTTCAAGCCTCTGGACCATGGCGCCGATCTGGTGACCGAAGCGCTGACGAAGTACGTCAGCGGCCATTCCGATCTGCTGATGGGGTCGCTCACCGTGCGGAACGAGGCCCTGATCACGCCGATCCGCAGCGCTCTCGGCCGCTACGGGATTGGCGTTTCGCCCGATGACGCCTCGCTGGTGCTGCGGGGAATGGAGACACTGGGCGTGCGGATGCGGCAGGCGTCAGACGGGGCAATGGCGCTGGCCGAACGGTTGGCCGGCCATCCGCTGGTGGAGAGGGTTCTGTATCCGGCACTCCCCGACTCTCCCGGCCATGCGGTGTGGAAGCGTGATTTCCTCGGGGCCAGCGGCGTCTTCAGCGTCGTGTTCACGCCCGCGGCGACGCCGCACGTCCCGCCGGCCCTCGACGTGTTGCGCACCTTCGCCATCGGCGCTTCCTGGGGCGGGACCCGTAGCCTGATGGCGCCGATGCCCGTGAAGCGCAACCGCACCGCCCGCCCCTGGACCGGTGAGGACCTGATCCTGCGCATCAGCGTCGGGCTGGAGGATCCGTCCGACCTGCAGGACGACATCACCGCCTTCCTCGACGACATCACCACACGGGCGGCCAAGGCGGCGACCGCCTGACGGCGGCGGACGCAAACACCCCCCGACAATGGCAGAGGTGCAGCCGGGTGTTCGTCGGCTCGGAAACGGGAAGCGATGTAGCCCCTGAAGGCGCCCCAATCCTTACGCCTCGGGGGAGGCCGCCTTCGCCGCCTTCGGCTTGCGCGCCGCCACCTCGAAGGCCACGTCCTCGATCATTCCGGCGGTGAGGGACGACAGGGCCGATTTCAGGCTCGGCCAGTGGTTCATGCGGGCGGTGTCGGCGACGGCTGGGTTTTTCGCCTTCAGGACGAGGCGGCGGCCGCCCTGGGGGGCTTCCTCCACCCGGTGCGGCTCCAGTTCGGCCAGCAGCGGGGCGGGGACCTTGCCCTTCAGGGCGTGCAGGACGGCGGCCCACAGGGCGGTCACGTCGTCGGCATCGGGCAGCGGGCCGAGATCGGCGAGGCCGGATTCCACCGGATCGGCGGGGGCGACGGTGTCGACCTTGCCGATGCGCCGCGCGCGGCGGCCGGCGCTGTGGCGTTCGCGCTCCAGATAGGTCTCGGCCGCCTCCTCCTCGTCCTTGGCGTCGAAATCGAGGGTCACCGCCTCGATCTTGCGGCCTTTCCGCTTCATCTTGTCTTCCGGCATGCTGACGCGGAAGGGGGCGAGCTGGTTCACCTCGGAGATGGCGCGGTCGATGGTGCGGGTGCGCAGGATGCCGAAATCCTTGTAGGCGCCCTCCGGCACGTTCATCAGCTTGCGCAGCGTGTCGATGTCCAGCTCCAGCGACGGATAGTCCATCTGGTAGCGCTGCATGCCGATCTCGTAGAGCTTCAGCGCATAGGTGCTGGTGACCTTGACCATCGCCGGTCCGGACAGCTTGGCCCACAGCTGCGACGAGCGCTGTATTTCCAGGAAGGCGTCGGTGAACTGGAAATGGATGTCGGCGGCGTCGCTGTCCTCCTCCTCCTCCGGCCGGACATAGCTGGAGAGGATGCGCAGTTCCGCGCGCGACCGGCGGCCGCGGAAGGGGCCGATGACCACGAGGCTGGAGTCGAAGATCTCCTTCAGCGCGTCGAAGATTCGCTCGTTGCCCTTGTGGTTGCCGCGCACCACGCGCTTGGGCAGGCGGTAGAGCTTGTTGGCGAAATTCTGGCTGCCGGCCAGATGGATCATGAAGTTCAGCATCTTCTGCGCCGGCAGCGACAGGCGCGTGCCGTTGGCGGGATAGCTGTAGACCGCCTCCGCCGCCTTGATCAGATGCTTGTAGCCGTCGCGCTCGAAGGTGGCGCTGGCGACACGGGCGGTCAGGCCGGCGACCGGAGCCGCGGATTCGGCGGCAACAGACGGCAGGGTGGCGGCGGCACCATCGCCGTCGATCACCGCGCCGCCGGCCAGATCCTCCGGACCCAGCACGACGAGATTCGCAGCGGCCTTCACCGTGTTCGCCTTGGTGGGCGCAGCCGCGTCCGACGGGACGGACTCCTCCGTCACCGCACCGCGCGCCTTCCTGCGCCCCGTACCCGCCATCGCCTGCCTCCCGCGAAATCGAGCGAGGCTAAATCAATCCTTACCCCAAAAACAAGTAAGGAAAGGGTCGCGCTGCAGAATCCTGGGCATCCTTACACCCTGGGGGCGGAACCCTTACGCCCCGGGGGGTGTGCGACTCGCCCCCACCCGGTAAGGCTGTTTCCCCCACCCTGTAAGGAAGATTCGATGCGACTCGCGGACTCCCCTAGGGATTCGCGCCGACGAATCCTCTTAAAAGGGAAAGGGAGAGGCAAGCGCACGCTAAGTGCCGGATCTGCCAAGGCTTCCCAAGTGCGAATCTCAGCCGGACAAGCCGGTTGGGAGGCTTCCATGTCGCGAATCGGACCGACTCGAGTCTGCGGAGCGGTGTTATCGGGCCTGCTCTATCCTTACTGCCTGGGGGCGTTCAGGCATTTTTGCTGTTCGGAGGTCAGTGGGCAAGCGCCATCCTTACGGCTTGGGGGCACCTGATGCCGGATCCAGGCCCCCGAGAGGTAAGGATGACGGGAGTCTGCGGAGTTGAGAGTCCGATTCTGGAGCGTGTCAGGAGTCTCAAGGGCTTACCCGCCCCCAGGATGTAAGGAAGCCCGCCCCCAAGCCGTAAGGATGGATGGGCGGGCTCATCGGCGGCAATGGGGCGGGATCTGGCCCCCAGGGAGTAAGGATGGAAAAGGAGGAATGGGTTAGTAGATTGATTTAAAATGTGTTTTTTAATGGACTGCCAGCAGGAACAGCCCCTGCCCCAGATAGACGCTGGCGGTTCCCATCACCAGATAGCGGCTCCACAGGCGGAATTGAGCGTCGCTCATGCGATCCAGAACGCGGCGGGAGAGATTCGTGCCCAGCAGTGCCATGGCGATCGACATCAGGATCACCGTCGCTTCCACCGTCTCGCCGGCATGGCCGGCCACCAGCGGGGCGAAGTAAGCGATCTTGACCAGATGGCCGACCGACTGGATGGCGGCCTTGGTGGCGACCACGCTCTGGCGGGTCATGGCGCTGCGGATGAAGAAGGCGTCGAGCAAGGGGCCGGAGATTCCGGCGAGCAACTGGATGCCCATGCAGAGGAAGCCGCCCAGCACGCCATGCAGCGGCTTCTGCGCGTTCAGCGCCCAGCGGGCGGGAATGGCGAGCGCCAGGAAGGGCGTCAGGCCCAGAATCAGAAGCGAGACCGCACGGTCCGGCACGGCGCCGACCAGGGCGAACAGCAGGCCGGCCACCGATCCGCCCAACGCGAATCGCAGGATGATCGGCCAGACCACATGACGCCGCCACAGCCACGCCCGCCAGCCGTTGGAGGCGAACTGGGTCACGCCATGCAGCAGCATCGCCGAGGGCACCGGCAGCAGGATCAGCAGCAGGCCCATCAGCACCATGCCACCGGCCATGCCGAACAGGCCCGACAGAAACGAGGTCACGAGAACGGTGAGGCCAAGCCCCACCATCAGCGGAAGCGTCAGCATGAATCAGCCCGAATGTCGGAGATCAGGCTGAAAAACTCGCACGCGCGCGGTTGCGCCGCAAACGGCATTGTTCGATGCTCAGCCTCAGGAAAAGTTGGAGTGAAGTAAGGATGGACGCATGCGTCGATTGCCCTCGCTGAACGGCCTGCGCGCCTTCGAGGCGGCGGCCCGCCATGGCAGCTTTACCGCGGCGGCGGCGGAGCTGCATGTCTCGCAGGCCGCCATCAGCCGGATGGTGAAGCTGCTGGAGGAGCGGCTGGGCTTCGCCCTGTTCGACCGGCGGGCCAACGCGCTGGTGCTGACCGAACGCGGCCGGGCGCTGCAGCCGGCGCTGACCGAAGCCTTCGACGGCATCGCCCGGCGGGTGGAGCAGGTGTCGGCGATGCGGGCCGGGCCGGTGCTGACGGTGGGGATGGGGGCGACGGTGGCGGTCCGCTGGCTGATCCCGCGCCTGTCGAGCTTCCACCTTGCGCATCCGGAAATCGAGGTGCGGATCGCCACCGGCGGGGCGGGGGCGCCGATGAACGACGACTGGACCTGCGCCGTCCTGCTGGGCGATGGCCAATGGCCGGGCTATGAGGCGGAGCGGCTGTTCTCCTCCAGCCTGCAGCCGGTCTGTGCGCCGCGGCTGGCGGCGGAGTTGCGCGGGCCGGCGGATCTGTCCGGCGCCACCCTGCTGCATGTGTCGCATTGGGGGGAGGACTGGCCGCGCTGGCTGGCCGCCGCCGGGGTGGCGGATCCGGCAGCGGCTTCGGGAATAAGGGGGCTGTCCTTCGGCAGCTATGCCATGACCTTGCAGGCGGCCATCGACGGCGTCGGGGTGGCGCTGGCGCCGCGGCTCTATATCCTGGACGACATCGCCGCCGGGCGGCTCGCCACGCCGTTCGGGCCGGCGGTGCCGATGGTCCTGTCCTGGTATCTGGTTTATCGCGCCTCCCGCCGCGAGGATGCCGGGTTTGGGCCGTTCCGCGACTGGCTTTATGCGGTGTGCGCGGAGGTTGGATAGGCGGCGCATGGCCGGGCGGCGCAATTGACCGATGCGCGGGCTGCAGGTGCCGACTTAGGCTGCGCGCTGTTTTGTGCCCGTTCCAAGCAGTCACGACCCTACAGGACCGCGCGATGCCGCCAACCGCTGTTCCGCACACCACGGAAGACGCCGCCCACCCTGCCCTGTCCCGCTCGCTGGTGCTGCTGATGGCGCTGGCCTGCGGCGTGGTGGTGGCCAACATCTATTATGCCCAGCCGCTGGTCGGGCTGATCGGCCCGGCGGTCGGGCTGTCGCCGGAGACCGCCAGCCTCGTCGTCACCCTGACCCAGGTCGGCTATGGCGCCGGGCTGGTGCTGCTGGTGCCGCTGGGCGATCTGCTGGAGAACCGGCGGCTGGTGGTGGTCACCCTGTGCAGCACGGTCTTGGCCTTGCTTGTGGCGGCGGTCGCCCCCAGCGCGTCGCTGTTCCTGACGGCGGCCTTCCTGATCGGCGTCACCTCCGTCGCCGTCCAGATGCTGGTGCCGCTGGCCGCCCACATGGCGCCGGAGGCCTCGCGCGGGCAGGTGGTGGGCAATGTGATGAGCGGGCTGCTGCTCGGCATCCTGCTGGCCCGGCCGGTGTCGAGCCTGATCGCCGACAGCCTGGGCTGGCGGGCGGTGTTCGGCCTGTCGGCGGTGGTGATGGTCGGCTTCGCCGTGCTGCTGTGGCGGGTGCTGCCGCAACGGCGGCCGAAGGGGCAGTCCAGCTATGGCGCGCTGCTCGGATCGTTGGGGCGGCTGCTGGTGCGGACGCCGGTGCTGCAGCGGCGGACCGTGTACCAGACCATGATGTTCGCGGCCTTCAGCCTCTATTGGACCTCCGTCCCGCTGCTGCTGATGGGGGCGCCCTTCCACCTCAGCCAGCGGGGGATCGCGCTGTTCGCCCTGTCAGGGGCGGCGGGCGCGCTGGTGGCGCCGATCGCCGGGCGGATCGCCGACCGCGGCTGGACCCGGCCGGCCACCGGCTTCGCGCTGGCGATGGCGGCCTTGTCCTTCTTCGTGGCGCGGGCCGGCGAAGGATCGATCGCGCTGCTGGTGCTGGCCGGGCTGCTGCTCGACATGGGCGTGCAGATGAACATGGTGCTGGGGCAGCGCGCCATCTATTCGCTGGGGGCGGAGACTCGCAGCCGGATGAACGCCATCTATATGGCGATCTTCTTCCTGGGCGGCGCGGCGGGCTCGGCGCTGGCCGGCTATGCCTTCGCCGTCGGCGGCTGGGCGCCGGTGACCTGGATCGGCTTCGCCTTTCCCGCCGTCGGCCTGCTGTTCTACCTGACCGAATTCCGTGGGCGGCACGCCGCCTGACCGGTGACCTTCAAAGGAGAAGACGCAATGGATCAACGTCCGCCCGATCAACGTCCTCTGGGCCGCAGCGGCCTGACGGTGTCCCCGCTCTGCTTCGGCGGCAACGTGTTCGGCTGGACCGCCGACGAGGCGACCTCCTTCCGGCTGCTCGACGCCTTCGTCGAAGCCGGCTTCAACTTCGTCGACACCGCCGACGTCTATTCGGCCTGGGCGCCCGGCAACCAGGGCGGCGAGTCCGAGACCATCATCGGCAAATGGATGAAGAGCCGCGGCAACCGCGACCGCATCGTCCTGGCGACCAAGGTCGGGTCGGAGATGGGGCCGGGCAAGAAGGGCCTGTCGCCGGCCTGGATCCGGACGGCGGTGGAGGATTCGCTGCGCCGGCTGCAGACCGACCGCATCGACCTCTATCAGTCGCATTGGGACGATCCCGAGACGCCGTTCGAGGATACGCTGGGCGCCTACAAGGAGCTGATCGACCAGGGCAAGGTGCGGGCCATCGGCGCCTCCAACCTGACGGCGCCCCGCCTGCGCGAGGCGCTGGAGGTCAGCGCCCGCACCGGCCTGCCCCGCTATGAGACCCTGCAGCCGGAATACAACCTGTACAGCCGCGAGGGCTACGAGGCGGAGCTGGAGGGGATTTGCCGGGAGAACGGGCTGGGCGTCATCCCCTACTATTCGCTGGCCGCCGGCTTCCTGACCGGCAAGTACCGCTCGGCCGAGGATGCCGGCAAGAGCGCGCGCGGCGGCGGGGTGGTGTCGAAGTATCTGAACGAGCGCGGCCGGGCCATCCTGGCGGCTCTGGACGAGGTCGCCGGGCGGCACAAGGCGACGCCGAGCCAAGTGGCGCTCGCCTGGCTGATTGCGCGGCCCGGCCTGACGGCGCCGATCGCGAGCGCGTCGAAGCCGGAGCAGATGGGCGATCTGATCGCCGCCGCCAATCTGCGGCTGGATGCCGACGACATCGGGCGGCTGGATCGGGACAGTGCCTATTGAGGCGGCCCGTCAGGGAGTGGGGATCGCCGCTGCTTTGGACGGGGCCGGTTTGCCGGCCGCGTCCGTCTTCAGCACCGCCAGGAAGGCGTCGGCCATGGCGTGATAGACCGAATGCGGGCAGACCAGCCGCGACAGGGTGGTGGCGAGCGCGGCGCTCAGCATCAGCGGCAGCAGCATCTCGGGCGAGGCGCTCATCTCCGTCACGATGACGACGGCGGTCAGGGGGGCCTGCACCACGCCGGCGAAATAGGAGACCATCGACAGCAGGACGATGGCGCCCAGCGAGCTGTCCGGCAGCAGCCCGCCGATGATCGAGCCGATGCCGGCCCCGACCGACAGCGAGGGGGAGAAGATGCCGCCGGGAATGCCGCAGATGCCGGACAGGACGGTCGCCAGCAGCTTTGCCGGGGCATAGTACCAGGGCAGCGTCTCCACCCCGTCCAGCACGGCGCGCGCCTGCTCATAGCCGGTGCCGAAGGTCAGGCCGCCGGTGGCGGCGCCGATCGCCGCCAGGGCAAGGCCGCAACCCAACGCGATGAGCAGCGGGTGGCGGGCCAGCCGTCCACCCAGGCCGCAGCGGATCCAGCGCGTCAGCCACAGCAGCAGGGAGCTGAATCCGCCGCCGGCCAGACCGCCGACGACGCCGGTCGCCAGAACCGCTTCCCAGTCGTGCCAGCTGGCCGAGGCGGCGGTGTGGCCGAAATAGGCGTAGTTGCCGAGCAGGCCGACGGCGACCAGACCGGCCGCCACCACCGCGATCAGCACGAGGCTGCTGGTCCGCCTTTCGAAGCTGCGGGCCATCTCCTCGATGGCGAAGACGATGCCGGCCAGCGGCGTGTTGAAGGCCGCGGCGACGCCGGCCGCCCCGCCGGCGAGGATCAGACCCGGCTCCCGCCCCAGCCCGGCGATGGAACCGGCCATCAGCATGATCGAGGCGCCGACCTGCACCGTCGGTCCCTCGCGCCCGATGGAGGCGCCGCAGGCCAGCCCGACCAGGGTCAGCAGGATCTTCCCCACGGCGATGCGCGGCGACAGCAGCCGGCGCTTGGCTGCCGGATCCTGGACATGGCGCGCGGCGATGGCCTGGGGAATGCCGCTGCCCTGCGATCCCGGCACCACGCGAAGGGCGACCCAGGCGGAAAAGGCCAGCCCCAGCGGAGTCAGCAGGAAGGGCAGCCAGGGAACTGCCCCGACGGCCAGCCGGAACAACTGCTGGGCGTAATCCGCGGCAACGGCGAACAGGACGGCGACCAGCCCGACCGCACCGGCACCGGACCAGAACAGCAGGCGCCGCCGCCAGTTTCTGGGGGACATCCAGACATGGTGGGGCCGGCGCAGCCGGTTGGGCAGCGGGTGGTGCGGGCGATTGGCAGAAGGCATCGACGGGGGCCGGAAGCGGGGGAAAAGGACGGATGAAACGGCAGGGGGCCGAGTTTAGGTCCGTTTTTTTCCGCAGGTCCAGCCACGCTCGTGCAGATCTGGCCCGAAGAGGCCGTTCGTGCACGAAAATATGGCGTCAGCGGCGGGCGGTGCTGCCCGAATGGGGCTGGTGGGGACGGGTTGAGCGACCGCGAGAGGCGATGGCGGCGCCCTGCAGGGTGCGCTGGCTGCGGCGTGCCTGCGCCTGTTCGACCTCGCGGCGGAAGTTGGGGCCGAGAGCCTCGTAGGCGGCCTTCAGCTCCGGGTCCTTCATCCAGAATTCCTGGCGATCCATGGTTTCCTCTTATATTGGCTGGCCGCCGGCCGAATGCCGGGCAGACCTGCGGCATGCCGCCCTTGCAGAAGCTGCTTCAGAAGCTGTTCCGGGGCGGGTCATCCGATGTTTTTATCGGGATGACGCCCACCTTCCTTTTCCGAAGGACGGGGCGGCATGACGACTGACAGGTTGGGGTGGCTGGTCTTCACTTCAAGATACCCCCGGTGTCTGACCGGGCGACTTTTCGAAAGCGATAACGTCCTGTCCACCCCAAGGTTCCAGCCGGCCCTCCCCCGGCCGCCGGTACTAGGACCGGCGGGGGGTATGGGAGATCTCCCTCTCCCCCCCGGGGAGAGGGTCGGGGTGAGGGGGGTGCATGGTGTGGATTCTATGGAGAATGGGGACCGCGCGATGCTTGAAAATCCTCGCCGCGCGACCCCCTCACCCTAACCCTCTCCCCGGGGGGGAGAGGGGATATGCGCCCGACGAAGGAGCAGGATCAGGCGTGCAGCAGGCCAATGTCATTGTAGGCGATGTGGTCGAAGCCATGGGCGTAGACCGGCGAGGTCGACGACAGGCTGAAGTCGTCCGCACCCGGATTGACGAAACCCGGGTTCAGCATCACCGAACCCTTGTCGTACCCGGCGGCCTGCCAGTTCGCCAGAGTGCCCCAGGCGCCGCTCGACATCACCTGCGGCCAGGCGTCGAACTCCTTCTCGGCGGTGTTCAGGCTGCTGTAGAAGTTGTCGTGGAGGTTGCCGACATTGGCCGGGCCGTAGATGTGGACGGCGGTGCCCTCGCGCACGTCGATGACGTTGCCGGAGATGTCGTTGCCGGTCATCGCGTGGCCCTTCCAGCCGCTCCAGGCCACCGGCTGCTGCAGGCCGATCTGGGCGCCGCTGTTGCCGGC
>PJUC01000635.1_pt1 | contig 11507 bp, 10 predicted proteins | sample 1512161 | NCBI WGS metagenome assembly PJUC01 (sample SAMN08177676, study PRJNA422409) | Soil metagenome, whole genome shotgun sequencing project. | isolation source: Soil enriched on filter paper | place: USA: Madison | collected 2015-01-15
GCACCCCTGAGACCGGCACCAAGGAACAAGAGGAGCCGCCTCCTACTGACACGCCATTGCCCCCCGTGCCGGACCTCTACACCCGCAAGTATCCGAACGGCATGGAGGGCATCTGGAATCAATACAAGGACCAGCTTAAGAACAGTCAGTTCATGCAGCTCGCGAAGAGCCTGATGCCCAGCGTTGGCGATGGCGGTACGTGCCCGGCATGGTCTCTAAATCTCAGTCTCGCCTCTTGGGCTGACTACGGCACGCATGATGTTGCGCCACCTTGTTGGGTATGGGACGTGGCTGCGGCTATCTTGGTAGTAAGCGCGTTGCTGTTGGCTCGGGCGTTGGTATTCGGGGGCTGATATGGCTGCTGCATTCACCATGTTGTTTGCCAAGATCGCGGCGGTGTTGGTGTGGATCGGTCAGCTATTTGTCAAGTGCTGGGTGGCCGTTTGGGATCTCGTGCGCGATGCGGCGTGCTGGCCGTTTGAACAGGTCATGAAGATTGCTGTTGCTGCCGTCTCTGCGCTTGATCTGAGCGCCCTCAACGGGCTCGTGAGCAGCGCTGGTAGCTTGCCCGCCGAGATTCTCAACATCCTCGGCCTTCTGCACGTTGGGACGTGCATCGCCATCATCACAGCGGCCATTGCTATTCGCATCGTGCTGCAGCTCGTCCCGTTTACGAGGCTCGGATCATGATCAATGGCCTGGAAGGAATCCCCGGCTCGGGGAAGAGTTACGAGGCTAGCGTCTTTCAGGTGCTGGCCGCGCTGCGTGAGGGGCGTAAGGTCATCACGAATCTGCCGCTGGTCGTCGATGCATACGCTTCCATCGACCCCGGCTATCGCATGTTGATCGAGATTCGGCGTGTCCCTGCGCCTGTGCGCGGCACCTGGGATGTCGACCGCGTGGACCCTGAAACGGGCGACGGCGAGGCGTTCGAGCTGTTCGCGGATGGGCACACTGAGAAAGCGCCGGAGGGCTCTCGTGTCTTCGGTACTGTCTGGGACTACTGGTCCGACTGGAAGCATCCGAAAACTGGGCTGGGGCCGCTGTTCGTCGTTGATGAATGCCACATCGCAATGCCGAAGCTCGGCACCGAAAAGGCAGTGATCGAGTGGTACAAGCTGCATCGCCACTTCAACGCGGAAGTGCTGCTGGCTACCCAGAAATTCCGCGATATGTGCCAGGACATCGCCGGCCTGATGGCGATGGTGATCAAGGTTCGCAAGGCGGACATTCTGGGCAAGCCTGACAGCTACATTCGCAAGGTGCACGCGGGTTATCGCGGCGCGGTGATTCAGGAAAGCATCCGCAAGTACGAGCCGCATTTCTTCACACTGTATAAGAGCCACACACAGGGGAATTCGGTCCTGGAGTCGGGTGCTGCTGATGTGGCCCCCATCTCGGTCAAGCTCAAGCGGTGGACTCGGGCCATGTGGGCCATCACTGCTGTTGCCGGCGTAGGCGCTTATTTCTTCTGGAATCGAACCCCGCCCGTTCCTGCGCCTGTGAAGGCTCCAGTTGTCGCACGCGGGGCTACGTCCGCACCTGCCCCGGTTAAGCCTGTTGTATCGGGCGTAGAGGCCTCTGACGCACCTTCCAAGGTCCAGCCGGCTGCGGAGAAACCTGCGCTGCAGGATGGCCGGCCTGAGCCCTTTGCGGGCCTCAAACTTCATCTAACGGGGTGCGTGCAGTTTCGTGGCCGGGATCTGTGCACGTTCGCGGTTGCTGTCGGTGGGCGTCGTGTCAATCAAGTCACCAGCGCTGAGCTTGTCGCGGCGGGCTACGACTGGAAGGCTGCGGGCGATTGCATTGGCTGGCTGACGTGGGGCGGTAGCGTCAAGGCGGTGGTGTGCGATGCGCCTGATTCGGCGACGGGCCGCGACAAGGGCACGCCCGTGGTGATCGAGCGGCCTGTGGCGCCTGTCACTGCGCTGTGATCCACCTCGTTGTTCGCTTCCCTGCGGCTGGCATGTCTTTCATGCAAAGCCTACCGCCGGAGCGACGCGCAGGCGCTGGTCGTGGTGCGGCTGGTGTGCTTACGTGCCCCTGCGTATGTGCAGGCGCTGAAGCTGACGCCCGCGGCTGCGGGCTCCGGTACTTCATTCTTTCCGTGCCCTCGTGTGTCTTGCGCTGCGCGTCCGCCGCAAGCAAGGCGCTCGGAGGGGCCCCGCCTTGCGGGGATGCCGAGCGCCGCGCGCAGCGCGGCGCTTAATTTATTAAAAGAACACATTACGACCGGCACCTGCAAACAGCAGCGGTCAAGGTGCAAACCGTAGGTTGAGAGTCGGCCCGAAGGGCCAAAAGAAAGTCCCGGCGTAGCTGGCAGGCCACCCGGGACAGATACCGCAACATTGTTCAAGGGATGCGATATGAGCGCGATGGTAAAGCACAAGGGCATTTGGTGCGAGAAGATTCAAGATGGCGTGAAGGTGCGCATGCAGACCTTCGACAACGGCCAGCGCGAGACGTTGATACAGCCGCGCTACCTCTTTGTCCCCACGGTGGACAGCGACAACCCGGATTGCTGGGTCGATGAGGTCGACCAGTCCGGCACTCTCCTGGAACAGCAGCAGCTCGAGGAGCGAGCCAAGCGAGCCCGCTGGAAGTCCGGCCAGCGTGCCAAGCGCAATTGCCGTTGGAAGATCAAGCAAGCGGGCTTCAACGAGATGTTGACCCTCACCTACCGTGCGAATCAGCAGGATCTCGCGCTGTGCCGGAAGCACTTCGCCGCGTGGCTGCGCAAGATGCGCCGGGCCATTCCTGGCTTCCGTGGCGTCTGGGGTTTCGAGCGGCAAAAGCGCGGTGCGTGGCATGTGCACGTAGCCTGTGACCGGCTCCCCGTGCTGATGCAGTTCAGGGGCGCGAAGGTGCTGAGCTGGAAGGTCGGCACGGCCCTTTGGCGCGATGTGGTGGGGGCAGATAACGGCCTGTGCTTCGTAGGTGGCAAGGATGGCCGTTTCAACCGCTATAGGAGCCCAGCAAAGATCGCGGGCTACGTGTCGAAGTACCTCACCAAGGACCACGAGAACGGCGAGTTCGGATCGCGCATGTGGGACAGCACGCGGGGGCTGACGCCTCCCCCGGCGATGACGCTGCACTTCCCCGGTGTGTCCATGGCCGATGCCATCGGCATGTCGTTCGAGCTGCCGCAGGGGCACGTCGTCGTGCAGCACCTGTGCAACAAGCTCAACACGATGTGGATGCTCTACAGCGAGCCCGATCCACTTGTGAAACGCACGACTGAGGCGGTGATGGTCGATGCTGCTGCGCAGCGCTATGCGGAGTTCGCAAAGCTGGCCGCCGAGCGTGGTTTCGCGTGCCGTTCGGTATGACCTGTGGCGCTGTTGTCTCGCTTCACTTCAGCAGCCGCCATGCCGCCAGCATTAGCACCGCGATGCATAGCCAAACCAGCAGCTGTATCGACCAATGCCAGTCTGCGCCCCATAGCTTTGGTGGGTTGGCTTTATCGAGTAGATCCACGGGAATCCGGTTTTTCTTACTCCATGGGGGCGTACGCCGTGCAGCCTCCTCATCCTCTGCTCGCTTCCGCGCTTTCATTTCCTCTCGATACCAGTCTCGGTCTTGGATGCCCATGGTTCTCTCTCCTTCGGTCCGCAGTCTACAGGCGCTGCGTTTGGTAATTGCTGCCTCCGGGGTGGCGTGTGTCAGCGCAGTGGTTTAAGCGTAGGCCGGGCCAAATATGTCCATCTTTTAGTAATTCGTTTCTCGGGGGTCAGATGCTGGTTGGGTATGCGAGAGTTTCGACAAGCGATCAGGAAACGCGTCTTCAGCGTGACGCGCTGCGCCGTGGTGGTGTGCGAGTAGTGTTCAGCGAAAAGACCAGCTCTGTCGGTGCCCGGCCGGAGCTGCAGCGTGCGCTTGGATCGATGAAACGCGGTGATGTGCTGGTGGTCTGGAAGATGGACCGATTGGCCCGTAGCTTGAAGGATTTGCTTGGGATGCTCGAACGTCTTGAGTCGATGGGGTGTTCGTTTCGCTCTTTGACAGAGCCCGTCGATACGTCCAGCGCGATCGGGGAATTGGTTCTGCAGATCCTCGGCTCCGTCGCGCAGTTCGAACGGCGCTTGATTCGCGAGCGAGCTATTGCCGGGCAGGTTGCGGCTTATCAGCGGGGAGTGCGATGGGGTGGCCAGCCACGTGCCTTGTCGGATGAGGATGCCGCTGAGCTGGTGCGATGCAAGCGGACAGGCTATTTCTCTAATGAGCAGCTTGCGCAAATGTTCGGCTGTTCGATGTCTACGGTGTCACGAACTTGGTGGCACGCCGAGAACCCGGAAGCGCTGCGATCACGCGCTCAAGCATTGCCCGTTTTGGGCGCTTACGTGTCACCAATGAAGTAAAGTGACATTCCCTCATTCTCCCCCTCAGTTCATGGATGTCTTCCTGCTGGCCTTGCTGACGACGCTCAACGCGGCGTTCGCAATGTCCGAAATGGCCCTTTCCACCAGCCGCCGCGCACGCCTCGCGGCCTTGGCCGAAACGGGAGACGCCGGCGCCGAGGCGGCGCTCAAGCTGATGGAGTCGCCGACGCAGTTCCTGTCCACGGTGCAGATCGGCATCACCTCCATCGGCATGCTGAGCGGTATCGTCGGCGAGGCGGCCTTCGCGGCGCCGCTCGCGGTGTGGATGGAATCGGTCGGCATGGGCGCCGGCACCGCCAGCGTGGTGTCCACCGCGGTGGTCGTCACCTGCATCACCTTCTTCACCATCATCTTCGGCGAGCTGGTGCCCAAGCGCATCGGCCAGCTCTACCCCGAGCCGGTAGCGCGCTTCGTGGCGCGCCCCATGCGCGGGCTGGCCAAGGCGGCCAAGCCCTTCGTGTGGCTGCTGGCCGGCGCTACGGCCGCCACGCTGAGGCTGCTGCGCATCGACGCCAATGCGGCCCGCTCGGTGACCGAGGAAGAAATCTCGGCCAGCCTCGAAGAGGGCGTGGACGCCGGCGTCATCGAGCAGCATGAGCACCAGATGGTGCGCAATGTGTTTCACCTCGATGACAGGCGCCTGTCGTCGCTCATGATTCCGCGCGCCGACATCGAATGGCTCGATGCCTCGTTCACCGTGCGGCAGGCGCTGCAGAAGGTGGCGGACGCGGCGGCGCTCAACCTCGTGCATTCCTGGTATCCGGTGTGCCGCAATTCGCTCGACGACGTGGTCGGCGTGATCAGCGTGGCCCACCTGCTGCGGCTGGGCGCCGCGCATACCGGCGTGCTGGGCCAGGAAGCGACGCCCGCGGTGTTCGTGCCCGAGACCCTCACCGGCATGGAACTGCTCGAGCAGTTCCGCGAGCGCGCCGGGCGCCTCGTGTTCGTGGTCGACGAGTACGGCGTGGTGCAGGGCCTCATGACCCCGCGCGATCTGCTCGAAGCCATCACCGGCGAACTGCAGCCCGGGATGCAGACCGACGCATGGGCGCGCGAGCGGCCCGACGGCGTGTGGGAACTCGACGGCCTCATGCCGGTGTCCGAATTGCGCGCGCGCCTTGGCATCCGCGAGCTGCCCGATGAAGAGCGGGGCCGCTACAACACCGTGGCCGGCCTGCTCATGTCCGTGTCCGGCCACCTGCCGGCGGTCGGCGAGCACATCGATTGCGCCGGCTGGTGCTTCCAGATCGTCGCGCTCGAAGGCCGCCGTATCGACCGCGTGCTGGCATCGCCCGATCCGGCGGTGGCGCCCGAGGCCGAGTAGGGCGCGGCTCATGCTGTCGCTGCTTGCTCTCAGCTGTCCGCAATGCTCTGCGCCGCTGCCGCGGGCTGCCCGCTGGCGCACCGTCGACTGCAGCTATTGCGGCGCCACCATCGTGCGCAGCGAGGAAATCGTCGAACGCGAGAGCTTCCGCGCCGCATGGCGCAGGGCGAATGCCGATGTGCCCGGCGGGCGCGTTCTCGCATGGCGCGGCGCGCGCTTCCGCGTGCTAGCCCCGCTCGCCACCGGGGAGCACAGCGAGGTGCTGCTCGCGGAGCGCCTGGGCGCGCTGCCCGAACGCGTGACCATGAAATTGGCCCGCGACAGCGCAGCCAACGGCGTGCTGCTGCGCGAAGCCTCGGTGCTCCAGGCCTTGCAGGACCTGTCGGTTCCGGGCGCCGCCTACTTCACGCGCCGGCTGCCGCAACCGGTGGGCACGGGCGTCGCCGAAGGGCTGGGTGACGGCGCCCGCCAGGCGCTGGTGCTGCGCCATCCGACCGGCTTCTGGGGCAGCCTGCAGGACGTGGCGCGTGCCAACCCGCAAGGCATCGACCCGCGCCATGCCGTGTGGATCTGGCGTCGCATGCTGGAGGTGCTGTCCTTCGTGCACGACGCCGGCTGGACGCATCGCGGCCTGTCACCCGCGCATGCGCTCGTGCATCCGCGCGACCACGGCGTGCTGCTCATCGGCTGGTCGCGCGCACAGCATGCCGCCGGCGCGGCCCATGCCGCCGCCGCCGCGCGAGACCTCATGCAGGCTGCGTGGGCCGTGCGTGCCTTGCTGCATGGCGGCGCGGGTGACGAGGCGGACGCCCCGGGCTTCGGCGCGCACACTCCCGCGCCGCTCGCCGCGCTGTTGCGCCAGTGCAGCGAAGACGCCAACGCCTGCGAACGGCTCGGCGCGCAAGGCATCGAGCAAGCCCTCTCCGCGGCCTCGCGCGAAGCGTTCGGTGCGCCGCAGTTCGTCCATTTCGATCCCGCGCCGCGCCGCGGCGCCTGACCCCCTCAATTTCCTTCCGCATCAAGGAGTCACTACATGGGCTACGGAAACTACTCGCATGCCGCCCACACGGCACTCATCGCCGACCGCGCCGCCAAGCCCGGCGCCGAGGTCTTCACCCAGCGCTCCACCCATCCGCTGATGAACCCGCAGGGGCTCAAGGTGCGCGAGTCGCGCGACAACGCCGACCACCCCAACTCGCTGGGTATCGTCTTCGCGCTCGACGTCACCGGTTCCATGGGCGACATCCCGCAGACCCTGGCGCGCAAGGAGCTGCCCACCTTCATGAAGCTGCTCACCGACTGCGGCGTGGCCGACCCCCAGCTCATGTTCATGGCCATCGGCGACGCCACCTCGGACCATGCGCCGCTGCAGGTGGGGCAGTTCGAATCGACCGCCAACCTCATGGACCAGTGGCTCACCTGGAGCTACCTCGAAGGCGGCGGGGGCGGCTCCGGCGAGGAGAGCTACGAGCTGGCCTTCTATGTCATGGCCCAGCACACCGACATGGACTGCTGGGTCAAGCGCAAGAAGCGCGGCTATCTGTTCGTCACCGGCGACGAGCTGCCGTACCCCGCCGTGTCGCGCCATCAGGTGGAAGGGCTGATCGGCGAGAAGCTCGACGAGGACATCCCCATCGAGGAGGTCATTGCCGCAGCGGCCGAGACCACGAACCTGTTCTTCCTCATTCCCGATGCGCAGCGCCGCCGCCGCTGCGAAGGCCGCTGGCGCGAGCTGCTGGGCGATCACGTCATCTGCATGGATTCGCCCGACGACGCCTGCGCCGTGGCCGCCGGCATTGTCGCGCTCACCGAAAAGGCCGTGCCCAGCCTCGAGGCACTGGCCGGCGTCATGAGCGGCACTGGCATGGCCAAGGAACGCGTGGGCGGCGTGCTGCACGCACTCGACGGCTACGCCGCGCTGCTCGATCCGGCGGCATCGCGCCGCGCGCCACCGGCCGTGGCCACCGCCGCGGCCGGCCCGCGCTCGTCGTGGTGGAAGCGGCTCTTCGGCTGACCGCAGGGTGAGCGCCGCAGCAGTCACGGCCACGCGCTACGTCTCGCTGCTCGGCCTCGGCTTCGGAGACTGCGGCAAGGGGCTGTTCACCGATCATCTGAGCGGCGCGCTGGGGGCGCACACGGTCGTGCGGTTCAACGGCGGCGCGCAGGCGGGCCACAACGTGGTGCTGGCCGACGGACGCCACCACACCTTCTCCCAGTTCGGCGCCGGCAGCTTTCATGCGGGAGTCGGCACGTTGCTGGCGAGCCCGGTGGTCGTACACCCGACGGCGCTGCGTGTCGAGGAAGAGGCGCTGCGGCGCGCGGGCGTGAACGACGCCTTCTCGCGCCTGCTGGTCGATGCGCGTTGCCGCGTGACGACGCCGTTCCACCAGGCGGCCGGGCGGCTGCGTGAATGGGCGCGCGGGTCGGATGCGCACGGCAGTTGCGGCGTGGGGGTCGGTGAAACCGTTCGGCATGCGCTGGCCGCGCCGGACGAGGCCTTGCGCTACGGCGACCTGCCGTTCCCGGCCCGCGCGCTCGAAAAGCTGCAGGCCTCGCGCACCACGCTGCTTCGCGAATTCACGCACACGGCCTTCTCGCATGCCGGCGCCGCGCAGGAACTGTCTGTGCTGCAGGATGAATCGCTGGCACGGCGCTGGCTCGATGCCGTTGCGCCGTGCCTGGCGCATTCACCCCCCGCCAGCGCGGACCGCATCGCCGAGCGCCTCGCGCGGGCCGGCACCGTGATCTTCGAAGGCGCGCAGGGCGTGCTGCTCGACGAGTGGCGCGGTTTCCATCCGCACACCACCTGGAGCACGATCTCCGCGGCGGCGGTCGAGGCCGTGTTGCGCGACGCGGGCATCGACGCACCGGTGCAGCACCTGGGCGTGCTGCGCAGCTATCTCACGCGGCACGGCCCGGGCCCGCTGCCGACACACGACCGCGCGCTCGACGCGCGCCTGCGTGAGCCGCACAACGCGGATGAAGGCTGGCAGGGCGTGTTCCGCAGGGGCCATCCCGATGCGGTGCTGCTGCGCTACGCCCTCGATGCAGTCGGCGCGCTCGATGGTCTGGTGGTGAGCCACCTCGACGCCGTCGATGGTGCCGGACTGCGCTGGTGCGCCGGCTACCGCACGGAAGACGCGGGCCGCCTCACCGCGCTGCCGGCCGGCGGAGTGCGGGACCTTGCGCATCAGCACGCCTTGACGCGGTTGCTGCAGGGCGCCGAACCCATCTACGAACCACACCCCATCGCCACGGCGCACGCATGGGTCGCGCATGCCGAGGCGCTGAGCGGCTTGCCCGTGCGCTTCGGCGCTTTCGGCCCGACGCGCGAGACCGTGCGCGACCGCAAGCATCTTCCTTGATCAGAGCCTTCGTGAGCGAGTGGAACATTCCACTTGTCGTCGGTGCCGGTCTGAGCGCCATCGCGGCACTGCTGCTGCCGGACCTGGATCATTCAAGCGGGTCAATGATTTGCATGGCCATCATGGCGGCGACCTGGTGCTGCAGGCTTTTGCAAAGCGAGTGCAGGCGAGGCTCCGATCGGCGGACGTGTTCGCCCGATTGGGCGGCGAGGAATTCGCGGTGCTGCTGCCAGACACCGATGTACATGCGTGCAGATCAGGCGCTCTACTAGGCCAAGCGGCAAGGCCGCAATCGGGTGGTGGCATGGGGGAGCGAAAAATCGGCACGGGCAGAAGCCGCCGCCGCGTGACCAATTCATGGGAGGCGAAAAGTATTCATTCGACGCAAACTCGCCGCCTCCAGTTTCAAGGTGGCGCACATGCCGAAGTTGTCCGAATACATCCGTGAGAAGTTTCCCGTCGACCTCGTCCTGGGCAAGGTCCGCCATGCGATCCAGTTTGCCGAGGGCGGCGGCATCAAGGCCCTGGGCCTGGACATGACGGCCCAGGAATGCCAGGCGATGGTCGACAAAGTGGTGCTGACCCCCGCTGCCGGCAATCACCGCCATGTGCGCTTCATCGGATTCGACCAGGAGCGCGTCAACGAGCTGGGCGCCGGGCTCGACATCGCGCTGCGGATGCTCGAGGAAGCCAAGCGCAATGTCGGCCTTCACACATGGCCGGGCAAGACGCACTACGAAAGCATCTTCGGCTCGCGTGCATGGCATGGCAGCAGCGCCACCCGCAAGGCGGGGGCGGCCGCCGGCAACGCCAACGCCGAATCCGGGTTCGCGTCGCGCGCGAGCTATGTGCGCGCCAAGATCGACCAGATGATGGACGACCTGCGCGATCCGCGCTGGATTCTGTACAAGAGCAACGAAGCGGGCGATGCCGCGGCCCTGAAGGGCGGCCGGGGCGGCTATCTCATGGCGATCGGCCCGGCATTTCCGCGCGGCGCGGTCGGGCACTTCCATGCCGGCGTGCTGATCCACGAGGTGGGCCACAACCTCGGTCTCGCCGATGTCTGCGGCGAATGCCAGCAGCATCGCCAACTGCTCGACGCCGCCCACTATGCGCCCCGGTCGGACGCCAACATCCCGCAGTGCACCGGCAACACCCCTCACGGCGCGATGGCCGCCTCGGGGAAGGGCCATTTCATCGGCTCGAAGCAGGTGAAGCGTCTGGCGGACGCGCACAAGAACGCCACCATCTACAACACCGACTCCTACCGCTGGTACTGCTATGCCTTCTTCAAGAACGAGGTGGATGCGGGCATCTCGGCGCACAAGGCGTTGTTGCAGCCGGCTTGAGCAGAGCCTCTGAAGATCTGAGGCATAGAGTTACATTTGTCTCCCAGGAGGCACGACATGACTGGATTCTGGCGGAGGAGCAAGGCTGATTCGGAAGAGGAGAAGCGGGCGATAACTGAAGTACTTGGCCGAGGCGGAGCAAAGCCAGAGCCCCAGGCAAAGTGGTCGCCCGGAGTATTCGACGACATCGAGTGGCGTCGCTTCGAGGCTTTATGTGAAGCTCTATTCGCGCAAGCAGGCGTTCGTACCGAAAGCCAGTCACACGGGGCCGACGGCGGAATCGACATCTGGCTTTATTCGGCCAATAGCCCGAAACCGATGATCGTGCAATGCAAGCACTGGAGAAGCAAGCCCGTGGGTGTGCAACAGATGCGTGAATTTTTCGGAGTTCTCAAGGCACACGATCTGCGATACGGCACATTCGCGACCAGCTCGACGTTTACCTCCGACGCACTGGAATTCGCTAGGAGCAATGGCATAAATGCACAAGACCGCGCGGGGTTGCTGCAACTGATTTCGCGACGCACAGCCGATCAACAAGCTTCACTTTTGAAGGTTGCCTACGATGGCGAGTTCTGGCGACCAACCTGCGTCAAGTGCGGAGTGAAGATGGTGGAACGCCAGCCCAAAGACGGGGGAGTCCCGTTCTGGGGCTGCGCCAACTTCGCAAAGCTGCGCTGCATGAACAGAATGCAAATGGCGGGCAAGCGCTGATTGCCGCTATCCGCGGTTGCCGCGAGCCGCGGCAATCAACCTGCATTTTTGTGCCGCCTGCCCTGCGTTGAGCTGTGACAGCCCATGAATCAACTGACGCCTTATGCCGTGGTGCGCGTCAAATGTCTTGTGGCAACGGGCAATGACTACGACGGCTGGTGCGTGAACAAACGCCCGCCTGCGATAGGTGATGTCGGGACATTGCTCGACGTCCTTGCAGCGCCGGACCTGCCCTATAGATACGTGGTGGAAAGCTGCGCCGCTGATGGCATGACGGTCTGGCCGGGAGACTTCCTCGCAGAAGAATTGGAGCCTTTCGAAGGTCAGCGGCGCCCGCTCACCAGGCCACCCCATCCCCCAGCAGTTCCCGCCGCGC
>PJUC01000636.1_pt1 | contig 11476 bp, 10 predicted proteins | sample 1512161 | NCBI WGS metagenome assembly PJUC01 (sample SAMN08177676, study PRJNA422409) | Soil metagenome, whole genome shotgun sequencing project. | isolation source: Soil enriched on filter paper | place: USA: Madison | collected 2015-01-15
CTCGAGCTCGTCACCGCGATCTACGCGTCGGCGTCGCTCGGGCGGCCCGTCACGAAGGCCGACCTGGCCCCCGGCAGCGCGCTGCGGGACGGGTTCCTGCACGGTGTCGAGGACCTGCGGGACATCGACGAGCAGGGCGTCGTCGCGGGCGAGCGGCCGGACGGGGGCGCGTGAGCCCGGCCTCGCCGGACGACGGCGTCGGCGGCGTCGGCGGCGTCGGCGGCGTCGGCGGCGTCGGCGGAGTCGGGACCTCCGCGGCGACGTCGCACCCCCGCGTCGCCCCCGCGCCCCTCTACGTCGACCCGCTCGGCGCCCCCACCGACCCGACCGTCGTCCGCGGCCCCGACGGCACGTGGTGGCTGTTCGCGACCCAGCGCCGCCCCGACGACCCCGGACCAGGCGTCACCTGGGTGCACGGCACCGACATCACCGTGGCGACGTCGGACGACGGCGGCCTCACGTGGACGCACCGCGGCGTCGTCGAGGGCCTCGACCCGCACCCCGGCCGGAACACGCTGTGGGCGCCCGAGGTCGTGCACGCCGAGGGCCGGTTCCACATGTTCGTCAGCTACATCACGGGCGTCCCCGACCGCTGGGAGGGGCACGCGCGGCACGTCCTGCACCACGTGTCCGACGACCTCGTGACCTGGGAGTACGTCGGCGTCGTGCCGCTCTCGTCGGACCGCGTCATCGACGCGTGCGTCGCACCCCTGCCGTCGGGCGGGTACCGGATGTGGTTCAAGGACGAGGCCGCGGACTCGACGACGTGGTGCGCGGACTCCCCCGACCTGCTCACGTGGGGGCCGTCGCGCCCCGCGGTCACGGGTCGCCCGCACGAGGGGCCGAACGTCTTCACGCTCGGCGGGTGGCACTGGATGCTCGTCGACGAGTGGCGCGGGCAGGCCGTCCACCGGTCCGACGACCTGGAGACCTGGACGTTCGACGGTCACGTCCTCGACCGCCCGGGCACGCGCCCGTTCGACGGGTCGATCGGGCACCACGCGGACGTCGTCGTCGGCGCCGACGCGGACGGCGAGCCCGTCGCGTGGGTCTTCTACTTCACGCACGCCGTCTCGCCGTTCTCGACCGAGGGGCGGGCGCTCGACGAGGCCCACGACGCGGCCCTCGACTCCGCTCTCGACGCCGCCCAGGACCTCGCGCACGAGCCCGCCCACCCCGACGACGAGCCCGTGGGAGGGGCGGCCGAGGGCGACACGCCCGCCACCCGTCGCGCGGTCGTGCAGGTCGCCGTCGCGCGCGTCGTGGACGGGCACCTCGTGTGCGACCGCGACGAGCCCGTCGACCTGGACCTGCGCCGCGTGCCCTGACCCCGCCGCCCGCACCCCCGCACGACCCGCACCCGCACCCGCACCCGCACCCCGCACCACCGCACGCTGCACCCCGACCGCACCACCAGCGAGGATCCTCATGACGAACGCCCCCTGGCCCCTCGGCGTCGACGGCATCGCCTACGGCGGCGACTACAACCCGGAGCAGTGGCCGCTCGCGACGCGCGTCGAGGACGTCGACCTCATGGTCCAGGCGGGGGTCACGCTGGTGAGCGTCGGCATCTTCTCCTGGGCGCAGCTCGAGCCGCGGCCGGGCGTGCACGACTTCGGGTGGCTGGACGACGTGCTCGACCGCCTCGCGGCGGCGGGGATCAAGGTCGCGCTCGCGACGGCGACGGCGAGCCCGCCCCCGTGGCTGACGCGCCTGCACCCGGAGCTGCTGCCCGTGACGGCGGACGGGACCGTGCTGCAGGCGGGCAGCCGGCAGGCGTACCGGGTGTCGTCGCCGGTGTGGCGCGACTACGCGCTGCGGATGACGCGCCTCATGGCCGAGCGGTACGGGAACCACCCGGCGCTCGCGCTGTGGCACGTCGACAACGAGCTCGGCTGCCACGTGCCGCACGACTTCTCCGACGACGCGGCGGTCGCGTTCCGGCGCTGGCTCGAGGACCGGTACGGGACGGTCGACGCGCTGAACGCGGCGTGGGGCACCGCGTTCTGGTCGCAGCGGTACGACACGTTCGACGAGGTCCTGCCGCCGCGTGCCGCCCCGACGAGCCTCAACCCGACGCAGCAGCTCGACTTCGCGCGGTACTCGTCCGACGAGCTGCTGGTGCACTACCGGGCGTTGCGCGACGTGCTGCGCGAGGTCACGCCGCACGTGCCGACGACGACGAACCTCATGATGTCGACGGCGACGAAGTGGATGGACTACTTCTCCTGGTCCGACGACCTCGACGTCGTCGCGAACGACCACTACACGATCGCGGCGCGACCGGACGCGCACGTCGAGCTCGCGCTCAGCGCCGACCTGTCGCGCGGCGTCGCGGGCGGCGCCCCGTGGATGCTCATGGAGCACTCGACGTCGGCGGTGAACTGGCAGCCGCGCAACCGCTCCAAGCGCCCCGGGGAGATGCTGCGGCACTCGCTGTCGCACGTCGCGCACGGTGCGGACGCGGTGATGTTCTTCCAGTGGCGGCAGTCGGCGGCGGGCTCCGAGAAGTACCACTCGGCGATGCTGCCGCACGCGGGGACGGACACCGACGTGTGGCGCGGGACGGTCGAGCTCGGCGAGGCGCTGCGGGCGATCGGCGAGGTCCGCGGCTCGCGCGTGCAGTCGGACGTCGCGCTCGTCTGGGACTACCCGGCGTGGTGGGGCGCGGAGCTCGACTCCCACCCCTCGACCGACGTGTCGTACCAGGAGCGGATGCTCGCGCACTACCGCGCGCTGTGGGAGCGGCACGTGTCCGTCGACGTCGTGCGGCCGTCCGCGGACCTGTCGCGCTACCGGCTGGTCGTCGTCCCGACGCTGTACCTGGTGACCGACGCGGACGCCGCGAACATCGCCGCCGCGGCGGCGGCGGGCGCGACGGTGCTGGTCACGTACTTCTCGGGGATCGTCGACGAGCACGACCACGTGCGGCTCGGCGGCTACCCGGGCGCGTTCCGCGACCTGCTGGGCGTGCGCACCGAGGAGCTGTGGGCGCTGCAGGAGGGCGAGACCCTCACGCTCGACGACGGTGCGACGGCCGACGTCTGGTCGGAGAAGGTCCACGCGGCTCCCGGGACCGAGGTCGTGCGGACCTTCGCCGACGGCGACCTCGCGGGGGGTCCGGCGCTGACGCGGCGTGCCGTGGGCGACGGTGCGGCCTGGTACCTCGCGACGCGGCTCGACGACGCGGCGCTCGGCGCGCTGACGGAGGCGCTGCTGGTCGAGGCCGGGGTGGACCCGGTGCTCGACGGGGTGCCCGCCGACGTCGAGGTGACGAGGCGCCGCGCCGACGACGGCCGGTCGTGGCTGTTCGTGCTCAACCACTCGACGTCCCCCGTCGACCTGCCGCCGGGCGACGTGCTCGCCGGGCGGACGTCGGACGGCCGGGTCGACGCGGGCGGTTTCGCCGTTCTGCGTGAAATGTCGCCTTCCGCGTCCTAGCATCGCCACGGCCGACGACGGTCGGTCCGTGGCGGCGAAGGGGACGCGATGGTGGACGGCGAGGACGACCCGACGGGCACCCCGTCGCACCGCAGGGGTGCGCCCCGTCGGCGCGGGCGCGTCGTCGTGGCGGTGGTCGCGGTCGTCGCCGTGGCGGTCGCGGCCGGCGCACTGGCCTTCTCTCGTCGCGGCGGCCCCGACCCGCAGGACCTGCTCGCCGCGCACGACGTGACCGACGAGGTGCTCGGCCAGGCGGCGTGGCGTGAGCGCGTCCGCCTGGTCCTGCCGACGCAGGACCACCCGCCGGCGCGGATCCGCGTCTACGTGTCGTGCACCGGACGGGACGTGGCGCGCGTCTACCTGGACGGCACGTGGTCCGGCGGCGTCCCGTGCGGCTCGACGACCGCCGGGGAGGGCGTCGCAAGCGTGACGATCGGCGACCCGGTCGACCTGGGCGTCGAGCACGTCGTCGAGGTCGAGGCCGCGCCGGACGCCGCGATCGCGGTCACGGTGGCCGTCCCGCGCGAGGACGTCGCCGGGACGATCGTCCAGGGCTGACGTGGTTTTTCACCCGCTCGGCGCATCCAGGACCGGGACGGACAGGTTGCAACTGGACGCATGTCCCGGTCAGGATGCGCGGCATGGCAGCGACCCCGTCCGAGCCGCCTGCCTCCCGGCCGGCGCCCCCCGACGTCGTCGTCCCGCTCACGCGGGCCGACCTCCCCGCCGCGGCGGCCGTCCTGGCCGCGGCGCTGGCCGACGACCCGGGCTTCCGGCACCTGTTCCCCGTCGACTCCCGGCGGGAGCGCGAGCTCCGGGCGCTGTACCGCATGACGCTGTCCGACGCCCTCGCGCACGGGCACACCTACGTGACGAAGCTCGACGGCGTCGTCACCGGCGCGGTCGCCCTGTACGCACCGGGCACGTACCCGATGACGACCGGCCGCTGGTGGCGGCAGGCGCTGCGGATCGTCGCGATCGCGGTGCGGACCCGCACGCACTCGCTCGGCCTCATCAAGTTCGGCGACGCCACGGCCGAGGGCGTCCCCGCCGACGCCTGGTACGTCGAGGCCCTCGGCGTCCGCCCCGACCTGCAGCGCGCGGGCCGCGGCAAGCGGCTCATGGCGCGCGTCTTCGAGCTCATCGACGCGGGCGCGGAGCCCGGCTACCTGGAGACGACGCAGCCCCCGAACGTCGAGTACTACTCCGCGCTCGGCTACACCGAGACGAACGCCCGCGTGGCGATCGCGCAGGACGGGCCGTGGATCATCCCGATGGAGCGCGCACGCAAGGGCTGACACTGTCGTAGGTCAAGCCTGGGCAAAGTTGGGCCTTCCCTCCGGTCAACTCCGCGTGCCATGCTGCGCGTGTCACGACCCCGCACCGGCAGCACGCCGGACCCGCGGGCACCGTCCGCCCGGCACGCCGGGCCCGTGGTGAGGAGGGCGACATGTTCGGATGGCGCAGGCGCGACAGGTACGCGGCGGCGGCGGCGACGGCCCCGCTGGTCCCGGTCGGCGACAGCGGGTCGACGCCCGACGGCGGCCCGGAGCCGGTCGGCCCCGTCCCCGACCCGACGCCCTCGCACGGCGGCTGGTTCTCCGGCTGGTTCGACGGCGGTCACCACGGCGGCAGCCACGGCGGGCACGACGGGGGCGTGTTCGGCGGCTTCGGCGGGTTCGACGGCGGTGGGTTCGGAGGCGGGGGCGACGGCGGCGGGGGCGGCGGGTACTGAGGGAGCGCCCGGCGCTCGACGTCCGTCGCTCGGCGGTCGGGTCGCGGCCGGCGGCGACGGCCCACGATGAGGACAGAAGTCCTGGTCAGCGCGTCGCCGCCGGGTGGCAGCATCCGCGGCATGAGGATCCTTCATCAGATGGTCGTGCTCGACGCCCCCGACCTCGCCGCCGAGAGCACCTTCTGGGCGGGGCTGCTCGACGGGACCGTCGACCCCAAGGACGAGCACGGCTGGCACGCCGTCCTCGTCGACGGCGAGCAGCGGCTCGGCATCCAGCACGCCCCGGACCTGGTCGCCCCCGACTGGCCCGACGGCGCACCGCAGCAGCTGCACCTCGACCTGTACGTCGACGACATCGCGGAGGCGCACGCCCGGGCCGTCGCGCTCGGAGCGCGCGTGCTGCAGCCCGCCGACCTCACCGAGCCCGGCGGGTACGTCGTCTACGCCGACCCGGCCGGGCACCCGTTCTGCCTGTGCTGGATGCCGGCGGACGGGACCTGGTCGCCCGACGACGTCTGACGGCCCCCGAGCGTCGAGGTCCGTCGCGCTGCCGTCGCTCCAGTCGTCGTGCGGCGGTGGGTGGCGACGGCTCCTTCCGCCGCGCACGGCGCGGTGGGACGCTGCTGTGGTCACGTCTCGCACGGACGCACGCGACCGACCCCGCGGGGTCGGTCGCCCACCGGTGACGGTCTCGTCGACGAGGAGCGCGCGATGGGCTGGTTCGACTGGCTGCGGCGGGACCACGACCTGCAGGCGACGACCGCGGCCGGGGTCGTCCTCGCGGGCGGCACCACGGCCGATGCGACCGGCGGACGTCCGGACCCGTGGGTGGCGCCCGACGACCCGATCCCCGGCGACCTCGGCTTCGGCGTCGCCGCGAGCGGCTTCGACAGCGGCCACGGCATCGGCAGCGGGTTCGACGGGGGCTTCGGCGGGTTCGACGGCGGCGGGGGCTTCGACGGCGGCGGGAGCTGAGCGCCTCTCGTCGCGACCGCCCTGCTCGTCGTGCACGTCTCACACGGCGGCACGCGCTGACCTCCTGCGCGTCCGGCTGAACCCCGTCCCGTCGCGTCCCGTCCCGCACACGTCCCGCACCCACGACGACCCCGTCATGACGCCCTTTCCCGCTGGTCGGGAGGGCGTCATGACGGGGTCGTGTCGGTGGGTCGTCGGACGGCCGCGCCCGTCCGACGGCGACCCCGTCACGGTGCCCGCCGGTCCCGCACGACCCGGCACACCCAGCGCGACCAGCGCGCCCGGCGCGCCCTGCGGTGACACGGCCAGGCGGCGGCCCGGCCGTGGGCCCCGCGCGTCCTGCGGTGACACGGCCAGGCGGCGGCCCGGCCGTGTGGGTGGCACGTCGGACAATGGGCCGTGCCCTACGTGCTGCTCGAGGACGACCCCGCGCGGGCGGGTGGCGTCCTGCTGCGGCACGCGTCGGACGACGGGCTCGTCGACCCGGCGACCGAGGCCGTCGCGGCCCGCGACCTCCCGGCGGCCGTCGCCCGGCTGGAGGTCGACCACCCGCGCTGGGTGTGGGACGACACCGCGCGCCGGTACCCGCCGCTGCTGCGCGCCGGGGTCCGCGTCGAGCGGTGCCACGACCTGCGCCTGTGCCACACGATCCTGCGGCACAGCGCCTACAGCGCCACGTCCGACCTCGCACGGGCGCCGCGCGGACCGTGGGACCACCGCCGCCCCGACGAGCCGCCGCCCACGGAGCCCGACCTGCTGGACGAGCTCACGCTGCTCGACGACCCCGGCGCGCCCGTGGCGCCACCCCCGACGGACGACGCCCCGCTCGACGTCCCCGGCGAGCTCACCCGTCAGCTCGCGGCGGTCACGGGCGCGACCGAGCCGGGCAGGCTGCGGCTGCTGCTCGCGGCCGAGTCGACCGGCGGCCTCATCGCGCAGGAGATGCGGCACGACGGCATGCCGTGGGACGTCGGCACGCACGACGCGATCCTCACCGGGCTGCTCGGGGCACGACCGCGCACCGGTGGGAGGCCCGCCCGGCTGGAGGCGCTGACCGAGCAGATCCGGACCGCGCTCGTGCAGCCGACGCTCAACCCCGACTCGCAGCCGGACCTGCTGCGCGGCCTGCGGCTCGCCGGCTTCGACGTGTCCTCGACGAGCAAGTGGGAGATCCGCGAGATCGACCACCCGGTCCGCGACGCGCTGCTGGAGTACAAGACCCTGTCGCGCCTGCTGTCCGCGAACGGCTGGGCGTGGATGGACACGTGGATCCACGACGGCCGGTTCCGGCCCGAGTACGTGCCCGGCGGCGTCATCTCCGGGCGGTGGGCGACCAACGGGGGCGGTGCGCTGCAGCTCCCCGCCGCGATCCGCGGTGCGGTGCGCGCCGACCCCGGGTGGCGGCTCGTCGTCGCCGACGCCGCGCAGCTCGAGCCGCGCGTGCTCGCCGCGATGTCCCGCGACACCGCGATGGCCGCCGCCGGACGCGAGGCCGACCTGTACCAGGGCGTCGTCGACGCGGGGATCGTCGCGACCCGGTCCGACGCGAAGTACGCGATGCTCGGCGCGATCTACGGCGCGACGACCGGTGCCAGCGCCGCCCTCATGCCGCAGCTCACGCGCGCGTACCCGCAGGCCGTCGCCCTGGTCGAGGCCGCCGCGCGGGCCGGTGAGCGGGGCGAGGTCGTCACGACGTGGCTGGGCCGGTCGTCGCCCGCGCCCGACGCCGCGTGGCAGGACGAGCTGCGGGCAGCGTCGGGCGAGGGTGCCGCCGCCGACGACGTCCGGGCCGTGCGCCGCCGGGCGCGCGACTGGGGCCGGTTCACGCGGAACTTCGTCGTCCAGGGCACCGCCGCCGAGTGGGCGCTGTGCTGGATGGCCGCCCTGCGCCGCCGGCTGCGCGACGTCGAGGGGCGTCCGCACCTCGTGTTCTTCCTGCACGACGAGGTCATGGTGCACTCCCCCGCCGACGTCGCCGACCAGGTGGCCGACGTCGTGCGCGACGCGGCCGTCGAGGCAGGGCGGCTGCTGTTCGGTGCGACGCCCGTCGAGTTCGCGCTCAACGTGTCCGTCGTCGAGAGCTACGACCGCGCCAAGTGAGCACAGGCCCGATGGCCCGTGTCCGACGTCGGCGACGTCGTGCGCTGCGGCACGTCACGGACCGTCCGGCGGCGGCTGACGGCCCAGGGCGTGGTGCGTGCTCGGCGGCCGCGTGCCCGGCGGGCGTGCTCGGGGCCGCGCACGGCGGGCGTGCTCGGGGCCGCGCACGCGGGCGCGGTCGGAGACAGAGTGCGCGGCGGGGCGTCAGGTCGTCGCGTCGCCCGTCGTCGTCGAGCGGCGCTGCTGGGCGCGGACGTGCAGGCGCTCGCCCTGCGGGCCGAACAGCGTGAGCAGCTCGACGGGGTCCGGGCCGGGGTTGAGGATCGCGTGCGGGGTGCGGGTGTCGAACTCCGCGACCTCGCCCGGTCCGAGCCGCAGGTCGTGCGGGCCGAGCACCAGCCGCAGCCGGCCGGACAGGACGTACAGCCACTCCCAGCCCTCGTGGACCTGCAGCTCCGGCGTCACGGGGGTCGGGTCCGCCGGGATCACGACCTTGTACGACCGGACCCCGCCCGGCCGCCGGGTCAGCGGCACGAACGTGCGGCCGTGCCGCTGGAACGGGCGCGCGTAGACCCGGGGGTCGCCGGTCGCGGGTGCGTCGACGAGCTCGTCGAGCGGCACCTGGTACTCCCGGGCCAGCGGGAGCAGCAGCTCGAGCGTCGGACGGCGCCCGCCCGACTCCAGCCGGGACAGCGTCGAGAGGGAGACGCCGGTCGCCTCGGCGACCTGCGCGAGCGTGAGGCCGCGCTCCTGGCGCAGCGCGCGCAGCCGCCCGCCGACGGCGTCGAGCGCGGCGGTGATGTCCGCGGGCCGGGCGTCGTCGGGCTCGTCGTCGTGGTGACCGCGGTGGTCGGGGTCGTGAGGCCGGCGACCGCCCAGCTCGGACGCACGGCCGCGGCCGGGGGCTCGGCGGCGGTCCGGGGCTCGGCCGCGGTCGGGGCCGGGCGTGCGGCGGTCGGGGTCGGGGTCGGGGCGCATGACCTCAGTTTGCCGGGACGGCAACACCGTTTGCCAGCCGGGCTGCGTCGGCGCGACAGTGGTCGAGCACGGACGACGACGGAGGAGGACGCATGGACGAGCGGTACGACGTGGTGGTGGTCGGCGGCGGCGCCGCGGGGCTCAGCGGGGCGCTCACGCTCGCCCGCGCCCGCAGGTCCGTCCTCGTCGTCGACGCCGGCGACCCGCGCAACGCCCCCGCGGCCCACGCCCACGGGCTGCTCACCCGCGACGGCACCCCGCCGCTCGACCTGCTCGCCGCGGGCCGCGCCGAGGTCGAGGGCTACGGCGCGCACGTCGAGCGCGGGGAGGTCCTCGCCGTGCACCACGAGGACGGCGCGTTCACCGTCGAGCTCGCCGACGGCCGGTCGGTCGTCGCCCGCGCGGTCCTGTCCGCGACGGGCCTGCGCGACGAGCTGCCCGACGTCCCCGGCCTCGCGCAGCGGTGGGGCACCGACGTCCTGCACTGCCCGTACTGCCACGGGTGGGAGGTGCGGGACCGGGCCGTCGTGATCCTGGGGACGAACCCCCTCGCCGCGCACGCCGCGCTGCTGTGGCGGCAGTGGACCGACGACGTCACGCTCGTCCGGCACACCGCCCCGCCCCTGGCGCCCGAGGACGCCGAGCGCCTCGCCGCGAGCGGCGTCCGCGTCCTCGACACGACCGCCGTCGCCGTCGACGGCCCGAGCGGGGACCTCACCGTGCACCTCGCCGACGGCACCGCCGTGCCCGCCGCGGCCGTCGTCACCGGGACGCGCATGGTCGCGCGCGCCGAGCACCTCGCCCCGCTGGGCCTGCACCCGGTGCCCCTGGAGATGGCGGGCCAGGAGATCGGGCGTGCCGTCCCGGCCGGACCCGACGGCGCGACGACCCTGCCCGGCGTGTGGGTCGCGGGGAACGTCACCGACCTGCGCGCGACGGTCGTCGTGGCCGCCGCCGCCGGCGTCATGGTGGGCGCCATGATCAACGCCGACCTCGTCGCGCGCGACGCCGACGCCGCCGTCGACGCGCACCGCCTCGCGGCCACCGCGAGCACGGCGCACGCCGCCCACGCCGAGCACGGCAGTCACGGTGGGCGCACGCACGGCGGGCACACACCTGCGGACGCGGCCGCTGCCGGTGGGCGGCGCACCGTGCACGGCGTCGACCTGCCCGAGGAGCTCGCGGGGATGTTCGAGCCGGAGTTCTGGGAGGAGCGCTACAGCGGCCCGGCACCCACCTGGTCGGGGCGCCCCAACGACACGCTCGTCCAGGAGACCCGTGACCTACCGCCGGGACGCGCGCTCGACGTCGCGGCCGGGGAGGGCGGCGACGCCCTGTGGCTCGCGGAGCAGGGCTGGCACGTGACCGCGACCGACTGGGCCGCCGCCGGGCTGGCCCGCGGCGAGGCGGCCGCGGCCGAACGGGGCGTCGCCGACCGCGTCGTGTGGCGGCAGGCCGACATCGTCGACGGCACGGGCTGGGGCGACGAGACGTACGACCTCGTGACGTCGCACTACCTGCACCTGCCGCCCGACCTGCGGACGGCCGCCGTCCGCCGGATGGCGTCGTTCGTCTCCCCTGGCGGGACGCTGCTGGTCGTCGGCCACCACGCGCGGGACCTCCGGACGACGATGCCCCGCCCCGACGTCCCCGAGCTGTTCACCGACGCCGACGAGATCGCCGCCCTGCTCGACCCGACGCAGTGGGAGGTCGTCACGGTCGACGCCCGCGCGCACGAGGCCACCGACCCCGACGGCCGCCCGGTCGTCCTGCACGACGCGGTCCTCCGCGCCCGTCGCCTCCCCTGACGACCCGCGGCCAGCAGCCCTGCCGACGACCGGGGTGCGCCGGCGTCACGCGCCGCGCCCTGGTGGTCGCTCGTACCGGCCCGGCTAACCCAGGGGCCAGGTCTGGAGGCGCCCGCACATGCCGTAGCGGCGGGGGGCCGGGTCGGGGCGGGCGGTCGACACGCGGGCCGTGGCGAGGTGGCCCGCGACGCCCCGGACCAGCTTCTCGAGCGCGCCGGCGGTCGCGTCGGTCTCGTGCAGGACGGTGCGGGTCCAGCGGTCCTGCCAGTGCGGGACGTACGGGCGGACCAGGCGGGCGGCGGCCTCGTGCAGGGGTCGCAGGGCCTCGGCCGGGCCGACCCGGGTCGCCGCCGCGAGCAGCTCGGCGTACCCCTCCAGCGCCAGGTCGCGACGGCGGCGGGCCGCCGCGGCGAGCTCGTCGTCCGTCGCCCCCGGGCCC
>PJUC01000637.1_pt1 | contig 11421 bp, 9 predicted proteins | sample 1512161 | NCBI WGS metagenome assembly PJUC01 (sample SAMN08177676, study PRJNA422409) | Soil metagenome, whole genome shotgun sequencing project. | isolation source: Soil enriched on filter paper | place: USA: Madison | collected 2015-01-15
GCAGTTCCCCGGCATCAACCCGAAGTGGTTCGCGATGCCCACGCCGATCCAGTTGAGGCCGATGAAGATCACGTACGCGCCCAGCGCGAACCACTTCGGGTTGATGCCGGGGAACTGCACGTTGAGGTAGGCGCCGATGGCCAGCGCGATGGCCGGCGGCGCGAAGACGAATTCGATAAGCGTCGCGAAGCCCGCGACGAAACCGCCGTGGGGCCCGAAGGCGCGCCGTGCATACGCGAAGGGGCCGCCCGCGTGCGGGATGGCTGTCGATAGTTCGGTGAAGCTGAAGATGAAAGTGGTGTACATCGTCGCCACCAGCAGCGTGGCGACGAGAAAGCCGAGCGTGCCGGCCGTGTTCCAGCCGTAGCTCCAACCAAAGTACTCACCGGAGATGACGAGGCCCACCGCAATGCCCCAGAGCTGCTGGGGACCGAGTACCTTCTTGAGATGGCCGGTGCCGGCGTGCGCTGCCGGCGTGGCTTCGGTGGAGTTCATGCGGCGTCCTCTCTTCGTGAATGGTGACAGTGCACATTCGGCAAAGCAAGGGCTGTTCCACCGGATTCACCGGCTTGCGGGCGCGGCATGCGCGCTGGCCATAATCGGAGTCTTTCAATCCCCGAGGTGTTTCGTGAAGTCTCTTTTCTGTGCCGCTCTCGTGTCCGTCCTTGCCATCCCCGCCGCGTTCGCGCAGTCCGCGCCCGTGACCACGCCCAGCGGGCTGATCTACCAGTCGCTCAAGGAAGGCACGGGCGCTTCGCCCGCGGCCACCGACGTGGTCAAGGTGCATTACCGCGGCACCTTCCCCGACACCGGCAAGGAATTCGACAGCTCCTACAAGCGCGGCGAGCCGACCGAGTTCCCGCTCAACGGCGTGATCCCCTGCTGGACCGAAGGCGTGCAGAAGATGAAGCCCGGCGGCAAGGCCAAGCTGACCTGCCCGCCGTCCATCGCCTACGGCGCGCGCGGCGCCGGCGGCGTGATCCCGCCGAACGCCACGCTCAACTTCGAAGTCGAGCTGGTGTCGGTCAGCAAGCGCTGACGCGCTCGCGCCGGGCGCGGGTCGCTCAGATCTGCGCCATGCCGCCGTCGACGAACAGCTCGACGCCGTTCACGAAGCTGGCGTCGTCCGAGGCCAGGAACACCACGGCCTTGGCGATCTCGTCGGGCGTGCCGACGCGGCCCAGCGGAATGCCCTGGGCCTGCGACTCGACGAAGGCCTGCACCTGTTCCTTGTCGAGCCCCAGCAGGTCGTAGGCCGGCGTCGGCACCACGCCCGGGCTCACCGCATTCACGCGGATGCCCTTGTCCTTCAGGTCCACCGTCCAGCTGCGCGCGAAGCTGCGCACTGCGGCCTTGGTGGCGCTGTACACGCTGAAGGCCGGGTTGCCCTTGATGCTGGTGATCGACGCGTTGAGCACGATCGACGCGCCCTTGGGCATCAGCGGCAGCGCCTTCTGCACCGTGAAGAGCAGGCCGCGCACGTTGGTGTTGAAGATGCTGTCGAAGTGTTCCTCCGTGATCTGTCCCAGCGGCAGCAGGCTTCCGCCGCCCGCGTTGGCGAAAAGCACGTCGAGCCGGCCTTTTTCCTGCTTGATGGCGGCATAGAGGCGGTCGAGGTCATCGAGCTTCGACACGTCGCCGAGCACGCCGGTCACGTTGCGGCCGATGGCCTTGACGGCCGCGTCGAGCTCGGCCTTGCGGCGACCGGTGATGAACACATGCGCGCCTTCGGCCACGAAGCGCTGTGCGGTGGCCAGGCCGATGCCGCTGGTGCCGCCGGTGACGAGTGCGATCTTGCCTTCGAGCTTGAGAGTCATGATTTCCTTCTTCCTTGGTTCGTGTTGTGGACGCAGGGAAGTTTGGGCGCGACACCCTCGCGGACCAATAGGCCTGGCGGGACTTGTTTGTTTCCTTATCGCCAACAATGCGCCGGCAGGTCAGCGCTGCGCCATGCCGCGCCTAGCCGGGCTGGTACTGGTACAGCCAGGTCTCGGTCAGCGTCTGGTCGCCGACCTTCAGGTACATGCGCATGTCGACGGGCTCGTTGCCTTCGGGCGTGTAGTCGAACTGCGCGCGCCAGTGGCCCGGCACGCCGTTGGGCACGGCCTCGGCGAACACGTAGCTGAACTTGCCGCGCGGCGCCGTCAGCACCACCTCGGGCTTCACGCCGAAGGGCACGGTGGCCAGCGGCTGGCCGATGAACTCCACCATGAACTTGCGCACGCCCTGCGGACGCGGCTGCCCCGGCTGGCCGCCGCGTCCGATGCGCGTGGCCACGCAGTGCGCGAGCGGCGAGGGAAACGGTTCCTGGTCGGTCCAGTGCAGGCGGTACTGCAGGCTGTAGCTCGCGCCCGCCTTGGCATCGGCCTTGGGCACCCAGAAGGCGACGATGTTGTCGTGGATCTCGTCGTCGGTCGGTATCTCGATGAGCTGCACCGAACCCTCGCCCCAGTCGCCCAGCGGCTCGATCCACAGGCTCGGGCGCTTCTCGTAGTTCACGCCGTCCTGGTAGTGGTCGAACACGCGGTCGCGCTGCAGCAGGCCGAAGCCGCGCGGCCTGGTGTCGGTGAATGCCGAGGCGCGCGTCTGCGTCGGGTTGTTGAGCGGGCGCCAGATGCGCTCGCCCGCGCCGTTCCAGATCGCGAGGCCGTCGGAGTCGTGCACCTCGGGACGCCAGTCGATGGCGGTGGGCTTGTTGGTTTCCGAGTACCAGTACATCGAGGTGAGCGGCACCAGGCCCAGGCGGGCCACGTCGCGGCGCATGAAGAGGCGCGCGTCGATGTCCATGATGACGGCCTTGGTGCGCTGCATGACGAACTTGAACACGCCGGTGACGCTCGGCCCCTCGAGCAGCGCGTACACCGTCATCGATGTGGTGTTGCCGGCGGCCGGCGTCTCGAAATAGAAGCGCGTGAAGTTCGGAAACTCCTCGGGCTTGTCGGGCACCGCCACGTCCAGCGCGATGCCGCGTGCCGACAGGCCGTACTGGTACAGCTCGCCGATCGCGCGGAAGTACGAAGCGCCGAGGAAGGCGACCCAGTCGTTCTTCTGCCAGTCGAGCTTGCTCTGGTCGCCCAGGCGGCTTTCCTGCAGCCGGAAGCCCGCGAAGCCCGCGCCGGGCGGCAGCTGGTGCGCGGGGCTGTCGGCCGGCATCGAGAAGTAGTCGGGGCTGTAGAGCACTTCGCGCGCAAAGGCGTCGCCCCCGGCGTTTTCGAGCACGTGCATGCGCACCGGCGCCTGGAAGAAGCGGCCCAGGTGGAAGAAGGTGACCGGAAACGCCCCGGGGCCGTCGCGGAACAGGGCGTTGGCGGGGTCGAACTTGATCTTGCCGTGCGCGTCGTAGTCGATGCGGTCGAGCACTTCGGGGGCCAGCGGCGCGGCGGCCACGTAGGGCTGGCCGGCGAGCGCCTTGGCCTGCGCGACCAGGGCGTCGAACGAGAAGGGGGAAGGCTGGCTCAGTTGCAGGCCGTTGGCGGCAAGTGCCTCGGTGGGCAGGCCCAGGGCGGCGAGTGCGGCGGCAGCGCCACCGGCGGCAAGGAAGGATCGGCGATCAAGCATGTGGTTCTTGAGGGTTGCGAATCTCTGGGGGAAAAGAAAGGAAAGCGGCGGAAATGAATCGGCCATTTTCCGCGACCGGGAACAACCCCGAGCTTGACCCGGCGCACGGCCGCCCCGCGTCAGCCATTCCGCGCAAACCGGGCCGGACAAGGCCGGTAATCCGGAAAATTGTGCTTTTATGTATCCGCGCCCCCAGTCTTGTCGGCGGGATCGGTGGCCTTCAGCGCATACACCGCATACAGGGGCACGCCGAGCAGCAGCATCACCATCGGCGCGAACAGCATGTAGGGCAGGCCGATGCCTTCCATCACCCGGTAGGTCGCGTCCAGCACCAGCCGGGGGTGCGACTGCGTCAGCTCGGCCGCGCGGCGGATGCCCCAGTGAAACTCGGCGCCGGTGGTGCGCACCGACGGATGCTGCCTCGCGCGGCCCACGGCCAGCCAGCACATGGCGTCGAAGGCCAGCACCGAGCCCGCGGGCGCGCGTTCGCCGAATGTCGCGAACACCGCCTGCACCTGCTCGGGCTGCAAATACATCAGCACGCCCTCGGTGAACAGGAACACCGGCCGCGCGTTGCGCTTGCGCGGCAGGCCCAGTTGCTCCCACCAGTCGGGCGCGGTCAGGTCGAGCGTGCGCAGGTCATGGCGCTGGTTGGTTTCGGGGATCAGTTCGCGGCGCAGTTCGAGCACTTCGGGCAGGTCGGCGTCGGTCATGTGCGACTTGTCGTCGTCCAGCCACTGGAAGTAATGGCTCAGGCCGCAGCCCATGTTGACCACGCGGGCGCCGGGGTGCGCCTTCAGGAAGTCCTGCGCGAGGCTGCGGAAGCGGCGCGTGCGCGAGAGGATGCCGTAGATGGTGGCGCGGTCTTCGGGCAGCGCGCTGCCGTCGTCGCGGATCCGCTCGAGGATGCCGGCGGCATAGGCGTCGCGCACGGCCACCCGCGGAAACATCGCATCGCCCGAGGCTCGCGCGGCCAGGGGAATCCGCAGGGTGGAAGGCACGGCCGACAGGCGTCTGGCGGGTTTGCTGTGTGTCATGAATGCCCAGGAAAGACCGGACCCCAGTCTGGCCGCTCCGGCATCGATGGGCAAGTCAGTCTTTTGTTCAGGCGGACGGCTTGCCGCGCTGCCGCGCAAGATGGCGGTAGACCGTGCTGCGATGCACGCCGAGGCGCCGCGCCGCCCTGGACACGTCGTGGTCGCAGGCCCTGAGCGCTTCGTCGATGGCGTGGCGGGTGATGTCCAGCAGCGGGCCGGCCTGCGGTGCAAGGGCGGCTTCGGTGGCTGCATCCGGCGGCGGCGCGGCGGGCGTGCCGAACAGGTGGGCGGGCAGGGCGGCGGCAGTCACCGAATCGCCCGGGTCGGCCAGCGCGACCACCGCGCGCAGCGTGCTGCGCAGCTCGCGCACGTTGCCCGGCCAGCGGTAGACGGCCAGCGCTTCGAGCGCATCGCTCTCCAGCCGCAGGTGCTTGTCGGTGCCGCCCGATTCGAGGAACAGCCGCGCGATCAGCGCGTGCCGGTCGGCGCGCCGGCTCAGCGGCGGCAACGCGACGGTGAAACCGGCCACGCGGTACATCAGGTCGGCCCGGAAGCGGCCGGCCTGCACCAGCGCCGGCAGGTCGCCGTGGGTGGCGCAGACCAGGTCGAAGTCCACCGCCACGCCCTGGCCGCCGCCCAGCGGCGTGACCACGCGTTCTTCCAGCACCCGCAGCAGCCGGGTCTGCAGCGCCAGCGGAATCTCCGCGATCTCGTCGAGGAACAGCACGCCGCCGTTCGCCTCGCGGATGCGGCCCGCCATGCCCTTGCGACGGGCGCCGGTGAAGGCGCCTTCGTCGTAGCCGAACAGCTCCGACTCGATCAGCGTCTCGGGCAGCGAGGCGCAGTCGACCGCCACGAACGGGCCGCCCGCGCGGCGGCTCGCGGCGTGCAGGCGCCGCGAGAACACTTCCTTGCCGCTGCCGGTCTCGCCGTTGACCAGCACCGACACGCCTTCGTTGAGCACCCGCACGGCCTTGTCGAGCAGCGGCAGGACGTCGTCGGCCGCCCGGGGCGCGTCGGCGCGCCGTGCCGCCGGCCGCGCGCCGCCCTGCGTGCTGGAGCGCTCCATCACGGTGGCGATCTGCCGCCCGCCGGGCAGCGTCAGCAGGCTGCGCCGGTGCTCCATGCGCGGCCAGTTCGGGCCGAGGAAGTCCCTGGCCTCCAGGTCGAGCAGGCCGTCCCATGAGCGGCCGAACAGTTCCAGCGCCACGCGGTTGGCCGCCGCGATGCGTCCGCCCTCGATCACGATCAGACCCTCGCGCGCGGTGCCGATCAGCGCCGGCCGCGCATGGAAGCGCAGCACGTGGCCCTGTGCCTCGGCCAGCAGCATGCGGTGCTCCACCTGCTGCGCGGCCATGCGCACCAGGCCCAGCGCGTGCGTGTTCACGCGCACCGTCTCGCCCGAGATGTCGAGCGCGCCGGCCAGCTCGCCCCGGCCGGTGAATATGGGGGCGGCCGCGCAGCCCAGCGCGCCGTTCTGCGCCAGGTAGTGCTCGCCGCCCAGCACCATCAGCGCCTCGCGTTCCGCCAGCGCGGTGCCGATGGCGTTGGTGCCGCGGTTGTGTTCCGACCATTCCACGCCGGGCTGCAGCGCGATGCGCTCGGCCTTGGGCAGGAAGTCGGGGCTGCCGATCTCCTCCAGGATCAGCCCGGTGGCGTCCGACAGGATCACCACGCAGCCATTGCCTACTGCATGCTCGGCCAGCCCGTCGAGTTCGGGCTGTGCACAGTCCAGCAGCCGCATCGACTGCTCGCGCCGCTCGCCCAGCAGGGCCAGCGCCATGGGGGCCGGGTCGATGTGCTGGTGGTCGACCGGACGGCTGCGCTGCCACGAGCGCGAGATGTGCGGCGCGATCCACGGTGCGGGATCGCGGCCCTGCACGAAGAACAGGTCCCGGGCCTGTTCGACCCGGACCGATGGCCACTGCGCTTCGCTCATGCGTGTCTCCGGTTGTCTGCCGTTCGCGGTCTGTTCGCCTTGTGCGACATCCTAGTCGCTGTGTTCGCAGGAACATGTCGCAGATTGCGAATGAAAACCCGCTGCGGAGTGCGGCTGCCAGCGGGGAGGCACTCAGGGAATGTCCCGATCCGGGCGGGTACGTGGCTTGCGGATGTCCGTGCGGGTCGCCGCATGTCGCGGCGCCAACAGCAGCAAATGGAGACAACTCATGGACATGCTCGAACCAGGCAAATTCGGTACCGCGGTTCCGTTCAAGAAGCGCTACGGCAACTACATCGGCGGCGAATGGGTGTCGCCGGTGGAGAACCAGTACTTCGAGAACATCACGCCCGTCACCGGCAAGGTCTTCTGCGAAGTGCCGCGTTCCACGGCGGCGGACATCGACCGCGCGCTCGACGCCGCGCACAAGGCCAAGGCTGCCTGGGGCCGCACCTCGACCACCGAGCGCGCCAACATCCTGAACAGGATCGCCGACCGCATGCAGGAAAACCTGCCCGTGCTCGCGGCCGCCGAGACCTGGGACAACGGAAAGCCGATCCGCGAGACCATGGCCGCCGACCTGCCGCTGGCGGTCGACCACTTCCGCTACTTCGCGTCGTGCATCCGCGCGCAGGAGGGCGGCATCAGCGAGATCGACCATGAAACCTTCGCGTACCACTTCCACGAGCCCATCGGCGTGGTCGGCCAGATCATTCCGTGGAACTTCCCGATCCTGATGGCGGTGTGGAAGCTGGCACCCGCGCTGGCGGCGGGCAACTGCGTGGTGCTGAAGCCGGCCGAGCAGACGCCGGTGTCGATCCTGGTGCTGATGGAGATCATCGGCGACCTGCTGCCGCCGGGCGTGCTGAACGTGGTGAACGGCTTCGGCGTGGAGGCGGGCAAGCCGCTGGCGTCAAGCAACCGCATCGGCAAGATCGCCTTCACCGGCGAGACGACCACCGGCCGGCTGATCTCGCAATACGCGAGCCAGAACCTGATTCCCGTCACCCTGGAACTGGGCGGCAAGTCGCCCAACATCTTCTTCGCCGACGTGATGGACCGCGACGACAGCTTCTTCGACAAGGCGCTCGAAGGCTTCGCGATGTTCGCGCTGAACCAGGGCGAGGTCTGCACCTGCCCGTCGCGTGCGTTGATCCAGGAGTCGATCTACGACCGCTTCATGGAGCGTGCGCTCAAGCGCGTGGCGGCCATCAAGCAGGGCAGCCCGCTCGACATGGGCACGATGATCGGCGCGCAGGCCTCGAGCGAGCAGCTCGAGAAGATCCTGTCGTACCTGGACATCGGCAGGCAGGAAGGTGCCGAGGTGCTGATCGGCGGCGAGCGCGCCAGGCTCGAAGGCGACCTGGCCGACGGCTACTACGTGACGCCGACGGTGTTCAAGGGTCACAACAAGATGCGCATCTTCCAGGAAGAAATCTTCGGCCCCGTGGTGTCGGTGACGACCTTCAAGGACGAGGAAGAAGCGCTCTCCATTGCCAACGACACGCTCTACGGCCTGGGCGCCGGCGTGTGGAGCCGCGACATGAACCGTGCCTTCCGCATGGGCAAGGGCATCCAGGCGGGCCGCGTGTGGACCAACTGCTACCACCACTATCCGGCGCATGCGGCCTTCGGCGGCTACAAGCAGTCGGGCATCGGGCGCGAGAACCACAAGATGATGCTCGACCACTACCAGCAGACCAAGAACCTGCTGGTGAGCTACAGCGAGAACAAGCTGGGCTTCTTCTGATGGCCGGCGATGTCCTGCGCGTCACCGCGAGCGATGCCGCGCTCGCGTTGATCGACAGGCTCGCCGCCAGGCACGGCCCGCTGATGTTCCACCAGTCGGGAGGCTGCTGCGACGGCAGCGCGCCGATGTGCTACGCCCAGGGCGAGTTCATCGTCGGCGACTACGACCGCCTGCTGGGGCACATCGGCGGCATGCCGTTCTACATCAGCGGGCCGCAGTTCGAGTACTGGCAGCACACGCAGCTGATCATCGACGTGGTGCCGGGGCGCGGCGGCATGTTCTCGCTGGAGGGCCCGGAGGGCGTGCGCTTCCTGACGCGCTCGCGGCTCTTCACGGACGAGGAATGGGCCGTGCTGGAGGCCGAGGAGGCGAAGCGGGTCCGGTAGGGCGGCGGCGGACTGAAGTCCGCTGCTAGTTCGAAGTTGCGAACAACTGCTTCACCAGCAGTTGCGTCGCCGGCGACAACGTTGCCCCCGCCTTCGTCGCCATCAGCAGCCGCCGCGTGGCCCATGCGTCGCGCAGCCGCACCACCTTCAAGTCGAGCGCCGCCACCTGCGCCTTGCACGCCGCGAGCGGCACCACGCCGATGCCGAGGTTGGCCGCGATCATGTGGCACATGGCGTCGAAGCTGCGCACCTGCACGCGCAGCCGCATCGGAACGCCGGCCTGCTCTGCCGCGCGCGACGTGAGTTCCAGCAGCGAGCTGCTGCGGTTCAGCCCGACGAATTCGTGCGCGAGGCAGGTCTTGAAGTCGACCTGCCGGGCTCGCGTGCGTGCCAGCGGGTGCTGCCTGGCGCACAGCACGACCAGCTCGTCGGTCTGGAAGGGGGCGACGTCGAGGCCGTAGGCGGGCGTGTTCTCGGCGAACACGCCGACGTCCGCGAGGCCGTCGACCAGCGCGCGCACGATGTCGCCGCTGAGCTGCTCCTCGACCTCGATGCGGATGTCGGGGTGCCGCGCAAGGAATGTCGCGAGCGTGGTGGGCAGGAACTCGGTGAGCGCCGACATGTTGGCCCACAGCCGCACATGGCCGCGCACGCCGCTGGAGTAGTCGTTGAGCTCGCTGCTGAACTGCTCGAAACCCTGGAACAGGCGCATCGCATGCTGCATCGCCACATGGCCTGCGGGCGTGAGCGAAATGCCTTGCGCGCTGCGTTCGAGCAGCTTCGAGCCGGTGGCCGCTTCGAAATCTGAAAGCCTGCGGCTTGCTGCGGACAACGCAAGGTGGCATGCCTCCGCACCCTTGGTGATGCTGCCCGACTGCGCCACCGCGCAGAACAACCGCAGCGTGACGAAGTCGACGCGCGCGGGATTGATGGGAGTGGCCATCCGCGGATTCTAGAGAAGCAGAAACCGGGCCTTCGCGTTTCGCGAAGACCTGCTGCCATCACGGCAATTCCGCTCGGCGCGATCTGTTCCTAGAGTTGGGCCAACCCAACATGGAGACAGACGCGGACATGAATGCACTCGAAGGCCTGAAGGTGCTGGAGCTCGGCCAGCTGATTGCCGGCCCCTTTGCCGGCAAGACGCTGGCGGAGTTCGGCGCCGACGTGATCAAGGTCGAACCCGAAGGCACCGGCGATCCGCTGCGCAAGTGGCGGCTGCTGCGCGACGGCGGCTCGGTCTGGTGGGAGGTGCAATCGCGCAACAAGCGCTCGGTGTGCCTCGACCTGCGCAGCGCCGAAGGACAGGACGCGGTGCGCGCACTGGCTTGCGAGGCCGACGTGCTGATCGAGAACTTCAAGCCCGGCACGCTGGAGGGCTGGGGCCTGGGGTGGGAGCAGTTGCACGCGCTGAATCCGCGGCTCATCATGCTGCGCATCTCCGGCTACGGGCAGACCGGGCCGTATCGCGACAAGCCCGGTTTTGGCGTGCTCGGCGAATCGATGGGCGGGCTGCGCTACCTGAGCGGCGAGCCGGGGCGGGTGCCGGTGCGCGTGGGCGTCTCGCTGGGCGACACGCTCGCGGCGCTGCACGGCGTGATCGGCGTGCTCACGGCGCTGCACCACCGCACGGCGCACGGCGGGAAGGGGCAGTTCATCGACGTGGCGCTGTACGAGTCGGTGTTCAACGTGATGGAAAGCCTGCTGCCGGAGTACGACGCCTTCGGCGCGGTGCGCGAGCGTGCCGGCAGTGCGTTGCCCGGCATCGCGCCGACCAACGCCTACCGCTGCAGCGACGGGCACTATGTGCTGGTGGCGGGCAACGGCGACAGCATTTTCCGGCGGCTGATGCGGGCCATCGGCCGCGCTGACCTGGAATGCGATCCGCAGCTCGTGCACAACGACGGCCGTGTCCTGCGGGTGGAAGAGATCGACGCCGCCATCGAGGCGTGGACGCTGCAGCGCAGCCGCGACGAAGTGCTGGCGGTGCTCGATGCAGCCGGCGTGCCGGTCGGCCGCATCTACACCGTGGCCGACATCGCGAGCGACCCGCAGTACCTGGCGCGCGGGATGATCGTCGAGTCGGCAACATCCGGCGGCGGCACGCTGAAGGTGCCCGGCGTGGTGCCCAAGCTCAGCGCGACGCCGGGGCGCATCGCGCATCCCGCGCCGCGCCTGGGCGAGCACAACGGCGACTTGCACGCGGGCGGCTGGCCTGCGCGCCGCGCGGAAAGCGAGGCCGCATGAAAAACGGCAACGGCACCCGGCTGCACATCAACGAGGTGGCCACGCGTGACGGCTTCCAGATGGAAAGCCGCTTCATTCCCACCGACGACAAGGTCGCGCTGATCGACCGGCTGGGCGGGCTGGGCTACGCGAAGATCGAAGTGACCTCGTTCACCTCGGCGAAAGCGATCCCGGCGCTGCGCGACGGCGAGGAGGTGATGCACCGCATCGCCCGCAGGCCCGGCGTTGTCTACACCGCGCTGGTGCCCAACCTGCGCGGCGCGGAGCGGGCGCTGGAAAGCCGCATCGATGAGTTCAACATCGTGATGTCGGTGAGCGAGACGCACAACCTGTCGAACCTGCGCATGACGCGGGAGCAGTCGTTCGCGCAACTGGCCGACGTGGTCGCGCTGGCGAAGCAGGCCGGCGTGCCGGTGAACGTGTCGCTCTCCTGCGTGTTCGGCTGTCCGATGGAAGGCGAGGTGCCGGTGCCTTCGGTGCTCGGGTGGATCGAGCGCTTTGCCGCGC
>PJUC01000638.1_pt1 | contig 11409 bp, 9 predicted proteins | sample 1512161 | NCBI WGS metagenome assembly PJUC01 (sample SAMN08177676, study PRJNA422409) | Soil metagenome, whole genome shotgun sequencing project. | isolation source: Soil enriched on filter paper | place: USA: Madison | collected 2015-01-15
CGAGCCCGAGGATCTCCCCACGGTTCAACGTCAACGACACATCCCGCACCGCCCTCACCGGCGGATCCACCTCATACTCGATCGACACATTCCGCGCCGTCAGCACCGCATCACCGGTCATGCCTCTGCTCCGTTCGGGGTGTGCGCGGCTTCGACGCCGCGGCCGGCGCGCTGGGCCTGACGCACGCGGCGGGCGTTCTGCGGAGCGAGCCGCAGCTTCGGGTTGATGATCTCGTCGATCGAGAAGTTGATGAGCGACAGGCCCGCGCCGAGAAGCGCGATCATGAGCCCTGGTGGCACGAACCACCACCACGCGCCCTGTCCGAGCGCCTGGCCGCTCTGCGCCTCGTTGAGCATCGTTCCCCACGTGATCGACCCGGTCGGCCCGAGACCCAGGTAAGAGAGGCCCGCCTCGCCGAGGATCGCGAAGATGATCGCGAAGAGGAACTGGGCCGTCAGCAGCGGGAGCAGATTCGGGAGGATCTCGACGAAGATGATGCGCCCGGACTTCTCGCCCGCCACGCGGCTCGCGGCGACGTAGTCGCGGGCGCGCACCGATCGCGACAGCGCGCGCAGCACGACGGCGGACCCGGCCCAGCCGGTGATGCCGAGCACGACGGCGACCAGCAGCCAGCTGCGAACCGGGATGTAGCTCGAGATGACCATGACCAGCGGGAGCCCCGGGATCACCAGCATGATGTTCGTGAACAGCGACAGGATCTCGTCCCACCAGCCGCCCTTGTAGCCGGCGACGATGCCGAAGATGAGCGACAGCACCAGGGCGATCAGCCCCGCGATGATGCCGACCATGAGCGAGCCCCGCGCGCCGGTGGCCAGCTGTGCGAACACGTCGTAGCCGAGCTTGGTCGTGCCGAGGATGTGCTCGGGACTGGGCGGCTGCAGCGCCGGGTTGTCGGAGTCGTACGGGTCCTGCGCGAAGATCGGCCCGATGATCGCGAACAGCACGATGCCGACGACGATGATGAGGCCGATCGCGAGCTTGAGCGACATGCGCGGCATCAGCTGACGGAACCCTCGACGGGCGTCGCGCGCCTCTTCGCGAGCGGTCACGATGTCGACCGTGACCGGCGGGGTCATGATGGCTGCCGGCGCGATGATCGTGGGGTCGATGGCGAGCTCCGAGAACGTCGGCGGCTCGTCGACGGCGGACGCGGGGCGCGGATCGGTCACTTCTGTTTCCTCAGACATTGTGGCGCGCCCTCGGGTCGATGAATCCGTAGACGAGGTCCATGATGAAGTTCGCCGCGAGCACCGCGATCGTGATCACGAGGAACACGCCCTGCATCAGTGCGTAGTCGCTGTTCTGGACGGACTGGATCATGAGCTTGCCGACGCCCGGGTAGGTGAACACCTGCTCCATCACGATGGATCCCGCGACGACGAATCCGAGCGAGATGCTGAAGCCCGCGATCGAGGGGATGGCGGCGTTCCGGGTCGCGTAGGTGCGCAGGATGCGCATGGGCTTCAGCCCCTTCGCCTCGGCCGTGACGATGTAGTCCTCCGAGACGGTGGACACCATCATGTTGCGCATGCCGAGCAGCCACCCGCCGACCGAGCTGAGCACGATCGTCAGCGCCGGCAGGAAGCCGTGGTAGATCGCGTTCGAGATGAACGCCCAGCTCCACTCGGGGCCTTCCGGGAACTCGAAGACGTCGTAGCCGCCGATGATGGGGAACCAGCCGAGCCCCACCGAGAAGACGGCGATCAGCACGAGCGCGAGCCAGAAAGAGGGAATGGACTGGAGCACCGTCGTGAACGGCACGAGGTGGTCGACCCACGTGCCACGACGCCACCCGACCCACGCGCCGATGCCGACGCCGAGGATGAACGAGATGAGCGTGGCGAGGCCGACCAGGATCACCGTCCACGGCAGGGCCGCGACGATGAGGTCCACCACGGGAGTCGGGTACTTCGTGATGGAGATGCCGAGATCCCCCTGAAGCAGCCGACTCCAGTAGTTGAGGTACTGCTCCCACATCGACTGGTCAGTGCCCCCGAGGAGGGCCTTGATGTTGCGGATCTGGGTCTCGCTGATCTCCCCGCCGGCACGCTGCATCTTGGCGATCATGATGTCGGCGGGGTCGCCGGGCAGAAGCCTCGGCAGGAGGAAATTGAGGGAGATCGTCGCCCACAGTGTCACCACGTAGAACCCGATCCGCCGCGCATAGAACTTCATTGCGGCGTACTCCTCCGTGCCGCGGCTTCTGCCCGGTCGTGCATTACTTCACCGGCTCCAGGTGCTGGAGGATGTAGCCGGCCGCCACCGAGCCCCACGCGGGCGGGAAGGCGTACAGGTCGTCCTCGGTCGGCCAACCCGTGTAGTCCTTCGAGTTGTAGAAGGTCTGGGTGGCGTTGATCACCAGGGGGATGTAGGGCAGGTCGCGCACGATCTCGGTCTGGACCTTCGCGTACGCCTCCTTCTTGACGGCCTCGTCGTTGGTGGCGGCAGCGGCTGCCACGGCCTCGTTCACGACGGGGTTGTCGTAGCGGCTGAAGTTCCAGCGGCCGGTCGGGACCTCCTGACCCACCTGCGACGTCGACTCACCGGTGAACCAGTCCTTGTAGATCTGGAACGGGTCGGCGACCGAGGTGCCGATGACGCCGCCCATGATCAGCTGGTACTGGCCGGTCTGACGGGCGTCCGAGAACTCCTGCCACTGCACCGTCGACGCGGTGACCTTGATGCCGGCCTCGGCCGCCTCTTCGGAGATGAGCTTCGCGGCGTCGTTGTAGTCGGTCCAGCCGTCCACCGAGATGAGGCTCAGCTCGATCGGCGTACCGTCCTTGCCGTAGAAGCCGTCGCCGCCCTTGGTGTAGCCGGCGGCCTCGAGGATCTGCCCGGCGGCAGCGGCGTCGGGAGACTGCGGGCTGACCTCGTTGGCCGGGTCCGCGACCCACTTCTGGTCGCGCGGGAGCAGCGCGAAGGTCGGCGAGATGTCGCCCGTGAGGCCGACGAACGCCTTCTCCTTGATCGTGCCGCGATCGATCGCGACGTTGAGCGCCTGACGGACGGCGACGTCGGTCTGCGGACCGGTGCAGCCGAGCTCAGCGTTCGAGCACGTGTACAGGACGGTGGGGTCCTGCGGCGTGTTGATCATGCTGATGACGCCCTTGTCGGTCACCGAGTCGGGGTTGGGCACGAACATGCCGGTCCAGTCGAGCTTGCCGGCCGTCAGCAGGTCCTGCGCGGACTGGTTCGCGTCGATGCCGATGTACTGCACCTTCTTGATGGCGGGCACGCCCTTGTCGCGGAAGTTCTTGTTCGCCACGACGGTGTACGACGCGTCCGTGACGTTCTCGACCACGTACGGGCCGGTGCCCACCGGGTCCTCGTCGGTGAACGTCGAGTAGTCCTTGACGTCCTTCCAGATGTGCTCCGGAAGGATCCACGTGGTGCCGAGGATCTGGAACTCGTTGGTGTACTGCGGGGACGAGTACGTCAGGACGAGCGTGGTCTCGTCCGGCGCCTCGGCCGAGACGAGGCCGTCACGGTGGTTCGGCTCGTAGTTGAACGTGAAGGCTGCGTCTTCGGCCGAGAAGTCCTCGCCGTCGCTCCACTTCACGCCGTCCTTGAGCTTGACGGTGATGACGGTGCCGTCCTCGTTGTACTCGAAGCTCTCGCCGAGCATCGGCGCGGGGGCGTCGTCGGCGGTCTTGTTGTAGAAGAACAGCGGCTCGTAGATCGGGCCGAGCGCGGCGTGGAGCACGCTCGGCGAGAACGGGTTGAAGTTCGCCTCGATCGGGGTCTGGCTTCCCGCCCAGACCCGCAGGGTGGGTTCGTCGGAGGAGGAGCCGTTGCCCCCGCCTCCACCGGCACAACCAGACAGGCCCAGACCGAGGATCGCAGCCCCGGCGACGGCGAGAAGCGCGGCACGGCGCTTCGCGTTTCGAATCATCATTGGTTCTTTCTCTCGTGCGGCATTGCAGGGAGGAGTGCGAGGGCACCCGGGGACGCTCATTAGTTTTGTTCCCTAACAAACGTTTGAACGTAAACCTAACAAACATTCCCCTGCGTCGCATCCTTGATTCGTCACGTCTTGGCAACGGTTGGCGCCCACTGCCACAGCCCTCGAATTGTGTCGGCATGGGTTTGGCTTCAGGTCACTCTGACACTATGATCGAGGCTAGTTAGAGTCATCATGACCAGAACAGCCGCCGACACCGCCACCGCGACCGCCGCACCGGGACCCGCCGATGCGACGCGAGTCGCCGTGTCCACGGTGATCTTCGCGCTCCGCCGCCTCGACGGCGACGACGCGGCACGGGTGGCGCTCCCCCTCGTCCGACGCACGCGCGATCCCCATGAGGGGCAGTGGGCGCTGCCGGGCGGCTGGCTCGACATCGCCGAGAGCCTGGATGCCGCGGCATCCCGCACCCTCGCCGAGACGACCGGGCTGGCGCCGAGTTATCTCGAGCAGCTGTACGCGTTCGGGGCAGTCGACCGCTCCCCCACCCGGGTCGTGTCGATCGTGTACTGGGCGCTGATCCGCGCCGACGAGATCTCTGAGGATGCCGTCGAGCCCCTGTTCGCGACCGAGAACGTGCAGTGGTTCGACGCCACCGCCCTCCCCCGCCTGGCGTTCGACCACAACGAGATCGTCGACTATGCGCTGTGGCGCCTGCGCAACAAGGTGGGCTACAGCCGCATCGCGCACGGGCTGCTCGCCGACGAGTTCACCCTCGCCGATCTGCGCGAGGTGTACGAGGCCATCCTCGGCCGCCGCCTCGACCCGGCGAACTTCCGTCGTCAGGTCGAGAACTCCGGCACCCTCATCCCGACCGACCGGTTCCGCACGGGCAGCCACCGCCCGGCGCGCCTGTACCGCTACAACCAGGACGTCGAGCTCGCCGACCGCGGCCCGCTCGACGTCGCCCACTGACCATCCCGAACGGAGCGCCCGCCATGCCCGCCGTCAACATCACCCTCCAGCCCCGGCCCGAGCTCGATCCCTCCGTGGACCACGAGATCCAGGCCATCGTCGCCGGAGCCCTGCAGGGCGAGACCTGCAACACGGACCTCGCCGCCGGTCCGTGGGACTTCGACACCCGTCCCGGCTACGGCCCGGGGTCATCGATGGGCGACGTGATCCCGACCGGATCGCCTCGTCAGGGCGAGCTGCCGCGCGAATACCGCGAGGCGTCCGAAGCCGAGCTCGCCGAGCGCATCCGTGCCGCCAAGGCGACGCTCGGCGACCGTGTCGTCGTGCTCGGCCACTTCTATCAGCGCGAAGAGGTCGTGGTGCACGCCGACTACGTGGGCGATTCGTTCCAGCTCGCGAACGCCGCCCTCGAGCACCCGGACGCCGAGGCGATCGTCTTCTGCGGCGTCCACTTCATGGCCGAGACCGCCGACCTGCTGTCGCGTCCCGAGCAGGCCGTGATCCTTCCGAACCTCGCCGCGGGCTGTTCGATGGCCGACATGGCCGACATCGACCAGGTCGAAGAGGCATGGGAGCAGCTCGCCGACATCTACGGCGACATGGACGCGAAGGATGCCGACGGCCTCGTGCCGGTCGTGCCGGTGACGTACATGAACTCCAGCGCGGCCATCAAGGGCTTCGTCGGCCGCCACGGCGGCATCGTCTGCACCTCCTCCAACGCCCGGACGGTGCTGGAGTGGGCGTTCGAGCGCGGACGCCGCGTCCTCTTCTTCCCCGACCAGCACCTCGGTCGCAACACCGCCAAGGCGATGGGCGTGCCGCTGGAGCAGATGCCGATGTGGAACCCGCGCAAGCCGTATGGCGGCTCGGACGCGCAGACGCTCACCGACGCGCGGGTGATCCTCTGGCACGGCTTCTGCTCGGTGCACCGCCGCTTCTCGGTCGACCAGATCGCCAAGGCCCGCGTCGAGCACCCCGGCGTGAGGGTCATCGTGCACCCGGAGTGCCCGATGGAGGTGGTGGATGCCGCCGATGAGTCCGGCTCGACCGACTACATCCGCAAGGCGATCGAGGCGGCGACCGAGCCGACGACGTTCGCGATCGGCACCGAGGTGAACCTCGTGCAGCGCCTCGCTGCAGAGCACCCGCAGCACACGATCTTCTGCCTCGACCCCGTCGTGTGCCCGTGCTCGACGATGTACCGCATCCACCCGGGCTACCTCGCGTGGGTGCTCGAGGGCCTCGTGGCCGGCGAAGTGCGCAACCGCATCACGGTCCCGTCGTCGGTGGCCGACCCGGCGCGTCTCGCCCTGGAGCGGATGCTGGCGGCCAAGCCGCCGGCAGCCCCCGCGGCCGATTGGGAGAACGCCTCATGACCGAGCCCGTCGCACCGCGGGCGATCGTCGTCGGCTCCGGCATCGCCGGACTGCTCACGGCGCTGCACGCGGGCGAGCACGGCTGCCGGGTGACGCTGGTCACCAAGGACGTGCTCGAGCATGCCAACACGCGCTTCGCGCAGGGCGGCATCGCCGGCGTCATGTTCGACGACGACCGCGCAGAGGACCATGTGCGCGACACGCTCGTCGCCGGCGCCGGGCTGAGCGACGAGGCCGCCGTCCGCGTGCTCGTCGACGAAGGCCCCGATCGCATCCGCGAGCTCATCGCCCTGGGCGTCGCGTTCGACCGCGACGCGACCGGCGGGTTCGTCAAAGGCCTCGAGGCCGCGCACTCGTACCCCCGCATCCTGCACGCCGGCGGCGACGCGACGGGCACGGTGATCGAGAAGGCGCTCGTCGCCCGCCTGCGCGCCAGCAACGTCGAGGTCGTCGAGCACGCCTTCCTCGTCGACCTCGTCGTGACCGACGGTCGCGTCGCCGGCGTCGACCTGATCGTCGGCGAGTCGGCATCCGTACCCGGGCGCCGCGAGACCCTCCTCGCCGACGCGATCGTGCTCGCCACCGGCGGGGCCGGCGAGCTGTACGCGCACTCGACGAACCCCGAGGTGGCGACGGGCGACGGCATCGCCGCCGCGATCCGCGCCGGAGCCGAGGTGCGCGATCTGGAGTTCTTCCAGTTCCACCCGACGGTGCTGGAAGGCAGGGCTGACGCCGCCGGCCTGGCGACAGGCGACTCGTTCCTGGTGTCGGAGGCGGTGCGCGGCGAGGGCGCGATCCTCGTCGACGAGAGCGGCCGACGCTTCGCGTTCGACGCGCACCCCGATGGCGAACTCGCCCCTCGGGACGTCGTCGCGCGGGCGATCGCGCACCAGATGGCGGCGCAGCATGGCCGACCGGTGTTCCTCGACGCGACGCATCTGCACGGCTCGGGAGCGGACGGCTCTGACCCCGGCGAGCGCGCCGCCTTCCTCGCGCGTCGGTTCCCCACGATCGACGCGGCGGTGCGTGAGCGCGGCCTCGACTGGGCGCGCGAGCCGATCCCGGTCACCCCGGCCGCGCACTACCTGATGGGCGGCGTCACCACGGACCTGTTCGGTCGCACCACGCTTCCCGGCCTGTACGCGGTCGGCGAGACGGCGCGCACGGGCGTGCACGGCGCGAATCGGCTGGCATCGAACTCGCTGCTGGAGGGAGCCGTGTTCGGTGCCCGCGCGGGCGACACGATCGCGGCGGACGCGGCATCCGGTTCCTGGCCCGTCGACCGCGCCGCCGGGCAGCCGCCCGCCGCAGCGAAGGACGCGAGTGCCGATCGGGGCGCGACTGCGGATGCGCCGCCCTTCTCGCGCGCGGCGCTGCAGGAGCTCATGTGGCAGGACGCCGGACTCGTCCGTGACGAGGCGGGCCTCGGGCACGCGGCATCCGTCATCGCCCACTGGCGCGCACAGCGGCGCAGCCCGCGCACGGAGCACGACTTCGAGGACGAGAACCTGCTGCTCGTCGCCGAGCGGGCTGTCGCCGCCGCGCGCGCTCGCCGCGCGTCGGTCGGCGCCCACTACCGCAGCGACGCCACCGACACTCTCGGCACCGACGCCCAGAAGGACCCGCAGCACGAGAGGGAGACCGTCGCATGCTGACGCGAGCCGTGATCGACCGCGCCGTGGGCGCGGCGCTCGAAGAGGACGCGCCGTGGGGCGACCTCACGAGCGAGGCCCTGATCCCCGAGACCGCGATGGCGCGCGCCGACCTCGTCGCCCGTGAGCGCGGGGTGTTCTCGGGCGGCGAGGTGTTCGAAGCGGCCTTCCGGCTGACGGATCCGCGCATCGACGTGCAGCTCGTCGTCGAGGACGGCGAATGGTTCGAGCCGGGCGCCGTGCTCGCGGTGGTCACCGGCCCCGCGCGCGGGGTGCTCACTGCCGAGCGCATCGGCCTCAACTTCGTGCAGCGCATGTCGGGCATCGCGACGCTCACCGGCGCGTACATCGCCGAGGTCGCCCACACCGGCACGCGCATCGCCGACACCCGCAAGACGACGCCCGGGCTGCGGGCGTTCGAGCGCAAGGCGGTGCGCGACGGAGGTGGGCGCAACCACCGGCATTCGCTGTCGGATGCCGTGATGGCGAAGGACAACCACCTCGCGGTGCTGGCGCAGAAGGGGGTCTCGACCACCGACGCGCTGCGCGCCGCGAAGGACTTCCTCCCCCACACGACCCACATCGAGGTCGAGGTGGACCGGCTCGATCAGATCGAGCCGGTGCTCGCTGCCGGCATCGGCACGATCATGCTCGACAACTTCTCGCTCGACGACCTGCGCACCGGCGTCGCCCAGGTGGCCGGTCGCGCGACCGTCGAGGCGTCGGGCGGCGTGTCGCTGGAGACGGTGCGGGCGATCGCAGAGACCGGCGTGGACGTCATCTCGGTCGGCGCGCTCACGCACTCGGCACGCGCGCTCGACCTCGGCCTCGACGTGCGGATCGACGCGGCCTGACCCGCGCAGCGACATGAGCCTGCTCTATCTCGACAACGCCGCGACCACGCCGGTGCGTCCGGAGGTGCTCGAGGCGATGATGCCGTACCTCACGCGCTGGTACGGCAACCCGTCGAGCCATCACACCGTCGGCGAGGCGGCCGCCGACGCGCTGGCCGACGCCCGGGCGCGCGTCGCGCGGGTGCTGGGGCTGCGGCCCGGCGACATCGTCTTCACGAGCGGCGGCACCGAGGCGAACAATCTGGCCATCAAGGGCATCGCGATCGCCGCAGCGCTGCGCCGCGACGATCGGCGCGCCCACGTGGTGACGACGCCCATCGAGCACGAGTCGGTGCTCGAATCGGTGGACTATCTCGAGCGCGTCCACGGCTTCGCGGCGACGCGGGTGCCGGTCGACGAGCTCGGCCGGGTGCCAGTGGATGCCGTGGCCGCCGCGCTCCGGGACGACACCGCCGTGGTCGCCGTCGGCTACGCGAACAACGAGATCGGCACGATTCAGGATGCCGCGGCCCTCGCCTCGGCCGTGCACGAGCGCGGAGTCCCGCTGCACCTGGACGCTGTCCAGGCCGCCGGGTGGCTCCCCCTCTCGGCTGCCGAACTCGGGTACGACGCGATCTCGCTTGCAGGCCACAAGCTTGGCGCGCCCAAGGGCACCGGTGTCCTCGGCGTGCGCGGCCGCATCCCGCTGGAGCCGCTGCTGCACGGGGGCGGCCAGGAGCGCGGACGCCGCAGCGGTACCGAGGATGTCGCCGGCGCGGTCGGGTTGGCCACGGCGCTGGAGCTGGCCGAGCAGGAGCGGGTCGAGGCATCCGCCCGCGTCACCGGCATCCGGGACCGGTTCATCACCCGCGTGCTCGAACGCGTACCGTCTGTGCGGCTCACGGGCGACCCCGAGCACCGGCTCCCGGGCACCGCGAGCTTCACGTTCGCGGGCACCAGCGGCGAGGCTGTCCTGCTGGAGCTGGAGCGCCGCGGCGTCGTGTCGTCGAGCGGCTCGGCGTGCGCCGCGGGCAGCGACGAGCCCTCGCACGTCCTCGTGGCCATGGGGGTCGCCCCCGAGGTCGCGCAGACCGCCGTGCGCTTCACGTTCCCCCGCTGGCTGAACGCGCCGCTGGATGCCGTCGCCGACGCCGTCGAGGCCTCGGTGGCCGCCGTCGTGGGATGACGCCGTCGGGCCGGGGCGGGTGCCCGGCACCATAGGATCGGGGACGTGCAGAGCCCCGTCGTGACCGTCATCGTCCCCGGCTACGACGTGGGACCGTACGCCGCCGAGGCGCTCGACTCGCTGCGCGCGCAGACCCGCGAGGACTGGGTCGCCGTGCTCGTCGACGACGCGTCGAACGACGACACCGGCGCCCTCTTCGACGCCGCGGCCGCGGCCGACGACCGCTTCCAGGTCGTGCACCATCGCGAGCGCGGCGGACTGAGCGCCGCCCGCAACACCGGTCTCGACCTCGTCCGCACCCCGCTCGTCGGCTTCCTGGACGCCGACGACCGCTACACGCCCCGGGCGCTGGAGCTGCTCGTCGGCGCCGTCGTCGACAGCGGGAGCGACTTCGCGCTCGGCGCCTACGTGCGGCTTCGCCCCGAGGGCGACGGCCACTACGTCCCCGGTTCGGTCCAGCCGTGGGTGGCCGCCGCCACCGCCCCGGCGCGCACCGGCACCACCCTCGAGGCCCACCCCGAGGCGTCGGGCAACATCGTCGCGTGGTCGAAGGTCAGCCGCACCGAGCTCTGGCAGCGCACCGGCCTGCGCTTCCCCGTCGGCAAGGCGTACGAGGACCAGATCGTCGCGCAGCAGCTGTACACGCGCGCCCGCGCCTTCGACGTCATCCCGGACGTCGTCGTGGAGTGGCGCGAACGGGCCGACGGCTCCTCGATCACTCAGCACAAGGGCGAGCTCCCGGTGATGCGCGACTACCTCGAGGCCCTCGCGGGCGGGATCGCCGTGCTGGATGCCGCCGGCCAGACCCGCGCGGCCGCCGCCCGCGTCCGGCTCATCCTCGCGATGGACCTGCCGCCGCTCGTGGACCTGGCGCGGAACCACTCCGACCCGGCGTACCGCCGGGAGCTGGGCGCGTTCACCCGCACGCTGTGGGCGCGCTCCGGTGGAGCCGAGCCGCCCGAGCCGGCGTCCACCGCCATCGCCGCCGCGCGGCTGTGGTGACGCCTCTGGCAGCCTGAGGTCTCAGGCGTCGCTCTCGAGCGCCCGCTCGGCCTCGAGGATCCGAGAGGACGCGAGCTGCTGGGCGGCGAGCTCGGCATAGAGGCCGCCGGCCGCGATCAGCTCGGCGTGCGTCCCGGACTCCACGATGCGGCCGCCCTCGACGACATGGATGACGTCTGCGCCGATGACCGTCGACAGGCGGTGCGCGATCGTCAGCGTCGTGCGGCCACGGGATGCGGCATCCAGCGCCTCCTGCACGACCCGCTCCGACACCGTGTCGAGTGCGGACGTCGCCTCGTCCAGCAGCAGCACCGGCGGGTCCTTCAGCAGCACCCTCGCGATCGCGATGCGCTGCTTCTCGCCACCCGAGAGGCGGTACCCGCGCTCTCCGACGATCGTGTCGTACCCCTTCTCGAACCCGGCGATCACATGATGGATGTTCGCCGCGCGGCACGCGGC
>PJUC01000639.1_pt1 | contig 11404 bp, 9 predicted proteins | sample 1512161 | NCBI WGS metagenome assembly PJUC01 (sample SAMN08177676, study PRJNA422409) | Soil metagenome, whole genome shotgun sequencing project. | isolation source: Soil enriched on filter paper | place: USA: Madison | collected 2015-01-15
GGTCTAACGCTGCGACCTCAAACCGCCTCCGCCGTCTCCGTCACCGGCAGCAGGCGGCGCATGACAAGGCAGACCAGATCGCCGGCGATCAGGCCGTCCGCTCCCACATGGGACTGCACGCTGCGCAGCACCAGTTCGGTGCGGTCGCGGGCGGACATGCCGCGGCTGTGGGCCAGGGCGGCGGCGAGGCGCTCCTCGCCGAAGGGCTCGCGCTGGCCGTCGACGGAGCGCAGCACGCCGTCGGTGCACAGGAACAGCGTCTCGTCCTGGTTCAGCGTCACCACAGCTTCGGCATAGGGCGCGCCGCGGCGGACGCCCAGCGCCGGGCCGCCGGTGGCGGTCAGGAACTCCACCCCGCCGTCGGCGGTGATGCGGCAGGCGCCGCGATGACCGGCGGCGGCATGGACCAGCGTGCCGGCGACACGGTCATAGACGGCGACGAAGACGGAAGCGAAGCCGTTGAAGGGGCTTTCGCCGCACAGCCGCTCGTTCGCAAGGGTCAGGATCGCCGCCGGGCCGACGCCGGGACGGGCCGCTTCGCGGATGGCGCCGCGCACCATCAGCATCAGGAAGGCCGCCGGCACGCCGCCGCCCGACACGCCGGCGGTGACCAGCAGGCTGTAGCGCTCGTCCAGCTCGATCACGTCATAGAAGTCGCCGCTGACCGTGTGGCCGGGCAGCAGCATGGCGTAGAACTGGCTGTCGCGGCCGACCGGCAGCTGGCGGGGCAGCAGGTTGGACTGCACGTCGCGGGCGGCGCGCTGCTCCTCCTCGATCAGCTGTTCGGCGGCGGCAAGCTTCTCCGTCTTGGTCTCCAGCTCCGCCCCGCGCATGACCAGCTGGGCGTCGAGAGTCTCCTCGCGTGCGCTCGCCTCCATCGCCATGCGGCGGAAGACGCGCGACAGCCGGCCGAACTCGTCGTCGCGGTCGGCCGCCTCGTTCAGGGTGAAGGGGTTGAAGCGGCCGGCCTCCACCGCCTTGACCGCCTCGCTCAGCCGCTCCACCGGCGCCATCTGGTCGCGGGCGAAGCGCACGCAGGCATAGACGCCCAGCGCCAGCACGAGGACACCGACCAGACCGCCGATCTTCAGCTGGCGGCTCAGCATCGCCCCCGGCTCCGTATAGGGAACCCGCACCACGGCGACCGTCGGCACGCCCGCCGCCGAACCCGCGGCGGTGGTGGGGCCGGCGTAACGGATCGGCGCCAGCGCCAGCATGCTGTTGCCCGACACGCGGATCGCCACGTCGCCGCCCGGCACCACCGCCTTCGCCGCCGCGATGTCGGCGTCCGACAGCGGACCGCCGGCCCCGTCACCCATCACCGCCCCACGGGCCAGCACCCGCCCGTCGCGGTCGAGCAGCCATGCCCCCTCCACCGCGCGCGTGGCGAGCAGCCCGTCGATCAGGCCGTCGGTGCCGGAATTGCGCACGATGTCGGCGAGGCGCCGCACGTCGGTGCCGACCTGGACGATGCGCGGCTTGTCGACGCCGGTCACGCCGGCGAACTTCATCAGCCGGCCGTTCTCCATCGCCGGTTCGGAAACCACCGACGCGGGGGAGCGGTTCAGCAGGCCGGTATAAGCGCCATGGCGCGGCCCGCCCTTGGCATCCTGGCCGAAGACCGGGTCGGGACCGGCGAGGTTGTGCAGATAGGCCCGGCCGCGGTTGTCGGTGATCCACATTTCGTCCGGGCCGCCGGCTTCGGCGATCTGCTTCAGCCGGTCGTTGATGGCGCGCGGCGACTGCTTCGCCGCTTCCGCCAGCGCCACCAGATGGGCGGTCAGCGTCGCTTCCGACAGCAGCCGTTCAGACAGCAGGGCGTCGACCTCCTGCGGGATGTCGCGGGCCTGGGCGGCCCCGCGCGCGAGCAGCCCGGCGGTCAGCCGCGCCTCCGCCTCGATCCGCTCGGTCAGGGCGGCGCGCGTCGTCCAGGCCATCGTCGTGGTGACCGCCGCGATCGCCAGCAGCACCAGACCGGTGACCAGCAGGATCAAACGCTGTTGGAACGTCATGGGTTTGCGCCCGCCCCCTGTGGCTGAACAAGCAATTTGCCTTTGCCACCGCTTCTACCGGTCCCGGGCGCGCAAGTCCAGGCGCCGGTCGGCGTGGACTTGCGGCAGAACGCTCCGCCGGAGCATCATGCGCAAGATTCAACCGCGGGCGCGACATTATCTCTTTCGTAACCAGATGGTCGGTAAGACGGACAGGATCCGCCGCCTTCCCGCTGGTGCACGCCCATGCCGATGAATGTCCTGGAAATCGCCGTCTATGCCATGGTCCTCACCGCCGGCCAGCCGCATCCCTTCGAATGCGTCGCGGTCAAGCCGGAGGGGGTGAACTGCACCAACGGCCTGTCGGCGAAGCCCGACGGACCGAATCTGCTGTTCAACACCGGGATCCAGGTCATCAAGGACCGTCAGGGCCGCGTGCAGCTGAGCAATGGGCTGCAGACCCGCTTCGACAGCTCCGCCTGGGTGGAATTCCAGGATGCGGGCAAGAAGCCGGTGGTCAGCGTCCGCAAGACCGGCCCGCTGCGCTTCAAATTCTCCAACGGCTTCCAGTGCGAGGCGATGGGCAACCCGGAAGACATGGCCCGCTGCTACAAGCCCTGACGGCAGTCTCTGCTCAGCGGCTGATGCCGCGGCGGTCCATCTCGTCTTCGATGGCGCGGCGGTTCTGCCGGATCTGGCGCTGCTCCTCGCTCAGCCGCTCATACTGGTTGCGCAGGTCGCGGTCGGAATAGTCGCTGTAGGCATTGCCGCGGCGATTGCCGGAGGAGCCTTCGTAGCGGCGGCCGTCGCGGTTCAGGTCGCGGTCTTCCGCGGCGCGGTCGTTGCGGTCCTGCGGGTAGGCGTTGGGGTTGACCGCACGGTTCAGCTGGTCGAGTGCCCCGCCCCATCCATTCTGCGATTGCCCATTCTGGGATTGGCCGCTCTGGGCCAGCGCCGGTGACGAGAGGGCCAGGACGGCCGCGGCCGCCAGGATGACTGTACGCATCGGACGTATCCCCTTCATACGGTTGTCGTTCTCTTATCGACAACCGCCGGGGAAGCGATCCGTTACGATTCCAGAGGATCCGGCCCAAGGTCACCGCGGCCGTGCGGGGCGTCGAGGTCCAGCTCCGGCCCCTTCGGCACGATGCCGGTCGGGTTGATGGTGGCGTGGCTGCCGTAGTAGTGGCGCTTGATGTGGTCGAAATTCACCGTCTCCGCCACGCCCGGCACCTGATAGAGGTCGCGCAGATAGCCCGACAGGTGCGGATAGTCGGCGATCCGCCGCTTGTTGCACTTGAAATGCCCGACATAGACGGCGTCGAAGCGCACCAGCGTGGTGAACAGGCGCCAATCCGCCTCGGTCAGGCGGTTGCCGGCCAGCCAGCGCTGGGTCGCCAGCTTGGCGTCGATGCCGTCCAGCGCGGCGAACAGCGCGTCGAAGGCGGCCTCGTACTTGTCCTGGGAGGTGGCGAAGCCGGCCTTGTAGACGCCGTTGTTGACGGCGTCATAGACGAAGGCGTTGACGCGGTCGATCTCCTCCACCAGTTCCGGCGGGCAGAAGTCGGTGCGCACGTCGGTGAAGGCGTCGAATTCGCGGTTGAGCATGCGGATGATCTCCGCCGACTCGTTGTTCACGATGCTGCCGGTCTTCTTGTCCCACAGCACCGGAACGGTCACCCGGCCGCTGTAGCCGGGGCTGGCCTTCAGATAGACCTCGTACAGCCGGCGGGCGCCAGTGACGGGTTCCGGTTCGGCGAAGGTCCAGCCGTCCGACAGCATCAGCGGATCGACGACGCTGACGCCGATCACCCCGTCCAGCCGTTTCAGCTTGCGGAAGATCAGCGTGCGGTGCGCCCAGGGGCAAGCCAGCGACACCATCAGGTGATAGCGCCCGGCCTCCGCCGGGTAGGGGGTGGAGCCGTCGGCCGACACCCCGTCGCGGAACTGCGCCTCCGTCCGGACGAACGCGCCGCCGGTCTTCTTGGTGTCGTACCACTGGTCGTGCCACTGTCCGTCGATCAGCAGGCCCACGGCTCCCTCCTCTTCTTCAGCGTTTGCGACGAGTCATCAACCGTGCAGCTTGGTCGCGATCTCGGCGACATGGCGGCCCTGATAGCGGGCGCCGTCCAACTCGACCGCGCTCGGCCGGCGGGAGCCGTCGCCGCCGGCGATGGTGCTGGCGCCATAGGGCGAGTTGCCCATCACTTCCGAAACGCCCATCTGGCCCTGGAAGGAATAAGGCAGACCGACGATCACCAAGCCCAGATGCAGAAGCACGGTGTGGGTGCTGAGGATCGTGCTCTCCTGCCCGCCATGCTGGGTTGCGGTGGAGGTGAAGGCCGCGCCGACCTTGCCAACCAGGGCGCCCTTGGCCCACAGCCCGCCGGTCTGGTCGAGGAAGTTCTTCATCTGCGAGGCCATGTTGCCATAGCGGGTCGGTGTGCCGATGACGATCGCGTCGTACTGGGCCAGCTCGTCCACCGTGGCAACGGGGATGTTGCTCTCGTCCTTGTAATGGGCGGACTGGCGGACGGCCTCCGGCACGAGTTCCGGCACGCGCTTCACCGTCACCTCGGTCCCGGCGACGGAGCGGGCGCCCTCGGCCACCGCCTGCGCCATCTCCGACACATGACCCCAGCTGCTGTAATAGAGGACCAGAACCTTCGCCATCGCCGTCACTCCCTGTTTCGTTGCGTCATCGGGCCGCCGCAGCCGGTCATGGCCGCGGGGTGACACCAAACATAGGGCGCAACGGCCTTTCCGGTATTGCCGGATCTTGGCACCTAATTGTTTCCGGGTGTACAACAATGCCATGGATCGCCTCGACGACATGCTCGCCTTCATCAAGGTGGTGGACACCAAGAGCTTCACCGCCGCCGCCGACCGGCTCAACCTGTCGAAGTCGGTGGTCTCCCGCCGCATCGGCGAGTTGGAGAACCGGCTCGGCGCGCGGCTGCTGAACCGCACCACCCGCAAGCTCAGCCTGACCGAGGTGGGGCAGGCCTATTACGAGCGCTGCACCCGCATCCTGGCCGATCTGGAGGAGGCGGAGCAGGCGGTCGCCGACCTGCATGCCGCCCCGCGCGGCCGGCTGCGGCTGAACGCGCCGGTCAGCTTCGGCATCCTGCATCTGGCCCCGGCGGTGGCGGAGTTCCTGGAGCGTTATCCGGCCATCGAGATCGACATGGACCTGAACGACCGCACGGTCGATTTGGTCGACGAGGGCTATGATCTGGCGGTTCGCATCGGCAAGCTGCGCGACAGTTCGCTGATCGCCCGGCGGCTGGCCCCGGCGCGGATGGCTCTGTGCGCCAGCCCGGCCTATCTGCAGAAACATGGCGTGCCGGAAACGCCGGACGATCTGGCCAACCACAACTGCCTGATCTACACCAACGTGCCGACGCCGGACCTCTGGCCCTTCACCGTCGATGGCGAGCCCCGCAACGTCCGGGTCTCTGGGCCGATCCGCAGCAACAACGGCGACCTGCTGCGCGAAGCGGCGGTGGCCGGCGTCGGCTTCATCATGTCGCCGACCTTCCTGTGCGGTCAGGCGCTGGCGCGCGGCGAGCTGGTCAGCGTCCTGTACCGCCACATCCCCTCGGAACTGGCGGTCAACGCGGTCTATCCGCAGAACCGCCACCTGTCACCGAAGGTGCGGGTTTTCGTGGATTTCCTGGTCCAGCGATTCGGCCCGCGCCCCTATTGGGACTGCGCGCTGCTGGACACGTTGTCGCCGGAGGAAGGCTGAATCTGCTTAGGACGGCTGGTTGGGCCGGCGGCGGGAGCGCAGGTTCAACGCGGTGATGAAATTCGGCTGCTGGCCGACCACCGGGCCTTGCGGAACCGGCTTCTTCGGGGCGGTGGACAGGAAGCCGCCGACCCGGCCGCGCAGTTCGACCGCATGGTGCGCCGCCTCGTCCGCGGTTTCCGCCACCTGACGGCGGACCGACGGCTCCAGCGTGTTGAAGGCGCGGGAGGCGAATTCGAAGGCCGGCTGCGATTTGGTGGCGATCACCTGACGCAGCGCCTTGGACACCAGCACCGTGTCGAGACCGCCCGGCCCCTCCACCCCGTCCAGCACGTCGGCGAGGATGCCGATGGCCTGGATCGTGCGGTTGTCATCCAGCGAAAGGTCGTGAGCGTCCATACGGGTCTTCCGATCGTCTCAAGCGGTACGGGTCCCGTCCCTGCGGACACCCGGATTGCAGCAGACGAATCATAGTGTTTGCGCCGGCGTCTGGCAATGGACGTCGGATCGGCTGGCGGTGGAATCGTTAAGACTGCGCTTGGACGATCACGGCCGGATGGTCAAGGCCGGGTTGCAAAGGTCGGCGGCAGCAGCCGTTCGACGCAGGTGCCGGCCTCGCCCACGGCCAGCGTCTCGATGAAACCGGCGGCGGCGGTGCGGCCGCACAGGCTGGCGCCCAGCACGTCATGACCGAGGCCGCGGAAGGACAGCAGAATGGCCCGCGGCAGGCTCCGCCCCATCGCCTCGGCCCGCGCCGGCGCGGTAAAGGTGTCGTAGGCGCCGGTCAGGATCAGCGCCGGCACGTCCGACGTAGCCGGCCGGTAGAAGGACGCATCGACCGGGCGCAGCCCCAACGTCGGACAGGCGGCGTCGTAATCGGTCTCCACCGCCTCAGCCATCACATAGGGGCGCAGGTCGGCGGCGGCACGGCGGGCGGCGGCGGCGTCGATGTGCGGCCGGTTCTCGCGGCAGCCGACGGTCAGGTTCAGGCCATAGGCCAGACTGTCCAGCACGGTCCAGATCGGCGGCGGCATTACCAGGGACAGGATGGCCGGATCGTCCACCCGCCCCGCCGCCGCAGGATCGCCGATAATGCGGTCAAGCCGGTCGAGCAGGGCCGGCACCGCCACCATCCCGTCGCCGCTGCCCAGCCGCAGCGCCAGGACGCCGGCCAGCATCGGCCAGCCCAGGCGCAGGTCGGTCTCCCGTCCGGTGACGGGATGGCGCAGCCGCAGGTCCAGCGGTCGTCGCTCCAGCGCCGCCGCCAGCCGGTCGACCGCCTGTCCCAGCCGGGGAAAGGCGCGGGCGCAGTCGGGCTGTGCGGCGCAATCCTCGACCATGCGGCGGTGAGCCTGCCGGATGGCGGTGAGACGGTCGAGGTCGAGCCATGTCGCGTCAGCCGTGGCCGGGGAATTCAGCACGAGGCTGCGCACCGCCGCCCCGTCGATGCGCAGAAGCGCCTGCGCCAGCACCCCACCATATGAGGTCGCGACGACGTTCCAGCGCTCCACCCCCAGGGCACGGCGCAGCGCCGGCAGATCGGCCGCGCTCTGGCCGCTGTCGAAATCCTCCAGCCGGTAGCCGGCGCGGCGCAGCGGCTCCAGGCAGGTGGTGGCATCCTCCGCCGTCACGCCTCCGAACCAGTAGCGCAGCGGGTCGAGCCCCGGACAGCGCAGCGAGGGCTTCGACCGGCCGGCGCCGCGCTGATCGACCAGGATGACGTCGCGGCCGGCCCGCATCGGCGCCAGGATCGCGGCATTGCCGCGCAGATCGTCGCTGCCGCCCTGCCCCGGCCCGCCGCTGAGCAGCACCACCGGATCGGCGGCCGGCGCACCGTTCAGCGCCGGCAGGATCGTCACGAACAGATCGACCGGCAGGCTGTCCGCCCGCTGCCAGTCGGACGGCACGCGAAAGGACCGGCAGCGCGGCGCCGGCCCGACCGGCAACGGACCGTCCGGGCAACGGGCCTCCGACAGCGCCGGAAGAGCCGGCGGGACAGGAGCGGCGGCCGGGACCGGCGCGGGAAGAGGGGCAGGGACGACAGCCGGGACAGGAGCCGGGATGGCAGGCGGCGGCTCCACCGCCACGATCTGCGGCGGTGCCGGAGCCGGGGAAGAGGTCGGACCGGTCAGCCGGTCGATGCCGAGGCCGAGCAGCCCGCCGGCCAGCGCGCAGAGCGCCAGAAGGCCGGCGATGACGGCAGGACGCCGGCCGCCACGACTTTTCATCGGCGGAGCTATTCGGCGACGGTGGCGAAGAAGGCGGACTGGGCGACCACGCCGCCCTTGGCCTCCGCCTTCGCCAGTGCGCCGCGCAGGCTCGCCAGATAGGGGCCTGCCGGCTCCACCTCCTCCCGGTCGGCGGGGAACAGCGGTTCGCGGGTCACCAGCGCCAGGATCATCGCCGGGCCATAGGGCGGGGCGATGGTATAGACGCGGTCGCTCGCCGATTTCGCGATGCCCAGCGTCACCGGCCGGCCTGCCTCCAGCCGGTCGTCGCGGCGCAGCCGCATCGGCACCATGTGGATCGCGTTGCCTTCCATGTCGATGTAATCGACGGTCAGGTAACCCGATGTCCCGGCGGTCACGGTGACCTCCAGCTTGTCACCCTTGCGGTAGACCATCGACGGCCGGTTGAAACCCAGCCCCAAGGCGCCGTTCCCCTGGGCCTCGGCCCGCGCCGGCAGTCCGGCGGCGCCCAGCGCCTCGCACAGCGGCCAGGGCCGCACGGCGACCTGCGCATCGACGTCGATGCCGGGCGGCAGGGCGGTGATCGCCGCCTTCAGCACCCTGGCATCGTCCTCCGTGCCGACATAGCCGCCGATCCGCAGGCCGTTCCCGGCCTCGACCGTGCGGATGCCGGCGCAGGTGAAGGCACCGGCGGCCGTCTCGACGGCCTTGCGCGCCTCGGCCGGCGTCAGGCGCGGGACCGGTGGAGCGACGGGAAGGGCCGCCTGCTGGACCGGCGGAGTCGGCTGCGGCTGAACTTGCGGCTGTGCCGGGGGCGGGTTCGGCGGGGTCACGGTCTGGACCGCCGGCGTGATCGGCAGCGGCGGCGTGACCGGTCCGGCGGGCTGTATGGCGGGCTTGACCGGGCTGGGCGGCTGGGCGTCCAGGTTCGTCGCCTCGACGGGAGGCGGCTTCTGCTGCTGTTCCGAAGTCGAGGCGGCGGTGCCGAGCGGCGCCGTCGTCATGCCCGTCGATGGCGGCGGAGCGGACGCGGTGGAAGCCGGCGGTGCCGTCGTCGTTGCAGTCGGCGTCGGGGTAGCGGCCTGCTTGGCAGGCGCGGGCGGCTGCGATTGCCCGAACAGCAGGAATCCGGCGATGCCGGCCGCCACCAGACCGCCGACCCCGCCGGCGATCAGGCCGACCGGCGCCTTCTTCGTCTCACCGGGGGCATTCGCCGGTTGGGCCTTCGTGACCACCGTCGGCGTCACCACCGTCTTCATCTCCTTTTCCGGCGTGGAAACCGGAAGGGAGGTGTGTTCGAAGGGCGTGATGTCGGCGGCGCGGCGGGTCAGGGCGCCGACCAGTTCCGCCATCGTTTTGGCCCGGTTCTGCGGGTCCGGCTCCAGCATCGAGCAGAGGACGCCGCGCAACGGCTCCTCCAGCGCCGACAGGTCGGGCACCGACATGCGCCGCTCGATCATCGCCTGCGGCGTGCGGCCCATGTCGAGCGGATGCCCCAGCGCCGCCGCGGCCAGCACCAGACCGGCGCTGTAGATGTCGGACTGCGGCCCGACCTGCCCGCCGAACAGACCGAACTGCTCGGGCGAGGCGAAGCCGTATTTGCCGGCGAAGCCGTCGCCGATGACGGTTCCCACCCCGGCGGCGGTCTGCTTGGCGATGCCGAAATCGATGATCTTGGCGTTGGCGATGTCGCGGCCGGGCAGGATGACATTGTCGGTCGACATGTCGCGGTGGATGATGCCGCGCTGGTGCGCCGCCGCCAGACCGGAGGCGATGCGGTCGAGCAGGACGGCGACCGACGCCGCGTCCAGCGGGCCGGCCTGCAGCACCTCGTGCAGCGACGGTCCGTCGAGAAACTCCATCGACAGCAGAATCCGGCCGAATTCGTCGCGGAAGACGCCGTCGTAGGACACCACCGCCTCGTGCCGGATCTCCCGCAATGCCGCCGCCTCGCGCCGCAGCAGCTCGACCATCTTGGCGTCCTGCGCCAGCTCCGGGCGGATCACCTTCACCGCATGCCAGGTGTCCATGTCGACATGGCGGGCGCGGTGCACCTCGCCCATGCCGCCGCGGGCGATCAGCCCCTCCACCCGATAGGTGTGGCTCAGCAGCGTGCCCGGCCCGATCGGTTCCGGAACGGACCGGACGCCCGCCCGGTCGCCCGACGCCTCCACACCCGATGCGGTGGAGGTCGGCGCCGGAGTGGACGGCACCGGGGTTGCGGGCGGCGCCGTCAGCCGGGTGGCCTGGGGATCCACCCCTGTTTCCGTGCCCGTATCCGCCCCCGCGCCGGCGGCGGGCAGGATGGCGGTGGGCTCGTGGCTGTCGTCGGGGGGCTGGGCCATGGAAGGGGCGTGGTCCGGTCAGGGGGGTTGATGCGGCGGGGCGTCGGACGGGTTCAGTCGGGCTTTTCGCCGTCGGCACCGCCCGCGCCATCGCGGCGGATGAAGCGGTCGTATTCACGGGCGATGGCATCGCCGACGACGCGGTCGAAATCCTCCTCCAACTCGACCACCAGATCCTTGTAAAGGACCTCGTACTGATCCCAGTAGCGCGCCTTGCGCGCGGCCGGAACGAGGCTGTCGAGAAGCCGGGTCTCCAGCCGCTGGCTGAGCGCGCCGGGATCGAACTTGGCGACCACCTGCTTCAGCGCGATCTGCAGCGCCGCGGCATAGGCAAGGTGATGAACCTGCACGTCGCTCGCCGCCTCGCGCACCGCGTCGCCCATCGGCAGAAAGCCGCGCAGACGCGGGTTGGCCAGCACCGACACCGCCTCGTCCAGGGTTTCGCAGCGCTTCAGCGGGTTCTCGCCCGCGGGGCGGAAGCTGGTCTGCTCCAGATGGAATTCGTCCTTGAAGCGCGCCCGCGCCCGCAGGCTGCCATGCAGCGCCCCCAGGCTGGCGCGCAACGCCTCGCCCAGGCTGCGCATCATCGCGGTGGCATCCGGCAGCCCGTCCGGCGGCAGCGGAGCGCCGAACCCCTCGTAGAAGGCGGCGACCGCCGCACCGGCATCGGGCGCCGAAGGTGGCGCCGGAGCCGGCATTGCCGCGACCGGAAGGGGAGCGATGTCGGTATCGTCCGGCAGGGGGTCGGGTTCCGGCGGCGCGACCGATTCCGAAGGAAGATCCGGGGCGGCGGAGTTGAGCGGCAGGTCCGGCGCCGCCTGATCGGGCAGCGTCTCGTCGATGTTCCAGTCGTCCGGCAGCGCCTGGGCCGATTTCGGCGGCGGGAACGACAACGGGTCGGGGATGGCCGGGGCCGCCGGCTGCGGCATGCCGAAGAGGTCGTCGTCCCAATCGTCGGGGATGCCGCCACCGGACGACCGCTGCGGCTCGTCCGGGAACGGGGCCGGGAAGGAGACGCCGACCGACACTGCCTGGTTCAACGGATCGGAATGGTCGTCGACGGTGCCGAAATGCCAGTCGTCCGCACGCTCCCGCACCGCCGCCCCACTGCTGGAGGAGGTCCAGGAA
>PJUC01000641.1_pt1 | contig 11365 bp, 8 predicted proteins | sample 1512161 | NCBI WGS metagenome assembly PJUC01 (sample SAMN08177676, study PRJNA422409) | Soil metagenome, whole genome shotgun sequencing project. | isolation source: Soil enriched on filter paper | place: USA: Madison | collected 2015-01-15
CATGCGCGGCAAGACCGTCTTCTACCCGATGGGCTGGGACGACAACGGCCTGCCGACCGAGCGTCGCGTGCAGAACTACTACGGGGTCCGCTGCGATCCCTCGCTCCCCTACGACGCCGGCTTCACGCCCCCGTTCCAGGGCGATGCGAAGAGCCTCAAGCCGGCCGACCAGATTCCGATCAGCCGCCGCAACTTCATCGAGCTCTGCGAGGCGCTGACCCTCGAGGACGAGAAGCACTTCGAGGACCTCTTCCGGCAGCTCGGACTGTCGGTGGACTGGACCCAGACCTACCGGACGATCTCGGACGACACCATCCGCACGAGCCAGCGCGCGTTCCTGCGCAACATCGAGCGCGGCGAGGCGTACCAGTCGCTCGCCCCGACGCTCTGGGACATCGACTTCCGTTCGGCCATCGCCCAGGCGGAGCTCGAGGACCGCGAGCAGCAGGCCTCGTTCCACAAGGTCGCCTTCCACAAGACCGACGGCAGCGGCGACATCGTCATCGAGACGACGCGTCCCGAGCTGCTCGCCGCCTGTGTGGCACTGGTCGCCAACCCCGACGACGAGCGCTACCAGCCCTCCTTCGGCTCGACCGTGCGCACCCCTGTCTTCGACGTCGAGGTGCCGGTGCTCGCGCACCACCTCGCGCAGCAGGACAAGGGCACCGGCATCGCCATGATCTGCACGTTCGGCGATGTCACCGACATCGTCTGGTGGCGCGAACTCGATCTGCCCAACCGCACGATCCTGGGCATGGACGGCCGGGTGCTCCCCGACGCGCCCGAGGCGATCACCTCCGAGGCCGGGCAGGCCGCCTACGCCGAACTCGCGGGAAAGACCGTGTTCAGCGCCAAGAAGCGCATGGTCGAGCTGCTCGAGGAGTCGGGCGAGCTGCTCGAGGTGTCGAAGCCCTTCAGCCACCCCGTGAAGTTCTACGAGAAGGGCGATCGCCCGCTCGAGATCGTCTCGACCCGCCAGTGGTACGTCCGCAACGGCGCCCGCGACGCCGCCCTGCGCGACAAGCTCCTCGCACTCGGCAAGGGCATGAACTGGCACCCCGACTTCATGCGCGTGCGGTACGAGAACTGGGTCGGCGGCCTCACCGGCGACTGGCTCGTCTCGCGTCAGCGCTTCTTCGGCGTGCCGATCCCGGTCTGGTACGGCCTCGACGAGAACGGCGAGCGGGACTACGACCGCGTGCTCACCCCCGCGCTCGAGAGCCTGCCCGTCGACCCCACGACCGATGTGCCCCCGGGCTACTCCGAGGACCAGCGGGGCGTCCCGGGTGGGTTCGAGGGCGAGAAGGACATCTTCGACACGTGGGCGACGTCCTCGCTGACGCCGCAGCTGGCGGGCGGCTGGGAGCGCGACCCCGAGCTGTGGAGCCTCGTCGCGCCCTTCGACGTGCGTCCGCAGGGCCAGGACATCATCCGCACCTGGTTGTTCTCGACGATGCTGCGCAGCGCCCTCGAGGACGACCGCGCGCCGTGGACGGATGCCGCCATCTCTGGCTTCATCGTCGACCCCGACCGCAAGAAGATGTCGAAGTCGAAGGGCAATGTGGTCACGCCGGCCGACATCCTGTCGCAGCACGGCTCGGACGCCGTGCGCTACTGGGCGGCCTCGAGCCGCCTCGGCACGGACGCCGCCTTCGACCCGCAGAACCCGACGCAGATCAAGATCGGCCGTCGTCTCGCGATCAAGGTGCTCAACGCCGCCAAGTTCGTGCTGTCGTTCCCCGTCCCCGAGGGCGCCGAGGTCACCCACGCGCTCGACGCGTCGATGCTCGCCGCACTCCACGGTGTGGTGCGCGAGGCGACGAAGGCGTACGAGAACTACGACCACGCGCGGGCCCTCGAGCTCACCGAGTCCTTCTTCTGGACCTTCTGCGACGACTACCTCGAACTCGTCAAGGAGCGCGCCTACAACCGGGCCGACGCAGGTCAGGCCTCCGCGGCCCTCGCTCTGCGCCAGGCGCTGTCGGCGCTGCTGCGCCTGCTCGCCCCCGTGCTGTCGTTCGCGACCGAAGAGGCGTGGTCGTGGTTCAACGAGGGATCCGTGCACACGGCCGCCTGGCCGGTCGCGCCGGACGAGGAGTGGGGCGACCCCGCCGTGCTGTCCGTGGTCGGAGAGGCCCTCATCGGCGTTCGGCGCGCTAAGACCGAGGCGAAGGTGTCGCAGAAGGCGCCCGTCGCGCGCGCGGTCATCGCCGGGCCCGAGGCATCCCTCGCCCTCATCCGGCTCGCCGAGGGCGACCTCAAGGCCGTGGGCCGCATCGCCGACATCGAGTACGCGGATGCCGACACGCTCGCGGTGACCGCGATCGAACTCGCCCCGCAGGAGGACTGACATGCAGCTCGGTACACGCTGGACCGCCGGAGAGCAGCCTCCGGCCGCCGTTCCGCAGGAGCTCCACGCGCAGCTCGCGGCTGTCGAGCGGGCCCTCCCGCCCGGCTCGCCGGCGCCGCACTGGACCCTGACCTGGCTGGAGGGCCGCCCGGTGGCCGAGCTCGACACCGGCGTGATCGTGACGATCGACCGCTCCGGAGCCGTCGTCGTGCGTCACGACGACGAGGACGAATTCGCCTGACACCGGCATGGTGAAGGCCCACGAACCGGGGTTCGTGGGCCTTCACCATATGTCACGCCGCCGGGGAGGCTCCCGCCTCGGCACCTGCCTCGCGCGTTCCGACGATCAGGAGCCGCAGCGCCACGAGCGTCGCCACGGCGACGACCACGCCCGAGATCACGAAGGGCAGCTGCAGGCTGACCCGCGACACGAGCCCGCCCAGCAGGGTCGCGATCGGGAAGATGCCCCACGTCAGCATGCGCGTGATCCCGAGCACGCGACCGAACAGGTGTGGCGGGATGATCTGCTGCCGCAGCGCGCCCCAGGGGACGTTCCACGTCGACACCGCGAACGCCATGAGCGCGTAGGCGGCGATGGCGAGCACGACGGTCAGGGCGAGCCCCACCAGCACGGACGACACCGCGACGATGGCGTTGGCGCCGACCATCACCGGACCGCGGCCGAACCGGTCGACCAGCCGTGAGGCCAGCAGCGAGCCCACCAGCGCGCCGATGCCGATGCCGGCCGTGACGAAGCCGATCGCGACCGGGTCGACGTGGTGCACGTCGAGGAAGAACAGCACCGTGACGGCCTGCGCGAACGACAGGCAGCATCCGACGATCGAGGTGAACAGGACCATCGAGCGCAGGTACGAGTTGTGCCAGAGGAACCCTATGGCCTCGCGCGCCGACACCGAGGACTGAGCGACCGGCGCGGGGACCGGCTCGGAGGTCGCGCCCGCGGGCGCCACATCGGGCGCGGTGGGGTCGGGCACCTGCTCGGGCTCGGACGCGGGCGCCCGCAGCGGGCGTGCCGCCGAGAGCGGCAGCATGAGGGCCAGCACGATGGGGACGAGATACGCCGCCCCGCCCACCCACAGCGGGACCGCCAGCGCGATGCCGAACAGCACGCCGCCGATGGGCGTCGCGATGAAGCTGTCGATCGTGATCTGCGCCGCCTGCATCCAGCCGTTCGCGCGGTCGAGCTGCTCGCGCGTGACGACGCCCGGGATGACCGCGTTCGTGGCGTTGTCGAACAGCGTCTCGCCGAGGCCGAACAGGAGGGTGCCGGCGAACAGCGCCCAGATCGACAGTGTGCCCGTGACGGTGAGGACGGCGAGCACGAGCGCGGCCGCGCCGCGGAACGTGTTCGCGATCGCCATCACGACGCGACGGTCGAAGCGGTCGACGATCATGCCGGCGGGCAGGCCGAACAGCAGCCACGGCAGGAAGGCCAGCGCGCCGAGCACCGAGATCATCAGCGGATCGTGGGTGAGCGTCGTCGCGACGAGCGGGACCGCGGTGCGGCCGATGCCGTCGGCCAGGTTGCTGAAGGCGGCCGCGGTCCAGAGCTTTCCGAAGTCGCGGCCGAGCGGGACCCTGCGTGCCCGCCCGGCCGACGATCCGGCCTCCGCCGCGGTGTCGACGATGTCGCTCATCGCGGGAGGACGCCCAGGGCGGCGCGCGCCTCGGCCGCAGAACGGGTGCGGGCGGCGGCATCCTGCGCGGCGACCGCGCGGCGTCGGGTGTCATCGGCACGGCGCTCGAGGCGGCTCGCGACGAAGGCGTCGAGGGCGGATGCCGCCTGCAGCAGCGCACGCTCGAAAGCGGTGGTGCGCGCAGCGGCGCGCGACGACACGACGTGGTGGGCGGTGATGGTGGTCATGGCTGCGCTCCTAGTCTTCGAGTTCCGGAAGCGGGAACAGGTCGGCCCGGATGGTGACGGGCCGGACGTTCTCGCCGGTCTGGTTGCGGTACTTGTCCACGGCGTCGTCGATCAGCGCCATGATGTTGCGGGACAGCTCTTCGGACTGCTCCGGGGTGAGGCGGGCGGTGGCCGTGGAGATCATGCTCCCCTCCTGCCACTCCTCCTCTTCTTCGGCGAGACCGCGATCGATGAACTGCATGAGCTGCTCCTGGCGGAGCTTGAAGAACTCGCCCATGACGATCTGGGTCGCGGCCCTGCCGGACGGCGTCTTGATGGCTTCGGCGTTCGCGAACGACACGCCGCCCTTCGGACGCTCCCACCAGCGCTCGCGGCCCGAACCGCGACCGTCGACCTCGTGGATGAGGTCGTGCTTGGCCAGCGCTCGCAGATGGTAGCTGGTCGAGCCCGAGGACTCCCCCAGCCGCTCGGCCAGTGAGCTCGCGGTCTGCGGGCCGTACTGGCTGAGGATGTCGTAGATCTTGACCCGCAGCGGGTGCGCCAGTGCGCGAAGCGCGCCGGCGTCGAGGACGCGGTCGCCGCGGGGGTTCGCGCTGCTGCGGGGGGTCTCGTCTGTCATGCCCTCACGATAGCGATGCAAAGAAGTCTTTGCAAGCACTTCTTTGCAATCAGTCGTTTGCAAAGAGATCGCGGCACTGCGGATCCCGCGCACTAGGCTGGCGCCATGGCGACTGACAACCCGCTCCTCTCCCCCAGCACGCTGCCCTACGGGCTCCCCGACTACTCCGCGATCCGGCCTGAGCACTACCTGCCCGCGTTCGAGCAGGCCTTCGCCGAGCACCGCGCCGAAGTGTCGCGCATCACCGTGGTGCGGTCCATGCCGACGTTCGAGAACACTCTGGTCCCGCTCGAGTCGAGCGGCCGCCTGCTGGGCGACGTCGCCCGCACGTTCTACACGGTGTCATCGGCCGACGCGACGGACGAGATCCAGGCGATCGAGGAGCAGCTCGCCCCGCTGATGTCGGCGCACCAGGACTCGATCCAGCTGGATTCCGCGCTGTTCTGGCGTATCAAGACCCTGCACGACCAGCTCGACGACCTCGACCTCGACGCTGAACAGCGCTATCTGGTCGAACGGCACTTCACCGAGATGTCGCACGCCGGCGCGGGCCTCGACGATGACGCCAAGGCGCGGCTCACCGAGCTGAACCAGCGACTGTCGACGCTCACGACGCAGTTCGAGAAGAACCTGCTCGCCGACACGAACGACCTCGCCGTCGTATTCGACGATGCCGCGGACCTCGACGGGCTGAGTGAAGGCGAGCTGTCCGCTGCTGCGCAGGCTGCGGCCGATCGCGGCCTCGACGGCAAGTGGGTGGTCACCCTGACCCTGTTCACCGGTCATCCCTACCTGTCGAGCCTCACGAGCCGGCCGTCGCGCGAGCGCCTGCTGGCGGCATCCCGCTCCCGCGGTTCACGCGGGAACGCGCACGACAACCGGGCCACGCTGCTCGAGATCGTGCGCCTGCGCGCCGAGCGCGCCGCGCTCCTCGGGTACGAATCGCACGCGGCGTACATCACGTCGGACGAGACCGCGGGCTCTCCCGCCGCCGTGCACAGCCTGCTGCGGGAGCTCGCCGTCCCGGCCGCGCGCAACGCCGTGCGTGAGCAGCAGAAGCTGCAGGCGATCGTCGACGCCGAGCCGGCGCCTTTCCCGATCGAGGCGCACGACTGGGCGTTCTACACCGAGAAGGTGCGCGCCGCCGAGTACGACCTCGACCGCGCCGCCCTGCGTCCGTGGTTCGAGGCGGAGCGCGTGCTGCAGGACGGCGTGTTCCGCGCGGCGACCGACCTCTACGGCATCACGTTCACCGAGCGCCACGACCTGCAGGGCTACCACCCCGACACCCGCGTGTTCGAGGTGCACAACGCCGACGGCTCGGCGCTCGGGCTCTACATCCTCGACCTGTACACGCGCGACACCAAGCGCGGCGGCGCGTGGATGAACTCGATCGTCCTGCAGTCGCGTCTGCGCGGCACCGCGCCGATCGTCGTCAACAACCTGAACGTCCCGAAGCCGGCCACGGGGCGCCCGACGCTCCTCAGCCTCGACGAGGTCACGACACTCTTCCACGAGTTCGGGCATGCACTGCACGGGCTGTTCGCGACCGTCACCTACCCGCACTTCGCAGGGACCAACGTGTTCCGCGACTTCGTCGAGTTCCCGAGCCAGGTCAACGAGATGTGGATCTACTGGCCCGAGATCCTCGCGTCGTACGCGCGCCACATCGACACCGACGAACCGCTGCCCGCCGACGTCGTCGAGAAGCTGCACGCATCCGAGGCCTTCAACCAGGGCTTCGCGACCAGCGAGTACCTCGCCGCGGCCTGGCTCGATCAGGCCTGGCATTCGCTCACCGCGGACGAGGCCGCAGCCGACATCGACGTCGCGGCCTTCGAGGCCGCGGCGCTGGCAGACGTCGGACTCGACAACCCGGCAGTCCCGACGCGGTACTCGTCGACGTACTTCGCGCACGTCTTCTCGGGCGGGTACAGCGCCGGCTACTACTCGTACATCTGGAGCGAGGTGCTCGATGCCGACACCGTCGAGTGGTTCCGTGAGAACGGCGGCCTGCGTCGCGAGAACGGCGACCGCTTCCGCGACCGCCTGCTCGGCGTGGGCGGGTCGAAGGATCCGCTCGAGGCCTACCGCGACTTCCGCGGAAGGGATGCCGTCATCCAGCCGCTGCTCGAACGCCGGGGACTCGCGGACTGACCGTCACGCCGGGTGGGTGCGTGGTCTCCGCCGCGGACCCACCCAGCCCGGCGCTCACAGCAGGTCGATCGTGCCGGCGAACGCCCGAACCCGGTCGGCCATCGCCGCCGGCACCTCCGCCACCGCGAAGTGGCCACCCTCGTCCAGCCGCTCGAACGTGCGCAGGTCGAGGTAGAACCGCCGCGCCAGCGACTCGGGGTAATCGCCCTCGTGCCGTTGGATGTGGACGGATGCCGGCACCTCGACGGGCGGCATCTCGTCGGGCTGGTCGGCGCCTTCGTAGTACGGGCGGAACGAGGTGCCGATGCTCTGCGTCGTCCAGTAGATCATCGCCTCGGTGAGGATCCGCTCGCGCGAGATGCGGCGTTCGACGGCGCGCGGATCGCCGCCGGGAGTGTCGCTCCACTCGACGAGCTTCTCGGCGAGCCACGCGACCAGTCCTGCGGGCGAGTCGTTGAGTCCCGCGGCCAGCGTGTCGGGTCGGGTGCCCTGCACGTGACCGTAGGCGCCGTTCGCGCCGCCCCACGCGTCGAGGCGCGCGAAGAACGCCACCTCGTCCGGTGCCGTCAGGAGCGGGCGCTCGGCACGCGACGGAAAGTGGGAGTGGGTCGCGATGATCCCCGACACCGACTCCGGATAGCTGCCCGCGAGGAGGTCGTTGACGTTGGCCGAGACGTCCTCGCCGTAGGTCAGATACCGGCGGTAGCCGAGCACGTCCGTCATGAGGGTGTGCATCGTCGCCGCGAGCCGCTTCTCGGTGATGGGTCCGCGCTCGTAGGCGGTCGAGAAGCCGAAGCCGGGAAAGCTCGGCAGCACGACGTGGAAGTCGGGCAGCAGATCGGCGAGCTCGAGCTGCAGGGCGAACGTGTGGGGCCAGCCGTGCATCACGAGCAGAGCCGGAGCATCGGGATGGGCAGACCTCAGGTGCACGTAGTGCAGTCTCGTGTCGTCGATGTCGACGAGGTACTGCGGGTGCCCGTTCAGCCAGGCCTCTCGCGCGCGCCAGTCCCATGCGCGCCAGCTCCTGACGAGATCGCCGAGATACTCCGCCGACATTCCTGAGGGAGGTCGGCGGGGCGAGTCCGGAAGGGGCCGAAACCTGTCGAGGCGCTCGTGGAGGTCGGCGAGCTCGGCGTCGGCGACCGCGATCGAGAAGGGCTGCGGAGTGGACATGCGCCGAAGCTACGCCCGGGCTCCGACATCGGCGGCGCTACGGCTGGGCGGCTCTCACCGACGCCATCAGGGCTTTCACGCGCGCGAACGTGGGAACCTCGATGTTCGCCAGACCCGTCACCGTGACCCCGGTGTGCGGGTCGTGCCTGCTGGAGGCTGTGACCCCGTGGTCGCCGCCCGAAAGCAGCAGGTCCTCCCCGTCGAGCCAGATGCCCCGGCCGTAGCCCATACCGTCACCGGCGTCGGAGGTGACGGGCTCGATCGCGAGCTCCGCGAGCTCGGGCGGCAGGACGCGACCGCCACGCAGTGCGAGCCAGAAGCGATGCAGATCGGCGACCGTCGAGTGCGCGCCGCCGTCTCCCGAGCCCTGCACCGGCAGCTCGAACACGTTCGTGCGTCCGTCGTCCTTGTAGCCTGTGGCCGTCGAGGGCGGGAGCGCGTCCGACCGGGGGAAGCCGGACGCCGTCATCCCGGCGGGTGCGAAGACCCGCCGACGCACCAGCTCGGGGAACGGCGTGCCCGATGCCCGCTCGGCGATCAGTGCCAGCACGACGAATCCGCCGTTGCAGTACGAGAAGCGCTCCCCCGCGCGGAACTTCGTGGGGAAGCCATCGAGGACGGCGAGATACGCGGGAGTCGAATCGAGCTGCTGCACCGGCACCGTCATGGGTGCCAGTGCGTCGATCTCTTCGTCCAGGTAGTCCCCGATGCCCGACCGGTGGGTGAGCAGATGGTCGATCGTGACGTCGTCCGCGATGAGCGGAAGGTCGCCGCGCAGGAATGCGCGCGCGGGCGTATCGAGCGACAGCGTGCCCTCGCCCACCAACGACAGCACCGTGAGAGCCGTGAAGGTCTTGGCACCGCTCGCGAGTCCGAATCGTGTGTCCGGACTGTTCGGGACGCTCCAGGTGCGGTCGGCGAGGCCGACGGCCCACTCGCCGAGCACTTCGTCACCCCGGCGAGCACTCACCACACCGCTGAAGCCGTCCAGATCGGGCTCTAGCGGTGTCATGGCGGCCCCTGCGAAGACGAGGTCAGGCGCTCTTGCGCTTGTCGCGCAGCACCAGTGTGGGCGGGGCGCCCTCGTCGACCGATGCCCGCGTGACGATCACCTTGTCGACGTCGTCGGTCGAGGGGATCTCGAACATGATCGGGCCGAGCACGTCCTCAAGGATCGCGCGCAGGCCGCGAGCACCTGTCTTGCGCGCCACGGCGAGCTCAGCGATCGCCTCGAGCGCCTCGCGATCGAAATCGAGTGTGACGCCGTCGAGCTCGAACATCCGGTGGTACTGCTTGACGAGCGCGTTCTTCGGCTCGGTGAGGATCTCCATCAGCGCTTCGCGGTCGAGCGGCGACACCGAGGCCACGACGGGCAGGCGACCGATGAACTCGGGGATCAGCCCGAACTTGTGGAGGTCCTCGGGCTGGACGTCACCGAACAGGTTGAGGTCCTCGTCCTTGCGGTGCAGTGAGGCGCCGAACCCGACGCCGTGCTTGCCGACGCGCGATGAGATGATGTCTTCGAGCCCCGCGAACGCCCCGGCCACGATGAACAGCACGTTCGTCGTGTCGATCTGGATGAACTCCTGGTGCGGGTGCTTGCGGCCGCCCTGCGGCGGCACCGAGGCGACCGTGCCCTCGAGGATCTTGAGCAGCGCCTGCTGCACGCCTTCGCCCGAGACGTCACGTGTGATCGACGGGTTCTCGGCCTTGCGGGCGATCTTGTCGACCTCGTCGATGTAGATGATGCCGGTCTCGGCGCGCTTGGTGTCGAAGTCGGCGGCCTGCAGCAGCTTCAGCAGGATGTTCTCGACATCCTCGCCGACATAGCCGGCCTCGGTGAGGGCCGTGGCGTCGGCGACGGCGAAGGGCACGTTCAGCCGCTTCGCCAGCGTCTGGGCGAGGTACGTCTTGCCGCACCCGGTGGGACCGAGGAGCAGGATGTTGCTCTTCGCGATCTCGATCTCTTCGGCCCGCTGCTCGGCGGACTGGATCGTGCCGTGCGCCCGCACCCGCTTGTAGTGGTTGTAGACCGCCACGGAGAGGGCACGCTTGGCGTCCTGCTGGCCGACGACGTACTCCTCGAGGAACGCGAAGATCTCACGCGGCTTCGGCAGGTCGAAATCCGCGACCACGCCGGACGAGGATTCCGCCATGCGCTCTTCGATGATCTCGTTGCAGAGCTCGACGCACTCGTCGCAGATGTAGACGCCGGGACCGGCGATCAACTGCTGGACCTGCTTCTGACTCTTGCCGCAGAAGGAGCATTTGAACAGGTCGGCGCTCTCACCGATGCGTGCCATGAGGCTCCTCCTCGTCGCGTCGGGGGAAAGCCCCCCAGCTGTTCTCCGAGCCTAATAGCTGACGCCGACATGCGGCGGCATTGCGACGCACGTTGTGGAGGACCCGGGTTCGCGGTGAGCGGAACCGGGCCCGGACAGACGAAAGCCCCGCCGCCCGGGTGTCCGGGCGGCGGGGCGAGGGCGGCATCCGCCTACTTCGTGAGCGCCTGCTGACCGCGCTTGCGGGTCGTGAGCACCTGGTCGACGAGACCGTACGCGACCGACTCCTCGGCCGACAGGATCTTGTCGCGGTCGATGTCCTTGTTGACCTCTTCGACCGTCTTGTTCGAGTGCTTCGACAGCGTCTGCTCGAGCCAGGTGCGCATGCGGAGGATCTCCTGCGCCTGGATCTCGATGTCGGACGCCTGACCGTGGCCCGCCTCGCCCATGGCGGGCTGGTGGATCAGGATGCGGGCGTTCGGCAGGGCGAGACGCTTGCCGGGGGCGCCGGCCGCGAGCAGCACGGCTGCCGCCGAAGCCGCCTGGCCGAGCACGACCGTCTGGATCTGCGGCGACACGTACTGCATGGTGTCGTAGATCGCCGTCATCGCCGTGAACGATCCGCCCGGCGAGTTGATGTACATGATGATGTCGCGGTCGGGGTCCTGGGACTCGAGCACGAGCAGCTGGGCCATGACGTCGTCCGCCGAGGCGTCGTCGACCTGGACGCCCAGGAAGATGACGCGGTCCTCGAACAGCTTGTTGTACGGGTCCTGGCGCTTGTAGCCGTAGGCCGTGCGCTCCTCGAACTGCGGCAGGATGTAGCGGCTGCCGGGCATCTGGAGGCCCTGGGGTGCCATCGGGGCACCGCCGAATGTGGGGGTCTGCATTCCGGGTTC
>PJUC01000646.1_pt1 | contig 11266 bp, 8 predicted proteins | sample 1512161 | NCBI WGS metagenome assembly PJUC01 (sample SAMN08177676, study PRJNA422409) | Soil metagenome, whole genome shotgun sequencing project. | isolation source: Soil enriched on filter paper | place: USA: Madison | collected 2015-01-15
ACCTGATCACCTACACCGCCCGCATGCCTGGCCCCGGCGAGACCATCGAGGCGCCGCGCTTCGAGATGGGCTGCGGCGGCAAGGGCGCCAACCAGGCCATCGCCGCCGCCCGGCTGGGAGCCGAGGTGATGATGGTCACCAAGGTCGGCGACGACATCTTCGCCGACAACACCATCCGCAACTTCGAGGCATCGGGCATCGACACCCGCTATGTCGAGCGGGTGCCCGGCACCTCCAGCGGCGTCGCCCCGATCTTCGTTGAGCCGTCGGGCGAGAACAGCATTCTGATCATCAAGGGCGCCAACGCCCTGCTGTCTCCGGCCGACGTCGACCGCGCGGCTGAGGATCTGAAGGGCTGCGACCTGATCGTCATGCAGTTGGAAGTCCCGCTGGAGACGATCTACCACACCATCGAGTTCGGCGCCCGGCACGGCATCGAAACCCTGCTGAACCCGGCACCGGCGCCCGCCGACCTCGACCCGAAGCGGATCGAGCAGGTGACCTTCCTGGTGCCGAACCAGACGGAGCTGGCGACCATCTCCGGACTGCCGGTGACGTCGGAGGCGGAGGCCGAGACGGCGGCGCGCACCCTGATCGACCGCGGTATCCGCACGGTCATCGTCACGCTGGGCGCGCGCGGAGCGCTGCTGGTGACGAAGGGCGAGGCGACGCGGCGGATCGAGCCGGTGCGGGTGACGCCGGTGGATACCACCGGGGCCGGCGATGCCTTCATCGGCAGCTTCGCGCGGTACTATGTGGAGAACCGCGACCTCGACGCCGCGCTGCACATGGCGGTGCGCTATGCCGCCGACAGCATCACCCGGCCGGGCACCCAGAAATCCTATGCCAGCCGCGAGGCGTTCGAGGCCTTCTGCGCCACCCTGTAACCGTCGGACGGAGGACACGCCATGACGCGCGCCGTGATCGGAGTCGATGTGGGGACCGGCAGCGCCCGCGCCGGCATCTTCGACCTTGCCGGGCGCCGACTGGCCGCCGCCTCCCGTCCGATCCGGATGTGGAAGCCCGATCCGGAATGGGCGGAGCAGTCCTCCGACGACATCTGGGCCGCCGTCTGCGCGGCGGTGCAGGAGGCGCTGGCCGCTTGCGGCGAACGGCCGGAGGTGGTCGGCATCGGCTTCGACGCCACCTGTTCGCTGGTGGTGCTGGACGCCGCCGGGCGGCCGGTGACGGTCGATCCGGATGGGGACGATTCCCGCAACGTCATCGTCTGGATGGACCACCGCGCCATCGAGCAGACCGACCGCATCAATGCCGGCGGGCACGAGGTCCTGCGCTTTGTCGGCGGGCGGCTGTCGCCGGAGATGCAGACGCCCAAGCTGCTGTGGCTGAAGGAGAAGCTGCCGGCCAGCTGGAGCCGGGCGGCGCATTTCTTCGATTTGCCGGACTTCCTGACTTGGCGGGCGACCGGGGCGACGCGGCGGTCGCTGTGCTCTCTGGTGTGCAAGTGGACCTATCTGGGGCATGAGGGGCGGTGGGACGACGGCTATCTCCGCGCCATCGGACTGGGCGATCTGGTGGATGAGGGCCATGCCCGCATCGGCACCGATGTCGGCGAGGTCGGCAGCGCCATCGCCGGCGGGCTGACCGCCGAAGCGGCGCGTGAGCTTGGCCTGACGCCGGGCATCGCGGTCGGCACCTCGCTGATCGACGCCCATGCCGGCGGGATCGGGGTGATCGGCGTGCCGCTGGAGGCGTCGGACGGCGTCGATTTCGACCGGCGGCTGGCGCTGATCGGCGGCACGTCGAGCTGCCATATGGTGATGAGCCCCGGAGCGCCGCGCTTCATCCCCGGCGTCTGGGGTCCCTATCATTCGGCCATGCTGCCGGGGCTTTGGCTGAACGAGGGCGGGCAGTCGGCGACCGGGGCGCTGATCGACCATGTCGTCCAGGGCCATCCCCGCCATGCCGAGCTTGCCCTTGAGGCCCAGCGGCGCGGCACCACGGTCTATCAACTGCTGAACGAGGAGTTGGCGGATCTTGCGGAGCGCAGCGGCGGACCGGTGGCGATGCTGACGCGCGACCTGCATGTGCTGCCCGACTTCCACGGCAACCGCTCGCCGCGGGCGGATGCGAGCCTGCGGGGCGCCATCAGCGGGCTTCGGCTGTCGGACGGGCTGGAGGATCTGGCGCTGCTCTATCTGGCGACGGTGCAGGCGGTGGCCTATGGCACCCGGCACATCGTGGCGGCGATGAACGAGCGGGGCTATGCCATCGACACCATCCTCGCCTGCGGCGGCGGCACCAAGAATCCGGTGTTCCTGGAGGCCCATGCCGACGCCACCGGCTGCACCCTGGTCCTGCCGGAGGAGCCGGAGGCGGTGCTGCTCGGCGCCGCCGTGCTGGGAGCGGTGGCGGCGGGCGCCTTCACGGACATCGCCGCCGGCATGGCCGGGATGAGCCGCGCCGGCCGCAGCATCCGGCCGGCCAAGGGGCGGATGCGGGCCTACCACGACGCCAAATACGCCGTGTTCCTGCGGATGCACGAGGACCAGATGGCTTACCGGGCCCTGATGGAGATGGGGATGGAGGGTGCCCGGTAACGCTCACATCACGCACTCGCAGGCGCCTTCCCGTTCCATCACCGGGGCCTTCTGCTTTTCGCACAGATCACCCGGCAACTCCTCGCCCTGGAGCAGGGGGCAGCGTTCGAACAGTTCGGCCAGCCAGTCGACGAAGACCCGCACCTTCGGCGACAGGTGCCGGTTGTGCGGGTAGACGGCGGAGATCGGGATGCGGGGCGGCCGCCAGTCGCGCAGGATCTCGCGCAGGACCCCGCTGCGCAGGTGCGGCAGCACCATGAAGCGGGCCGGCTGCAGGATGCCCTGACTCTCTAGGCCGCAGGTGACATAGGCGTCGGCGTCGTTGACGGAGACGACGCCCTTCATCGCGACTTCCTCCACCCTGCCGTCGCGCTGGAAGCAAAGATCCATGTTCCGCCCGGTGCGGTTGCTGAAATAATTCACCGCGATGTGGCGGTCCAGATCCTCGATAGTCTTCGGCTCGCCATGCTCGGCGAGATAGGCCGGGGTGGCGCAGGTGATCTGCTGCATGGCGCCGATCCGCCGCGCCAGCAGGCTGGAATCCGCCAGTTCGCCGATGCGGACAACGCAGTCCACCCCCTCCTGCACCAGATCGATCGGACGGTCGCCCAGACCCAGCATCAGCTCGATGTCGGGATATTTGGCGTGGAATTCGTGGATCGAGGGGATGATGACCAGCCGGCCGATCGACCCCGGCATGTCCACCCGCAGCCGGCCGCGCGGCGTCTTGCGCGCGCTGGTGAAGGTGGATTCGATCTCGTCGATTTCCGACAGGATGCGGGTCGCGCCCTCCAGATAGGCGGCGCCGTCCAGCGTCAGGCTGAGCTTTCGCGTGGTGCGCTGGAGCAGGCGCACGCCCAGCGCCGCCTCCAGATTCTGGACCGTCGTCGTCACCGAGGCGCGCGGCAGCCCAAGCGTTTCCGCCGCCTTGGTGAAGCTGTTCGCTTCGACCACCCGGATGAAGACGCGCATCGCATGCAGCTTGTCCATACGGATCCCGTCCTTTCCAACCACGGCCACCGCCGAGCGCGGCCTCCCGTCAATCGCGGAGAGTGTCCACCGATGATAGGCGAATAGCAATCGGGCGGGCGCGGTTCAAGGGAGGTGGGGTTTGTGGGGACGTTGGAACAGCGTGGAACGCTTTCCGGCGGGTGTTCCGTCTACCGGCGATCGGAGAAGGCGCCGGCACCGCGGCGGCTTACCGGGCCGGGGTTGAGGTTGGGATACTGTTCGTACTGGTTGACCGTCCAGGGGAAAACGCCTTTCGGCCCCTCCGCCTCCGGCTGGGCCAGGACGGCGGCGACCATGGCGGGATCGGGCGGCACGCGCTCGCGCAATTCACCGGGACGGTCGTCGTCCAGTTCGGGGACGGTGACGGCGGGCGGGTCCTCAGGGCTGGGGGCGGGTTTGGGAGCGCGGCTCTCCGTCACCGCTGCGTCCCGATTGGCATCCAGGCCGGCGAACAGGCCAAGCCGTTCGGCCAGCCAGCGGACGGTGGAGGGGTCGCCGGCCGAAACCAGCCGTTCGATCTGCTCGGCGACCAGGGCGCGGAGGGAGGAGAGGCGGAGTTCGGCCTCGCGGTTCAGCGCCTGACGCTCCCACCAGACCCTGTGACGGAAATCCTTCGACCCGTAATAGGCGCGCCAGAGAGTCGTCCGGCTGCAGCCCATGGCGCGGGAGACCTGGAGAAAGCTGTTGCCGCGGGCCAGCATGCCGGCGGCCATGATCCACTGTTCCTCGTGGAATTGGGAACCGGGGACCAGGGAGCCTTCGGAGGGGACCGGCGGCTCTTCGGCCCAGCAGGGGAAACGCTCGGCGGCGAGGGTACGGCTGTCGAGGGGCATGGTCTTTCTCCGCAGGCTGGTGGGCTTTGCGGAGAGATTATGGGACTTTAGTCCTGATGTGGCGGGTTTTTTGAAAAACGGGACTTGCCGGTGATGGTCGTCACCGGCAAGGCCGGGAAGGCGCTCTCCCAGGGTTTCAGCGTCAGTGCAGAGTGGTGGCCGCCGGCTGGGACGCGGTGCGGGCGGTCTCGCGCGCACGGCCGATGCCGAGCAACTGGTAGAGGCCGATCGCCGCGATGGTCGCGGTGCCGATGCCGCCGATGGAGAAGCCGCCGGTGGAAATGGTGAAGTTGCCGGCGCCGAGAACCAGCGTGACGCCGACGGTGATGAGGTTGCGCGGATCGGAGAAATCGACGCGGTTGTCGACCCACAGCCGCACCATCGCCGCGGCGATCAGGCCGAAGACGACGGTCGCCAGCCCGCCCAGCACCGGCGCCGGGATCGTCCGCAGCAGGGCGCCGAACTTCGGCGAGAAGCCCAGCAGGATGGCGGCGATGGCGGCAACGACGAAGATCAGGGTGGAGAAGACGCGGGTGACCGCCATCACGCCCATGTTCTCGACATAGGTGGTGACGCCGGTGCCGCCGCCGCTGCCCGAAACGATGGTGGCGATGCCGTCGCCGATGAAGCCGCGGCCGATGAAGCGGTCGAGGTTGCGCCCGGTCATGGCGCCGATGGCCTTGATGTGGCCGAGATTCTCGGCGACCAGGATGAAGGCGATGGGGGCGACCAGGGCCATGGCGCCGGCGTCGAAGGTCGGTGTGCGGAAGGCCGGCATGCCGAACCACGGGGCGGTGGCCAACTCGGCGAAGCTGACCGGCGGCAGCAGACCGAAGCCGTTGGCGAGGATGAGATAGAAGACATAGCCGGCGGCGATGCCGGCGAGGATCGAGAGCCGCCGGATGGCGAGCGGCGCATAGACCGCGATGACGGCGGTGGCGACCAGCGTGAACAGGGCGACGAGGGTGTGCGGACCGCTGCCCTCGATGCCCTTGACGGCGACCGGCGACAGGTTGAGGCCGATGGCGGCCCCGACGGCGCCGGTCACCGCCGGCGGCATCAGCCGCTCGATCCAGTTGGTGCTGGTGTAGCTGACCAGCAGGCCGATGAGGACATAGACGACGCCGGCCGCGATGATGCCGCCCAGCGCCGGCCCGATGTTCGGGTTGGGCCCCTGGCCGGTGTAGCCGGTGACCGCGATCACCACGGCGATGAAGGAGAAGGAGGACCCAAGATAGCTCGGCACCCGCCCGGCGGTGAGCACGAGGAACAGCAGCGTGCCGATGCCGGAAAACAGCACCGCGAGGTTCGGATCGAACCCCATCAGCAGCGGCCCGAGGATGGTCGAGCCGGACATGGCGACAAGATGCTGGATGCCGAGCGTCAGCGTCGAGCCCCAGGGAAGGCGCTCGTCCGGCTGGACGACAGGGCCGGCCGCAAGCGGCCAACGCGGGAAGTAATCTGCCATGAAGGTTTGGTCCGAAGAGGGGTGGAACGGCGCTGTTGCCGGGGGGATAAACGTCGCCCGCTTTTTGGCGTTTGCGGAGGCGTTGCGCCACATTTTTGTGCGGGAGCGGCGTGGCCGCGAGGGAGCGGACCTTCGATTTCCGGCGGATGCCGGAGCGGACGGGGCTGTATGGCGAAATCCACGGGCGGGTGAAGGCTCTTCACCGGACGCCCCATGGAAGGCATCCAGTCCGAATCAGAGGGCGAGTAGCAACGGAACAGAAAGTCGGATGCAAGCATCCTCATCGACCAAGGTTCTAATCGTAATAATAGCAGAAATAAAATTTCTTATGGCAACGGCGGCATAGGGCACCTATCAGCACTTGTATTAATTCTATAATAGAAGCATAATCATATATAGAAAGAGCCCCAAAGATATGGAGCGGACGTTCACCATGCGGTGTGTTCGTGTTAATACCCTCTGGCAGCAACCAGAATCGATGCTGCTGTCGCGCAGGTCGATCACGATGTCGGGCACACAGGGCGACGGGCGGCCGAGACGGTCAAGTTTCCACACCACCAGCGTGTCACCGGATTTCAAGCAGTCGAGCCATGCCTTGAGGTCGGGGTGACTGTACGGAAAATCCCTTTGCAGTGGTTTCCATGCAGCCCGCCATCCCGACATGGTTTGCCGTACAGAAAAGTAGGGATAGAGAGCCAGTCTGCGGGAAAGCTGAGGAACCTGTCGGAAAACAGGTGTTTCCCGACGCAAAAAGATATCGAGCTCAATGGCTTAATAATGTTAAATTGTCAACGATCTGGTTATCAAACATGACCAATCAAAGATTACCAATGAAAGGCCATATATATTTTGCAGGTTTTGATCCGCGCGGATCAGAACATGATAACGCTATGCCTAATTATCATGTTTCTAATGTAAATATATTATCGCTAGTGGCTAAAAAGATAATAATACCTCCATCATGGCATTTAGATATGATTCCAATGGATGGACTTTCATTGAAATATGTAGATGATTTTTCAACATTATACCAAGATGGAATTCTATCATCTTCGGTCTATAAAGGCATGTCATCTTCTTCTGATTTTATAGAATATAAATCTGAGTTTGGACATAAAAAAGAACGGAAATGCATTTCGGAAAAAATGGAGTCTCTGCAAGGTTTGTTTAAAAACATACCGTTAGAGCAGAGAAATCCAAATGACCAAAGTATTATTTTTGAAAATAGTATTAGGAATATGATATCGAAAATCCCTTGCAATGATCGTCGTGGTCGTCTTACAGAGATAGTTTCGTTATCAAGAGAATATTCTATAAATACACGAGGAATTCCAATTTCAAGAGAATCGATAATTCAATCTTTTGAGACAAAATTCAGCAATAATTCGAGCAAAAGAAGCTTATTGAATAAAGATCTGCATGTAATTAAAGCTATATGTGACGAGTCATTTTATATATGTGGATCCGATACATACAATTCATATATAGCAATCCAAAATTGCCACAATTTTATTGGCCGTGGAAAACATTTAATGAATGATCGCGTATCTATAGCTTATGACCCTGAAATAATAAAAATCGTTCTATCTTTTTATGGAATCAGGATAGATCACTTAAATCTATTAAGGGCATCTGATATTGTTGAACTTAGAGCTTCCAGGCCCGGTATGGCATTTAGAGACAGGTACGCTGATTTTGCTATATCCTTAAATAATATCCTCGATCTATCGAAAAAGCACGTCGAGTTCCAGGATGTTATTAAAATATTTGCAGATAACTTTGGGCACGCTAGGAGTTACAGCGAAAGTCGAACAAGCGCGTATAGCATGCTTTGGTCTACTACAGAATCTATCATTTCTCTAACAATCTCTTATTTAATTCCAGGATTCGGAAAGATATGGAGCCTTGCCAAACCTATCCTTCATGCTAATGGAGTAATGCCACGGATCTCGAAATTTTTTATGGATCGATTCGAGGAGTCGGATCGCTCATTTGAAATATATTTAAAAAAAATAAAGGCAACTGTTGATGATTTAAAACGGAAATAGTTACCACATCAAATTATTGGGCATAATCTGCTATTCACTCAATTTATCTATTTTAGAGCGTGGAACAAAACCTCGAACCTATAGGCTCAGGCCGTTGGTTTAGCTTGGCCCGATAGAGTTTTAATCCGCACTCTTAATATGTGCTGCCGCCTTGGTCAGTCTACTGTGCCTCAAACCAAAGTTGCTCTGGTAAGAGTTGCTCTGGTGAGGCTTCCGACAGCCGCCTCGACCTTATGCCGGTTTTTCTGTTCCGTTGCTCCCGTTGCTCCCAGAACCCCGTCACGGGTGATCTTCCTAGGGTCCATGTCGCCTTGTCGGCGTCAGGCACGTGCATTGCGGATGGCGTCCGGCATAACGGTGGCGACGGTGTGGAAGGGCTTCGCGAACTCGACCTCGTAGACCGCGCCGGACCGGTACACGCCGACGACGGTCCCCATCGACCCGGCCGGCAGCACGCCGTCCTCGGTCTCCACCGGCTTGGACAGCGCCACCCGCGTCAGTTCCTCGATCGGTTCGTGCGTTCCGGTGTCGGTCGAGCGCTTGTGCGGAGTCCATATGAAGCGCCCCATGGGCTCGGACATCACAACCTCCCCTGCCAATCGCGGCAGTTTCAGTTAACATCTCACATCGTACCCCTGAACAACAACCGGGGCATCGCAGGGGTTCAGGGCAATGAAAATAGGTTGCCAGTCGCGTAAAGCCCTCCCGTGAGGGGAACGGCGCGCGTTGCGCGCCGCCAAGGGGCATACTGCCCCTTGGCAATCCCCTGACGCGGGCGGGAAGCCCGCGCTCCCCCCTCACCCAACCCTCTCCCCGGGGGGGAGAGGGCTTTTAGGCGCACTGTCGCGGGGGTCCCTTCGCATCGGAATGGCGCGAGCACGAATAGCCCATCCCCCGCGAACGACCACCCCCACCCCATCCCGATTGTTCGTCCCGGCTGAATTCTGTTCCCAGCCGCAGCGGCTTTATCCCACCCGGACGCTTGCACATTATGCCTCTTGCCGCATTGCAGGAGGGGCGCCAGGGCGCCGGATCGGGATGGAACGTTCACGCACGTCGCTGAGGGTGGAGGGCCGCGAGGTCCCGCTGTGCCTGTATCGGCCGGCGCTTTCCGGGCCGCTGCCGGGCGTGCTGTATTTCCACGGCGGCGGCTTCACCTCCGGGTCGGTCGAGGACGTGGAGGTGCCGGCGATGGCGCTGGCGGAGAGCATTCCGGCGCTGGTGGTCGCCGTCGGCTATGCGCTGGCTCCCGCCCATCCCTTCCCTGCTGCCGTCGAGGATGCCCATGCCGCGGCCCTCTGGCTGGCGGAGCGGGCCGGGCCGCTGGGGGTCGCCGGGCATGATGCCGGCGGGCATGTCGCGGTGTCGCTCACCCTGCTCGCCCGCGACCGCGGCGGGCCGGAGATCGCGGCGCAGGCGCTGCTCGGGCCGATGCTCGATCCGAGTTTGACGCGCGTGGGGGACGGCGAAGGCAGCGTGACGGACTGTGCGCGCTGTTACCGCGCCTATCTGCCGGAGGCGGCGCTGCGGCTGCATCCCTATGCCGCGCCCCTGGAATCACGCCGGCTCGGCCGGCTGCCGCCGATCATGATCGCCACGGCGCAGAACGACGTGCTGCGGCCGGAGGCGGAAAGCTATGCCGCCCGGCTGATCGACGCCGGTGTGCCGACCGAGGTCACCCGCTTTGCCGGCGTCAGCCATGCCGGCCTCGCCCAACACGCGCCGGCGCTGGCCGCCGCCGCCGATTTCTTCCGGCGCCGCCTGACCGGCGCCCATTCCGACACTTCGAGCCACAGGTAAAACCCATGTCCCGCAAGACACTCTCCCTATTGATCGCGGCCGGCGTGTCCGTGGCGGCGCTGACCGGCGCCGTTACCCTGCGCAGCCCGGCCGAGGCACAGACGGCCTCCGAAACTCCCGCCCCGCCGCCGGCCGAGGTGGATGTCGCCACCGTGCTGGCCCGGCCGGTGACGGACTGGCAGTCCTATTCCGGGCGGCTGGAGGCGGTGGACCGCGTCGATATCCGGCCGCAGGTTCCCGGCACCATCGTCGCCGTGCATTTCCGCAACGGCGCGCTGGTGAAGAAGGGCGACGTGCTGTTCACCATCGACCCCCGCCCCTATGAGGCGGAGGTGGCGCGGGCCGAGGCGCAGGTCGCGGCGGCGCAGGCGCGGGTGCGTCTGACCGCCGCCGACCTCGACCGCGCGCAGAAGCTGGTGCGCGACGACACCATCTCGCGCAGCACCATGGACCAGAAGGACAATGCCGCCCGCGAGGCGACCGCCAACCTGAAGGCGGCGCAGGCGGCGCTGGAGATCGCACGCCTCAATCTCGGCTACACGCGGGTGACGGCGCCGGTTTCGGGCCGGGTGTCGCGGGCGGAACGGACGGTCGGCAATGTGGTGGCCGCCGGTGCCGCCGCGGAGCCGCTGACGACGCTGGTGTCGGAATCGCCGATCTACGCCTCCTTCGACGTCGATGAGCAGACCTATCTGCGCCACATCGCGCCGATGCGGGATTCAGGCACGATCCCGGTGCGGCTCGGCCTTGCCAACGAGGAGGATTACTCGCGCGACGGCATGGTGGAGTATGTGGACAACCGGCTGGACAGCGTGTCCGGCACCATCCGCGTGCGCGCCCGCTTCGACAATGCCGACGGCGTTCTGGTGCCGGGGCTGTATGCGCGGGTGAAGGTGGGGGGCACCAAGCCCTATGACGCGCTGCTGGTCGATGACCGCGCCATCGGTACCGACCAGGACAAGAAATTCGTCCTGGTGGTGACGCAGGAGAACAAGGTGGAGTACCGGCCGGTGAAGCTCGGCGCGCTGCAGAACGGGCTGCGCGTGGTGACCGACGGGCTGGCGGCCGGCGAGCGCGTGGTCGTCAACGGCACCCAGCACGCCCGGCCGGGCATGGCGGTCACGCCGAAGATGGTCGCCATGGGGACTGAGAAGACCCAGACGGCGGCGCGGTAAGACACAACAAGGGCATGCGCCTTATCAGCCCTCTCCCGCCCCGGGAGAGGGAGGGGACCCGCGCCGTCAGGCGTGGGGAGGGTGAGGGGTGATCCAAGGAACCGTGCGGTACGGGATTCTTGCACGCCCCCTCACCCTTCCCACCGCTTCGCGGCGGGCCCCTTCCCTCTCCCGGGGCGGGAGAGGGAACCGAAGCGCACGCCCTGGGAGACCCCAGATGAACATCTCGAAATTCTTCATCGACCGGCCGATCTTTGCCGGCGTGCTGTCGGTGGCGCTGTTCCTGGCGGGGGCCATCGCGGTGTTCCGCCTGCCGATTTCCGAATATCCGGAGGTGGTGCCGCCGTCCGTCGTGGTGCGTGCGCAGTTC
>PJUC01000649.1_pt1 | contig 11219 bp, 10 predicted proteins | sample 1512161 | NCBI WGS metagenome assembly PJUC01 (sample SAMN08177676, study PRJNA422409) | Soil metagenome, whole genome shotgun sequencing project. | isolation source: Soil enriched on filter paper | place: USA: Madison | collected 2015-01-15
CCGTCCATCGTAGGGAAATGGGTGAAAGAACTGGACGGGCGGCACCATGCCGGAACAGGATCACGCCCCTTTACCGCAACACCCTTGAGACATGCCCGCCGCCAAGCCGCCCCCCAGCCTTGAGATCACGCGCGAGGACGGCGCGGCCGGTGCCGTGTTCGTGGCGACCCCGGTGCTGACCCCGGTGATCCGCACGCGCTATCTGCTGATCGCGGGGCTTCTGGCCACGGGCTTCATCGCCGGGGCCGGTCTGGCGCCCGAGGAACTGGCCGGCATGCTGCAATGGCTGGCGGTCTTCTGCGCGGTTCCGGTGCTGCTGCTGTGGGTGGTGATGCTGACCGAGACGGTCCAGTGCCGGGCCGTGCGGCTGGGCGTGACGGCACGCGGGCTGACAGTGGACGGTTCACGCATCCATGCGCATGAGACGATCCGCGATCTGGCGCTGTACCCGATGGTGGGCGGCAAGCCGCTGTTCGTCGCCTGGATCGACCCGGCGCACGATTACGGCCACAAGGCGGAGATGAACCTCGTCGCCGGCAACGTCGCGCCCAATGATGCGGTGAAGGCGGAACTGAAGGCGGCGGGCAGCCGCAACGTACGGCTGGTCATGCACCGGCGCGGGGGGCGCAAGGCGATCGTGCTGGTGCGCGGGTTGACCCTTTCGGGCGGGCAGACCCTGCTGGCCGCCCTGGCGGCGGAGCTTCGCGCTCACAGCCGCTAGGGCGTCAGGAAAAGACCAGCGTGATCAGCGGCGCGGAATGGCCGGCGGCTCCGGCAGGTCCTCTTCCAGGATGACGACGTTCAGGGCATAGGACACCTCGCCCTCGTCCTCGTCACGGTTCAGCGTGCCGAAGAACTCGCCATCCACCGTCACTTCGGCCGACTGGCCGGCCTTGGCCGGCGGCTCGATCACGATCTTCGGATTGCCCAGCGTCTTGCGCAGGTACATCTGCACGCGGGCGATTTCGGTGTCGGACATCCGGACGACGGACGGCTTGGCGGGCGGCATGGCGAACCTCGTTGTCTGCGAAGGAGCGTCATATAGGCGGCTTCGCCGCGAAGGGAAAGCGATACCTCGCCGGATCTCCTCCCTCCCGCCGGAGACGCGGCGCCTGCTCCGGCTCCGCCCATTGTCCACGCGGGGTAACGCCGGCACAGTCCGCCGCCCCGAAAGAGCGGGGTCCCCGACTGGTGGAAAAGGCTATGCTCCCGGCGGCGGTACGCAACCCGGCATCGGGCGGCGCATAGGATCATGCCCGTGCCGGAGGCTGCCGCGCAGACGAAGGATGGAACGCCGTGACGATGACCCCGACTGCAAGCCATGCCACCCGCCGCAAGACAGGAGGATGGAGGCGTCGCCTTGAAGCGACCGTCCTCACGGCGGCGCTGCTGGCCGCCCTGCCCTTCGGCGGCGCGCTGGCGGACACTGGAAAGCGCGTGGCGCTGGTCATCGACAATGGCCGCTACACGGCGCTCGACGGCCGCTCGGACCATGCCGCCGCCAATGCCTCGGCCATGGCGTCGGCCTTGCGCAACGCCGGTTTCTCTGTGACGCGGGCCGACAATGTCGGGCGGATCGCCATGGAATCGGCGCTGGAGCGCTTCCGCGAGGCGCTGTCCGGTGCCGACCTCGGCTTCGTCTATTACACCGGCCTCGCCGTCGGACTGGGGGAGCGGGAGTTCCTGCTGCCGGCCGACGCCGCGCCTACGGGTGCGGAGGACCTGCCGCGCGCCGCCCTGGACCTCGACACCGTGTTAAGCGACCTGCGGGACAGCGGACGCAAGGCGGTGGTGGTGATCGACCCCGGCATCGCCGAGGCGCTGGCCCAGCGGGTCGGCGGCGGCGCGCTGGGCACGCCGATCGAGGCGGACGGACTGTTCGTCGTCTACGCCCACCGTCCGGGCGTGCCGCCGGTGCCGCCCAAGTCGGGCAAGGGTCCCGATCCCTTCACCGCCGCGCTGGCGCGCGAGATGGTCAAGCCCGGCATCGCCTTCCGCGATTCGCTGGCCGAGGTGGCGCGCGCCGTCGCCGAACGCAGCGACGGCCGGCAACTGCCCTGGCTTCAGGACCGGTTGGGCAGCAATCTGGTGCTGGTGCCGGCCGTGGCATCGGCGCCCGCCAAACCGCCCGCCACACCGCCGGCCGCGTCCACCACATCTCCGGCAAAGGAACCGCCCGCGAAGGAACCGCCCGCGGTGACCACCCCAAGCCTTCCGCCCGGCGAATATGAGATGGCGAAGTCGAGCACCCTGTTCGACCGGCCGGCCGTCGGTGCGCGCGGCGTCGCACAACTGTCGGCCGGCAGCATGGTGACGGTGTTGGAGGCTGTGCCGGAAGGAAGCTGGCTGCGCGTGCGCGATCCGGCCGGCCGGACCGGCTATCTCACCGCCGGCGTGCTGGCCACCCGCTGGGCCGACCCATCGCCACTCGCCGCCCGCGCCCGTGGTCCGGTGGAGGCCGGCCCCTCCTTCGGCGATCCCGGCATAGAGCAAGGGATGGAGCCGCCGGCCGCCGGCAATTCCGATCCGATCCGGACGGAGCAGCCGCGCAGCTTCCCGACCGCGCCGCCCGGCACCGGCTTCACTGTCCCGGACAGCCCGGCGGTGGAAGCGGAGCAGCAGGCGATGCGCACGCTCGGCGATGCCCGCACCGCCGCGGATCGGGCGCGCAGCCGTCCCGACAGCCGATACTGGAGCTACGGCTTCGCCGGCGGCGACCGTTATGAAGGAACCTGGGCGCAGCCATCCTCCGGTTCGGGGCTGGGCCGGCCGATCCGCCAGGGGGCGGGCGTCTACCACTTCGCCAACGGCCAGACCTATGAAGGGGAATGGTCGGGCGACCTGATGTCAGGCTATGGCGTGATGACCTTCACCGACGGCAGCCGGTTCGCCGGGCGCTTCCGCGATGGCCAACCGGACGGGCCGGGCGTCTTCCACTACGCCAATGGCGGACAGAGCGCCGGCCTGTGGCGCGGCTCCGTCCGCCTGGACCAGTAAGACCACCGCCGAGCGGGGATCAGCGGGGCTTCAGCGCCTCCACCACCTGCACATGGCCCTGCAGCGCGCCCAGAGTCAGCGCGGAGTTGCCGTTGGCGTCCATGCGGTAGGGGTTGGCGCCGCTGTCGAGCAGAAGCTTGGCCACCGCCTCGTGCCCGTTGTTGGCGGCGTACATCAGCGCCGACCAGCCATAGGCGGTGGTGCGGTCGACCATCACCCCATGCTGGATCAGCGTGCGCGCCACGTCCTGATGGCCGCGGGCGGCGGCGGCCATCAGCGCGGTCTTGCCGTCGCTGTTGGTGGTGTCGAGATCGGCGCCGCCGTCGGCCAGCGCGCGGACCACCGCATCATGCCCGCCCCAGGCGGCGTACATCACCGCCGTGGCGCCGTCGGAGGTGCGCAGATCGGATCGGGCATGACGGTCCAGCAACACCCGCACCGCATCGGTCAGCCCCTGTTCGGCGGCGATCATCAGCAGGGTCTTGCCATTCTCCAGCCGCGTATCCGGACTGGCCCCGGCCTGCAGCGTGCGCGACAGCTCCGACGGGTTGCGCAGCAGGGCCAGCACCGATTCGCGGTCGCCCAGACCCGGAGTCGCCTTCACCGGCGCCGCGGAACTTCCGCCGCCGGTGCCGGACGCGGTGCCGGTGGAAGGGCCGTTGGAGGGGCCGGCATAGGCCCGCTGCTCGCCCGCCGCGCGGATTCGTTCGGCCAGATCGGGGCTGGCAGGCGAGATCATCTGCGCCCGCTCGTAGAAGCGCTTCGTCTCCGACCAGTCGCCGTCGCGCTCCGCCATCATCGCCCAGCGGCGATAGGTGTCCTCCATGGTGGTCAGCAGTTCCGCCACCTCGGGCGCCGACGGCGCGATCTGGCGGATGCGCTGCACCGTCTCGAAGGCATTGTCGCCGGGCGGGGTGGTCAGGCGCTTGCCGGCAATCTGGCGGCGGGCCTGATCGACCATGCTGCGCACGCGCTGGGCGGTGTCGGCGTCGGGAACGGCGACCTGCGGCACGGCGGGAACGGCGGGCGTGGCCGATGGGTCCTCCAGCGGCGGCAGCGAGGCCACGCCCGGCGCCGCCTCCGCATTGCCCGGCGAGGCGGAGGGCTTGGCGGCTGACGGCTGCGACTGGGCCGGCGGCAGTGCCGCGGTCTCGACCGGCGCCGCCGCCGGCGGAGTGGCGGTCGAGGCGGGCACCGCCGCCTTCGCCACCGTCTGGGTGCCACTCCCAGGCGTCTGCGCGCTCTGGGTGGGCGTCTTCTGAGCATCGGCCGTGGTGGCCGGACGCGGGGCGGGTGGCGTAGACGTCGGGGAGGAAGCGGCAGGCGCCACAGGAACGGAGGCTGCCGGAACCGACGTTGCCGGAACCGACGGGGCGGCACCGGGCGCGGCCGTGGCAGTATCGGCGGCAGCCTGCCGGCTGGCGGCCGGAGTCTCGTCACCGGTCAGGCCCAGCACCGTCCGCTCGACCGCATCGCGCGCGCGGACCCATCCCTCCTCCACCATCGCCAGCGCCCGGTCGGGGAAGGCGCCCGGCATCGCGGTGGCGATGGCGGCGCCTGCGGCTCCCAGCAGGACCAGGGTGGTCAGCGCCGCTCCGGCATAGAGCCCGGTCCGGCGCGGCGCCCGCATCGTCTGGCCCTGGCCGAAACCCGGGTACCCCCGGTTTTGATAGTCGGCGACCGGCCCCTCCGCACCGGCCATCGGTCCGGGATCGCGGTCGCTCCATTCCTGATCGCCCGACCAGCGGTGATCCTGCGGCCGGTCTTCCTGCCGCTCACCCACCGACCAGTCGTTCGCGGGCGGAATCGCCGCCGACTGGGGCGGCGGCGCCAGGATCGGCACCGGACGCGGCGCCGGCGATGCGGCGGCCTCCTGCGACTCGTCGACGAAGCCCCCGCCGGGCGACATCCGGTAGATCACGCCCATGTCGCGCAGCACATCCGTCAGCCCGGCCCGCGCCAAGGTTCCTTCCAACTCGGGAGTGCCGCAGAGCAGCACCTGCATGAAGCGGCCGGACGGCGTTTCCGCCCGCGTCAGATCGACCAGATCGGTCAGCACCGGCGGCGCCAGCACGGCGGCGTTATCCACCGCCAGCAGCCCGGAGCCGGCAAGCTCCAGCCTTTCCTCCAGCGCGGCGATCAGGGCGTCGAAATCGACCTCGCCGCCCTCATCCCCGGCGGCCAGATCGGGCAGCGCGCCGGTGCCGGCCGCGGCGACCAGATCCTCCAGCTCCGCGCCGAGCGACGCCGCGACCGGCAGCGCCATGGCGCCGTCCGCCTCGACGTGCTCGACCAGTTGGCGGAACAGCGCGGGACGGCCCGACCCGGCATCTCCCACCAGCACCAGCAGCCTCTTGCGGGCCAAAAAGGCGAGAACCAGTCCATCACGGATCTCGGCCGCCGTGGCGCCGGCGGATTCGGAAACGGGATCGTGGTAGCCCGGAGCGGCGCGCCGGGCGCGCGAGGAATGTTTCGGGGCAGAACGGTCCATGGACATCTCAAGACGCCGATCAGTGAAGGATGCGCTCATGAGACTCTAGTGATGCCCCCCGCAAGCCCCGACGGGGCAAAGGGCGGTTACCCCCTCTCTTCCGGGGTGGGTGGATTGACCCTTCCGGCACGAAAGCATCCCTGGCCCGCCGATCGGGGGAGCGGTATAGGGTTGCCCCCGAAAATCGGTCATCTTCCACCATCCGGACGGCGGCAGGCATGCGACTCGGAATCGATTTGGGCGGCACCAAGATCGCCGCCGTGGCGCTGGATCGGGATGGGACGGAACTCGCCCGCCACCGCCGCCCGACCCCGCGCGGCTACGACGCCACGCTGGATGCGCTGGTCGAGACGGTGGCCGCCCTCATTCCCGCTGGCGACCCGGCCGGAACGCGCGGCGTCGGCATCAGCCTTCCCGGCGTGGTCGACGCCGCCGCCGGACGGGTGCGCGCGGTGAACCTGCCCTGGCTGGAGGGCCGCCCCTTCGCCGACGATGCGGCCCGGCGGATCGGCCGCCCGGTGCGGATCGCCAACGACGCCAACTGCTTCACCCTGTCCGAGGCGACGGACGGAGTGGCGGCCGGAGACACGTCGGTGGTGTTCGGCGTCATCCTCGGCACCGGGGTCGGCGGCGGCATCGTCATCGACGGGCGCATCCTGCCCGGCGCCAACGGGCTGGCCGGCGAATGGGGTCATGCGCCGCTTCCCTGGCGCGAGGAGGCCGACGGCCCGCCGGTGCCCTGCGGCTGCGGCAAGACGGGGTGCCTGGAGACGGTGCTGTGCGGCGCCGGTCTGACGCGCCTGCACCGCCATCTGACCGGCGAGACGCTGGACCCGCCGGAGATCGCCGCCCGCGCCCTGGCCGGCGATGCCGCCGCGGCCGGAACATTGGCCCGGCATGCCGACGCGCTGGCCCGGGCGCTGGCCCCGGTGCTGAACCTGCTGGACCCGGACATGGTGGTGGTCGGCGGCGGCCTGTCCGCGCTGCCCGGCCTGTGCGAAGCGGTGACGCGGCGCTGGGGCGCCTGGACGCTGGCGGCCGAGCCGCGCACCCGGATGGCCGTTGCCCGCCATGGCGCCGAAAGCGGAATGCGCGGCGCCGCCCGCTTGTGGCCGGACTGAGCGTCACCACCTCTGCGACGGCGACCGCAACCAACGGTCACGGAGTGGCACGGGACTTGCGCATTCTCCGGTCGGACCGAACGGGGGTACGCCCATGATGCGGAAAAAAGTGGGGACGCGGGCTGCGGGCAACAGCGTCCATTTGCATTTTGCAAACCGGAACGCGACGCGGGCCGGAAAACCGGCAGTGCGTTTGCATTCTGCAAATGACCCTGACGCAAGTCAGGGCACCGGACGCCATCTGGAGCATGCCTGCGTCAGCCTGCAGAACGCGGCCGTCGAATTGGAGACGGTGCTGGCGAGACTGCCCGGCGACGAGCAGGCCGATCTGCACGAGGCGATCGGGTCGATCATGGAGACGCTGCAGTTGATCGCATCGACCCATGCCCGGCTGGAGCCGCCGATCGCTGCCGACTGACCCGCCGGTAAGCCGGCTGACGACGTGAAAAGCGACATGAAAAAGGGCGGCCACGCGGACCGCCCTTTTCGTTCGTCCGACGGCAGTGGCCTGCTCAGTCGGTGATGGTCTGCCAGAAGAAGAAAGCGACGGCGAGGACCATGATGGCGATGTCCATGGGAACGACTCCTGTGGATGACGGCGGATAGGCGTTTCACGTCGATCTATACGACAGTTCGCCGGCCGGTGGCAGTGCTTCCGTTCCCCTGCGGCGGTTTTTCACCCCCCGGCCCGGTCTGACAGCCGATCCGCACAAAAAATTCCGCTGGACGGACTGCGTCCACGATCCGGACAACGCCCAAATCCGGAGCGCCTCCACAGCCGCCAAACCCAACGGCCAGCCCCGGATGGCCGCCGCCAATCAGCGCAACTCTTTGCAAGCAAAAGATTTTCTTACTCAGCGGAATCGCCGGCACCGGTGGCCGACCACGCCCAAGCGGCGGCCCGTCCCCCATAAACTGCGGATTCCAGAGGGAAAAACCGCAGCGCTATGACGTTTTTCAGGGGTTGCCTTCCCAGGGGGCTTTCTGGCAAGAAAAAGGCCGCTGAAGTCAGCGGCCTTGAGTTTAGGGAGGAAACGCCCAAGAAGGGCGAAGCAGCAATCGCTTGCTGCACTGCAACAGTACCAGAACCCGGGGGGCCTGCAACCCCCAAAGCCGGCCCCTGCGTGGGGCCGCAGCTTTTGGCGGGTTCTGTTGCGGATCGGCCACAGAAAGCCTGCTCATTTCGTCAGGACTCTGGCCGTCTTCTCCTCCCGCCCGTTACTCACCTGCGGCGTGCCGGCCCCGGTCAGCCGCCGCATCCCGACAGGCAGCGGCGCGAGGAGCCAGCATTGACCCTCTTCCCCCCATCCGCTTTCACGGAATTCGACGCGTTCACCGCTGCACTGGACGGACGCACCCCCGCCCTGTTCCTCGACTATGACGGAACGCTGGCCGCCATCGCACCGCGCCCCGAATTGGCGGTGATGCCGGACGAGGCGCGCGCGGTGGTGCAGCGGCTGTCGGCCCTCTGCCCGGTCGCCTTCGTCAGCGGGCGCGACCTGGATGACCTGACGGCGATGGTCGCGGTGGAGGGGCTGGTCTATGCCGGCAGCCACGGCTTCGACCTGCGCGGCCCGGACCTGCGCCGGCAGGTGGGGGTGGAGTATGTTCCCGACCTCGACGCGGCCGAACGGCTTCTGCGTGACCGGCTCGGCGGCATCGCCGGCGCTCTGGTGGAGCGCAAGCGCTTCGCCATCGCCATCCACACCCGGCAGGTCGCCACGCCCGACAAGCCGCAGGTCGGCGAAGCCGTCCGCGCGGTGGCGGGAGCGCAACCGCGCCTGCGCATCACCGGCGGCAAGGAACTGTTCGAGCTTCGCCCCAACCTGCCCTGGGACAAGGGCCGCGCCGTGCTCACCCTGCTGGAGACGCTGGGGCTGGAGGGAAACGGCACCCTGCCGATCTATCTCGGCGACGACGAGACGGACGAGGACGCCTTCCGCGCCCTGGCCGGCCGGGGAGTCGGCATCCGGGTGATGGAAAGCCCGGCCGAGACCGCCGCGACCTGGAGCCTGCACGATCCGGCGGAGGCCACGGCGTTCCTGGGGCGGCTGGCGGACTGGCTGGCGGAGGGGTGAGGTCGCTTCGGCCGCTGCCCCCTCCCCAACCCTCCCCCTCTTCGAGGGAGAGGGTGCCTTATGCGAAGCGGCGGCAGTCCCCTCTCCCACCGAAGGTGGGGGAGGGTTAGGGAGGGGGCATTCGCCAGCCGACGCCTTCCGCATTCACCAACCCTAAACCGTCAGCCCGCTATCCTGCCCTTTCAACCAGCCGGACAGCGCGTCATGGACATCGGATCAGCCATTGGACCGGGCACCACCGCCACGCCCTACCGGCCGCAGGCCAGCGCGCTCGACGGATTGCAGGATGCGCAGGCGCGGACCGACGCGGCGTCGGAGCAGATCGCCGCGGGCAACCTGGACCCGGCGGTGGTCCTTGACCTGACCTCCGCCCAGGTGGATTTCGCCGCGAACGCCAAGGTGCTGCAGGCGACGCAGGAGAACAGCCGCCGCCTGCTCGACATGCTGGCCTGAAACCATAAACCCGGATCAGCGGGGCTTGTTCGGGCCGTAAATCTTGGGTTGGCTGAAGTTCAGGTGGTCGAGAAGCCCCTGGGTGGCGCAGCCGTCGACCGGCAATTTCGCCGCTCGCTGGTAGGAGCGGATCGCCGTGCGGGTGCGTGATCCCATCTTGCCGTCGACCGTTCCGGCGTTGAAGCCATGCTCGTTCAACGCCTCCTGCGCGCCGGAGATGAATGCCTGTCGCATCTCGTCCGGCAGATTGTCGGTCTCGCAGGCCGCGAAGGCCGGGTTCGCCAGCAGCATGGCGCCGCACAGGGCCGGAAGAAGAAGTCTGTTCATGGATCGGTTGCTCCAGATCGTTGGGGCCGCAGCCTGTTGAAACAGCCGAGCCCAGCCTTGCATTCCAGAATGCTGGGAATCAAAAAGGGCGGCCGCAAGCGACCGCCCTTTTTTCGTTCCGACCCGTCAGCCCCCGGCGGCGTGCGCGTCGTCGCTCTGCCCCTTGATCCGGGAGGCGAGCGCTGCCTCCAGGAAGGGATCGAGCGCACCGTCCAGCACCGCCTGGCTCTGCGAGGTTTCCACCTCCGTCCGCAGATCCTTCACCATCTGGTAGGGGTGCAGGACATAGGAGCGGATCTGGTGGCCCCAGCCGATGTCGGTCTTGGTGGCTTCCAGCGCGGCGGCGGCATCCTCGCGGATCTTCAGCTCGCGTTCGTACAGGCGGGCACGCAGCATGTCCCACGCCTTGGCGCGGTTCTTGTGCTGCGACCGTTCCTGCTGACAGCTCACCACGATGTTCGTCGGGATGTGCGTGATGCGCACCGCCGAGTCGGTCTTGTTGATGTGCTGGCCGCCGGCGCCCGACGCACGGTAGGTGTCGATGCGGCAGTCCTTCTCGTTGATCTCGATGTCGATCTTGTCGTCGATCACCGGGGAAATCGAGACGGCGGCGAAGCTGGTCTGGCGCCGCGCCTGGCTGTCGAACGGGCTGATGCGCACCAGACGGTGCACGCCGGCCTCGGTCTTCAGCCAGCCATAGGCGTTGTGGCCCTTGATCTGCACGGTGGCCGACTTGATGCCGGCCTCTTCACCCGGCGTCTCGTCCAGCCATTCGGTCTTGTAGCCGTGCTGCTCCGCCCAGCGGGTGTACATGCGCATCAGCATCAGCGCCCAGTCCTGGGCCTCCGTGCCGCCGGCGCCGGCATTCACCTCGACGAAGCAGTCGTTGGCATCGGCCTCGCCCGACAGCAGGCTTTCGATCTGCAGCTTGTTGGCGCGGTCGCGCAGGCCGTAGAGCTGGGCCTCGGCATCGGCGACGACGGTGGCGTCCCCTTCCGCCTCGCCCATCTCGATCAGCTCCAGGCTGTCGGACAGATCGCGCTCCAGCGCCCGATACCCGGCGACGGAGGTGTCGAGCTGGGTGCGCTCGCGCATGATGGTCTGGGCCCGCGTCGGGTCGTCCCAAAGCTTGGGATCCTCCGCGAGGTTGTTCAGTTCGTCGAGACGCCGCAGTGCATTGTCCCAGTCAAAGATGCCTCCTCAGCAGCGCCAGCGATTCTCTGATCTCGCCGGCGGCCGCTTCGATCTCGGCCCGCATGGCGGTGCCTCCTCGTCAGCCAGAGTTGAAGGGTTTGTCGGCTGCATATGTAGCCGCTCGTTCCCCGCCTTGCACCCTCTTAATGACCGCGGGCAGGCCAACTGGAAGCCCGCAATGGGAGGGCTTGCCACTTTCGTGTATGGCCCAGCCCCTGCTTGGAGGTCCTAACCGTTTGGGATCATCGGCCCGGCTCATTTCAGAGTACGTCCCAAATCCGGCCGCACAACCCTACCGCGGCGACCGGGAATTCCCGAAATCGAGGTTATGGTCGGCGTCGTTCCGCGCCTTTTTTGCGCGTTTCCGCGCATGGCCATTCCTGCGCGGATGCAAGGACGCGCGACCACCTCTGCCGGGGGCACGATGAGCTTCACCAGCCTGAATTTCCTGCTGTTCATCACCGTGTTCAGCGCCGGTTTCATGGCGCTGGCCCGCACCCGCGCCTTTACGCCCTTCCTGCTGGTGGCGAGCTACATCTTCTACGGCTATTGGGACTA
>PJUC01000650.1_pt1 | contig 11207 bp, 9 predicted proteins | sample 1512161 | NCBI WGS metagenome assembly PJUC01 (sample SAMN08177676, study PRJNA422409) | Soil metagenome, whole genome shotgun sequencing project. | isolation source: Soil enriched on filter paper | place: USA: Madison | collected 2015-01-15
CCGATCCCCGGCCTGTCCAGCCAGATCTTCCTGCGCCAGACCTACCGGCTCTATTGCGGCCCCGGATTCCGCCTGTTCGGCCAGCACGACATCGACATCGCCGAACTGCGGCACGAGAATTTCGTCTCCTTCACCTCCGACCAGATCGACGGCGCCCTGTCGCCGCTGACCCTGTTCCGCGCGCGGGAGGGGTTCGCCGGCCGTGTCGTCGCGTCGTCCGCCAATCTGGAGGAGGTGCGGCGCATGATTCTCTGCGGCCTCGGCATCGGCCCGCTGCCGGAACACATCGCCGCCCGCGACGTCGATGACGGGCTGCTGTGGGAACTGCCGCCCTACGAAGGCATCGCGCCGGTCAACGTCCACCTGATCTGGAACGACCAAGCCAAACCGAACCGCGCCGAGCGGGCGTTCCTGGAGTATCTGCAAACGGCGTTGGCGACGGCGCCGGCCAGGGAATTGGCCGGAGAGGCGGCGGAATCGCCGCCGCTGGCGACGTCACAGCCGCTCTGACCGTAACGATACCTCCGCTCGGCGGTTGTTGTGACGACGGCCGGCTTCATCCCCGGCCGCCCCCCGAAATCAGGAGGACGTCATGGATAAGAATCGCACTGAAGGCGCCATGGACAAGGCCAAGGGCAGCATCAAGAAGGGCGTCGGCGAGGCCACCGGCGACGAGAAGATGCAGGCCGAAGGCGCGGCCGACAAGGCGAAGGGCAAGGTTGAAAGCGCCGTCGGCGGCGTCAAGGACGCCCTGAAGGGCAAGAGCTGAGGCGACGAGGCCCCGCGGCACGGTCGCCGCGGGGCCTCCCCCCACCAGGGAAAGCCCGCCATGCTCAGTGGGGTCTCGCCCGGACGCTTCCTCCGGGACCTCTATCGCGCGACGACCGAGGACAATGTCTTCAACGGAGCCGCCGCACTCGGTTTCTACCTGACGCTCGCCCTGTTCCCGGCGCTGATCGCGACGATGAGCATCATCCCCTATCTGCCCATCGACAATGTGGATCGGGCGATCATGGATCTGCTGGGGCAGGCGCTGCCCGATCAGGCGTCCGGCATGGTCCGCGACGTGGTGGGGCAGGTGACGGGGGAGCGGCGCGGTGGGTTGCTGTCCTTCGGCCTGCTGGGAACGGTGTGGGCGACCACCACCGGCATGTATGCCGTGATGCAGCAGCTCAACATCACCTATGACGTGAAGGAGGCGCGGAGTTTCCTGCACGCCCGGCTGGTGGCGCTGGGATTGAGCCTTCTGTTCGAAGTGCTGGTGATCGGCGCCTTCTCGCTGATCGTGATGGGCGGCATCCTGCAGGACTGGATCGGCAACCGGTACGGCTTTTCCGGCGTGTTGCTGACGTTCTTCGCGACCTTCCGCTGGGTCGTCATCGTCCTGGCCCTGCTGCTGGGCTTGGCGGTGATCTACCGCTATGGCCCGAACGTCAGGGAGCGCTTCGTCTTCATCACCCCCGGCAGCGTGGTCGGCGCCGCCCTGCTGATCGCCGCCTCGCTCGGCTTCTCGCTCTATGCCGGCCATTTCGCCGATTACGACGCCACCTACGGCAGCATCGGCGCGGTCATCACGCTGATGCTCTGGCTCTACATCGCCGGGCTGGTGATCCTCCTCGGTTCGGAGATCAACGTTCTGTGGAGGCGATACGGCGGCAGCCGACACCAACGACCACTCACCGCAAAGGAGTAACGGCCATGGGTATCATCGCTTGGATCATCCTGGGCCTGATCGCGGGCTTCATCGCCTCCAAGATCGTGAACCAGTCGGGTCAGGGCGCCGTCATGGACATCGTGCTGGGGATCGTCGGCGCGCTGGTCGGCGGCTTCCTGATGAGCATCATCGGCGGCGCCGGGATCACCGGCTTCAACATCTGGAGCATTCTGGTCGCCATCTTCGGCGCCATCGTCGTCCTGTGGATTTACCACGCGGTCGCGGGTCGGCGGACGGTGGGCTGACGATTGGACGGCTATCACAATGCTCCGTCGGCATGGGATAAGCTGTCCATTCGACTCCGATCACTCGACCGTATTGATGAACGTCCAAGGTTATCCGCTTCCTGCCGGCGCCGGACGGCGCCGGTGAGCCCTCTATCGGCCGGGGATTCTCCGCCCGTCTTTCCGACCGGGGCGGGAGAGATGGGTCCGCTCATGCACGGCCATGACTGGGCGGCCACGCCGCTCGGCCCGATGGAGGGCTGGCCGCAGGACCTGCGCGCCACGGTCCGTCTGATGCTGCGGTCGCGGCAGGCGATGTTCATCGGCTGGGGAGCGGACGTCACCTTCCTCTACAACGACGCCTATCTGAACATTCTCGGACCCCGTCACCCGCAGGCGCTGGGCCGGCCGATGAGCGAGGTCTGGCCCGACGCCTGGCCGCAGGTCCGTGACCTCGTCCGCCGCGTCTATGACGGCGAGCCGTTGCTGCAAGAGGATTTGCGCATCCCGCTGGTGCGGCACGGAGCGGCCGAGGACTGCTATTTCACCTTCTCCTACACGCCGATCGCCGATGAGGCCGGGCGGACCGGCGGCTTCCTCTGCATCGTCGCCGAGACGACGTCGGCGGTGGAGCGCGTGCGGACGGAAGAGGAGGTGCGGCGCGCCAACGAACGGCTGCGGGCGGAGGGCGAGCGGCTGCGGGCGCTGTTCCGGCAGGCGCCGGGCTTCATGTATGTCTGGCGCGGGCCCGACCATGTCTTCGAGATGGCGAACGACGCCTATTTCGACCTGATCGGCCGCCGCGACATCATCGGCAAGCCGGCGCGGGAAGCGCTGCCGGAGATCGTCGGCCAGGGCTTCTTCGAACTGGCCGATCGGGTTTATGCGGCGGGGGAGCCCTTCGTCGGCGAGGGGATGCCGGCGCGGATCGCCCGGCGGCCCGGCGCGCCGCTGGAGGAGCGTTTCGTCACCTTCGTCCTCCAGCCGTTCCGCGACGAGCAGGGTCAGATCATGGGCCTGTTCGTCCAGGGCAGCGACGTGACGGGCATGAAGCGGGCGGAGGAGGCGCTGCGCGAGAGCCAGCAGCGGCTGCACATCGCCCAGGATGCCGGCGGGATCGGCACCTTCGAACTGCGCGCCGACGGCATGCTGGCGGTGTCGCCCGAATTCTGCCGGCTGTGGGGCATCGGGGAACGCCCGCTGGTGCGGCTGGAGGAATTGGTCGCCCTGATCCACCCGGATGATCGGCCCAATCTGAACACGCTGCGGCCCGGACAGGTGCCGACGGATGGGCTGGGCTATGTCGAATACCGCATCAATCGGCCGGACAGTGGGGCGGAACGCTGGATCGCCCGGCGGGCGCAGGCGGTCACGGGAGGCCGGGACGGCGAGGGGACGCGGATTCTCGGCGCCTGCTACGACATCACCGACCGCAAATGCGCCGAAGACGCGCTGCGCGCGCTGAATGCGACGCTGGAGCAGCGCGTGGCGGAGCGGACCGCCGACCGCGACCGCATGTGGAGGCTGTCCACCGACGTCATGCTGGTGGCCCGGTTCGACGGTACGATGACCGCGGTCAACCCGGCCTGGACAACCCTGCTCGGCTGGGACGAGGCGGAGCTGCAGAACGCGGATTTCCTCAAATTCATCCATCCCGCCGACCGCGCGGCGACGGTGGCGGAGGTCGGCCGGCTGAAATCGGGCCTGACCACCCTGCGGTTCGAGAACCGCTATCGCCACAAGGACGGATCCTATCGCTGGATCTCCTGGACCGCGGTGCCGGACGACCGCTTCATCCACGCGGTGGGACGCGACGTGACGGCGCGCAAGGACTCCGAGGCGGCGCTGCGCCGGGCCGAGGATCAGCTGCGTCAGGCGCAGAAGATGGAGGCGATCGGCCAGCTGACCGGCGGCGTGGCGCATGACTTCAACAACCTGCTCCAGGCGCTCAGCAGCTGCCTGACCATGATCGGCCGCCGCAGCGCCGAGCCGAAGCTGGCGCCGCTGCTGGAGGCGGGCATGCAGGCGGTCGACCGTGGCGCCAAGCTGGTGCAGCAGTTGATGGGCTTCGCCCGCCGAAACAGCCTGCGCCCGGAGCCGATCGACGTGCGCGACCGCGTGCTCGGCATGGCCGGATTGCTGGAACGCGCCATGCGCGCCGACATCCGGCTGGAAACCCGCTTCGCCCCCGGCCTCCGCCCGATCGAGGCGGACCCGACGCAGTTCGAACTCGCCCTCATCAACATGGCGGTGAACGCGCGCGACGCGATGCCGGAGGGGGGTACGCTGTCCATCGAGGCGGAGAACCTGACGCTCGGTCCCGGCGATGCGTCAGGATTGAATGGGGCGGGATTGGAGGGGCAGTTCCTGCGTCTGACGGTCGCCGACACCGGGACGGGAATGGCGCCGGAGGTGGCGGCGAAGGCGTTCGACCCCTTCTTCACCACCAAGGAGGTCGGCAAGGGCTCCGGCCTCGGTCTGGCGCAGGTCTATGGGCTGGCTCGGCAGGCGGGCGGCACCGTCTGGATCGAAAGCCGGCCGGGGGAGGGAACCCGCATCGTCCTGCTGCTGCGCGCCACGGCGCGGGTGCCGCGGGCGCCGGCCGTTTCCGCCGACGTTTCCGCCGACGTGGCCGGGCCGTTCATCACGGGTGCGCGGGTGCTGATGGTGGAGGACGATCCGGTCGTCGCCTCCTCCGTCGCGGCGGCGCTGGAGGAAAGCGGCTGGACCGTTCTGCGCGCCGGCTCCGCCGACGAGGCGCTGCCGCTGCTGGCCGGCGACGAGCCGATCGACCTGCTCTTTTCCGACGTGGTGATGCCGGGCCGGCTGAGCGGCATCGATCTCAGCCGCGAGGCGGCGATCCTGCGCCCCGGCCTGCCGGTGGTGCTGACCACCGGCTACAGCGAGGATGTGGCGCGAACCGAAGGCATCGCGGTGCTGTCAAAGCCCTACCGGATCGACACGCTGCTGCAGGCGCTGCACAAGGCGGTTGGGAAGGTCCGGGGATAGTCGCCCTCTCCCGTCCCGGGAGAGGGAGGGGACCCGCCGAAGGCGGGGAGGGTGAGGGGCTATCCGAACATGGACCTTGATTCTTGCTTCACCCCTCACCCTTCCCATGCTCCGCATGGGCCCCTTCCCTCTCCCGGGGCGGGAGAGGGAGTGTTAGGCGCATCGCCCGTCCCAAAGCCTCGAGGGCGCGCGGGTCACCCATCTGGGCGACGTTGAAGCGCAGAAACCCGGATGCCGACCGGGAGGCGCTGAACACGTTGCCGGGGGCGAGCACGACATTCTCGCGCAAGGCCGCGCGGGCGACGTCGGCGGCATCCTGCCCGTCCGGCAGGCCGCACCAGAGATAGAAGCCGCCGCGCGGCATCAGCCATGGCCGCAGGCCGAGCGCTTCCAGCCGGTTGGCCGTCTCGCGCCGAAGCCGCGCCAGCCGGCGGCGGAGACCGTCGAGATGCTTGCGATAGCTGCCGTCGTTCAAGGTCGCAAGGACGAGTTCGGCCGCGGCCGGGCTGGGGCCGCCGAAATTCGTCGCCACCTGCAGATCGACCAGCGCCTCCACCCACTCCGGCCGCGCCGCGATGTAGCCGCAGCGGATCGAGGCGGACAGCGTCTTGGAGAAGCTGCCGATCCGGATGACGCGGGCCAGCCCGTCGAGGGCGGCGAGGCGGGGTGACGGCTCCGGCTCGAAGCCGGCGAAGATGTCGTCCTCGACGATGGTGAGGGTATCGGCGGCAGGATCATGGGCTGCGGCGGCGCAGAGCAGACGGTGGGCGGTCTGCGGCGTCATCGTCGCGCCGGTCGGGTTGTGGAGCGCCGAGTTGGTGATGTAGAGGCGGGGCCGGTGCGTCGCCAGCGCCTGGGCGAACAGGTCGGTGTCCGGACCGGTCCGGGTATAGGGCACGCCGACGATCCGCGCCTGATGGGCGCGCAGCAGGGCCTGGAAATTGAAATAGCAGGGGTCGTCGACCAGCACCGTGTCGCCCGGCCGCAGCAGGAGACGGCAGATCAGGTCGATGGCCTGGGTTCCCGACGCCGTCAGCAGGATCTGGTCGGCGCCCGCCGCCATCCCTTCGTCGGCGAACTGGCGCGCCAGCAGCCGGCGCAGCGGCAGCGATCCGCGCGTGCCGCCATAATCCGCCAGCAGCCCGTCGTCGGCGCGCGCGAGCTGGCGGATCGCCCGGCGGATCGCCGCGTTCGGCATCCAGTCGGCCGGCAGCCAGCCGCATCCCGGCTTCAGCATGTCGGCCCCGGCATCCAGCGACTGCCGCGACACCCAGAAGGGATCGATGGCGCGGTCGAGCCGTGGTTCCGCCTCGGCCAAGGCCAGCGGCGGCGTGGCGCCGGCCACATAGAAGCCGGACCCCGGCCGCGACCGGATCACGCCTTCGGCCGCCAGCCGGTCGTAGGCCTCCACCACGGTCGAGGCCGACACGCCCATGGTGGCGGCGAAGCTGCGGATCGAGGGCAGCTTTTCCCCCGGCGACAGGGTGCGGCTCGCCATCCTGCGGCGGATCGCGTCCATCACCTCGCCGGTTCGGGTGCCCGTTCTGCCGGTCATGGCTCCACCACAGGAAAGTGTATCGCTCGGTAAACCAGTACAGTTCGGCGGAATTGTATTGGACTGTCGCTGTCGCCGCCAGCATCCATCGCGCTAGCATCGCGGCACGAGGTCGGGTGCGGAAAAGGAAGACGGGATGCGACGGTCGACAGAGGGACAAGGGGCGGCGGGATGGGGCAGCGGGCTGCTCGGCGTGCTCATCTTCAGCGGGTCGCTGCCGGCGACGCGGGTTGCGGTCGGCAGCTTCACGCCGCTGTTCCTGACGGCGGCCCGGGCGGTAATCGCGGCGGCCCTGGCGGCGGCGTTGCTGGCGCTGCTGCGGCAGGCACGGCCGGCGCGCCGCGACCTGCCGTCGCTCGCCATCGTGGCGCTGGGCGTCGTCGCCGGCTTTCCGCTGCTGACCGCATTGGCGCTCCAGCACATCACGTCGGCGCAGTCGATCGTCTTCATCGGCCTGCTGCCGCTCGCCACCGCCCTGTTCGGGGTGCTGCGGGCCAGGGAGCGGCCACGCCCCGCCTTCTGGCTGTTCGCGACGGCGGGAAGCCTGACCGTCGCCGGTTTCGCCCTGTGGCAGGGCGGCGGCGCGTCGCTGGCCGGCGACCTGCTGATGGTTCTGGCGATCCTGCTCTGTGGACTGGGCTATGCCGAGGGGGCGACCCTGTCGCGCCGGCTGGGCGGCTGGCAGGTGATCTCGTGGGCCTTGCTGCTGGCGCTGCCGGCGATGGGCGTGGCGGCGCTGGCGACCATGCCGGACGACTGGACCGGCATCGCGGCGCCGGCCTGGATCGGGCTCGGCTATGTTTCGGTGTTCAGCATGCTGGTGGGCTTCGTCTTCTGGTATCGCGGGCTGGCGCTGGGCGGCATCGCCGGTGTCGGGCAGCTGCAGCTGCTCCAGCCCGCCTTCGGCCTGATCCTGGCCGGGCTGCTGCTGCGCGAGCCGGTCGCCTGGACCATGATCGCCGCCGCCGGGCTGGTCGTGCTGTGCGTCGCCGGGGCGAAGCGGTTCGCCTGAGCGGGGTGGCTAGACCAGTCCCTGAGCCTTGACGCCGGCCATCACGACGATGACAGCGAGCAGGGCGAGAACGGTCGCCAGTCCGATCGGCAGGGCGCGGCGGTAGATCGCTCCCTCCGACCGCTCCAGCCCGACAAGACCGGCGGCGAGCACGATGCGGCCGGGGGTGAGCATGGTGCAGATGCTCCCCGACACGGTCTGGATCGCCGCGATCAGCATCGACGGCAGGCCGCTTTCGGCGGCGAGGCTCAACTGGATGTGCATCATCAGGGCGTTGGAGGCGGTGTTGGAGCCGGTCAGCATCCCGGCGGCGGCGCCGAAGACCGGGCTGGCCAGAACGGCGAAGCGTCCCGCCGCCTCGCGCCACGCCTCGCCGAACATCGCCGCCCCGCCGGACGCGGCCATGAAGGTGGCGAACTCGACGAAGACCAGCGTGGCCGCCATCGGCACCAGGGCGGCCCGCAGGGAGGCGCGAACCACCCTCCCGGCCTCGGCCGACGGCAGGTTGGACAGCAGGATGCCGGCGATCAGCACCAGCCATGTCGCCGGATGGCGCAGCAGCGCCAGCGGAGCGAGGCCGTTGAACGGGTCGAGCACCAGCCACCGCCCGGTCCAGTCCGACAGCGGCGGCAGCAGGCGGGTCGCCATCAGCGCCGCGATCAGCAGCCCGTAGGGCCAGAGCCGCCCGACCAGATCGCGGACGCGGATGCCGCTGCGCAGCAGGCGCGGCCCTTCCACCACCAGCAACAGCAGGCCGGTCGCCAGCCCGCCGCCCAGTTCCGGTGCGACGAACAGGTTGGTGAGCCAGATCAGCCCGGCCAAACAAAGAAGGAGCGCAACGTCCGACACCCTGTCGGCGAAGCTGGAGCGCAGCCCGGAGGAATGGATCAGCCCCCAGAACACCGGCAGAAGACAGGGCAGAACCACCGCCATCAGCAGGGCACTGGCCGTTCCGAGTTCGGTGAAGGACACGCCGATCAACTCGGCCCCGACCCGGGTGCCGACGCCCATCGCGCCCCAGGCGGCCAGCACCTGACTGAACAGGCCGAGCGCCGCGGACTGCACCGGCGGCAGCCCGATGGTGCGCAGCATGGCGAGGGCGACCACCAGCCCGACGCCGAAGCCGGTCACCGACTCCGCGAAGGGGCCGACCAGGAAGCAGGCGACGAAGACGGCGCGCCGGCGGTTCTCCTGCGCGACCGCGGCGGACCGGGCGCCGCGCGCCTCGAAGGCGCGGTGGAACAGCAGTCCGGCGGCGATGATCGACATCGCGTGCCATGCCAGCCACGCGCCTTCCCCCGCCTTGGTTGCCGCCATCCCCAGCACCGGACCGGCCGACGGCTGGGCCGCGGCCATGGTGACGACCATCGTGACGAGCGCCAGCGCCATGCCGACGATCCCGGCGAACAGCAGGCTGACACGGCGGGAGGCGAGCAGCAGGATCGTGCCGACGAGCGGCATCATATGGAAGGCAAGAGGCATGGTCGGGCAGGCGCGTTCCGGTGTGAGTGTGCCGGCGCGGGACCTTGGCCGGGGTTAATGCATACTAATATATCTGCGGTGGCGCAACATTCTGCGCCACCGATGCCGACAATCGTTGAGTGCCGAAACGTCAGACCCCAAACGTCAGGCCAAAAATGTCAGGCCGGCGTGTCGCGGTGGATCTTGAACGGCGCCCAGGACTGGCTCACCGGCATGATCTCGACGCTGTTGATGTTGACGTGCGGCGGCAAGGAGACCACCCAGCGCACCGTCTCGGCGATGTCCTCCGGCTGCAGCGGGTTGGCGCCGGCATAGAGCGCGTCGTAGGCGTCCTTGTTGCCGCCGGTGCGCACCAGCGTGAATTCGCTTTCCGCCAGACCGGGCTCGATGGAGGTCACGCGCACGCCCTGGGCCGACAGGTCGCTGCGCAGGCCGAGCGAGAATTGCCGGACGAAGGCCTTGGTGCCGCCATAGACGTTGCCGCCGGGATAGGGCCAGTTGGAGGCGACGGAGGCGAGATTGACGATCAGCCCGCGCTGCGCGATCAACCGGGCCAGCAGCAGCCGGGTGATCGTCACCAGCCCGGTGACGTTGGTGTCGATCATCGTCCGCCACTGCTCCAGGTCGCAGTCCTGCGCCGCCGCGGTGCCGAGCGCCAGACCGGCATTGTTGACCAGGACGGAGATGTCGGCGAACTCCTGCGGCAGCGACTCCAGCGCGGCGCGGGTCGCCTCCTCGTCGCGGATGTCGAAGCACAGCGGGTGGACCACCGCCGGCCCGCCCAGCGCCTCGACCAGGGCATCAAGCCGATCCTGGCGCCGGCCGGTGGCGACGATCCGCCAGCCTTCCGCGACCAGCCGCCGGGCGATGGCATCGCCGAAGCCGGAGGTGGCGCCGGTGACGATTGCCGTTTTCGGGGCGATGTTCGACATTGTGTAATCTTTCCTCATGACGGTTGGACGCTCAGGCCCGGCGAAGGGGTCGATAGCCCCGACCATAGCACGGCCGGCGCGGTTGGAACGTCGGCCGCGCTCCGGGTCCGGTGCCGCCGCATCGGGGCACATCGGCTTTGACAGGATCGGGACGGTGGTGCAACGATTCGCATGCAGTATCGCATCGCTGCCGCCTTCGACCCTCCAATCTTCTACGGATCGGGAAGCACCCTTCATGATGTTCCGCCTGTTGTCCGCTGCCGGCTTTCTCCTGTCGTCCGTGGCGATGCCCGCGGTGGCGGCGACCGATACGTCTTCGACTCCATCGCCCACCCAGCCGATGGCGGTGAGCTGCACGGTCCTGCTGCCGCCGGCCCCCGTTCCGGGCCTGCCGGGAACGCTGCGCATGGTGGAGAAGCTGACGGTGCCGCCCGGGTCCGACGCCCACCGGCACAAGCACGACATCGACGAGATGATGGAGGTGGTGAGCGGAAGCGGGCGCCTGTCCATCGACGGCAAGCCGGACGTGGAGTTGAAACCCGGCGTCGTGGTGGAAATTCAGCCCGGCACGCTTCACCAGCAGCACAACGGCAGCGAAACCGAGCCGCTCGTCTACACCGCCACCTTCATCGGCAAGGCGGGCGCGCACATGCTGACGCGCTACACCGGCGAGAAGGACCGCACCGCCGGCTGTCCGCACACCCTGCCGAAGAAATAGGGAGCTGCGTCACTCCGGCCACATCAGTCCGACCGGGGTTCGGCCAGGAACAGCCGATAGGCCGGGTTGCCGCTCTCGTCCCAGTAGGGGTATCCGAGATCGTCGAGGCAGCGCCGGAACCGTGCGCGATCCTTTTCGGGCACCTGGATCCCGGCCAGAACCCGCCCGTAATCGGCGCCATGGTTGCGGTAGTGGAAGAGCGAGATGTTCCAGTCCTGCGCCAAGCCATTCAGGAACTTCAGCAGGGCGCCCGGCCGTTCCGGGAACTGGAAGCGGTAGAGCAGCTCGTCCTTCAGCCCGCGCACCCGGCCGCCGACCATGTAGCGGACATGAAGCTTGGCCATCTCGTTGTCGCTCATGTCCAGCACCGGGCAGTCCAGGCCGCGCAGCAGGTCGATGATCTGGCGCTTTTCCGCGTCGCCCTCGGTCAGCTGGACGCCGACGAAGATCTGCGCCTCGCGGTCGTCGGCATAGCGATAGTTGAACTCGGTGATCGACCGCTTGCCCAGCGCCTGGATGAACTGCCGGTTGGCGCCGGGGCGTTCCGGGATGGTGACCGCC
>PJUC01000651.1_pt1 | contig 11196 bp, 9 predicted proteins | sample 1512161 | NCBI WGS metagenome assembly PJUC01 (sample SAMN08177676, study PRJNA422409) | Soil metagenome, whole genome shotgun sequencing project. | isolation source: Soil enriched on filter paper | place: USA: Madison | collected 2015-01-15
CCGCGCGCGCCTGCTCGCGCGCTGCGACCAGGTGCAGCTGGTGGCCACGCAAGTGCTGTATGAACCGGGTGACGCCATCCGGCACGTTCATTTCCCCACCACCGCCTTCGTGTCGCTGGTGTCCACCGCGGACGGGCACGACGGCCTGCAGACCGGCATGGTGGGCAACGAGGGTGTGCTGGGCTACGAGCTGTCGCTGAACGCGCAGCGCGCGCCGCTGCGCACCCTGGTGCAGGGGAACGGCCTCGCATGGCGGCTCTCGGCGAAATCGTTCGAACAGGAACTGGCGGAAAGCACGCCGCTCAGGCGCGTGCTCCACCGGTACGTGTGCGTGCTGCTGGCCGAATTCGGCCGCTCGGGGCTGTGCCATCAGTTCCACCAGATCGAGGAGCGCCTGGCGCGCTGGCTGCTCACCACGCAGGACTGCGCGCATTCGGCGCACCTGGCGCTCACGCACGAGGTGCTGGGGCGCATGCTGGGCGTGCGGCGCGTCGGCATCACCAACGCTGCGACCGCACTGCACACGCGCAGCCTCATCGACTACCGCCGCGGCGTCATCACCATCACCGACCGCCAGGGGCTGGAGAACGCGGCCTGCGACTGCTACCGCGCCAACCGGCGCAGCTATTCGGACCTGATTGCCGCGGGATAGCCGAAGGCCCCGTCGGTCCATTCACTGCAGCTCGTCGTCCATGCGCGGCTGCGACTCCCTCGTCAGGGTCTTGGCCAGCAGCCGCAAGGTGCTTGCGCAGGCCGAGGTGGCCTCGGAAAGAACGGCTCCGCGCCGGTAGGCCAGGCCCAGGTCCATCGAGGGCACCGCGCTCGACACCACCGTCCTGCGGATTCGCCCGCCGTCGTGAGACCAGGGGCGAAACACCAGGTCGGACAGGATGGTCACGCCCACGTTCTGCGCGACGAGGCTGCGCACGGCCTCGATCGATTTGGTGCGGAACACCACCTTGGGCTCGAGCTTCATCGCGCCCCAGTAGCGGCCCACGGTGTCCACGTGCTCGTCCATGTCCAGCAGCACGAAGGGCAACTGGGCGATCTCCCGCAGCGGCACCGACTTCTGCGCCACCAGCGGATGGTCGAACGAGGTCCACAGGCGGCGCTGCGACTTCAGCAGGTTCTCGCGCCGGATGTCCGATGCGCGAGAGAGGTTCGACACCAGCACCACGGCCAGGTCGAACTCGCCGCTGCGCAGGCCGTCCTCGATCTCGAGCCGGTTGCGCTCCACGGGCTCGAACTCGACCAGCGGCAGTTGCCTTCGCATCGCACCGATGATCTTCGGCAGCATGTATTCGGACACCGTGTCTGTAATGGCGATCTGCACCCGCCCCTCGACCGAGGACACCGAGTTGCGCGTTTCCTCCACCGCCGCGTCGAGCGTGTGCAGCATGTGCTCCGCGTGCCGAAGAAAGCCCTCGCCCTGCACCGTGAGCCGCAGCCCGTCCGCGTGCCGCGTGAAGAGCTGCACCTTCAGCGTGGACTCCAGGTTCTTGAGCGAAGTGGTCAACGACGGCTGGCTCACATAGCAGCGCTGGGCCGCCCGGGACACCTGGCCCGTGTGCGCGGCAGCCACGAAGTGCTGCAGCTGCTTGATGGTTATGGACATAGATACGTCCTATATCGCTCTATTGAAAATAGATATTATGAATTGTCGATGGTAGTTCCTAACATCCGGGCACCACGCCATGTCAGGCGTGTGACGAGGACGCCGCCCGTTCCAGCAGCAGTAGGACAAAGACCCATGCCATCGACATCGCAGACATCCGCCGGCCCCGGCGCCCGCACTCCTGTACCACAAGACGTCCCTTCCGATGCGGGGCTGTTGAGCCGCCTGGGCCTGCGCTTCACGGCCTGGGCCGAGCGCTGGTTCCCCGATGCCTTCGTGTTCGCGGCCATCGCCGTGGTGGTGGTCGCGGGCGCCGCTCTGCTGAACGGGTCCAGCCCCCAGGCGGTGGCCAAGTCCTTCGGCGACGGCTTCTGGAGTCTCATTGTGTTCACGATGCAGATGGCGCTGGTGGCCATCGGCGGCTATGTGGTGGCGACCTCGCCGCCGGCCGCGCGGCTCATCCGCAAACTGGCCGCGCTGCCCGTGTCGGGGCGCCAGGCCATCGCGTACGTGGCGGCCATCAGCATGATCCTGTCGCTCTTCAACTGGGGCATTTCGCTGATCTTCAGCGCGCTCTACGTGCGTGCGCTGGCCGGCCGCCTCGACCTGCGCATGGACTACCGCGCAGGCGGCGCGGCCGCCTACCTGGGCATGGGTGCGACCTGGGCGTTGGGTCTCAGTTCGTCGGCGGCGCAGTTGCAGGCCAACGCCAGCAGTCTGCCCAAGAGCATCCTTGACATCACCGGCGTGATCCCGTTCAGCCAGACCATTTTCCTTTGGCAGTCGGTCGTCATGGCGCTGGTGCTGATGGTCGTGTCGGTGGCCATCGCGCTGTGGTCGGCGCCCGACGCGAAGAACGCGGTCACGGCGCAGGACCTGGGCGTGGACCTCACGGAAGCCACGCCGGCCGTCACCGATTCCGCCACGCGCCGCCCCGGCGAGTGGTTCGAACGCAGCCCGTTGCTCACGCTGCTGCTGTGCGCGCTGGGCTTCGGCTGGCTGGCGCAGGAGTTCATGGCCAAGAGCCCGCTGATCGCGATCTCGGGCCTCAACACCTACAACCTGCTGTTCCTCATGATCGGGCTGCTGCTGCACTGGCGCCCGCGCAGCTTCCTCGACGCGGTGTCGCGTTCGGTGCCGTCGACGGCGGGCGTGATCATCCAGTTTCCGCTGTACGGTGCCATCGCGGCCATGCTGACAGCCGCCAAGGGCGCCGGAGGCATCACGCTGTCGGACCGCATCGCGCACCTGTTCGTGAGCATCTCCAACGTCGACAGCTTCGCGGTGGTGATGGGCGCGTATTCCGCCTTGCTGGGCTTCTTCATTCCCTCGGGAGGCGGCAAGTGGATCATCGAGGCGCCTTACGTCATGCAGGCGGCCAACGACCTGAAGGTGCACCTGGGCTGGGCCGTGCAGGTCTACAACGCGGCCGAGGCGCTGCCCAACCTGATCAACCCGTTCTGGATGCTGCCGCTGCTGGGCGTGCTCTCGCTGAAGGCACGCGACATCGTGGGCTTCACTTTCCTGCAGCTGCTGGTTCACGCACCGCTGGTGCTCTTCATGCTCTGGTTCTTCGGCCGCACGCTGAGCTACGTCGCTCCGGTGATTCCCTGAGCCGGTCGGGTTCCGGATGCAAGTGACGACCACAACACCGGCAACGCAAACCCGGCAGGGCTACTGCACGCTCTGCCGCTCCCGCTGCGGCACCCTCAACGAGGTGCGCGGCGACATGCTGGTATCGGTACGGCCCGACCCCTCGCACCCTACAGGCCAGGCGATGTGCATGAAGGGCAAGGCCGCGCCCGAACTGGTGCACAGCCCGCACCGCCTGCGCTACCCGATGCGCCGCACCAGGCCCAAGACCGAAGCGGACCCGGGCTGGGTGCGCATCGGCTGGGACGAGGCGCTGGCCGAGACCGCGCAACGCCTGGGTGCCATCAAGGCCGAGAGCGGCGCCGAGTCGGTGGTGTTCGCCGTGACCACGCCCAGCGGCACGCCGCTGACGGACAGCATCGACTGGATCGAACGCTTCGTGCGCCTCTTCGGCAGCCCCAACATCTGCTATGCGACCGAAGTCTGCAACTGGCACAAGGACTTCGCGCACGCCTTCACCTTCGGCTGCGGCATGCCCGCGGCCGACTACGCGCAGGCCGAACTGATCGTGCTGTGGGGCCACAACCCCGCCAACACATGGCTGGCACAGGCCAATGCCATCGGCCGGGGCCGCGCGAACGGGGCGAAGATGGTGGTGATCGATCCGCGCCCCACGGCGCTCGCGCGGCAGGCCGACAGCTGGCTGCCCGTGCGGCCCGGCACCGATGCGGCGCTGGCGCTGGGGCTGATCCACCTGCTGATCGCGGACGCGCGCTTCGACGAAGACTTCGTGCGCGCGTGGACCAATGGCCCGTTGCTGGTGCGCGGCGACAACGGGCACTTCCTGCGCGAGCGTGACCTGTGGCCCGATGCCGAGGCCAACCGCTTCGTGGCGTGGAACGACAGACTGGACTGCGCCGTGCCCTACGACACCGCACAGGCGGCGCAAGCCCAGGACGCAGCCCACTTCCGCCTGCGCGGCGCGGTAGAGATCGACATGGGCGCACAGCGCCTGTCGTGCGCTCCGGCTTTCGAGCTGCTGGCCCAGGGCTGCGCCGCCTATGCGCCGCAGGATGTCGAACGCATCACCGGCGTTGCCGAAGCTTCACTGCACGCGGTCGCCGAACTTTTCGGCACCTGCCGCCGCGTGGCCTATCACGCCTGGACCGGCATCGGCCAGCACACCAACGCCACACAGGCCGAACGCGCGGTCGCCACGCTGTATGCGCTGTGCGGCAGCTTCGACCGAATCGGCGCGAACCGCGTTCGTGTCGGCCCGCGCGTCAACGCCGTCAACTCGCTTTCGCTGCTGCCCGACGCGCAGCGCGCCAAGGCGCTGGGCCTGGCGGAGCGCCCGATCGGCCCTCCGTCTCAAGGCTGGGTGACGGCGCGCGACACCTACCGCGCGATTCTCGAAGGCGAGCCTTACAAGGTGCGCGCGATGATGGCCTTCGGCACCAACCTGCCCGTGTCCCAGGCCGACACCGCGCTCGCGCACCGGGCGCTTTCGCAGCTCGAATTCCACGTGCACTGCGACTTGTTCGAGACACCCGCCGCCCGCTACGCCGACATCCTGCTGCCGGTCAACACGCCATGGGAGCGCGAAGGCCTGCGCATCGGCTTCGAGATCGACGACCGCGCGGCCGGCTGGGTGCAGTTGCGCCAGCGCATGGTTGCGCCGCGCGGCGAATCGCGTTCGGACAACGACGTGGTCTTCGAACTGGCCACCCGCCTCGGCATGGGTGACGGCTTCTTCGGCGGCAGCCTCGACGCCGGCTGGAACCACATGCTCGAACCGCTGGGCCTCACGGTCGACCAGTTGCGCGCGCGGCCCGAAGGCATTGCCTGCCGCATTGACGCGAGCGAGCAGAAGTTCGCCCGCGCCACGCCCACCGGCGTGCGCGGCTTCGACACCCCGACGCGCCGCGTCGAGCTCTATTCCGAAACCCTGCTGCGCCACGGCCAGCCGCCGGTCGCCACCTTCGTCGAACCGGCCGACACGCCGCGCGACGCGAATGCCACGCGCCAGGGCCGCTTCCCCTATGTGCTGAGTTCGGCCAAGAACGGCTTCTATTGCCACAGCCAGCACCGCAGCCTGCCTTCGCTGCGCAAGCGCGCGCCCGATCCCGTGGCCGAGTTGAGCCCCGCGCTGGCGGCTGCAAAAGGCATCGTGGACGGCGACTGGATGCGCATCCGCACGCGCGTGGGCGAGGCCCGCTTCGTCGCACGCGTCACGCCCCGACTGGCGGACGACGTCATCGTGGCCGAATTCGGCTGGTGGCAGGGCTGCCCCGAGCTCGACCGCGACGGCCTGCCGGCTGAAGGAACGCTGAGCAGCAACTTCAACGCGCTGATATCCGCCGACAGCTGCGACCCGGTGAGCGGCTCGGTGCCGCATCGCTCCTTTCTCTGCGACATCGAACGCGACCCGGCCACGGAAACGCGGCAGCGCAAGTGGCCCGGCTACCGTCCCTTCCGCATCAGCGAGCTGCGGCGCGAGGCCGACGGTGTGCTGGGCATCCACTTCGAGCCGGTCGATGGCGGCGAGCTGCCCGACTACCGTCCCGGGCAGCACGTCGAAATGCAGTTGCATCTGGACGACGGCACGCAAGTCGCACGCGCCTATTCGCTCACGGGCGCGGCAGAGGTGACTGGCCGGCGCGGCTACAGCGTGGCCGTTCGCCACCAGCGCGGCTGCTCGGCCGACGGCACGCCGCACGAGGGGCGCGTGTCGAGCCATCTGCATCGCGCGCTGAAGGTCGGCGACACCCTTGCGCTGCGTGCGCCGTCAGGCGGCTTCGTGCTGCCGCGCCACTCGCCGCAACCGCTGGTTTTCTTCGCGGGCGGCATCGGCATCACGCCCTTCATCAGCCTGCTCGAGTCATTGCCCGACGGCGCACAGGGGCCTGTCATCTGGCTCTACTACGCCAACCAGAACGGCACGACGCACGCCTTTCGCGAGCGCATTGCGCAGCACCGCGCACGGCTGCCGCAGTTGCGGGTCATCGACCACTACAACGCGGCACAGCCGCAGGAGCGCATGGGCATCGACTACCAGTCGGACCGCTTCATCGACGCGAGCGTGGTGGACGACGCGCTGATCGCACAGCGCGCCCGCTTCTACATGTGCGGACCGCCCGCCATGATGGACGCCGTGACCGCCGGACTGGTGGTGCGGGGCGTTCCGCGCTTCGACATCTTCAGCGAGGTTTTCCGCTCGCCAGCCGTGCCGCCCACCGATGGCGACCAGTGCTTCACAGTCAGTTTCGCGCGCTCGGGCCATGCCCCCGCGACATGGACGCCCAGGCAGGGCACGCTGTTGAACTTTGGCGAATCGCTCGGCCTGCGGATGGCCAGCGGCTGCCGCGTGGGCCAGTGCGAGAGCTGCGCCGTGCGCCTGTTGGCAGGCAAGGTCCGCCACCTGCACGGCAGCGAGCCTGAAGACCCGTCCACGTGCCTGACCTGCCAGGCCGTCCCCCTCGAAGACGTGGTGCTCGATGCATGACTGCAGGCAACTCCATCCACTCGATTCCATCCGCAAGCCCATGAAAATCATCGATACGGAAAGCACCCGCCGTGCCCTGCCCTTCGACCGCCTGATCCCCGCACTTCGGGAAATGTTCGTTGCCGGCTGCGAGGTGCCTTTGCGGCACACGCATTCGCTCCAGGCCGATGCGGACGGTCCGCCCCGCACTGTGCTGGTCATGCCGGCTTGGCAGCACGACCGCTACCTGGGCATCAAGACCGTGACCATCTTCCCGAGCAACGCACAGCGCGGCCTGCCCGGGCTTTTCTCGACCTATGTGCTGTACGACGCAAGCACGGGCCAGCCGCTGGCGCAGATCGATGGCAACGAGATCACTTCACGGCGCACAGCTGCGGCATCTGCACTGGCCGCGTCCTATCTCGCACCCGCCGATGCGCGCAGCCTGCTGGTCGTGGGCTGTGGGCGTGTCGGCAGTCTCATTCCCGACGCATACCGGGTCGTGCGCCCCATCGAACGCGTCGTGGTGTGGGACCGCGACGAATCTGCCGCGAAGGCGTTCGCTGCGCGGCTGTGCGCGCAGGACATCGAGGCGAGCGTCGCGCCTGACCTGGCCAAGGCGGTGAACGAAGCCGACGTCGTGAGCTGTGCCACGCTTGCCACGCAGCCGCTGGTGCAGGGTGCGTGGCTGCGGAAGCGCAGCCACCTCGACCTGATCGGCAGCTTCACGCCGCAAATGCGTGAAGCCGACGATGCCTGCTTTGCGGGCGCACGAGTTTTTGTCGATACGCAGGAAGCGTTGCAGAAGAGTGGCGAACTGCTCGGGCCCATGTCGCGCGGCGTGTTCACCGCTGCGGATGTGGCGGGGGAACTGGCCGATCTTGCCGCGGGCAGGATTCAGGGGCGAGCCGAGGGCGACGGGCGGACAGTCTTCAAGGCTGTCGGTACCGCGCTGGAAGACTTGGCTGCCGCGGTGCTGATCTACGAAGCTTCCGATTCGAACTGAGGCACCCGGCGTCGCATCGCTCCAGGGCCTGTTCAGCCCTCGGCGACGCGCATGTCGTGCTCACGCAGCATCACGGGCTCCATCGCACCCTGGGCCAGCCGCCGGCGCACTGCCGCTTCTATCTCCGGCACATGCCGTTCGAAGGTCTCAAGCGAATCGGCGCCCTCCGCGGCGCGGAAGTGGTAGCGCAGCGCCTCCCTGCCGATGCTCGCGCTGACGTGGTTGCCACCTTCCACCCCCACCCAGAAGCGGACGGTGCCGGAGGCATCATGGAAGTAGGGAGCGTCGGACATCTTGGGGGCCTTTCTTGCGGGCAGTCATGGCGCAAGGGCTGCCGGAGCAAGCCGAGGCGTGGCGAACTGTGGCAGGTACGCGGCCTCCGGTCTGTGCGGTAGCGCTCCGAAGTGCCGGTTTCGGCCAAGCCGGCGGCGCTCAGGCCTTGCCGTGCTGGTTCGGGTTGGTCTTGTGCTGTTCGGGCTTGTGCTGCGGCTGCCCTTGCTGCTGTTGCTTGCCCGGCTGGGTTTGGTCCTGCTGCTTTTGGGGCTGCTGGGCGGGCTTCTTGTCTTGGTCTGTCTGGTTGGACATGGCGGTTTCCTGTGGCGCAGACGATGTTGACTGCCCATGCATTCAGCGCCGCGAGGGGTCCATGCCTGTAGGCGCTTGCCGGCCCTTGCGGTAGGCAAGCGCGAAGAACTCACCAGGAGTGCGGCAACAGCGCCAGCACCGCGGCCGCCTGCAGCCGGCGCATGGCGCGCACAGGCAAATAGCCGTGCGGAGCGCGCCGCGCCAGGGCGTGCGGCGAGCTCGCGGGAATGCGCCAGGCCTTGGCCGTCAGGTCGAGAACACGCCGCGCCTGGGCGGCCGGGGAAACATGGTGGGTGCGCAATTGCATGGGGCAAGGAATCGAATGAGAGCCTGGGTTCGATTCTGCAAAGCGCACCGGCTTTTGCCAAAGACGGATTCCAAGTTTCCTGATGCGGTCCTCGATTGGAGACGACACGAGAGGAGACGAGACGACCCCGCCTCAGGCGAAATCCGTCGACGGCTTTTCCCAGAGGTTCACACCGCCCTCCACCGCGTACTTGTCGATCTCGGCCAGTTCATCGGCGCTCAGCGGTGCGTGCGCGAGCGCCGCCACGTTGTCGACGATCTGCTCGGGCCGGCTCGCGCCGATCAGCGCCGAGCTCACGCGCGGGTCGCGCAGGGTCCATGTCAATGCGAGCTGGGCCAGGCTCTGGCCGCGGCGCCTGGCGATCTCGTTGAGCGCGCGCGCACGCTCGACGTTGGCCTGAGACAGGTGCTCCTGCTTGAGCGAGCCGCCGCCCGGACGGTTGATGCGCGCATCGTCCGGAATGCCGTTGAGGTACTTGTCGGTCAGCAGGCCCTGTGCCAGCGGCGTGAATGCGATGACGCCCGCGCCCAGTTCGTCGGTGGCGTCGAGCAGGTCCTTCTCTATCCAGCGGTTGAACAGGTTGTAGGCCGGCTGATGGATCAGCAGCGGCACCTTCCATTCGCGCAGCAGTGCCGCGATCTCGCGCGTCTTGCCCGCGGAGTACGAAGAAATACCGATGTACAGCGCCTTGCCCTGCTGCACGGCCTGGGCCAGCGCGAAGGCGGTTTCCTCCAGCGGGGTGTCGGGGTCGAAGCGATGCGAATAGAAGATGTCGACGTAGTCCAGGCCGAGGCGCTGCAGGCTCTGGTCGAGGCTGGCGAGCACGTATTTGCGCGACCCGCCGCCCTTGCCGTAGGGGCCGGGCCACATGTCCCAGCCGGCCTTGCTGGAGATGATGAGTTCGTCGCGGTAGTGCTTGAAATCTTCGCGCAGGATGCGGCCGAAGTTGGTCTCCGCGCTGCCGTAGGGCGGGCCGTAGTTGTTGGCCAGGTCGAAGTGGTTGATGCCCAGGTCGAAGGCGGTGCGCAGCAGCTGGCGCTGCGTGGCGATGGAGGTGGTGTCTCCGAAGTTGTGCCAGAGACCGAGCGAGATGGCGGGCAGCACGAGCCCGCTGCGGCCGACGCGGCGGTAGGGAAGCGCGTCGTAGCGATGGTGAGCGGCGAGGTAGGTCATGGGGATTTCCACGCGATGGATGAACGATGAAGACGGGCGCGCCCTCAGGGAGGCGCACCGCGCAACCATACTGCGGCGGGCGCCTTCGTGCCGGTAGGCGGTTTGCCCGATCTGCCGGCTCAGGCCTCGGGCACGCGCCACTGCGCGAGCGCGAAGTCGCGGCTCACGAGGTTCTCGGCCAGCAGGAACTTCTTGACCTCGTCGAGCAGCGCCAGTCCTTCGGCCGGGTACGCGGCCTCGGGAAACTGCGACAGCGGATGCGAGACCCTGACGACGTCCAGCGGGAAGCCGCTGACCTCGGCATGAAAGGCGTAATAGGCCGCGCTGTCGCGCCGGATCTCCTGCAGCGCGGTGCGGCGTGCGCGGGTCCATGCGGCGGGCACGCCCGGCGCGGCGGCAAGCAGCTTGCTGGAGGCCACGATGACCGACGTGCCGCGCAGGGTCGGATGCTGCTCGGCCTCGTCGATCACCGGATAGCCGCGCGAGGCCAGCAGCGGCCCCACGTCGATCTGCGCCGCGAATGCCGCGATGGAGCCCTGGTCGAGCGCCGCCTCGCCGTCGCGCGGGAACATGTGGATCACCTTGACGGACTTCTGCAGCCCGTGTTCCTTGAGCAGGCCGAGCACATAGCGGTGCATGTAGGAGCCGCGCGCCACGCCGATGGACTTGCCATCGAGTTCCTTCACGCTGCGCACGCCGTTGCGCGGCGTGAGCAGCCACACGTTCATGCCGACTGCGTCGAAGCCGATGAGCTGGCTCTCCAGCCCGCGCGATCGCGCCACGATGGCGGGCGTGTCGCCGTAGATGCCCACATCGAGCGCGCCCGCGATGAAGGCCTCGTTGAGATCGGGCCCGTTCGGAAAGTTGCGCGTGGTCACGTCGGTGAAGCCCAGTGCCGCGAGTTCGCGCTGCAGATGGCCCTGGCGCAATGCCCAGCCGGTGGCATTCGCGGGCTTCTTGCCCGGGCCGATGTAGCCCAGGCGAAGCACCTGGCCGCTGCCCTGGGCAATGGAGAAAAGTGGCAAGGCGCTGGCGCCCGCCGCGGCAATGGCGCCGCGCAGCAACCTGCGGCGGCCTGACTGGTCGGTCATCGAAAACTCGCAAGAAGGAAAGAAAAAGGTGGCTCAGTGCGCGCGGCGCAGCAGTTCGAAGCTCGCGTCGGCGGAGGCGGTCGACTCGCGTCCCCTGCCCCATCCGATGGCGCTGCGGTAGCTGCCCATGAGGGACTCGGCCGCGGCGCCGCGCTCTTCGGCGGTGGCGCCCCGGTCGGCAATCGGCGCGACGTACAGCGCGTCTTCCGGGCAGTAGAGCTCGCACATGAAGCAGGTCTGGCAGTCGTCCTGGCGCGCGATGCGCGGCGGCGCGCCGGGCACGGCCTCGAACACGTTGGTCGGGCAGGCATTCACGCAGATGTTGCAGGCGGTGCAGCGCTC
>PJUC01000656.1_pt1 | contig 11084 bp, 11 predicted proteins | sample 1512161 | NCBI WGS metagenome assembly PJUC01 (sample SAMN08177676, study PRJNA422409) | Soil metagenome, whole genome shotgun sequencing project. | isolation source: Soil enriched on filter paper | place: USA: Madison | collected 2015-01-15
CGACCACCTCGGCATTCTTGTCGAAGCCGGCAGCCAGCCCGACCGGGTTGGTGAAGTCCAGCCCCCAGACGCGGGTGTGCAGCGCCGGTTCGTCCTTGCCGCGGGCCGGCGGGACCAGTCCGGACTTCAACGCCTTGATGGTCAGGCCATGCGCGGTCTCGGGGTCGAAGCGGAACAGCAGCGGCCCGGCAAGCGGATAGAGGTCGATCACGGAACGAGGTCCTGAAGGGTGAAGGGAAAGCCGGCCGGGAAGACATGGCGCCCGTCCGGCCCCAGCGGCAGCGGATCGACGCGCAGCACGGCATCCACCGGCAGCGGCCCATAGAGATGCGGGAACAGCTGCCCGCCGCGCGACGGCTCCCAGCGCAGGGCGTCGCCCAGCCGGTCGGCGTCCACCGTCAACAGCAGCAGGCCGTCCTGGCCGGCGCGGTGCTTTGCGGCGCTCTCCACCACCTGCGCGGCGGTCGAGAAATGGATGAAGCCGTCCCGGGCATCCTGGGACGAGCCGGGATAGCGGCCGGCCGGGCGGGCGGCGTCCCACTCGTCCGCGCGGCACATGTGATGAATGATACGGTCGGTCATGACGGTGGGACACTAACGCAACGCGCGGTCACCGGCCAGAGACCTCGAAGCCGCATGCTGCGGCCGGCAAGCGCCGGCACAACGCAAGATCGACTCCCCGAATGCAATTCCGCACGCTTCGCGCGTTGCATTTTGCAAAGCACACTCGAAACTATTCGGCATTTTGCGGGTATTTTTGAAATTCGGCGGCGGCCTTCCCCGCCGGATCGGTCGCTTCGCGCTCTCAACCTCCACGATTCCCTGACTTCAGGCCGTTCGCACCGGTTGGCATTGCTTTTGCTGTGACAGTTCCAAGTCAACGGAGGACCCGCCATGAACGCGATTTCCATGAGCCTGATGAAGAAGACCCAGCCCTGCGACGCGGAACTGGGCGGCTCGGTCACCGCCATGGGCGCACTGTGCGAACCGGGTCAGACCGCGGTCCCGCTGAAGCCGAGCGCCACCATGCTGGCTGCCGGCGCGCGGGCCGGCGGCGTGTCGGTCGAGGTCGCCTGGAAGATCTACCAGACGATGATCCACCACGCCGACTGAGCCGGCCCGCAAGGTCAAGGCCCCGGTCAGCGCCGCCCGCCCTCGAACGGCATGAAGCCCGAATCGAGCTTGGTCTCGATCCGCAGCAGATGGTCGGTCAGGCGTTGTTCCACGTCCTTGAGCGTCGCGAAGGAGACATAGGTCTTCGCGACCTCCAGCTTATAGGCGGCAAGGCTCTCGCGCACCTGCGCCTGGGCCTCCTCGGCCCGGCTGCGCAGATCGTCCAGCGCGCTGTCCGCATCCTTGCGCACCCGCGCGATCAGCCAGAACAGCCCGCCCATCGCCGGCAGCTCGACGGCGGTGATCCACCAGGCGAGATCCAGGCCTCCAGTCAGGGCATCATGCATCGGGGTCTCCCGTTCGTGTGGTGTGGGGATGTCGAAAGCAAAAATCTTCTCGGCTGCCTGCCCTTGAAGCCGGAACTCCGCCCAACCGACCGCTATCCGCGCGAAGGCGGGGATGACGGTCGAGAGGACGGGATGCAGACTTCCACTTCAGAGAGCGGGCGACCGCCACCCTCAAAGCTCCCAATCCGCCTCCGCCATCACCGCACCCGCACCGCGCCAGTCGGCGCGGTGGTCTGCCGGGGCGGTGCTGCGATCGAAGCGGTGGGGTTCGGCGCCCAGGCAGCCGGCAACCGCGTCCAGCCCGTCGTCGGGACCGCGATAGCGGCCGTCCGGGCGCCAGTCGCGCATCTCGCGGATAAACGACGTTTCCCAGACCTGCCGGTGGGCCAGCAGGCGGCGGTCGGCCAGCAGCGCGTCGAAGGCTTCCAAAATGCGCCGGACCTTGGGCGTGTGGCTGAACTCCTCCACCACCCCGGCGGCCAGCCGGTCATTGCGCAGCCGTTCGCGCAGCAGTCCGGGCAGGAAGCGGCCGATGCCGTTGATCTCGATGTGGACCGCCGGCAGATGGTTGTCGGCCAGAAAACGGGAGACCTGCCGGCATTGCTGGTCGGCCTCCGTCTCCGGCGCCTTGGGATCGACGGCGAGATACCGCACCCGGTGCAGATAGAGGCGCTTGTCCTCCCCGGCGAAGACCGCGGCGACCACGCTGCCGTCACCGCTCTTCACCCTGCCGTCCCCCTCCCCCGCTGGCCGGGCGAAGGCCGGGTCCCACCAGCAGGTGGCGGAGACCAGCTTCACCCCGTCCAGCGTCAGCACCGCGCGGCCCAGCGCCTCGCGATACTCCAACTCCGCCTCGTAACGGCCGAGCTTTTCGACGTCCAGCACCCCGTCGGCGACGCTGACCGGGCGCAGCAGCATCTGGCTGGTGAATTTGTTCGGACCGGTGGATTTGCGGATGCGGGCGACATGCGCCTCGCCGAAGCGCTCCTTCCAGGTGTAGGTGCGCTTGCCCTGCTCATCCTCGGTGTAGACCGGCAGGGCCAGCCGCTCGAACCCATCCAGGAAAGGCGGGCTGCCGTCGTCGGTTTCCTCGGCATAGAGGCTGTCCTGCGCATGCGGTGTGCCGACGTAAAGCTGCGCTCCGCCCGGCACCAGCACATACTCCAGCTCCGACAGACGCTCGCGCAATGCTGCGCGCTTCACCGCTGTGTCGGCGTTGCGCGGCACCTCCACGTCGTCGCAGATCACCACGTCGGCGCGGCTGCCGGTGATGTTGCCGCCGATCCCCGCCGCCGCCATCGACGGGTCGCGCAACTCCATCGGCCGCACCACGGTGAAACGGTCGGCCGCCCACTGGTCGCGCTCCTTGCTCGGCGGCTTCAGATGGCTGCAGCCGGGATGGCGTTCCAGGATGCGCTTGACGTTGCGCACCATCTTCATCGCCAGCTTCAGGTCGGCGGCCAGCACCAGCAGCCGGCGGTTGGGATCGCGCAGCAGCAGCCAGGCCGCGAACAGCCCGACCAGCGTCGATTTTCCCGACCCGCGAAAGGCCATCAGCAGCATCCGCCGGTTCGGCCCGGCCATGTGCTCCTCCAGCCAGCCGGCCATCTCCGCATGGTGGGCGGGGGTCTTCAGCTCCACCATGGCGTTCCAGCCATCGACGAAGCCGAAAAAGCTGTCGTCGTCCTTTCCCGTCATGGATTCCGCCCCAGGATGTGCCAGCCGGCGCCGTTGGACATCGCCGTCACCGCGTGGCCCTGCGCGGTCAGCGCGATGGCCTCGCTGTCCGGTCCGCCGCCACCAACCTGGGTGACGGTGACGCGGTTGCCGCCGGTATCGGACTTCTTGACGGTGACTGTCCGCCCGACCGCATGGGGGGCCGACGGCGCCGGCAGCCGCACCTCCACCGCCCCGCTCCAGGCGCTGACCAGATAGAGCTGCTGGTTCAGGTCCGGCTCGAACAGGCCGGGGGTGTCGTGATAATGGGCGTTGCCCGGCTGGCTGTTGCCGGCGACGATCCACCAGCCCGCCCCGTTCGACACCAGCGTGACGAAGTCATACCGGTTGCCGAGCGACAGCGTCCGCCCGTCCGGCCCCGGCCCGCCAAGCTCGGTCACCGTCAGCGGGTTGACCGACGCATCGGTGCGCTTGATCGTCACCGCATGGCCGTTGGCATCCCCGGCCTTGGGTAGACGCAACTCCACCGCCCCGCCATAGGCGCTGGCCAGATAGACCGAACTGCTCAGGTCCAGCGCCACCACCCCGCCCGTGGCCGGCTCCACATACTCGGTGTCGTAACGCAACGCCTCCACCACCAGTTCGGTGACGCGGCTGCGCTGAAACCGGTTCTTCTCCGGATAGCCGGCATTGACCGCCGTATACTGCCCGCCCGACCGGTCGAGGATCGCCGGCCCGGCGGCGGCGGAGAACAGGTTGACGATCGCCGTCTCCACCGACCCGGCATCCAGTTGCAGGTTCGGCAGGGCGCCCAGCGATTCGGCGTAGAAATTCACGATCAGCGTCTTGTCGGTGACGGCGCCGACACGGAAGCAGGCCTCCGCCTGCCGCCACAGATTGGCCTCGCAGTCGAAGAAGGCGTTGTTGAAGCGCCCCTGTTCGACGAAGAAACCGCAGCCGCTCATCGGCGCCGACAGCGAATAGACCCGCACGGCGTGGAAGCGGTTGGCGTTCGGCGTGTCGCCCGCCCCCGTCCGCGTCAGCCACACCCCGTGCCGCGACGGCCGCGCCACCAGCACGCGGGCGATGTTGTTCCAGTAGCAAGGCAGGTTCGGATCAATGTAGCCGTCGAAGACCAGCCCCACCTCCGGCTCCCACAGGGTCAGGTCGGTCAGGCTGTTCTGCACGCAAGGCCCGTCGCGCCCGAACAGCCGCACCCCCGCCTTGCCCTGCTCCAGCCGCAGGCCCGACAGGGTGGCGTAGCCGTCCGGCAGATGGATCAGATCGAAGCCGTTGGACGCGCCACGGATCACCGACGCCTGCCCCACCCCGTACAGCGTCCGCCCATAACCGAGCGTCAGCGTGTTGGCGATGCGGTAGGTTCCCGGCGGCACGAACACCGCGCGGGCCGAGGTCAGCGCCGTCTGCAGGGCCAGCGTGTCATCGACCAGCCCGTCGCCCACCGCGCCGAAATCCTTCACCGACGCGAGGTCGGCCAGCTTGTCGCGCACCGGCCGGGCGGTGGCCCCGGCACCCGGCGGCACATAGGTCGCCAGCGCCTCCTCGTCCACCGGCGGGCGGATTGTCGGATTGCCGGCGCTGTCGAAGGCCAGCAGCTTGCCCTGGCGCAAGGCCCGCTCCGGCAACAGCGGCGAAGCCGGCAGGTCGCTGTCGCCATAGCGCAGCATCAGCTCCTGGTCGCCCGCCACCTGCTGCAGCATCGCCGTCAGCCGGTCCAGCTCGCCATTGAGGGCGGAGGCCGGCAGCGGCCCGCTTTCGCCGAAGTCGCTGCGCCGTTCGATCGGCAGCCGGCGGCGCAGCAGCACGACGGTCCCCTCCGCCGGCGCCGTGGCGAAGGTCACCGCCCCGCCCGCGCCGGCGCCCGCCCCGCCGACAGCATAGCCGGTGCTCTGCAGCGCAGCGCCCAGGAAGACCTGCAGATCCGCGTCGGCGAAGATCGGGAACGGGTAGGTGAAGACCCGCTGCATACCGTCGGCGAGATACTGCACGCGCGGGGTCCCGCGCGGGATGAGAAGCGACGTGGACATCGGGGGTCTCCAAAAGAAAATGCCCTCTCCCGCCCCGGGAGAGGGAGGGGACCCGCCGCACAGCGGTGGGAAGGGTGAGGGGGAATACAAGAATCCCGAACCGCATGGTTCCTTGGATCACCCCTCACCCTTCCCAAGCTCCGCTTGGGCCCCTTCCCTCTCCCGGGACGGGAGAGGGAGGGGACCCGCCGCACAGCGGTGGGGAGGGTGAGGGGGAATACAAGAATCCCGAACCGCATGGTTCCTTGGATCACCCCTCACCCTTCCCAAGCTCCGCTTGGGCCCCTTCCCTCTCCCGGGACGGGAGAGGGAGCCGTCCCTCAGAAGAACTTGCTCATGTATTCCAGCCGCTGACGGTCGGCGAGTTGCGACAACTCCAGCAGGTTGCGGCGCTTGGCCTCGTCCAGGCTCTGCTGGATGGCGGCGCGCTTCAACTGGTCGGTCGCCTTGGCGTCCTTGCGCTCGGTCTCGCTGGAGTTGGTCAGGCCCAGCAGGATCGCCTCGCCGGAGCCGTCCTGCGCGGTGACGCCGCGCGCGCCCAGCCCGGCGCGGGTCTTGCTGACCGCCTGCCGCAACGCCGCCAGGCGGCGCTGTTCGGCGGCGTCCGCCGCCGCGGTCAGCTGCGCCAGCTGGGTTTGCGCGTCAGTTTCCTTGGCGCGGACCGCCTCCTCCTGGCTGGCGCGCAACTGGGCCAAAGTCTGTTCCTGGGACGAGCGGTAATCGTCCATTTCCTTCGCCCGCGCCGCAGCCGCAGCCGCAGCGGCGGCCTCGTCCTTCTGGCGCTGCAGCTCCTCCTCCCGTTGCCGCAACTCGGCGTCATGGCTCCACTGGCGGGCCTGCGCCTCGGCCTCCAGCTGGGCCTGCTGCTGGCGGGCGGCGGCGGCGGCCTGGGCGCTGCGTTCCGCCGCCGCCGCTTCCTCGCGGTATTTCTGCTCCAGCGCAGCCTGGGCGGCGGCGGCCTGCGCCGCGTCCTGCTGGCGCTTGTACTCAAGCTCGGCAGCGGCTTGCTGGGCGGCCTGTTGCGCGGCGGCGCCGGACTGGCCGGCACTGGCATTGCGCACGGTGCCGATGACGGAGTTCGCCAGCGGCAGCGCCGTGGTCACGAGGGGAGTGATTCCACCCATCAGTCATTCACCTTCAATTCCATGGTCACGGAAAGCAGCGTGAAGGGCAGCGGCGCATCCTGCTCGATGCGCCACAGCGGGACGTCGGTGTCATGGCGCCAGCCGAGCGCCCGCAACCGGCGGTCGCCGGACACGCGCGGCGGCACCCCGCCGGCCGGTTGCGGCCCCAGGCGGTGAAGCGGAAGTTCCTGCAACCCGCGCCCCAGATCGACGCGCAGCGCCGCCGTCTCCTCCAGCCGGAAGGTGACGGCGACCAGCCGGACGATGTCGGCCCCGGTCGCCTGCCCCAGCAGGTTGGGTGGCAGCGGCTCGACCCGGTGGGTGTAGGGCAGCCCGATCTCCACCTTGCGCGCCGGCGGGTCCAGCGTGACGCTGCCGGCCTGCACCGTGGCGGGGTTGCGGATCACTCCATCGGCGACGATGGCGACCGTCCGCCCCTCCAGATGCGCCAGCCCACCCCACACGGCGGTTGCCTCACCCCTTTCGCCGGTGATCGCCGCGTCGAGGTTCAGCGCGTCGTCGAACCGCTCGACGGTCCAGACGCCGCGCCGCTCGACCAGCGCATAGACCTCGTCCCCCACCGCGGCGACGGAGCGCACCGCCCCGTCGGTCTCCAGCAGGGTCCAGGCGGTGACGTCCTCCGCCCGGTAGGCGGTCAGCGCCCCCAGCGAGCCGTCCTCCATCGCCACGAACAGCAGCCGGCGGTTCTGGTCGTAATCCTGGTCGCGCGGGCTGGACACCAGATGGCGGGCCAACAGCGCCAGATCGTTGGCCTGATAGGCCGCTTCGGTGTCGGTATAGAGGAACTCGCGGATTTCGCGCCGGTTGCGCGGCACGAACAGCGTCGCCCCCTCCACATCGCGCGGCGGGATGGCGCGGTCCATCGGCGAGCCGATGCGCGTCTGCCGGTTGACCTGCATGCTCTGCGGGGTCAGCGGGTCGCCGGTCACCATATATTCGGCGCCGGAGGTGAAGACCTGCAGATGCCGGCCGGAGAAGACGGCGCGCACCGCGTTGACCTGATCGGACAGGATGCCGAACTCGATGGCCTGATCGTCCAGCCCCTCGCCCAGGTCGAAGTTCCAGATCTGGGCGGAGCGCGACAGCCACAGCCGGTTGGGCAGGTCGCGCGACCCGCCGATCACCAGCCGGTCCTGATGGAAGGCCGCCGACACCGGCCAGCCGCGCAATGCCGAGAAGGCCTGCTCCTCCCATTGCGTCGTCGGCTGGGTGTCGGCCAATGCCTCCTTGACCGTCGCGTTGACCTGCGTTGCCGACACCACGCCGGTCACCTGCAACTGCTTGCCTTTGATGCGGATGCGGGTGTCATCATGGCGGGGGTCGAACACCGGGGCCGACGCGGTGACGCTGATCGCCCCGCTGGTGCCGGACGGCGTCACCGTCACCGCCGGATCACCGAAGCGGTGGAAGGGCGTGCGCAGCAACTCCCCCTCGACGGCGAAGGCCCACTCCGCCAGCGTCCACCCGCCATTGTCGCCGCGCGTCAGCTTGCGCGGCGGCAGGTCGGGATGGCAGACCAGCAGCGTGTCGGCGCTCTGCGTCCAGGTGATCTGCGCCAGTTGCGTCAACGTCCAGGGCGCGGCAACCGAGGCCAGCTTGGTCCCGCCCTGGAACACGTCGATCCAGCCGTCGGTGAAGACCAGCAGATAGGTCTGCTCGGCATTGCGCTCGAACGCCACCAGCCGGCCGTCGCCACGGGCCAGTGCCGTGAAGGCAAGCCCCGACCGCCGGGTCACCCCGCCGGTCGGGTCGATGAACAGGTTGCGCAGGGCCAGCGCGCCGTTGTCATAGGCCTTGAGATCGCCGCGCCCGAGCAGGCGGCGCGACACCTCGCCGGCGGTGAAGTTGGTCTTGACCTGATGCAGCCGTCCCATCACGCCCTCCCCATCATGCCCGCGCATCGATCAGGGTGAAGTCCTCGAAGCCGGGCTGACTGTCCTGCTGGGCGTCGATCTGGCGGGCGCGGCGGAACTCGCTTTCGGCCAGTTGGGCCAGCAACTCCGCCCGCGTCGAGCTTTCGGTCAGCGGGATACAGAACTCGGAGGCGAGCCGGGCGATCAGCGCCTGATCGAAGAAGGCGGGAAACTCCTCCTCCGCCGGGCGGCCGATGTAGGACAGGGTGACGGCGCCGGCATCGCACAGCAGCGTCCGGCCAACGATGCGATAGGACAGGCCGCGCCCACGCCCGCCCCCGCCAGCCCCCAACGCCCGCAGGAAATCGGCCGGCAGCTGGAAGGCGCAGGCATAATCGGCGACCGGCGGCTCGGCCAGCCGCGGCAGCGTCGCCTGCATGCTGGCGAAGCTCCAGGCATTGGCCGACAACAGCGCGTCGCGCGTCGGTGCATAGAGGGCGGCGGCGACCTCCGCCTCGGCGGAGCCGTCCTCGAAGGAAGCGATGGCGGTGGCGCCGAGCTTGATCAGCGCCCGGCCGCACAGGCCGATGGCGGTCAGGGCCATGACGGGTCTCCCTTTCCAGGGTTCCGGAAAGGCGCAGCCCTCTATGGTCGAGGTGCGGCGCCTCTCCCCTTCGGCGGATCAGTCGCTGTTGGCGCTGCCGAACGGCGTCAGGTTGGCGACGTCCACCGCCCCATTGGCGCTGGCCGCCACCACCAGCACGCCGGTGGCCGGCGTGGCGGTGCCGACCGCACAGTTGGCCAGCAGCATATCGCCAACCCGCAGCAGGTCGGCCGCGCCGTTGAAATAGCCGGCGGTGTCGACGTCGGTCGCCGCGTCGTGCGTGGTGTAGTGCCAGAGCGTGAAGCCGTTCGCATAGGCGAGCACGCTCAAATCCTTGGACGCATAGGCCATGGATCGAAGTCTCCGGATTTTTGTGAGGGATGCGGAAGAGAGGAGGGATCACCCTCCCCCGCTCAGCTCTCCAGGCAGCGCAGGGTGACCACGCCGGTGGTGTCGATCAGCGCGGCGCCCTGGCTCATCATGTTGTTGACGAAATGCGCCGCGCGGTCACCGTGCCAGGTGATGTCGGTCTTCACGTCGGCGCCCGCCGCATGGCCGACCGCCGTCTTGTGGTACCAGTGGCAGAGCCGGACACCGCCGTTCAGCGTCAGGCCGGAATGCGGCAGCCACAGCGTGCCGAGCCAGCGCTTGGCCTGGGTGCCGCGCCAGGGCAGCTCGTCGGTGCCGACATAGTCGGAGCTGGCGAACTCCTCGATGCCCAGCAGCTGGCTCCACTGCTTCCAGCCGACGACGGCATAGCGCTGGCCGTCGTCCGGCACGTCGGCCTCGCCCATCATCTCGAAGGCAGCCAGGATCTTGGCCTTGGTCAGCCCGTCGGCGGCGCTGCCGGCATAGTTGACGGACTTGTTCAGCTCGGCGATCAGCAGTTCGTCGGTCTTGCGGCCCAGCGCATAGGCGCCGGCATTGGCGATGATCTGGCGCTCGTCGATGTTGGTCTTCAGCTCGTCCAGCCGGTCGACCCAATCACCGGCATAGAAGTCGTACAGCGCGCATTCCACCGGCGTGTGGTCCAGGTTCATCACCGGAACCGCGCCGTGCCGCGACTTGGTGGAGGCGGCGCCCTTCCCCACCTTCTGGAAGACGGTGGAGGCGCCCTGCACGTTGTTCTTGCTGCGCACCGTGTTGCGCAGCTTGGAGCCCATGCGCTGGTAGGCCTCGTGGACCTCGCGCTCGAACTGCTTGACGAAAGCCTGGGCGATGCTGGTCGACATGGGTATGTTTTCCTTTCGCGTTCCTGCGGCTCCCGCTCGGGTGACGGCGGGAGGGATCGTTCCGCCATCCGGTTGTCGGGATGCGTGCGGGACGCAGCGCCGGCCGCGGGCGAAACGCGAAAACGAAAAGGGCCGGCCGGACCTTCGAGTGTCCGGCCGGCCCTTTTCGGACCGAAGCGAGGGGGGAGCTTTGGTGCTGTCGGGCGACCGGTCCGAGGGGCGGACCCATCGCCTTGACAGGATTGGTTCTAGGATTTTATGCGGTACCCGTCAAGGACTATTTTCATATATGCGCTGACTGACGAATGCCCCCACCCTGACCCTCCCCCGCTGGGCGGGGGAGGGGATTGGAGCTTTGTCGGCGTTCAGCGGCAGTCCCTCCCCCGTCCAGCTCTCGCACAAAGCTTCGCTTTGTGCTGACGCGACAGGCGGACCGTAGGTCCGCTGTGAGCGGGGGAGGGTCAGGGTGGGGGCATTCGTCAGCCGACACTCGCCCACCCCCCCTCAATGCCGAACCGGCCCCGCCACCCAATGACTGACGATGGTCTCCGCCTGGGCCGGCGGGATCTCCGGATGGTGATAGCGATAGACCGTCACCGCCGCCTCCAGCGCATAGCGCTCCGGCTGGCCGCAGCGGCACAGGCCGGAATAGCAGCGCTGCACGGCGTCGCGGCAGGCAATGGCGTCGGCGATGGAATGATCGGCCTCAAGGAAACGGGGATCGGTCATGGACGCTCCTCCTCATCCTGGGCGTCGTCACCCGCGTCATCCAGCGGGACGCCATAGATTTCCAGCCGGTGGCCGACGATCTTGTAGCCGAGTTCGTGGGCGATCCGCTCCTTCATCGCCTCCAACTCCGGACTGGCGAACTCGATGATCCGGCCGGTGCGGGTGTCGATCAGGTGATGGTGGTGGTCGGCCGTCGCCTCTTCGTAGCGCGCACGCCCGTCGCCCAGATCGACGCGCTCGATCACCTGCGCGTCCTCCAGCAGCCGCATGGTGCGGTAGACGGTGGCGATGGAGATGCGCGGGTCGATCTGCACGGCGCGACGATGCACCTCCTCG
>PJUC01000660.1_pt1 | contig 11021 bp, 7 predicted proteins | sample 1512161 | NCBI WGS metagenome assembly PJUC01 (sample SAMN08177676, study PRJNA422409) | Soil metagenome, whole genome shotgun sequencing project. | isolation source: Soil enriched on filter paper | place: USA: Madison | collected 2015-01-15
CCCCGCTCTGGGTGCCAGCCTCCGCGCACAGGTGATCGCACACAGCATAGCCGGATTTGAAGAGCGGATGCGGTCGGCTCCGCGGGCCGGCGAGCTCCCTGCCGACGCCGACCCGTGGGTTGCTCTCGACCTCTTCTACGGCCCCCTCTACCATCGACTCGCGCTGCGTCTCGGGCTCCCCGACGAGGCCGAGATACGGACGCGGGTGGCGCACGTGCTCGCCGCGCTCCGCGCAGCAGGCTGACGCGGACGCCCCGCACGAACGCGAAAAGGCCCGGAGTTCCGAGGAACTCCGGGCCTTCAGCGAAAGCGGGTGCTTACCAGCTCGACTTGGTCACGCCGGGCAGCTCGCCACGGTGCGCCATGTCACGGAAACGGACACGCGAGATGCCGAACTTCGTGAGGACACCGCGGGGGCGGCCGTCGATGACGTCGCGCGAACGCAGGCGGACCGGCGACGCGTTGCGGGGCAGCTTCTGCAGGCCCACGCGAGCGGCTTCGCGCTCCTCGTCGGTCGACGTCGGCGAAACGAGCGCCTTCTTCAGCTCAAGGCGCTTGGCGGCGTAGCGGTCGACGACCTCCTGGCGCTGCTTGTTGCGCGCGATCTTGCTCTTCTTAGCCATGGATCAACGCTCCTCTCGGAAATCGACGTGCTTGCGGATGACCGGGTCGTACTTCTTCAGCACGATGCGGTCGGGGTTGTTGCGGCGGTTCTTGCGCGTCACGTAGGTGTACCCCGTGCCGGCGGTCGAACGCAGCTTGATGATCGGACGGACGTCCTGTGCCTTCTTGGCCATTAGAGCTTCACACCCTTCGCCTGGAGGTCACGCACGACCGCCTCGATGCCGCGAGCGTCGATGACCTTGATGCCCTTGGCCGAGACGTTGAGCTTGATGTTGCGACCCAGCGACGGAACGAAGTAGGTCTTCTTCTGCACGTTCGGGTCGAAGCGGCGCTTCGTCCGGCGGTGCGAGTGCGAGATGTTGTGACCGAAGCCGGGAACTGCTCCAGTCACCTGGCACACTGCTGCCATGGTGATGTCTCCTTAGTACCGTGGAGCCGGACGGCCCCACCCAAGATCCCTTGTCTGCACCCCGCGCTCGAACCGGCCGATGAAGGCCCGGATCTGGTGTGGGATGCGAACTGCGTGCTGGAGTGCGCGCAGACAAAGAGTCAGTCTAGCACGCACGACATCCATGCCCCGACCGCGCGCACCCGCGGATGCGGCGAACGCCCGATCAGCACATATTCCGGGCCGGGAATGGCTCTGGGGACGACATCCAAACGACGGCCGCCGGCATCCCCGTCCGTTGCGGTTGTCGACAACTTTTCTCCCCCTCGCGCGCCCGATGGGACCATGGTGCCCAATCCGCACGAGAGGGGTCGAGATGACCGAGCCGCGCGCCGTCACCCGCATCTGGCCGTCGTCGCCGTACGACTTCGCCGACAGCCACCGCTGCCCGTCGTGCTTCGCTGTCGTCTCTGCCCCCACCTGCCCGGCGTGCGGCTTCTTCCTCACCGACTCCCGCGCACCCCTCGTGCTCGCCCTCGGTCAGCGGCTGCTCGACGCCGAGCTGTCGCGCCAGCGGCTGATCGACGAGATCCGCCTGTCGCCGGATCCTGCGCCGGGAACGGATGCCGCCACCCGCGGCTTCGCGGCGGCCGAGGCTGCGCTGCCCGTGACGGTCGCCGCGGTGGCGGTGGACGGCGTGATGGTGGCGTCGGCGGAGGCGCCCGTTGCGGAGATGCCTGTCCCGGAGGCACCGGAAGCCGCCGAGGAACCGGCCACGGCGACGACACCGGAACTCGCTTCGTGGCCCGCGCCCTCAGGCGTGCCCTGGCAGTCGGGCCCGCCGCCGGTCACGGGCGCGCCGGCCACGGGCACGACTCCCACGCCTCCTCACCGCCGGCTCACCGTGCCCGTGCTCCTGCTGATCGTCGGCGTCTCGCTCGTCGGCATCGCGGCGGTGTTCTTCCTGTTGCTGGCGTGGTTCGTCGCGGGAATCGCCGTGCGGGCGCTCATCATCGGCGGCGTCACGCTCGCGACCATCGTGCTCGCGTCCTGGCTGCGCCGCCGCGACCTCGGGGCGACGGCCGAGGGGATCGGCGTGCTCGGGGTCGGGCTGATCGCCCTGGACGCCTGGGCCGTGCGCGCGAACGACCTCTTCGGCACCGGTGCGACCGACGCGGCCCTGTACACCGGCATCGCCGCGCTCGCCGTGGCCGTCGTGTGCCGGGCGTGGGCACGACTGTCCGGGTTGCGCGGACCGGACCTCGCCGCGGCGCTCGCCCTGCCTGCGGGCCTCGGGTTCCTCGTGGGCGGTCTGCTGGACGCTCCCGCCGGCGAGGCGCTCACGGCCGGCCTGATCGGCGCCGCCGTCGGCGGCCTCGCCCACGTGCTCCCCGCGCCGTTCTCGTCAGCCCGCCCGGGCGCCGCCGGCGAGCCCGAAAGGCTGGTGCTCGCCATCGCGGGAGTGGTGTCGCTGATCGGCGCCGTCGTGGCGACGATCGTGGCCACCGGCGAGGCGGGTCCGGTGGTGGTGTGGGCGAGCGCGCTGGTGGGAGCGGTGGGCGCGGCCCAGGCGTGGTCGGTGCGACCGCGTCGCGGCACCGAGCCGCTGCCCGGGGCACGCATCATCTCGGGCGTCGCGTCGGGGGTCGCGGCGGCGGCGGTGGCCGGCGCCGGCTGGCAGCTCGCCTGGCGCCTGGACCAGCCCTTCCTCTGGCTGCTCGTCGCGCCGGTGCTGCCCGTCGTCGTGGCGGCCGGCCTCGATCTGCTGCGCACGCGTCGCGGATCGCGCACGCTGATTCCCGCCGCTGCGGTCGCCGGCATCTTCGGCGTCGGCTCGCTGGTGGCTGCCCTGCTCCTGTGGCTCGTGCCCGCCGCTGACGCGATGTCGGCGTGGACTCTGTGGGACACGGATGCCTTCGCCCTGGCCTCACCGGCTCCCGAGGCTCCGTTCGTGCCGCTGGCGTCGGCCGTGATCCTCGGCGGCCTGCTGCTGGCGGCCCCCACACTCTCTCGCCCGCTGCTGCGTGACGTCCGCGCCGTCACGGTGGTCCTCCTGCTCCTCGCCGCGGCCGCGTACACGACCGTGCCCGTCGTCGTCGTCGGCGCCGCCGTCGTCGCGGCAGGTGCGGCCGTCGTGCTGGCCGGGCGGAGCGTCCGCTCGTCCGGCGGCCGGGGCGCCGTCGCGGGGTGCTCCATCGCCGGCGCGCTGGCCGCGGCCACGGCGTTCGCGGCCGGGACGACGCTCCCGTGGCTGTGGCTCGTCGGCGTGGCCGTCGCGCTCGCCTACCCGGTCGCGCTGCGCGCCGCCCGGCGCGCGGACGGTCCGCTCGCCGTCGCCCTCGCCCTGGCGCCCGTGGGCGTCGGGGTGGTCGCCGCGGTCATCGCCCCTGCCGCGCTGGGCGCGGCGACGGATCTCACAGGCTCCGGCCCCGCGGTGGCCCTCGTGCTGCTGCAGTGGCTCGCCCTCGTGGCGCTCGCGGTCGCCGCGTTCGCGCGACTCGACACCGCGAGCCGCGTCGGCCTCGCGGTGTCGGGGTACGCGCTGCTCGCGCTGACGCTGGTCTGGATCCTCGTGGCCGGGGCCGACGATGTCGCGACGGATGCCGGCACCACAGCCCTCCTCGCGGCGATCGGCGAACCCGTGCTCGCACTGGTGCGCGACGTCGCGTTGATCCTGCTGCTCGGCGCCATCGTCCTCGGGCGCACCCGGCTGCGCGGGCACGCGGTCACCGCAGCGGCGCTCTTCGCGGCGCCCGCCCTCGCCACGATCGCCCACGCGGCGCTCGACATGGCAGGTGCGAGCGACGAGGGGTGGGCGACCCTGGTCCTCGTCGCAGGGCCGGTGCTCGTCGTCGTGGCAGGAGGAGTCGCCGCGGTGCTGCGGCCCGCCCCCGCCGAGACGAGCTCAGCGGCGAGCGCTCCCGCATCGCCACCGCCCGCTCCCGCCGGACTCGCACCGTCGATGAGCAACCCCGCGATGACTCCGCCTGCCCCCGCCCCGTTCGGACCCGCTCCGGCCGGCGCCACGTCTGCCCCCGCGCCGCTGCGTCCTCTCCGCTCACGCACCGCCGCCGACCTCGGCGCGCTCCTGACCGGCGCCTGCGTCGTCTGGGGGGTCGGCGCCGAGCTGGTGTGGGCGCTCCTCGCCCTGGCAGCGGTCGCGTGGGGTGCGGCATCCCTCACCCGAGGGTGGATCGCACTCGCCGCCGCCGACCCCGCCGACGACGCGTTCGCCACCCGTCGCGGCGGGGTCGCGCTGACCGCCGCACCGCGACGCCTGCTCGTGTGGCCCGCCGTCGTCGCGGCGTGCGCGGCCTGGTGGACGTGGCTCGACGCGGGCACCCCGGCCATCGCATTCACGCCCGAGTCCTACAGCGTCCCCACGGCGGTCGCCCTCGTGGTGCTCGCGGCCGTGCTCGTGCGTCTGCGCCGGCGCGCCGAGGCGAGCATCGCGATCGGCGCAGGGCTGCTCGTCGGCCTCGTCGCCCCCATGGTCACCATCGGCTTCTTCTCGGTATTCGACGCCGTCCCGGACTCCGAGGCCGCGGTGCGCGGCACGGCCACCGCAGCCGTCGCGGCCGCGGTGTGCCTGGTTCTGACCCTCACGCCGGTGCGCGTGATCCGGCCGCCGTCGGTGGTCGGCGCGGCCGTCTCTCTCGCGGCGGTCGGGATCTTCGCGGTCGATCGTGCGACGACGTGGGAACCGGATGCCTCGACCTGGCGTCTCGCGTGGCTCGCGGTGTTCGCCGCCGTCGCCTACGCCTCGGGCGTGGGTCTCTCGCTCGCCCGTCCCGCGCGCCTGTCGTCACGCGGGTACGCGGTGGCAGCGCCACCGGTTGCGCTCGGGCTCGCCGCCGTCGCAGTGGTCGGATCCGTGCACGACGGCCGAGTGGTCGCGGTCGCACTCGCGCTGCTGCTGACCGCTCACGTGGCGTCGGCCGCGTTCGAACGGGCCCCGTTCGGCCGCGCCACCCGCTGGACGGCGCTCGGCGCCGCGCTGGTCGTCTCCGCGGTGGCGGTGCTCGGGGGCGGCGCGCGCGAGATCGAGTTCGTGACGCTTCCCGTGGCCGGGGCCCTCGGCGCGGGGGCCGTGCTCGCGGTGCTGCGCCGCCGGCGCTCGGGTGTCGCCTGGCCGGCCGGCGAAGAGTGGGTGTGGGCCGGGGCGCTCGTGCTCGCGACGGTGCCGAGCCTGCTCGCGCCGTCGGAACCCGCGCGCACGTGGCTGGTCATCGGGATCGGACTGGTCGTCGCCGCGGCGATCGCGGCCACCCCGATCCCCGACGCGTGGCGGGTGCGGGTGCCGTCGGCGACCATCCTGTCGGCGGCTGCGCTGGCGATGGGCCTGCGGGCCCTGCTCGGCGGCGGGTTCCCGGGAGCCGAAGCCGCGGCGATCGTCGCCGCGTGCGGAGCGGTCGTGGTCGCGGTGATCCTGACAGCCACAGCGGTGAGACTGCCCGAAGCGCGGGTCGCGGCAGCGGTCGGCGCCGCCGCGATCGCCGTCGTCGCCGTCGCGCTCGTGCAGGATGCCGCAGCCGGCGCCGTCTCGTCCGCCGTGACCGTGGTGCTCGCAGGCCTCGCTGGTGTGGCCGGAGCCGCCGTGCTCGGGCTGCGGCGCTGGGCGCGGCTCGGCGCGGTGCTCGCGGTGGGCGGCGTGGGGCTGGTGGCCATCGCGTGCGGTCTGCGGTTCGTCGCCGTCGCGCACACGCCCGGCTTCGAGGCGGATCTCTGGGTCGTCGCCGGTGCGGCGATCTCGGGAGCCGTCGCACTGGCCGCATTGCGTGCCACCTCGACGCGGGTGGTGTCTCTCGCGGTGGGCGCGGTGCTCGCGGTGGCGTGCGTGCTGTTCGCCGCTGCCGAGTCGTACCTGCTCTCCGAGGCGTCGGACTTCGACGGCGTGCGGGCAGCGGTGACCATGTCGCTGCTGAGCGCCGCCGCATACGTCACGGGTGTGCGGCGCGACAGGCTGGGCCCCGCGCCGGCGATCGTCGCCGCCGTGACCGCGGCCGTGTTCGCCGTGCTGGCCTTCTTCGGGTTCGGCGTCGACCCCGCCGAGCTCGTGACGGTGCCCGCCGCCGTCGGCGGCCTCGCGTACGGCGTGCGCACCCTGCGCACGCGGCCCGAGTCCCGTACCTGGCCGGCCCTCGGTCCGTGGCTCGTCCTCCTGCTCCTGCCCTCGCTGCTGTACGACTTCGTCGGCGGCACCGAGCTGTGGCGGGTCGTCTCGCTCGGCGTCGCCGCCGTGGCGCTGGTGGTCGTCGGCGCGGTGCGCAGACTGCAGGCACCGCTCGTCATCGGATCGGCGGTGGTGCTGGTGCACGGCGTCGCACAGCTGTGGCCGTGGATCTCGACCTCGTACGTGGCCGTGCCGTGGTGGCTGTGGCTCGGCATCGGCGGTGCCGTGCTCATCTTCATCGCCGCCCGCTACGAGCGCCGGATCCAGCAGCTGCGTGCGGCGATCACCGCGGTGACCTCGCTGCGCTGACCCCTTCGCCCCGGTCGGGCGCCGGTCAGCCGGCGGTCGCCGTGGCGAGGGCGTCGGTCAGGAACGACGAGAAGGCGGCCTCGTCATCGAGCGACCCTGTGTACACGGAGCCGGCGGCGACCACGGTCACGCCGGACGTCGCCCCGACGGGGTCGGTCGCGTACGGGATGTCGGTCGTCGCGCGCATGCTGGCGGCATCCGCCCACTCCGCGTAGGTGTCGCCGTCGACGCACTTCACGACGTCGTCGGTCGCGCCCGCAGTGGTCATGACACCCGTGAGGTCGTCGGATGTCAGTGCGGTCCCCGTCGCGGCGCCGTCGATGCCCACCTGCAGCATCGCGTTCCAGGCGGCCAGGGCGGCGTCGGGCTGCCGTGCGGCGAAGCAGCCGAAAGCGGCGACCGCGGCGAGCGCGTCGGCACCGCCGGTCTGCGCGATCGGGTGCAGCTCCAGCGTCAGGTCGCCCGCGACGAGGCCGCTCTGCAGCGCCGCGCCCGCCGTCGACCAGAACGTCGTCGCCTCGGTCGAGGTCGGATCGATGTACAGCTGCACATCCAGCACCCCGGTGGTCGCCACTTCTGACGCGCTCTTGCCGGGTTTCGCACCGCCTTCGAGCGCGCCCGTCGTGACGGGGGTGGCGGTCGCGCCGTCTCCGGCGCTCTTGAGCAGCAGTCCGTCGGTCAGCATGTTCGCCGGCCCGCGCGCCGCATCGGCTGCGGCCTCGGCCTTCTTGGCCGCTTCGGCGGCGGCCGCGTTGGTCGCCGAGACGACGCCGGCGGTGATGCCTCCGGCGACCGCCAGCACGACGACGGCTCCGGCCGCCGACCACGCCGCGATGCGTCGCCGCCGTCGCTGCCGCGCCAGCCGTTCGCGCTCCTGCCGGGCTGCCTCGCGCACGAACGCCTGGCGTTCGCGCTTCGTCATGCCTGCCAGCAGGCTCTTGTCGACCTTGACCTGCGCCATGCGGCTCCTTCCTTCGCGCCATGACGCTAGGGACGGTGTTCATGAGCCCGCTCAGCGGAGCCTAAGAATGCGATGGGAACGCGGCCGCCTCGGAGGCCTCGCGCGCGCCACGGCCCCACCGGAACGGCGACACGGTCGGGTCGCCCGGCACCCAGAACCGCCACGGGAACATTTCGGTGCCCGCGACGCCGGCCACGCCCACGCGCGGCCCGGCGGCCACCTCGGCCAGGGGCGCGGCTCGTAGCTCCAACAGCGCCACGGCACCGTGCCAGGGCCTGCCGGTGATCGCGTCGATCCCGTCGTGGACGGGATGCCGCAAGCCCACGGCATCGCCGAACCGCCCGGGTCCACGCGCAAGGTCCCGCACGGTCCGGGCTGCCGGGCGGCGGCGGAAGGCGGCATCCACTCCCTCGATCACCTCGCCGGCGCGCAGCAGACACCCGCCGGCGACGCCCTCGGGACCGCTGACCACGTTGACGCACGAGTGGATGCCGTGACTGAGGTACACGTACAGATGACCGGGTTCGCCCCACATGGTGGCGTTGCGGGCGGTCTGCCCCATGCGCGCGTGGGAGCCGGGATCGGGCACCGGCCCGGTGCCGCGTCCGTGATACGCCTCGACCTCGGTGATCCGCACGACCACGGTCTCGCCGCCCACGACGGTCGTCAGGCGGGCGTCGAGCAGCCGCGGCGCGACCTCGGCGGCGAGCCCCTCCAGGTCGGCGCGCGTCGCCGCCCGCCACCCTTCCTGCGCCATGCCGGCAGTCTACGTGGCGGCGTTCACCCCCCACGGGTGGTGACCCCGGAGCACCGCAGGGCCTAGTGTTCGCGCATGGGGAAGTGGTTCGTGCTCATCCTGCTCAGCGTCTCGCAGTTCATCATGGTGCTCGACAGCACGGTCATGAACGTGTCGATCTCGACCGTCGCGCACGACCTGGGCACCGATATCTCGGGCATGCAGGCGGCCATCACGTTCTACGCGCTCACGATGGCGGCGTTCATGCTCACGGGCGGCAAGCTCGGCGACCGCTGGGGCCGCAGCCTCGCGTTCCGCATCGGCTCGGTCGTCTACGGCATCGGCTCGCTCACCACGGCGCTGAGTCCGAACCTCGGAGTGCTGATGCTCGGCTGGTCGCTCGTGGAGGGTCTCGGCGCGGTGCTCGTCATCCCTGCGATCGCCGCGCTGGCCGCCATCAACTACACCGGCCGCCAGCGCGTCGTCGCGTTCGCGGTCCTGGGCGCGGTCACCGGCGGTGCCGCGGCGGCCGGACCGCTCATCGGCGGTCTCGTCACGACGTACTCGTCGTGGCGCTACGTCTTCGTGGCCGAGGCCCTCGTCATGACCCTCGTGCTGATCGTCTCGGGCCGCATCAAGGACGTACCGGGCGACCGCACCCTGCGCATCGACCTGCTGAGCGTCGTGCTGTCGGCGCTCGGCCTGGGTCTGGGGGTCTACGGCATCCTGCAGTCCAAGACGTGGGGCTGGGTCGTGCCGCTGGACCCGCCGATCGTGGGCGGCGAGCCGTTCGCGCCCTTCGGGGTCTCGCCCGTCGCGTACCTCATCCTGCTGTCGATCGTCGTGCTGTGGCTGTTCGTCAAGCGGCAGCAGCGGCTGGAGCGCACCGGCCGCGTGCCGCTGCTGAAGGTCAGCCTGTTGCGCATCACGGCGCTGCGCAGCGGCCTCACGATGTTCATGGCGCAGTACTTCGCGATCGCCGCGCTGTTCTTCGTCGTGCCGGTGTACCTGCAGACCATCCTCGGATACGACGCGCTGCAGACGGGTCTCAAGATCCTCCCGCTCTCGCTCGGCCTCATCGTGTTCTCGATCTTCGGCTCACGCCTGTCGACCGTGCGCTCGGCGCGGAACATCGGCCGCATCGGCCAGCTGACCCTCGGTCTCGGCGTGCTGGTCGTCTTCCTCGCCGTGCAGCCCGAGCTCGCGGACTGGGCGTTCGCCGCCGGCATGTTCGTCGTCGGCGCCGGGTTCGGCCTGCTGGCGTCACAGCTCGGGAATGTCAACATGTCGGCCGTCGAGCAGTCCGACACGTCCGAGGTCGGCGGCCTGCAGGGCACCTTCCAGAACCTCGGCTCGTCGTTCGGCACGGCGATCGTCGGCTCGGTGTTCATCCTGCTGCTCACGTCGGGGTTCACGTCGGCGGTGCAGCAGAGCACGACGATCCCCGACGACATCCGCGACCAGGTCGTGGCCACGGCGTCCAAGGGCGCGCCGATCGTCTCGCAGCAGCAGGCCGAAGAGATGCTGACGGATGCCGGCGCCGACGCCGCCTCGGCGAAAGAGGTCGCCCGGCTCTACGCCGACACCCAGGTCGGCGCGCTGCGGCAGTCGCTGTTCTTCGTCTTCGCGCTCACCGTGCTCGGTCTGCTGCTCGCGAGCGGCCTGCCGTCCAAGATCCCGGTGCCCGACCCCGTCGCCGAGCCCGAGGCCGACACCGGGTCCGCCGGCTGACGGCCCGGCCGCGGCTGCGGGTGACCGCGCCGCGCCCCGTCGCCCGCATCCCGCCCACCCCTTGAACGTGTTCACTTGCGCTGAACGTACGCCCGAACGACCTGTCGGCGTACGTACAGCGCAAGTGAACATGTGCGGCTGGCCGGCCGGAGGGCACGGCGCGGCCGACGGCCCGGACGAGCACCGCGGTCACGCCGCCGGCGGCACCTGGCACCACGAGATCGACGAGCCCTTCAGCGCCACGACCTGCGAGCCGTCAGCGATCTCGAGCACCCGCGTCTCGGGACGCTCGGGAAGCGGCAGCTGGTACGTGTCGTAGGCGTTGCTGACCGCGTCGGGGGCGACCAGCACCGCCGCGTAGCGGGCACTGGGCGACACGCACACCTGCATGACGGCATCCGTGTCGGCGATCTCGGTGAGCATGCGGGTCGCACCGTCCGCGGCGACGAGAGCGACCGAGGTACGGCCGGTGGGGATGCCGTCCGCATCGAGCACGGCGGCGGTGCGGATCGTCGAGCCGTCCGGCAGCGGGGTGACCGAGGTCGTGCCGCCGAGGTCCTGCGCGGGGGCGACGAGCTGCTGCTCGCTCGCGTCGGTCAGGTCGATGACGGCCGCATGGTCGGGGCGGTCAACGACGGCCTGGTTCGACCCGCGGGCGATGCCTTCGAGACCGAGGGCGACGCCCAGCGCGGTCGCCGACGCGGATCCGCCCGATCCCGTGAGCAGCAGCGAACCGTCGAACGACAGCAGCAGGATGCTGTCGGTGTCGGGCACGAACCGCCATTCCGCGACGCGCGGATCGGCGCCCTGCACCTCGATCGGCACCGGGTCGGCGGCCGGGTCGCCGAGCGAGGCCGTGTACAGCCGGCTCTCGCGGCCCCCGTCGGCGCTCAGGTGCGCGTCCGAGAACGTGTACCCGATGCGTTCGCCGCGGTCGGCGCTCTGCAGGTTCGACACGTACCCTTTGCCGGGCAGCGGCAGTTCGTGCTGGTTTTTGCCGTCGAGGTCGGCGACGATGAGGCCGGCCTCGTCGTCGTCGGTGCGCACCGACACCACGAGGTGCGATCCGGTGGCCCGGAAGTCCTCGATGTGCGGATTC
>PJUC01000661.1_pt1 | contig 11005 bp, 10 predicted proteins | sample 1512161 | NCBI WGS metagenome assembly PJUC01 (sample SAMN08177676, study PRJNA422409) | Soil metagenome, whole genome shotgun sequencing project. | isolation source: Soil enriched on filter paper | place: USA: Madison | collected 2015-01-15
GTCGCTCATCCCGGATGCCATCACGCCGCACGAGGAGGCCGTCTACACGAACATCGCGTTCATGGAGTCGGTGCACGCCAAGTCGTACTCGTCGATCTTCTCGACGCTGTGCTCGACGAAAGAGATCGACGAGGCGTTCCGCTGGTCGGTCGAGAACCCGAACCTTCAGAAGAAGGCTCAGATCGTCATGGAGTACTACCGCGGCGACGAGCCCCTCAAGCGCAAGGTCGCCTCGACCCTGCTGGAGTCGTTCCTGTTCTACTCGGGCTTCTACCTGCCGATGCACTGGTCGTCGCGCGCGAAGCTGACGAACACGGCCGACCTCATCCGCCTCATCATCCGCGACGAGGCCGTGCACGGCTACTACATCGGCTACAAGTTCCAGCGCGGACTCGAGACCGTCGACCAGGCCAAGCGCGACGAGATCAAGGACTACACGTTCTCGCTGCTCTACGAGCTCTACGACAACGAGGTGCAGTACACGCAGGACCTCTACGACGGCGTCGGCCTCACCGAGGACGTCAAGAAGTTCCTGCACTACAACGCCAACAAGGCCCTCATGAACCTGGGCTACGAGGCGATGTTCCCCTCGACCGTCACCGACGTGAACCCGGCGATCCTGTCGGCCCTGTCGCCGAACGCGGACGAGAACCACGACTTCTTCTCGGGGTCGGGCTCGTCGTACGTCATCGGCAAGGCCGAGGCCACCGAGGACGAGGACTGGGACTTCTAAGAAGCTCCGAACACCACGACCCGCCCGAACAGGGCGGCTGAGAGGCCCGGACCCGCAGGATGCTGCGGGTCCGGGCCTCTCGCGATCACTCGTCCTGCTTGCGCTGCTCCTCTTTGAGCTTCTTCTGCTCCTCGTCCTGCTGCTTGCGCTGCTTCTGCTCGAGCTCCTTCTGCTCGCGCTCGGCGCGCTTGCGCTCTTCCTCGCTCAGACCGGAGTCGTCACCGGTCCCTGTGGTCACCTCGGTGGGCGGGGTCTGCGAGGGCGTCCTCGCGGGCGTGGTCGCGACCGGCGCAGGCGTCGGCGCAGTGAGCGCAGAGATGCCGGCGAGCGCTACGATGACGACGGCGACGGCCGCGAGCGCCCCGCCGACGAGAGCGATGAGGCGCTTGCGTCGAGGCCGGCGCGCGGCCCCCGATGCGGATGCCGCCACGGGGGAGCGGCCGGCGGCCGCTGCCGCCACGCCTTCCACCGGGGCGACGAGCGTCGGCGCGGTGAGCGGGACGGTCGCGGCGTCTGCCGCGACGAGGCCGCCGGCCGGAGGAGTCTTCGCGAGGTCGTCGGTCGCGGCGGCGACCTCGATCGCGGTCGGTCGCTGCGACGGGTCGGGGTGCAGCATCCGGGTCAGCAGATCGGTCCACGGCGCACCGAGCGACGCGGGGATCTCGGGCCCGCTCTCGATGCGGGCCACCGCCGCCGCCATTCCGCCACCCTGCGGGTGGACGCGCTCGCCGGTGAGCGCCTCCAGCAGCACCAACCCGAGCGAGTAGATGTCGGCCGCGGGCGTCGGCGGATCGCCTCGGAGCTGCTCCGGGGCGAGGTAGGCGACGGTTCCGATCACGAGCCCGGGGGTCGTGATCCTCGAGGTGTCGAGGAGGTACGCGATGCCGAAGTCCGCCAGTTTCGCCCGCGGACGCGCGCCCGGGATCTGCGGGAGACTCAGCAGAACATTGGAGGGCTTGATGTCACGGTGCACGACGCCGGCCTGGTGCACCACGTGCAGGGCCTCTGCGAGTTCGGCGCCGAGATGCCCGACGACGTCGGGTCGCAGCGCTCCGCCCGCGGTCAGCCGAGCGCCCAGAGTGGGCCCGTCGACGAACTCCATCGCCAGGTACTCCGGCTGACCGGGGACGAGGCGGGCGTCGAAGAGGGTGACGAGAGACGGGTGGTTCAGAGAGGCGAGAACCGTCATCTCGCTGCGCGCCCGTTCCGATGAGTCGCCGTCGATACCCGGCCGGATCAGCTTGATGGCCACGGTGCGCCCGAGCATCGTGTCCTCCGCGCGGTACACGCGGGCCATGCCCCCTTCACCGACGCACTCGCCCAGCCGATAGCGGTCATCGAGGAGCGGCGCCGGCACGCCGGCGTTCGCTTCGGTCATCGGTCCTCCTCGTGGCGGTGTGCGTGGCGTCTCCTCCGACGCTAGCCGCTGCTCCCCGGTCGCCCGACCACCTTGACGGCCGCGGCTCCGTGACCCCCTCGATCCCGCCGTTCTGCTTTTGCGCGATGATGTGGGACTATTCCAGCGATGGGCACCGACACCGCCGACGAGCTCGAACAGCTCCGGGCCCGCGCCTACGGGCCGGCCGCCGACATCCACACCGACGTCGCCGCGCAGCAGCGCTTGCGCGAGCTGGAGGCGCTCGCGCGCGCATCCGGGAGTCCGCGGGAGGCCCCTCCGATCGACGCCGCCGCCCCTCGCACTGTCGGGGAGCAGCGGCGGCAGGAGTCCGTCGACGCGCCTCCCGCCGTCGAGACGCTCGTCGACGAGCGACCAGACGAGCCGGTGGACGAGGCATCCGTCTCTCGCGATACCGCGCCCGCGCCCCGGCCACGCCGGCTGTCGCGCACCGTGCGGCTGCTGTGGGTGGGCTCGGTGCTCGCGTCCGCGGCGACCACCGCCGTGTGCACGTACGGGCTCGTCGCGATGACTCCGGTGGCGGTGTCGAGCGGTGCCCCGCAGATCGCCACTCTCCGGCCGCAGGCCCTGGCCGAGGTGCCGGCGGGATGGTTCGGTGCGGGTCCCAGTTCTCGCACCTGGGAGTTCTACGGACTGACCCTGTTCGAGACGACGACGGGGATGTTCGGCGGGACCGGCGACGACTGCCTGATGGTGATCACCACTGCAGACATCCCCGCGGAGGGCGAGAGCACCGACAACTGGACGGTGTCGGGCCTGTCCAACGGCGCCTGCAGCGTCGGTGCGTTTCCCGCGACCATCGAGGTGCGTGTCGACAGCAGCGTCCCCGAAGAGCTGCGCGCCGCCTTCCCCGACAGCGCGCTCCAGTTCGTGAAGCGCGGCGACGAGATCGGCGTGTTCCAGGACAAGGGCTAGCCGACGAGACCGCGCGGTCCGGAAGTCTCTGGTCAGACCACGGTCGTGCGCGGCGCGCGCGCGACGAGCCAGCTCGTGTATCCGGTGACGAGGATCGCGGCGACGATGATCAGTCCGAACGAGTCGAGGTTCGTCGCGGCGACGGCCTGGACGGGCGGCCACTGCACGCCGGCGCTGTCGACGAGCACTCCGCACAGGCCGACGGTCCCCACGATGAAGGCGACCGCGATCGACACCGACAGGAGGGCCGCGTTGTAGCCGCGTCGCCGCTCCGGGCGGTCCGCCGACCAGCGATAGAGCCTCGCCGTGACGATGCTGTTGAGCCCGTCGCAGGCGACCATCCCCGCGGTGAACAGCAGCGGGAGCACCATCGCGGCGTACCAGGGCATGAGGATGCCGGCGCCGCCGGCGATGAGGAGCAGGGTGATCGTGGAGGCGGTGTCGAAGCCGAGCCCGAACAACAGGCCGACGACGAACATCTTCCACGGCGCGTCCAGCGTCGCCGACGTACGGGCGATGAGCACGGAGACGGGGCCGCCGCCGGCGGCCGCCCCGGGGCGGCCGTCCCGCCGTCCGCGCGCCGGGCGGACGAGCCGGACGAGGATGACGAGGTTCGCCGTCGCCATCGCGAGCAGGAACACGCTCGACACGGTCGGACCCCACACGCCGGTGAACACCGTCAAGGGCGAGTCCTCGGCGCCGATCTGCGAGGTGAGCGGGCCGACGCCGGCGGTCACGACGCCGACCGCGACCAGCACGACCGTGGAGTGGCCGAGCGCGAACCACAGCCCCACGCTCGACGGGTCGTCGCCGGCGTCGACGAGCTTGCGGCTCGTCGTGTCGATGGCGGCGATGTGGTCGGCGTCGAAGGCGTGCCGCATCCCGAGCACGAAGGCGGTGACCGCGAGGCCGATGCCGAAGGTCGACGTGCCCGCCCGGTAGTCACCGGGCACGACGATGACCGCGAACAGCATCCAGCCGGCGACGAGCAGTGCGCCGGCGACGATCAGCACGCCGCGTGCGGACAGTGACATCCGTTTCATCGATCCTCCTTCACCCGACCGGGGCCGGCTCACGGACAGGCCGGGTGGTAGCGGTCAGCAGTACGCCCAGGGGACTGTCGTGGGCGGCATCCCCGAGGAAGCGCACCACCGTCCCGCCTCGTTCGAGCTCCAGACGCGTCGCCCCGGCGACCTCGTCCACGACGGCGGGATCGCCCACGGCGATCACGCTGTCGATCACTCGCGCCGCTCCGAGGATGCCGGGCACCTGGACGTCTCCGCGAGCCTCGAGCGCCTCGCACAGGATCGGTCCCCGCTCATCGCGGATGTCGGTGGCCGCCGTCAGCTCGCCGCCGCGCTCGCCGACCCGGCCGAGCACCAGCGTCTCGCGCAGGAACGCCGACGAACCGTCGGCGAGCGTCATCGTGAAGGAGCGCGCCAGGCGGCCGGCATCCGTGACCACCGTCGGAAGACCCTCCCACGTGAGGCGCGCGCCGGAGCCGAGGTCCACCTGGGCGTGCCACTGCGAGGTCTCGCCGGCCTCGCCCGGGCGTCCGTAGACGATGAGACCGCCGATGTCGACGAGCCGGAGCGTGCAGCCCTCGCCGACCGTGATCCGGATGCGCACGTCGTCTCCGGGGAGCAGCATGGCGCGCCCGGCGACCAGGGCGACCTCGACGGACCTGCCGTGCCGGCGGATCAGTCGAGGCACCACGAGTTCGCCCTCCAGGGCGCACGAGACGGCGTCTCCGCGCGCGGAGACCTCGACGAGGGTGGGGTTCACGGCTCCCGGCCTACGAGTGCACGTGGTCGGCGTGCCCGTGCGCCGGCTGGTCGGCGGAGTGCGCGTGCGGCGTCTCGCCGTCGCCGTGCGTGTGGAGGAAGCCGTTGCCGTCCTCGTCGGCGTGGAAGTGCGGCGCCATCGGACCGGGATCCTGGGGCACGTGCGAGCCTGCCCGGTGCGCGGCCAGCATCGACAGCACCCACTCCCGCAGTGCGGCCACCGAGGCGGCGTCGGTGCGCGAGAGGGCGAGCACCGGGCGGCCGTCGCGTGCGGCGGTGGCATCGGCGACCATGCGCGGCACGTCGACCCCGACGTACGGGGCGAGGTCGGTCTTGTTGACGACCAGCAGATCCGCGCGGCCGATGCCCGGCCCGCCCTTGCGGGCGACGTCGCCGCCGCCCGCGACGTCGAGCACGAAGATCTGCGCGTCCACCAGGGCCGGCGAGAATGTCGCGGTGAGGTTGTCGCCGCCGGACTCGATCACCACCATGTCCAGCGGGTCGAACGCGCGCTCGAGGTCCTCGGCGGCGAGGAGGTTCGCGGTGACATCGTCGCGGATCGCCGTGTGCGGGCACGCGCCCGTCTCGACGGCGACGATGCGCTCGGGCTCGAGCACCCCCGCCGAGCGGAGGAATCGGGCGTCCTCGTCGGTGTAGATGTCGTTCGTGATGACCCCGATGCGGATCTCGTCGGCGAGGACCCGGCAGATCGTCGCGATGAGCGACGACTTGCCGGTGCCGACGGGGCCGGCGACGCCCAGGCGCAGGGAGCGGGATGCGGTCGATTCAGGCACGGAAGAGCCTCCTGGTGGATCGGGCGTGGGCTTCGGCCCACGCTTCGGATTGCGGTGCGGTGAGAGCGGGGATGCCGGCAGGGTCGGCGATGCGGGCGATCGAGGTGAGCCGGCCCTCGACGGAGGCGCACAGTTCGGCGACGAGCGAGACCAGCTCGAGCGGGTCGCGCGGCTCGAGTTTGAGGACGGCGGCGGCCGCGGCCTGCATGTCTTCATAGACCACGAGTCGCGCCAGTTCCAGGGCGGACAGGTCGAGCCCCGCGGCGATGACGCCGAGCACGCACGGCCGCGGCGGGGGAGTGGGGCGCTGCCGCCAGGCGTCGAGCACCTCATCGCCGGGGAGCAGCGTCCCGCCGACGCGCAGGTAGCCCCGGGCCAGCAGCCGGGCGGCGTCGCGCAGCGCTCGGCTCGGCGTGCGCGCCGCCCACGCGGTCTCCACCTCGTCGAGGTCGGCGCCGGTGCGGCGAGCGTGCCGGGCCGCGACCGCCGTCCCGGCCTCGACGAGCGTGGTGGTCGTGACCCTGCCGTGGAGGAACGCAGCGAGATCCGCCGGGCCCACGCCCGCGTTCACCGCAGGCTCGACACCGGCCGAGTGCGCATGGCCGCCCGAGGGCAGCCGGGCGTCGGCGAGCAGCATGGCGGCGGTGGACGGGGCGAGGGTGGACATCAGAAGAGCTGGTACAGCTGGGCCAGGGGCAGCCGCGCACTGGGTGCGGGCTCCACGCGCTCGCCGTCGATCGAGATGTCGAACGTGTCGGGCCGGATGTCGATGGCAGGCAGGGCGTCGTTGTTGCGCATGTCGGCCTTGCCGATCCCGCGCGTCGACTGGAGTGGCAGCAGCCGGCGCGTGAGGCCCAGCCGCTCCTCGATGCCGGCCTCGAGCGCCGCGGGGGCGACGAAAGAGACCGAGAGCGAGCCGCCGATCGCGTCCGCGAACGAGGGACGCATGAGCACGGGCTGCGGTGTCGGGATCGACGCGTTCGGATCGCCCAGCGCGCCCCACACCAGTCCGCCGCCCTTCACGACGACGCTCGGGCGGAACCCGAAGAACCGCGGGTCCCACAGCACGAGGTCCGCGAGCTTGCCGGCCTCGACCGAGCCGACCTCGTCGTCGATGCCGTGGGCGATCGCCGGGTTGACGGTGTACTTGGCGACGTAGCGGCGGGCGCGCTCGTTGTCGGCGGGAAGCGACCCGCCGAGCGGCCCGCGGCGGGCCTTCATGACGTGCGCGACCTGCCAGGTGCGCGTGATGACCTCGCCGATGCGTCCCATCGCCTGCGCGTCGGACGACGTCATCGAGATCGCGCCCATGTCGTGCAGGATGTCCTCCGCCGCGATGGTCGTGGCGCGGATGCGGGACTCGGCGAACGCGAGGTCCTCGGGCACGCCGGGGTTGAGGTGGTGGCACACCATGAGCATGTCGAGGTGCTCGGCGACCGTGTTGACGGTGTGCGGGAGCGTGGGGTTCGTCGAGCCGGGCAGCACGTACGACAGGCTCGCGATCGACAGGATGTCGGGGGCGTGACCGCCTCCGGCCCCCTCGACGTGGAACGCGTGGATGGTGCGCCCGGCCATCGCGGCGATGGTCGACTCGACGAACCCCGCCTCGTTGAGCGAGTCGCTGTGCAGCGCGACCTGCAGCCCCCACTCCTCGGCGGCCCGCAGACTGGCGTCGATCACGGCCGGGGTGGAGCCCCAGTCCTCGTGCACCTTGTAGCCGGCCGCGCCGGCGAGCGCCTGCTCTTCGAACGCCTGCGCCGACACCGTGTTGCCCTTGCCGAGCAGCAGCACGTTCACCGGCAGCCGGTCGAGCGACCTGTGCATGCGCTCGAGATGCCAGGCGCCTGGGGTGACGGTCGTCGCCTTCGAGCCCTCGGACGGCCCCGTGCCGCCGCCGACGATCGTCGTGATGCCGGTGGCGAGCGCCTCGTGGATCTGCGAGGGGGAGAGCAGGTGCACGTGCGAGTCGATGCCGCCCGCGGTGAGGATCTTGCCCTCTCCGGAGATGACGTCGGTGGAGGGCCCGATGACGAGCCGGGGGTCGACGCCGTCGGCGATGTCGGGGTTGCCGGCGCGGCCGATTCCCGCGATGCGGCCGTCGCGGATGCCGACATCCGCCCGGACCACGCCCCACCAGTCGAGGATGACGGCGTTCGTGATCACGGTGTCGAGTGCTCCGTCGTCGCGCGAGAGCGTGCTCTGCGCCATCGATTCCCGGATGGACTTGCCCCCGCCGAACACCGCCTCCTCGCCGCCGACGGTGAGGTCGTCCTCGATCTCGATCCACAGGTCGGTGTCACCGAGCCGGATCTGGTCGCCGGTGGTGGGTCCGTAGATCGCGGCGTATCGCTCGCGGTCGATGCGCATCAGGACGCCTCCGATCGGATCCGGATGCCGGGCACGCGGCGCTGACCCCGCAGCGCCACTGCTCCGACGCGCTTCGAGACCCCGGGTTCGAACCGCTCGGACGTGCCGGACGGGATGTCGAGTCGGAAGCCGGCGGCCGCCGTGCGATCGAACTGCAGCGCCGCGTTCACATCGGGCAGATGGACGTGGCTGCCGATCTGCACCGGCCGGTCGCCGGTGTTGAGGATCACGAGGTCGAGGCGCTCGTCGTCCGTGCGGTCGGCGTTGAGGTCGATCCAACCGGGTCGTACCCGGATGGCGCCGGGTCCGGATGCTGATCCTGATGCCATGTCGACTCCTCAATCGATCGGGTGGTGAAGGGTGACGAGCTTGCGTCCGTCGGGGAAGGTCGCCTCGACCTGCACATCGGCCAGCATGTCTGCGACGCCGTCCATCACGTCGTCGCGGGTCAGCACGGTGCGCCCCTCGGTCATCAGCTGCGCGACCTCGGCGCCGTCGCGGGCGCGCTCGATGACCCAGGTCGACAGCAGCGCGACCGCCTCCGGATGGTTGAGCTTGACGCCGCGCTCCCTGCGGTCGCGCGCCACCATGCCGGCGACCGCCAGCAGCAGCTTCTCGGTGTCCGCGGGTGACAGGTGCATGGGCGCTCCCTCCTCGTCGATGTGTGTCAGAAGTCTGCCACTCGGGCGAAGGAGTGCCGGAACGCCCGTACGCCTCAAGACCCACGAGATCCGCGGAATCACGCGGAAGAACGGGGAGCTGCCCCTCAGAGTGTTTACATGCCCGATACGTTCGAGCAAAGGCAATGTAATGCCGCAGCTCCATGGTGGGACCACTTGCACCCCACGCATCACCCACCCGAACGGAGCACAGCATGATCCCCAACCACAGGAAGCGCCTCCGGGCGATCCTGGCAACGGGCGCGCTCGTCACGAGCGTCGCCCTGGTCCTGTCCGGCTGCGGCAGCCGCGCCGGTGACGCCGGGCCGAGCGCGTCGGCGGCCGCCGCCGAGAGCTGCGTCGACACGTCCGGCGACACCATCAAGCTCGGCTTCCTCAACTCGCTCACCGGCGGCATGGCGATCTCGGAGAAGACCGTGTCGAACGTCCTGCACATGGCCGCCGACGAGATCAACGCCGACGGCGGCATCCTCGGCAAGCAGATCGACTACATCCAGGAGGACGGGGCCACCGACTGGCCCACCTTCGCGGAGAAGACCGAGAAGCTCCTCACGCAGGACTGCGTCGCGGCGATCTTCGGCGGCTGGACCTCGTCGTCGCGCAAGGCGGTCAAGCCGGTCGTCGAGGAGCACAACGGCCTGTTCTTCTACCCCGTGCAGTACGAGGGGCTCGAGGCCTCGCCCAACATCTACTACACCGGCGCGACGACGAACCAGCAGATCATCCCCGCGATGGACTTCCTGGCCTCGCAGGGCGTGAAGACGCTGTTCCTCGCCGGGTCGGACTACGTCTTCCCCCGCACCGCGAACGCGATCATCAAGCTCTACGCGGAGGAGCTCGGCATCGAGATCGTCGGCGAGGAGTACGTTCCGCTCGACAAGGACGACTGGACCACGCAGGTGGCGAAGATCGCCGAAGCGAAGCCCGACTTCATCTTCAACACCATCAACGGCTCGTCCAACGTCGGCTTCATCAAGGCCTACTACGACGCCGGCCTGACGCCCGAGACGACCCCCATCATCTCGGTGTCGATCGCCGAGGAGGAGGCCCCCGCCATGGGCCACGAGGTCACCGGCAACTACGCCTCGTGGAACTACTTCCAGTCGCTCGACACCCCGAACAACCCGGCGTTCATCGACGCCTGGAAGGCCTACCCCGGCTCCAGCGGCGTGACGAGCGACCCGATGGAGGCCGCGTACATCTCGCTGTACCTGTACAAGGCTCTCGTCGAGGCGGCCGGCTCGTTCGACGTCGACGCGATCAACGCCGCGGCGAAGGAGAACGAGATCACCGTGGACGCGCCGGAGGGCGTCGTCACGCTGGACGGCGAGAACCACCACATCTCCAAGCCCGGTCACATCGGCAAGATCAACGCCGAGAACCAGTTCGACATCGTCTGGGCGTCCGACGAGTTCATCGAGCCCGACCCGTACCTCGAGCAGTACGACTGGTTCCCCGAGGACGTCCGCAAGGCGCTCGTGGCCGCCGCCGGCTGATCCCCTCACGGATGCCGGGACCCCGTGCCGCACGCACGGCGCGGGGTCCCGGCATCCGGACCCTCCTCTTTCCCGCCTTCGCAACAGAAGGGAGTGACCGCGCATGGATGCACTCATCCCTCCGCTGCTCAACGGCAGCGCCGTGGGGGCGCTGCTGCTGCTCGCAGCCCTCGGGCTCACGCTCATCTTCGGCCAGATGGGGGTGATCAACATGGCGCTCGGCGAGTTCATCATGGTCGGCGCCTTCGTCACCTATCTGGTCCAGCTGGTCATCCCCTCCAGCGACATCTCGATCCCGCTCGCGCTGCCGGCCGCGTTCGTCGTCGCCGGCCTGCTCGGACTGCTGCTCGAGGTGAGCATCATCCAGTGGATGTACCGGCGGCCCCTCGACACCCTGCTCGCGACGGTCGGCGTCTCGCTGATCCTGCAGCAGATCGCGCTCCAGATCTTCCCGGCCCAGGGCGTCCCGGTCGAGAACCCCGGCTGGCTCCAGGGGCAGATCGACGTCTTCGGCTACGCGTGGCCGCTCCGCCAGGCGTTCACGATCGCGCTCGCCGGCGTGTGCGTCGCCGCGCTCGCCGCCTGGCTCAAGTACACCTCGTTCGGCCGCCGCATCCGCGCGACCGTGCAGAACCGCGACCTCGCCGAGACCGTCGGCGTCCGCACCCGCAACGTCGACCGGATCACCTTCTTCGTCGGCTCGGGTCTGGCGGGCGTTGCCGGTGTCGCGGCGTCCCTCATCGGCGGCACGAACTCCCAGATGGGCGTGCAGTACATCATCCCGGCGTTCCTCGTCGTCGTCGCGGGCGGCATCGGCCA
>PJUC01000664.1_pt1 | contig 10935 bp, 11 predicted proteins | sample 1512161 | NCBI WGS metagenome assembly PJUC01 (sample SAMN08177676, study PRJNA422409) | Soil metagenome, whole genome shotgun sequencing project. | isolation source: Soil enriched on filter paper | place: USA: Madison | collected 2015-01-15
CTGCCCTTCATCCTGGAGGGTGTGGTCAGCCTGATCGCCGGCATCGTCGCCGCCCTGTGGCCGGCCGCCAGCCTGTTCGCGCTGGTGTTCCTGATCGCGGCCTGGTCGGTCATCACCGGCTTCGCCGAGGTGATGGGGGCGTGGCGGATGGACCGCACCCATGGGAAATGGGCCTGGGGCGTGGCCGGCGTGCTGTCGATCCTGTTCGGGCTCGGCATGTGGGTGCTGCCGGCGCTGGGTCTGCTGGCGCTCGCCTGGGGCGTCGCGGCATACCTGATCGCCTTCGGGGTGCTGGCGCTGGTGACCGCCTTCCGGCTGCGGCACTGCCATCGGGAGAACAACGTCTCGGGTGGCGGCGGGATGACGGCTGCGGTTTGAGGGGGGCGTTATCGGAGCCCCTCCCAATTCATAGCTCCATCGTACAATTTCCTACACGAACAGTCTCTGGCAGCCTGAACTCCGGCACGATGTTTGCTGCGCTGCGGCAAAACGGCTGCGAGGGGCTGTGTCATGACGCCGCACCGACCGACTATTGGGCAGACTGGCGACCGATCCGGCGACCGGCGCACAGGTTCTGTGCAACACAACATCCTGGCCGCCGCCGCGTCCGGGGTGTCGAACTTCATCGCCGCGCAGGGTGGCTGTCCCGACCGGGTGTTCCACCGCGCCGGCGTGGAGGAGCGGGCGCTGGGCCAGCCGACGGTGGCGCTCGACCTCCGCGCCTATGTGGCGATGATGGAGGTGGCGGCGGCGGAGACCGGCAACGACAATTTCGGCCTGCTCTACGGACGCCAGTTCCAGCCGGAGATGCTGGGGCTGATCGGCTCCATCGCGCTGGCCGCGCCGACGCTGGGGGCCGCGCTGGACCATCTGGCCCGGCTGTTTCCCTTCCACCAGCAGGCGACCGAGACGCGCTTCGTCCGCGAGGGCGAACTGCTGCGGCTGGAATACCGCATCCTCGACGGCCGCATCGTCGAGCGGCGGCAGGATGCCGAACTGACCATGGGCATGTTCGCCAATGTGGTGCGCGCCTGCCTCGGTCCGGGTTGGATGCCGGAGGAGGTGCATTTCGAACATCCCAAGCCGGAGGGCTGGCGCCAGCATCAGGCGCTGTTCGACGCGCCTGCCCATTTCGGCCAGCGCACCAACGCCATCCTGCTGCGCGACCGCCATCTCGACCGCCGCATGCCCGGCGGCGACATGGCCCGGCTGACCGGGCTGTGCGGCACGCTGATCGACATCGCCCGCGGCACCGGCACCCCGCCGCTGCTCGACCGCGTGAAGGCGGAGGTGCGGGCGCGGTTGCCGGAAGGCCCGCCCTATGTCGAGGACATCGCCGACCGGCTGGGCATCGCCCGCTGGACCCTGCAACGCCGGCTGGCCGACGAGGGGCTGAGCTTCTCCGATCTGGTGGAGGGGGTGCGGCGCGATCTGGCGGCGGTCTACATCCGCCAGCGCCATGTCCCCATCGCCGACATCGGCGCCCTGCTCGGCTATTCGGAGGTCAGCGCCTTCAGCCGCGCCTTCAGCCGCTGGTTCGGCGCATCGCCGGCGAAGATGCGCGATGGGAGGGGCTGAAGGATGGCAGTCGTGAGCCTCCCGTCATAAGATCGGTTCCGGGATACACCGGCGCAGGACAGGGCGGACATGGCGCGCGCATCGAGGAGTTGTCACCGTTTCTGGCGGGACCCCGCGCTTCCGCATCTTGAGGCGCGGAGCATCGAGGACGGGCAGGAGGTCCGCTATGGCTGGCACAGCCACCCGACCTTTTCCATCGGGTTGGTGACCGGTGGTGTCAGCGACTTCCGCATCGGCGCCGAATGCCACCGGATCGCTGCCGGTACGGTCGTTCTGATGAACCCGGACGAGGCGCATGTCTGTAACCCGCTGAACGGCCAGTCCTGGTCCTATCGCATGCTGTATGCCGATGCCGCGTGGCTGGCGGCGCTGGAGGGGGAGGCGACGTTCCGGCCCCACACCCCGCATTTGAGCCGCGATCCGGAACTGGCGGACAGGCTGGGACGGCTGTTCAGCCTGTTGTTCGATCCGCTCGCCGACAGCGCGGAGAAAGAGGCGGCAGTCCGGTCTTTCTTCGTCGCGCTGAGGCAGGCTCTGGGCGGTGTACCGTCCGGTCGGCATGGGGAGGGCCGGCCCGGCGGCGAACATGCGGCGCTGGACCGGGCCGCCGATTTCATCTCCGCCCATTGCACCCAGCCGCTGCGGCTGGCCGAGATCGCCGCGGTGTCGGGCTTGTCGCCGTCCTATCTGGTGCGGTCCTTCAAGGCCCGCTACGGGCTGACCCCGCATGCCTACCAGATCAACCGCCGCATCCAGTTCGGCCGGCAAGAGTTGCAACGCGGCCGCCCGATCGTGGAGGTCGCGCTGGATGCCGGCTTCGCCGATCAGGCCCATTTCCAGCGGGCCTTCAAGCGTCATGTCGCCGCCACTCCCGGCCAGTACATGCGCCGGGAGTGAAAGGCCGGCACGAAGGTGGGCGTGGCGATCAGGCGGCGATGCCGATATGGGCGGCGCTCGCCGCGAGCAGGGCGGCCATGGCACGGTTGAACAGCCGCATCCGCCGCCCATCCGCCAGCAGATGGCGCAACCGGGCGCCGGCGTAGGCCCAGCAGCCGACCGACAGATAACAGATGACGAAATATAGCCCGGCGAAGATCCAGAGCCGGGCAGGATCGTCCCCGGCATAGGCACCGACCCCGGCCAGCGCCGCGACCCAGGCCTTGGGGTTCAGCCACTGCATGGCGGCCCCTTGCAGCAAGGAGGGCGGCGGGGGCGGCTCGCCGGCGGCGACCTCTCCGTCGCTTTTCCATAATTTCCACCCCATCCACAGCAGGAAGACCATGCCTGCCCAACGGGTGAGCGTGGCGGCGGCGGGCCAGCCGCGCAACAGCTCCGCCAGGCCGAGCCCGGCCAACACCAGCAGCAGGACGAATCCCAGGGTGGCACCGGCGACATGGCGCAGGGTGGCGCGCAGACCGTGGGAGGCTCCGCTGGACAGCGCCACCACATTGACCGGGCCGGGGGAAATCGATGCGGCCAGCGCGAAGCCGGCCATCGACAGGCAAAGCATCATCATCGCCGCCGTCCTACTTCAGCAGCGGCAGCGAACCGGTCAGCGAGCGCACCAGCGCCGCCGGGCCGTGCAGGCAGAGGCCGAGATAGCGCAACTCCTCCTGCCGGGCGGCGGCGAGCCGCTGGCGATAGTCGTCGTAGCTCTTGGCGCGCTGGGCGACGTCGGTCATGCCGATCACACCCAGCCCGTCGGCCTCCCGTTCCGCCGCGCTCCGGCGCAGCGCGCGCAAGCCCTCGGCATCGGACACCAGGATCGGCATCACGATGGTGGTGATGCCGGGATGGCCGATGCCGTCGGCATCCTGAAGGTCGCAGCCGACCAGTTCGGGCCGCAGCTTCCCCAGCGTCATCGACAGGGCGGCGGCGGTGTTGGCGATCAGCCCGGGCGGCAGCGCGCGGTCGATGATGAAGGCACAGCGTGTCACGTCCGGCTTTCCCTTTGTTGGATGAAGGTCAGGCCGGGGACTGTCGTGGATCGGACGGGGGCGGGTATTGAATGAAATTACCCACGGCCGGACGGGGTGCGGCCGCTCGCGGCACACTGCCGGCGGTTCGGCCCGTCGCCCGCGCGGATGCGCGGCGGCAGGGCTGCAACCGGCATCCGCACCGTCTATAGTGTCCCGACAGCACCGTCGCTTGGGGGGCTGCCTGGGGGCATATGGGGTGCCGGGATGTCAACGAACTACGTCAACACCTTCATCACCGCCGCGGCCGACTGCAAGGCAAAGACCGGCACCGTTCCGTCCAAAGCCGGTACGATCGGCGCGCTGCAGCTCTCGCTGCTCTTGGAACGGCCCTATGCCCTGACCAGCGACGAACTGCTGCTGGAGGTCCACATGATCCGCAACGGCATTCCTCCGGAAGAACGCGAGGCGGCGCGCGCCCGGCTCTTCGGCAAGCCGCAGGCCTGCCTGCGGGCGTCGCCGCTGGTCAAGCAGTATGGCTGGGGCCTGCACCATGACGGCGACGGTCGGGTCGCCGCCTATGGGGCCGAGAGCGACGCCTACCGCGACCTGAGCCGCCGCTCGGACGTGAGCGTCGTTGCCGGGATGCGCAACAGCCGAGGCTGACGGCGCCGGTTCAGACCCCGACCTCCACCGCCGCGTTGACGACGTAGATTTGCTCATTGCGGTCGTTCTTGTCGGCCAGGAAGATGCCGCTCGGCGCCAGCATGCCGCCGGCGGTGACGTGGATGCTGACGGCGCCATAGGGGAAGACGGCCTTCACCGCCTCGTGGTCCAGCCGGTCGGCATCGGCCGGCACGGCGAGGTGGACGCGCACCTGCATTTTGCTGGTGTCGCCGTCGACCAGGCTGCGCATGCCGGGCATGGAGTTGCGCTCTATGGCGTTGCGCACGGCGCGGACGGCGGCCTTGGTCACGTCCTGGCCATGCAGATCCACCCCCATGCCGAGTTCCACGAACATCACCTGTTTCATCGCGTCGGGCCTTTCAATGGCTGTCGGTCATGGCTGTCGGTCGACGGGGATGATGGCGCGTGGTCGCAGGCAGGGCCAGGGGGTGGCGGGGGGAATTTCGGGGGGTGGAAGGCGCCGGCCCCCCACCTCACGCCGCATCGGACTCTCGTCACGCCTTCGGGCGGATTTCGCTGTCCATCTTGGCGCCGTTGCGGTGGTGGGTGCCGGAGAAGGCGCGTTCCAGGCGGCGGGGCGCGCGGATCAGGTGGAGGTACAACTCGTCGAACTGGCCGACGGAGGCGAGCTGGCGCACGTCGTTGACGGTGATCCGCTGGCCGTTCAGCTCGATCAGGCCGCTGTCGCGCAGCCGCCGCAGGGTGCGGTTGATGTGGACGATGCTGAGACCCAGCGCGTCGGCCAGGATCTCCTGCGTCACCGGCAGCACGAAATGCCCGTTGGTCACCATGTTGACGATGCTGAGGCGGCGCAAAAGCTCGACGATCAGATGGGCGGTGCGCTCCAGCGCGGTGCGGCGCCCCAGGCTGAGCAGCCGCTCGGCGACGATGGCCTCCTCCCGCGCGCCGGACCAGGCGAGTGCGGCGGCAAGGCGCGGGAAGGACCGGAACAGTTCGCCGATCCGCTCCGGCGGGAAGCTCGCCACCTCGACCGGGGTCAGGGTGGTGACGCTGTGGTCGGCCGATTCGAACAGGGTGCAGTACATGCCGATGATGTCGCCGGGCAGGACGAAATTGACGACCTGGCGCCGTCCGTCCGGCAAGGCTTTGTGGCGGATCGCCCACCCGTCCCGCATGATGCGGACGTCGCGATACCTTTCGCCCTGTTGGAGAAGATCGGTGCGTGGCGGCACGCGGTCGGTCGTCCTTTCCAATTCGGCAAGGTACATCTTTTCCTCATCCGACAGGACGAGGTAGCTGCTCAATTTGAGCCACAATGGAGTGGGCTCTAGGGCGCGGCTCGCCGGGGCGCGAGTCATGGTCGTCTCTTTGCCTTCTTTGTCCTAATATTGGCGTTTCGATAAACGGGCGCGCCGTTGAACCGGTTCCGCGATGTCTCGAACGTTTAGGGTTTTCAGGCGAGGCAGCCACAACATAGGTTAATCGGCTGAATATTTTTCTCGAACGGCCTGTGACGCGCAGCCGACCCGTGTGTTGTTCCCTATGCAATTGGACCTACCGGCGGTTTGGCCGGGCGGGGCGGAGAACCGGATCGAACGGGGGCATGATGACGTCGGAGGAAGAGGCGGCGGGTATGGCCGCTCTCTCGATTTGTGAATCGCTGGTGATTGCCATGGTTGAAAAGGGCCTCCTCACGGTCGAGGAGGCGCGGGGCGTGCTCGAGGACGCCGCCGCTGCCCATCTGCGGCCGGAAATGCCGGAACCGGCAATCCGGCGTCAGGAGATGGCGGTGCGCTTCATCGAGCGGCTCGCCCTGCAGGTGAATGCCGCCGGTCCCTACAGTCGCGGCTGACGCAACGGTGCGGGCGGACCGGCGCGATCAGTCCTGCAGGATGGCCGAATTGCGCCGGTCGCCGGTCTCCCGCGGGCCGGCCGGCCGATCCGTCAGGGAATCGCTCAACAATTGCGCGACCTCCTTGGCGGCGATCGGCTTGTGCAGGATGCGGTAGCCGCTGGCCTCGGCATCGGCGATGCGTTCGGGGGCGGTGTCGCCGGTCAGAACGACGCTGGCCGGGGCCGGGAATCCCCGCTCCCGCAGGGCGGTTTCGACCGCACGGAGGGCCTCCAGCCCGGTGGCGCCCGCTTCCAGCCGGTAATCGGCGATCACCAGATCGGGCGGGCGCGGCTGGTCCCGCAGCAGGCGGAGCGCATCGGCGGCGCTGTCGGCCGCGGTCGCGCGCCAGCCGAAATCCTCGATCAGCAGGGTCAGCCCCTCGCGCACCAGCGGATCGTCGTCGATCACCAGGGCGGTGCCGCGTCCGGGCTCCGGCGCCTGTTCCGCATCGGGCGCCCCGGACGCCGCCGCGACCGCCGGCAGGGCGGAGGTGGGGATATCCAGCGTGAAGCAGGATCCCTTGTTCGGCCGGGACGCGACATGCACGCGGTAGCCCAGCAGCCGCGCCAGCCGGTCGACGATGGCCAGCCCCAGCCCCAGCCCCTTGCCGCGGTCGCGGGTGGGGTTGGAGATCTGATAGAATTCGTGGAAGATCCGCTCCAGATGCTCGGGCGGGATGCCGATGCCGGTGTCGTGGACCTGGATGCGCAAGGCCCCCGGACGATGGCGGCAGCCCAGCAGGATGCGGCCGTGGTCGGTGTAGCGCAGCGCGTTCTCCACCAGATTGCGGATGATCCGTTCCAGCAGCGCCGGGTCGGCGTTCAGCGTCACGTTGGTGGGGACGCTGCGGAAGGCGACGCCCTTCTCCGCGGCGCGCAGCCGGTATTCGCCCTCCAGCCGGGCGAAGATGGTGCCGAGCGACACCGCCTGGATGTTGGGGGACACCGTGCCGGCATCCAGCTTGGAGATGTCCAGGATGGCGTCGAGCAGGCGGCACAGCGCGTCCATCGACGCTTCGATGCTGCCGACCAGCGATGCCGCCGGATGGTCGCCCAGCCGGATCGCCAGGGCGGAAGTCAGCAGGACCAGCGACTGCACCGGCTGGCGCAGGTCGTGGCTTGCCGCCGCCAGGAAATGCGTCTTGGCGGCGTTGGCGCGCTCCGCCACCATCAGCGCCATCACCGCCTCCTGGCGCGAGCGTTCCTCCTCGTTGCGGGCGCTTTCCGCCTCGGCGCGGGCCTGTTCGGCGCGCTCGGCCAGGGTGCGCTGGATGGTGATCTCCTCCGCCGCGCGCATCTCGCGCTCGCGCTGGATCGCCGCGATGTGGTCCAGCATGGCGTTGAAGCCGCGCGCCAGGGCCGAAACCTCGTCATTGCCGCGGATCCGGGCGCGCTGCCCGGTGAAGCCGTCGGTGGCGATGGCGCCGGCCAGCCGTTCCAGCTCGCGCAGGGACCGGGTCATGTGGTTGCCGACGGCGCGGCTGCCGATGTAGATCGCCAGCAGGGCGAGCACGGCCACCAGCCCATAGGCGGGCAGCATCCAGGACAGCAGCGCGGTGGTCGGCGTTTCCGGCGCCTCCAGCCGCAGCTTCAACCCAAGCCTCGCCAGCCGTTCCGGCACGGTGAGCGGCACCGTCACCGCCATCATGTCGGCCGGCACCGGCGGAGGCGGCCCGCTGCCGTGGAGAAGCTCCGCCTCCGGATGCAGGACCAGGGAGTCGAGCGGCACCTTGTAGAGCAGTGCCCCTTCCGGCGAGGTGGTGCGGGAATAGATCAGCATCTCCGCCGCCAGCAGGAACTGGGTATCGCCCTGCCGCACCACCTGGGCGGCAGGCTTTCCGGCGGCGATGGCGGCGCGCAGCCAGGCCATGTCGGAGGGAGCGATGGCCAGCGGGGCGGCATGGCGTCCGTTGTCGGCGACCGGCTCTCCTTCGAAATCGGTGAAGACCAGCGCCACCGGCATGCTGGCGATGTGGTTGAAGCTGCCCAGGAAGGGGATCAGGTAAGTTTCCTTCCCCGCGGAATCGACCAGGGCGGTGGCGAGCACGCTGTTTTCCGCCAGTTCGCGCACCGTCATCACCAGCGTGTTCAGCAGTCCTTCGGTCTGGCGGGCGGCGAGGCTGGCGTTCGCCTCCACATTGGCATGGTGCTGGCGCGCCAGATGGCGGCTCGACACCAGATACAGGCTGGCGCCGATCAGGATGGCGATCAGCACGCCCAGCATCAGCGACACCATCGCGAAGCGGCGGGCCAGCCGTCCGGAGGTCAGCATCCGCTGGGCGGCGCGGGGGATGGTGCCGTCGGGAGTGGGGCCGGTGGGAGTTGGATCGCTCATCCGTGTTCTCAATCCACCGGAACCAGCACGCCGTCGGCGCGGAAGCGGGCCATCAGCAGGTCGTCCGGCCCCAGCGCCTCGTGCCGGCCGGGGGCGAAGGGGCGGTCGTAGTCGCGGGTCACCCCGTGATAGGGGCCGACCTGTTCCAGCGCGTCGCGCACGGCGGCGCGGTCGGCGGTGCCGGCGCGGTCGATCGCGAGCGCCAGGATGCGGGTCAGATCATAGGCGTGCAGGAAGCCCACCGGCGACACGATGTCCTCCGGCCGGTGGATGCCGAACAGGCGCCCGGCGGTCTCCAGCACCGGAGCCAGCCGGTCCTTGGGGATGCGGAAGGGGCTGACCGTCTGGATCACGCTGAAATCCACCTCCTGCAGGGCCGGTCCGGCCTGTCCGACGAAATCGCCGCCGGTGACGCCCCAATGGCTGAGGATCGGCAGCCGCCGCTGCGGCGGCAGGGCGGCGACCTCGCGCACCAGAACGGCGGCCTCGTCGTCGTTGGCGACCAGCAGGATCGCCTGGGCGCCGGCATCGGCCAGCGCCTGGTACTTGTCGATCAGCGAGCGGTCGCGCCAGTTGTACCAAGCGGTGCCGACCAGATCAGGCGTCTTGTGCCCGGCGAGGTAGCTGTTGGCGGCCTCCAGGTTGGATCGTCCCCAGGCGGTGTTGGTCAGCAGCAGCCCGACATGGGTCAGGCCGCGGTCGGTGGCGCGCTTCAGCAGGAAGGGCATTGCCAAGCTGTCGCGCAACGACAGCCGGAAGATGTAGTTGGGCTCCATCCCGTTGTCGACGATGTCGTCGGCTGACGACCAGGGGGCCAGGAACAGGGTGCGGGTCTGTTCCAGGACCGGCAGCTCCTCGATCACCACCGGGCTGAACCGGCCGCCGAAGACGGCGACCAGTCCGGGGATGGTGGCCAGTTCCCGGATATTCTTGATGCCGCGGGCGGAGATCGAGCGGTGTTCGCGGGTGATCAGCGTCAGCGGCCGGCCGCCAAGAACGCCCCCATTGCGGTTGATGTCGTCGATGGCGGTCAGGATCCCGCGCTGGATGGATTCGGCCGAGGTGCTGTTGGTCAGCCCGAACTCGCCGTCCAGCGCCAGCACCACCGGCTCCCCGGGAAGGTCCCGCTCCGTCTGCCCGGCAGCCGGCACTGCCGCAAGCGAAAGCGCGAGGGCAAACAGAACCAGGATTGGACGGAACAGGTGGAGGGCTGCGGAAAACATTGGCCGTCGTTCAAGTGGATCGGCAAACGGAAGATTTGGCTCCCGTATGCGTAACGCGGCACTATGGGTGGGGGGGCCGGTGGGGTCAATCTTCCCTTCGGCCGAGCGGCGGGTACGGAAGACCAGTGCCATTGTGGCAAGTCGCTCGCCGGCAGCGCTCATTATTATCGTTGGAGCCAAAATTGCGCATGGCGCGCGCCACCCGGCGGTGGGCGGCGCGCGCCGATCGGACCGGCTTGCTCAGACCAATTTGGCGGTCAGGCTGATCTGGGTGCCGGCCAGCGCCTTCGACACCGGGCAGTTGGCCTTCGCGCCGTTCGCCTGTTCCTGGAAGGTGGCCTCGTCGATGCCGGGGATTTCGGCTTCGCATTCCAGCTCGATCCGGCTGATGGCGAAGCCGGCGCCGGCCTTCTCCAGATGCACCTTGGCGGTGGTGTGGACGCGGGTCGGCGTGTGGCCGGCCTGACTGAGTCCGGCCGACAGAGCCATGGAGAAGCAGCCGGCATGCGCCGCCGCGATCAGCTCCTCAGGATTGGTGCCCTGGCCGTTCTCGAAGCGGGAGGGAAAGGAGTAGCTGCCTTCGAAGGCGCCGCTGCCCAGCCGCATCTTGCCGCTGCCCGATTTCAGGTCGCCGCGCCATTCGGCATCCGATTGCCGCATCGCCATGGTGATGTCTCCCCTTGCTGGTCATGGTCGGACCGGCCCGCCGCCATGGCGGGGACCGGTCGAGCCTGACCTAGGGCCATCGACCGCGGCGGCCAGCCGCATACTCCCTTCGCGCCGCCGACCGTTACAGCCAGCGTTTTCTAAAGCCAATCAGGCACGCGCTCGGCCGCCAGCATCTCCTCCACCGTCGGGCGGGGGCGGATGACGGAGAAGCGGTCGCCGTTGACCAGCACCTCCGGCACCAGCGGCCGGGTGTTGTAGGTCGAGGCCATCACCGCGCCATAGGCGCCGGCCGACAGGAAGGCGACGAGGTCGTCGTCGGCCAGCGGCGGCAGCGGGCGCTGCACGGCGAAGGTGTCGCCGCTCTCGCACACCGGGCCGACCACGTCGTAGGGCTCGGCAGCGACGCCCTCGGCCGGCTCCGCCACCGGGACGATGCCGTGATAGGCGTCGTACAGCGACGGGCGGATCAGGTCGTTCATCGCCGCGTCGACGATGGCGAAGCGGCGGTGCAGCCCCTGCTTCACATAGATGACGCGGCTGACCAGGATGCCGGCGTTGCCGACCAGCGAGCGGCCCGGCTCCAGCGTGATGCGGCAGCCGAGATTGCCGGTGATCGAGCGCACCATCGCGGCATAGTCGGCCAGATCGGGCGGCGCCTCGTTCTTGTAGGTGA
>PJUC01000666.1_pt1 | contig 10890 bp, 7 predicted proteins | sample 1512161 | NCBI WGS metagenome assembly PJUC01 (sample SAMN08177676, study PRJNA422409) | Soil metagenome, whole genome shotgun sequencing project. | isolation source: Soil enriched on filter paper | place: USA: Madison | collected 2015-01-15
CGCCGCCGTGCCCGGCAGGGGGATGCTCGTGCTGGGCCTCGCCGTCATCGGCGCGGCGGCGATCGTCGCGTTCGTCATCCGGCAGCGCCGCGCGAAGAACCCGCTGTACGACCTCGCGATCGCCGCCCGCCCCATCTTCTGGGTCGCCGCATGCGCCGGCATGATCGTGTTCGGCTCGCTCATGGGCGCGATGTTCATCGGACAGCAGTATCTGCAGAACGTCCTCGGCTACTCGACGATCGAGTCCGGATTCGCGATCCTTCCCGCCGCGGTCTTCATGGTGCTCCTCGCGCCGCGTTCGGCCAAGCTGGTCGAGGCCCGCGGCGCCCGTTTCACGCTCCTGCTGGGCTACGCGGCCGTGCTGCTCGGCTTCGTGACCATGCTCATCCTCTGGCGGGGCGACGCGCCGTACTGGGTCGTGGGCCTCGGCTACGCCTTCGTCGGCGCGGGCGTCGGTCTCGCAGGCACCCCCGCGTCGCGTTCGCTCACCGGCGCCGTGCCGGTGCGGCGTGCCGGCATGGCGTCGGGCACCGCGGATCTGCAGCGCGACCTCGGCGGGGCCGTGATGCAGTCGATCCTGGGCGCACTGCTGACCGCCGGATACGCGTCGGCGGCGAACGCGCAGATCGCCGACGCGCCCGACGCGGACCAGATCACCTCGTCGGTTCAGGCGCAGCTCACGGAGTCGTTCGCCGGCGCCGCGAACATCGCCCAGCAGTACCCGCAGTACGCGGACGCCATCACGAAGGCCGCGCGCATCTCGTTCGAGCAGGGGCAGGACTGGGCGTACCTCGCCGGCGTCATCGCCGTGCTCATCGGCGCCGCGCTCGTCGCCTGGAAGTTCCCGAACGCGGCCCGCGAACGCGAACTCCTGGCGCAGTACCACGCCGAGGACGAGCCCTCGCCGCGGGCCCCGGCCGACACGTGAGGCGGCGGTAGGGTGGGCGCGTGACCACGCCGCGCCGCCTGCTCCTCGTCAACGGACCCAACCTGAATCTCCTGGGCACCCGCGAACCCGACATCTACGGGACGCAGACGCTCGCCGATGTCGAGCAGACGACGGTGGATGCCGCCGCCCGGCGCGGCTTCGAGGTCCGGGCTGTGCAGAGCAACCACGAGGGCGTGCTGCTGGATGCGATCCATGCCGCCCGCGAGGACTGCGCCGGCATCGTGATCAACCCGGGTGGTCTGACGCACACCTCGGTCGTGCTGCGCGATGCGCTGTCGGGCGTCGGCCTGCCCGTGGCCGAGGTGCACATCTCGGACGTGAGGGCGCGAGAGGAGTTCCGGCACCACTCCTACGTCGCCGACGTGGCCGTCGTCCATGTCGTCGGCGAGGGGGTCGCGGGTTACGCGACCGCGACGGCCCGACTGATCGACATCCTGACCGGTCAGGCGGAGGGTTGATCGCACGAAGTTGAAGTGCACTTATTTTTGAGTACACTCATTTATATGCCAGATCGCGGCCCGGAGGTTCCGGCGTCAGGACGACGCGAACGCAACAAGGACATGAAGCGCGCCGCCATCTTCGACGCCGCCGCCGCGCTCTTCGAGACCCACGGGTTCTCCGCCGTCACGACGCAGCAGATCGCCGAGCGGGCGGACGTCGCGGCGGGCACCGTCTTCCGTTACGCCTCGTCGAAGGCGGAGCTCCTGCTGATGGTCTACAACGTCGAGTTCGAGCGGGCCATGGCGCACGGCTCCGATGAGGCCGCGCGCCGACAGGACCGCGAGGCCGCTGTCACCGCTCTGCTCGCCCCCGTCCTCGAATGGGGGAGCACCCATGCCGAGAACACGCTGGCATATCAGCGTGAGCTGCTCTTCGGCACGGCGAACGAGCGCTACCGGGCGGAGGGACTGCAGCTGGCCGCCGATCTCGTGTCGCGCATCGCCGCGATCATCGGTCGTCGCGAACCGGTCGACGACGACGCCGTCCGGGCCGCACGCTCGGTGTTCGGGGCACTCCACCTCGCGCTCATCGAGGTCGCCACGGGCGTCTGGCACATCGACGACCCCGTCGCGGCCCTGGCGACACAGGTGCAGCAGATCATCGCCGGAGCGGACCGCACGGCCCGGCATCCCGACGATCACAGAAAGGGAGAAGAACAATGACAGACACGAAGATCGCCACGGTCGCCGTCCTCGGCACCGGAGTGCTGGGCGCACAGATCGCCTTCCAGACCGCCTACAGCGGGTTTCCGGTGACGGCCTACGACATCAGCGAAGAGGCCCTCGACGCCGCGCGCGAACGCTTCACGCGGCTGGGACACACATACGCCGCCGAGGTCGCGGGCGCGACGCCCGAGAGCATCGAGGCCGCGCAGGAGCGCCTGCACCTGACGACGGACCTCGCAGCCGCCGCCCAGGCGGACCTGGTCATCGAGGCGATCCCCGAGATCCTCGACCTGAAGCGTTCGACCTTCGAGAAGCTGGGCGCTCTGGCACCGGCATCCACCATCTTCGCCACCAACTCGTCGACTTTGCTGCCGAGCCAGATCGGCGACGCGAGCGGGCGGACCGACCGGTTCCTCGCGCTGCACTTCGCCAACCGCGTGTGGCAGTTCAACACCGCCGAGGTGATGGGCACGCCCGACACCGACCCCGTCGTCTTCGCCGAGGTCGTGCGCTTCGCGTCCGAAATCGGCATGGTGCCCATCGAACTGCACAAGGAGAAGGCCGGCTACGTGCTGAACTCGCTCCTCGTGCCGTTGCTGAACTCCGCCATGGCGCTTGCGGCAGGCGGGTACGCGGAGGTGGACGACATCGATCGCACCTGGCGCATCGCCACGGGAGCCCCCTTGGGCCCGATGCAGATCCTCGACGTCATCGGCCTGACCACGCCGTACAACATCCTCACCCACGGCTCGGGCGCCGACGCCAAGCTGGCGGAATGGCTGAAGGAGAACTACATCGACAAGGGGCGGCTCGGCGTGGCCACCGGGCAGGGCTTCTACACGTACGCCTGACCGGACCGCACGCGGGCTAGCGCTCGTGCCGCCGCGCCGCAACCCCCGTCTGCCGGTACCGCCGGATGACGGCATCCGATAGACAGGGGGAGGCGCCGGGTCGACTCGCACCCGGTGGACACGAGTCCGATCCGGGGGGGACTGGATGTACTACAGCAGTGGCAACTACGAGGCGTTCGCACGACCGCGCAAGCCGGAGGGGGTCGACGACAAGTCGGCCTGGTTCGTCGGCGCGGGCCTCGGCAACATGGCCTGCGCGATCTTCATGATCCGCGACGGCAGGATGTCGGGCGACCGCATCACGATCCTGGAGGAGCTGAAGCTGCCGGGCGGCGCGCTCGACGGCATCGAGTACCCGCACAAGGGGTTCGTGATCCGCGGCGGCCGTGAGATGGAAGACCACATGGAGTGCCTGTGGGACCTCTTCCGCTCGGTTCCTTCACTGGAGGTCGAGGACGCCAGCGTCCTCGACGAGTTCTACTGGTTGAACAAGGACGACCCCAACTACTCACTCTGCCGCGTCACCGAGAAGCAGGGGCAGGACGCGCACACCGACAAGCTGTTCGGACTGTCCGACAAGGCGCAGAAGGAGATCGTCCAGGTCATCCTCGCCACGCGCGAGCAGATGGAGGACAAGCGCATCGACGAGGTGTTCACGCGCGAGTTCCTCGACAGCAACTTCTGGCTCTACTGGCGGACGATGTTCGCGTTCGAGGAGTGGCACTCGGCGCTGGAGATGAAGCTGTACCTTCACCGCTTCATGCACCACATCGGCGGCCTGCCCGATCTGTCGGCGCTCAAGTTCACGAAGTACAACCAGTACGAGTCGCTCGTCCTGCCGATGTACCGCTGGCTGCTCGACCAGGGCGTGACCTTCCGGTTCGAGCACACCGTGACGGACGTGCAGTTCGACTTCCAGGACGACAGGACGCAGGCCACGCGGATCGACTGGGTGACCGGCGACGGCGCGGCGGGCGGCGTCGACCTCGGGCCTGACGATCTGTGCCTCGTCACGATCGGGTCGCTCACCGAGAACTCCGACGACGGCGACCACCACACGCCGGCCGTGATCAAGGACGGCCCCGCCCCGGCGTGGGATCTGTGGAAGCGGATCGCTGCCAAGTCGGATCACTTCGGGCGTCCCGAGGTGTTCTGCGGCGACATCGACAAGACGAAATGGGAGTCCGCGACGGTCACCACCGTCGACGAGCGCATCCCCGCGTACATCGAGAAGATCGCTCAGCGCGACCCGTTCAGCGGGAAGGTCGTCACCGGCGGCATCGTCACCGCCCGTGACTCGTCGTGGTTGATGAGCTGGACGGTGAATCGTCAGCCGCACTTCAAGGCGCAGAAGCCCGACGAGATCGTGGTGTGGGTCTACGGCCTGTTCGTCGAGACCCCGGGCGACTTCGTCAAGAAGCCGATGCAGGAGTGCACCGGCGAAGAGATCACGCAGGAGTGGCTGTACCACCTCGGCGTGCCGGTCGCCGATATCCCCGAACTGGCGTCGACCGGCGCGAAGTGCGTGCCGGTGATGATGCCGTACGTCACCGCGTTCTTCATGCCGCGTGCGGCCGGCGACCGGCCGCAGGTCGTTCCCGAAGGGAGCGTCAACTTCGCGTTCATCGGGCAGTTCGCCGAGACCACGCGCGACTGCATCTTCACGACCGAGTACTCCGTGCGCACCGCGATGGAGGCCGCCTATCAGCTGCTCGGCATCGACCGCGGCGTGCCGGAGGTGTTCAACTCCACCTACGACATCCGCTACCTGCTGAAGGCGACCACCCGGCTGCGCGACGGTGCCGCGGTGGACCTGCCGGGACCGAACTTCCTGAAGGGCCGGCTTCTCGACAAGCTCGACAACTCGCAGATGGGCGTGCTGCTCACCGACTTCGGGCTGATCCCGGAGCATGCGGGAACGGTCGCGCGCGACCGCTCCGACGACGCGATCGAATGATGCGCTGACGGGATGCCGCAGCCCCGCTCCAGGTTCGGGGCTGCGGCATCCCGTAGAATGTCCTGTCGGCAGTGCGTCAGCGTGCGCGCCGGCCTCGCACGACTTTCCCTGACGAACGGACAGATTCACCTCATGGCATCCACCGCAGACATCAAGAACGGCGTCGTCCTCAGCATCGACGGACAGCTGTGGAGCGTCATCGAGTTCCAGCACGTCAAGCCCGGCAAGGGCGGCGCCTTCGTCCGCACGAAGCTCAAGAACGTCGTCTCCGGCAAGGTCGTCGACCGCACGTACAACGCCGGCGCGAAGATCGACATCGAGAACGTCGACCGCCGCGACTTCACGTACCTGTACAACGACGGCGAGAACTTCGTCTTCATGGACGTCGCGGACTACGACCAGCTCACCGTCGGCGCACCGACCGTCGGCGACGCGGCCCACTTCCTGCTCGAGAACCAGCAGGTGCAGATCGCGCTCAACAACGGCAACCCTCTGTACGTCGAGCTGCCGGCATCCGTCGTCCTCGAGATCACGTACACCGAGCCGGGCCTGCAGGGCGACCGCTCGTCGGCCGGCACCAAGCCCGCCACGCTCGAGACCGGCTACGAGATCCAGGTGCCGCTGTTCCTCGAGACCGGCACCAAGGTCAAGGTCGACACCCGCACGGGCGACTACCTCGGCCGCGAGAAGTAAGGCGTGAGCGCCCGATCGAAGGCGCGCAAGCGCGCGCTCGACATCCTGTTCCAGGCGGACGTCCGCGGCGACGAGCCGGCGACGATCCTCGCCACCGAGGCGAAGCGCGCCGCCGGCGAGCCCGCCCGCCAGGCGTCGTGGCTGTACGCCCGTGACATCGTGGACGGCGTGATCGACAACCGCGAAGCGATCGACGAGCAGATCGTCACGTTCGCGAAGGACTGGACGCTCGCCCGCATGCCCGCGGTCGACCGTGCGGTGCTGCGCATCGGGGTGTGGGAGATCCTCTTCAACGACGAGGTCCCCACCGCCGTCGCGATCGACGAGGCGGTCGAGCTGGCCAAGGAGTTCTCGACCGACGAGTCGGGCGCCTTCGTCCACGGCGTGCTCGCCAACATCGCGCGCGCCTCCTGAACGTCCCCCGGCGGGCCCTGTGTCCGCCGGGGTTGGCAGGATGGATGCCGTGACTCCGCCGACCCCCGACACCTCACCGATGGGGTCGCCGCCGTTCGTCGACCCGGCGCACATCCGGCGGTTCACCGACAGCGGCACGTACGAGCGCGGCGTCGCCTACTTCGCCGACGGCGCGGTCCATCAGCTCACCTGGGATCCCACCGCCTCGGTGCTCGAGGCGAGCGTCGCCGGCAGCGGCCAGCGGGCCTATCGCTGCCGCATCCGGCTCGACCCGCAGCGGACCGATCGTCCGATCGCCGCGACGTCGTGCACCTGCCCCGTGCAGTTCGACTGCAAGCACACCGTCGCGGTGCTGCTGCAGGCGAACCAGCTGGCCCGCCAGGCGCCCGCCGCGTCGCCCGACACCACATGGCGGAGCGTCTTCGCGACGGGCACGTCCCCGGCGTCCGACCGCACGCCGCTCGCCCTCGGCGTCGAACTGCGCCAACGCGTGCGCCGCGGCACGTCGACATGGGCGCCCGCGCGGATCGAGACGGCCACACCGCGCGGACTCCACCAGTTCGGCGCAGACGTGCTGCTCGGGCTGCGTCCGCTGCAGCGCTCCGGCCGCTCCAGCGCGTGGATCAAGGGCGGCGTGTCGTGGGACGCGCTGCGACGACCGACGACCGCGTACGACCCCGCGCAGGCGCGCTGGTTCGCCGAGCTGCACAGCATCGGGCGCGACGTGCGGTCGTTCGGGGCGTTCTCGGACGTCTCGGAGTGGCTCACGCTCGATGACATCGAGTCGAGCCTGCTGTGGCCGCATCTCGCCGCCGCCACGGACCACGGCATCCCGATCGTCCCGACGCGGCGCGGCACGACCGTCGCGCTCGCGGGCGACGCGGCGGTCTCGGTCGAGGCGCGCCGCACGGGCGCGGGCCTCGAGGTCGCGCCCGTCGTCGTCCTCGACGGCGAGCGGCAGGATGCCGGCGCCCTGCGCCCCGTCGGCCGCACCGGCCTCTACCGCTTCATCGCCGAGCGCGATCGTATCGATCTCGTGCTCGCGGAGGTCGCGCTGCCGGACCCGCTGCCGGCCCTCCTGGCGGCGCGCGACGTCGTCACGGTGCCGGCGGACGACGCGGCGGAGTTCGTGCAGGAGCACCTGCCGCGCATCTCCCGGCGCGTGGACGTCGTGGCACCCGGCATCCAGCTCCCGCCTCCGGCGCGCCCACGGCTCCTCGTGACCGCCCGTTTCGACGAGGGGCACCGGATCGTCTTCACGGTGGCCTGGCGCTATGGCTCGGGCGCACCAGTGGGACTCGACGGGGCGGGCGGCGAGGATCGCGACGCCGCCGCCGAGCTCGCGATCCGCAGCCGGGTGGAGGCCGTCTGGCGGGATGCGTCGCCGGTGGACTTCGCACCGGCCGGCACCCTGACGGGACTCGAGGCCGCCGAGTTCTCGGCCGTGCTGCTGCCGGTCCTGGAGTCCGACCCCGACGTGGACGTCGAGCTCTCGGGCGAGCGGCCCCGGTACCGCGAACTGGCCGGCGACCCCAGGATCGAGATCAGCACGGTCGAGACGACCGACGCCGACTGGTTCGACCTCGGCGTGGTGGTGTCGATCGACGGACGCACCATCCCCTTCGGCACGCTGTTCACGGCCCTCTCGCGCGGACGCAAGAAGATCCTGCTGAGCGACGGCGCGTACTTCTCGCTGTCACACCCCTCGCTGCAGCGGCTGCGCGACCTCATCGACGAGGCCGGCGACCTCGACGAGTGGGAGACCGGCCCGCGCATCAGCCGCTACCAGACGGCGCTCTGGGCGGACTTCGAAGATCTGGCGGACGAGGCGCTGCCGGCGGTGTCGTGGCGCGCGACCGTCGAGGCGCTGCGTGACGTGGAGGCCGTGCCGTCGACGCCGCTGCCTGTGGGTCTGGACGCCACGCTGCGGCCCTACCAGCGCGCCGGGTTCGACTGGCTCGCGTTCCTGTGGCAGCACCGCCTCGGGGGGATCCTGGCCGACGACATGGGCCTCGGCAAGACGCTGCAGCTGCTCGCACTCGTCGCCCACGCGACCGAGCGGGGGGAGCGGCGACCGTTCCTCGTGGTGGCTCCCACCTCGGTCCTCTCCACCTGGCGGAGCGAAGCCGCGCGGTTCACGCCCGGCCTGCGGGTCGAGGTCGTCGACGCCACGCGCGCGAAGCGCGGGGTGACGGTCGCGCAGGCTGCGGCATCCGCCGACGTCATCGTGACCTCGTACACGCTGCTGCGGCTGGACGAGCGCGAGTTCGGCGCGATCGAGTGGGCGGGTCTCGTCCTCGACGAGGCGCAGTTCGTGAAGAACAGCCAGACCAAGGTGTACCGCGCCGCGCGCGACCTGCGTGCGGAGGTCGTCTTCGCGATCACGGGCACGCCGATGGAGAACAGCCTGACCGAGCTGTGGGCGCTGCTGTCGCTCACCGCGCCGGGGCTGTTCGCGTCGTCGCGCCGCTTCCGCGAGGAGTACGTCGGCCCGATCGAGAAGGGCAAGGTGCCCGAGAACCAGGAGGGCGGCGCGTACCGCGCGGGCCGCCTCGCCCGGCTGCGACGCCGCATCCGCCCCCTCGTGCTGCGGCGCACGAAAGAGCTCGTCGCCGCGGACCTTCCGCCCAAGCAGGAGCAGGAGGTGCGCATCGAGCTCGGCGCCGCGCATCGTGCGCTCTACGACACCGTGCTGCAGCGCGAGCGGCAGAAGGTGCTCGGGCTGCTCGAAGACCTCGACCGCAACCGCTTCATCGTGTTCCGCTCGCTCACCCTGCTGCGCATGCTCGCCCTCGCGCCCGAGCTCGTCGATCCCGCGTACGCGCACATCGCCCCGAGCAAGCTGGGCGCGATGTTCGAGCAGCTCGACGAGGTGCTCGCCGAGGGGCACCGTGCGCTGGTGTTCAGCCAGTTCACGTCGTTCCTCGGCCTCGCCGCCGCGGAGCTCGAGGCGCGCGGCATCCCGTACGCATACCTCGACGGCTCCACGCGCGACCGGGATGCCGCCGTCGCCGCCTTCCGCGGCGGCGAGGCCCCGGTGTTCCTCATCAGCCTCAAGGCCGGCGGCTTCGGCCTCACGCTCACCGAGGCGGACTACGTGTTCCTCCTCGACCCGTGGTGGAACCCCGCCGCCGAGGCGCAGGCGGTCGACCGCGCGCACCGCATCGGCCAGGAGCGCAGCGTCATGGTCTATCGCCTCATCGCCAACGGGACGATCGAAGAGAAGGTCATGGCGCTGCAGCAGCGCAAGGCGCGGCTGTTCCGCGCCGTCATGGACGACGACGCGCTGTTCGGCAAGGCGCTCACGGCCGACGACATCCGCGGGCTCTTCGAGTGAGCGCGATCGCTTTTGCACGGCCGGGCAGACGGACGTCACAGGCGCGCTCGCCTAGAATCGACGGGTTCCACCGATCGAAAGGGGAGGGCCTCCCATGCGTGTCACGGGCCTCGGCCACGCCGGAATGTTCATCGAGACGGCGGGCGGCAGCATCCTCTGCGACCCGGTGATCGGTCCGACCTTCTTCGGATCGTGGTTCCCGTTCCCCGACAACCGGGCGCTCGACTGGGAGCGGTTCGGCAAGGCCGACTTCCTGTACGTCTCGCACCGCCACCGCGACCACTTCGACCCGGCGCTCATGGAGCGGGTGGTGCCGAAGGACATCAAGGTGCTGCTGCCCGAGTACCCCACGGACGACCTCGAGCAGGACCTCCGCAAGCTCGGCTACGACAACATCGTCTACACACAGGCCGGTGTGCCGCTGGAGTTCGGCCCGCTCAAGCTCATGGTCACGCCGCTGCGGGCGCCCAGCGACGGTCCGATCGGCGACTCGTCGCTGTCGGTCGACGACGGCACGGCCAGCATCCTGAACCAGAACGACTCGCACCCGCTGGACCTCGAGAAGCTCATGTCGTTCTCGAAGCCGGACGCGTACTTCACGCAGGTGTCCGGCGCCATCTGGTGGCCGATGGTCTACGACCTGCCGCAGGACGCCAAGCAGAACTTCGCCAGGCTCAAGCGCGACGCGCAGAACAAGCGCGCCATGTACTACATCGAGAAGGTGGACGCCGAGCACGTCTTCCCGATGGCCGGTCCGCCCATGTTCCTGCGCGAGGAGCTGTTCCGCTACAACGGGCATGGCCTCGAAGGCGACGCGATCTTCACCGATCAGCGCGAGTTCCTCGCCCACATGCGCGAGCAGCGGCCTGCGCAGAAGGGCTACGAGTTCCTTCCGGGCACGGTCGTCGACATCGTCGGCAGCGAGGTGTCGATCACGCAGACGCTGTACACGGATGCCGAGATCGACCGCGTCTTCGACGACAAATGGTCCTACCTCGCCGAGCAGCGCGACAGCCGCCAGGACGAGATCCGCGCGGAGGAGGCATCCCGTGCCCCCGTGCTGCCGCCGCAGGAGATGCTCGCCGCGATCAAGGAGTGGTGGGAGCCCCTGCTGCGCCGGGCCCGCACGATCCGCAACGGCGTGGGCGGCAACGTGCGCTTCCGCATCGGCGACCTCGACATGGTGGTCGACTTCCCGAAGGCCAAGGTGCGCGAGTACGACGGCGAGGAGTGCATCTACTGGTACACGATCCCCGCCGACCTCGTCTCGACGAACATCCGCGACCACGAGATCGACTGGTCGAACTCGATCTTCCTGTCGATGCAGTTCGAGGTCGGACGCAGCGGCAAGTTCAACGAGTTCCTCACCACGTTCCTCAAGTGCCTCTCGCGCGACCGCATCGAGTACGTCGAGAACTGGTACTCCGAGCAGACCGACCAGACCGAGGACGCGCAGCTGGGCGACTGGACCGTGCAGCGTCGCTGCCCGCACCTGCGCGCGGACCTCACGAAGACCGGCAAGA
>PJUC01000667.1_pt1 | contig 10882 bp, 9 predicted proteins | sample 1512161 | NCBI WGS metagenome assembly PJUC01 (sample SAMN08177676, study PRJNA422409) | Soil metagenome, whole genome shotgun sequencing project. | isolation source: Soil enriched on filter paper | place: USA: Madison | collected 2015-01-15
GATGCGGTTTCCAGAAAGCTCACCAGCGTGATCATCAGCGCCGGCAGCACCAGCGCGCCGAGCGTGCCCATCGGCAGCAGGCCGGGCCAGTAGAAGGACGGCAGGCCCGAAGGCAGGCTCCCGACCACCGCGCCGCCGCGCAGCGCATAGTTGATCACCCAGCTGATCGCGGCCGCGCCGGCCACCAGCGCCATCGTGGTCGGAAAGCGCGGCAGCAGCCGCTTGCCGAGCCACAGCACCGCGATGCTGCCGAGCCCGAAGGCGATGGCCACCAGGTCGGGCAACGGGCCGCCGCGCAGCACCTGTGGAATGGTGCGGCCGGTGAAGCCCAGCAGCGCGGGCAGCTGCGAGATGGCGATCAGCACCGCCGCCCCCTGCGTGAAACCGATCAGCACCGGCGAATTGACCAGCCGCAGCAGCCAGCCGAAGCGCCCCGCGCCCAGCACGATCTGGATGGCGCCGGACATCAGCGTGAGCCACACCGCCATCGCCACCCACTCGGCGCTGCCCGCCACCGCCAGCGGCGCGAGCGAGGCACCGACCAGCAGGCTGGTAAGCGCCGTGGGACCGACCGACAGCCGCTGGGACGAGCTGAACATCACCGCGATCAGCGCCGGGAACAGCGCGGCATACACGCCCGTCACCAGCGGCATGCCGGCCAGCGCGGCATACGCCACGCCCTGCGGAATGACCATCAGCGCGACGGTGATGCCGGCCATCGCCTCGTTGCGCAGCAGCGCGGCGGAGGGACGGGGCCAGGCAAGGCAGGGGACCCAGCGGGAGAGGCGCTGGCGCAGGGATGGGGTGGAGGTGGCCGGATTCATGGATGACGGATGGCGCCCGCAACGGTGCTTGATGCCGCGCGGGCGCGGAGAGCTTACGCGGCTGCGCGAAGCATTGGGAGCTGAGGCGTGCCTAGATCAGCGACGTCGCGTTCTTGAGAACGTAGTCGCAGGCCTTGGTCTTGAGCTTGGACGACAGGATCTTGAAGTTCAGCGTCTGGCCGTCGCCGCCCTTGAGCAGGCCCTTGGCGCCGTTGGCGAAGCCGGTTTCCTGGGGCTTCTGGCCGGTGATCTTGGCGAGCAGCTTGTCTTTCACCGAGGCCGCGTCGCCGCCCAGGTAGTTGTTCTTGACGCAGTACTGCAGCACCCCGGCCGCGTTGCCGATGGTGCTGGAGCCGATGGCGGGCATCTTGAAGCCGAGGTTGCTGCCCAGCCCGCCGAGCGACGAACCGCCGGTGCCACCCTGGGTGTTGGCGCTGGCGGCCTCGCCGGCTTTTTCCTTCAGCTGGTCGAGCAGGTTGTTGGCTTGCGTCGAGGCACCTGCCGCGAGCAGTGCCAGGGCGATGAGGGTGGAGCGGGCGTGCATGGTGTCCTCCTGTCGGTCAGCGTGATGGAAAGCGGCCATCAGCATACCGGAGACTTTCAGGAGCGCGGCCCCTGGCGCGCGCCTGGTCTACTTCGTGCGGGGCGGGCGCTTTTCCAGCAAAGGCGCACTCGTGCCCTGTACGCCGACCAGCCCCAGCACCGTCACCAGCGAGTTCTGCGCGCCCTTCCAGCCGTCGGTCACGTCGATCCATTCGCTCAGCGCGTGGAAGCCGCCCGTCTTGCCGCCGCCGCCGATGATGATGGCCGGAATGCCCAGCGACATCGGCACGTTCGCGTCGGTGCTCGCGCCGGTCAGCAGCGTCTTGTGGCCGAAGGCCGCGTTCGAGCGCGTGGCGGCCTCGACGATCACCGTGTCCGACTGCGTGCGGCCGCCCGGGCGGTCGCCGATGAGCTTGGTGCTCACGCTCAGCGTGTTGACGTTCCAGCGCTTGTTTTCCTCCACCACGGCCTCGTCGATGGCCGCGAGGATCTTCTTCTCGGTCTCCAGCAGCGGCGCCATTTCGTCGGAGCGGATGTCGACCGCCATGCGCGCGTCGGGTGCGATGGTGTTGACCGAGGTGCCGCCGCCGACCGTGCCCACGGTGAACGTCGTCTTGGGGAAGGTGGGCGTGCGCACGTCGGCGATCTTGGCAATGGCGCGGCCCATGCCGTGGATGGCGCTGGGCACCTGGCCGAACGCACCGAAGCTGTGGCCGCCCGGGCCCTTGAAGGTCACTTCGTAGCGATGGCTGCCGGTGCCGAGCATCAGCACCGTGCCCTCGGGCGCGGGCTCAAGACCGACCATGCCGTCGATGTCGAGGTTGTCGCGGAAGATGGCTTTCATGCCGCGCAGGTTGCCCAGTTCTTCCTCGCCCACGTTGCCGACGAACAGCAGGTCGCCCACGGTCTGGATCTTGTTGTCGTTCAGCACCTTGAGCCACGACAGCAGCACCGACAGGCCGCGCGTGTCGTCGGAGATGCCGGGCGCGTAGAGCTTGCCGTCGCGCTCTTTCACTTTCACGTCGGTGCCGGCGGGGAACACGGTGTCGAGGTGGGCCGAGATCAGCAGCTTGGGCCCGTTGCCCGTGCCCTTGCGAAGGCCGACCACGTTGCCTTCGGCGTCGATCTTCGCGTCGTCGAGGCCCAGGGCCTTCATGCGCGCCAGGAAGGCTTCGGCGCGCTTCTGTTCCTTGAACGGGGGCGCCTCGATCTCGGTGAGCATCTTCAGGTCCTCCACCGAGCGCGCATGGTCGGCCTTCACCGCGTCGAGCAGCTTCTGGATCTGCGGCGACGCCATCAGCTGCGTGTAGGCCTTGTCCACCTCGGGGCGCACCTGCGCGGGCGTGGCCGCGACCGAACCGGTCTGGGCATGCGCGAAGCCGGCGGCGGCGGACGCCAGGGCGAGGACGAGCGGGGCGAGGCGAAGAGACGCGGGGCGAGACATGGTGCGGGAATGTCCTTGAAAGAAAAACCGGTGGAAAGAGAGGCGCCGCCGACGCGGCGTCGTCAGCGATTCTTGCGGCTGTGCCAAGCGCGTGCTCTGGTTTAATCTTCCGCGTTGTCAGTTTTTCTAACGAGAGCCCCATGCGCCGCCATATTCCCAGCACCCGCGCGCTGCTGATCTTCGACGCGGTGGCGCGCCATCACGGCGTGGGCAAGGCCGCCGAGGAGCTCTGCCTGACCCACAGCGCGGTGAGCCAGCAACTGCGGCTGCTGGAGTCGCAGATCGGCGTGCGGCTGGTGCAGCGCACCGCGCGCGGCACCGAGCTGACCGAGCCGGGTCGGCGCTACCACGGCCAGATTTCCGGCGACCTGCTGCGGCTGCAGAACCACACGCTGGAGGCGATGGCGCAGCGCGCCGACGGCCTGCGCCTGCTGGTGGGCGCGGTGCCGGTGCTGGCCGAAGGCTGGCTCACGCCGAGGCTGCCGGAATTCATCGCGCAGCACCCGGGCTGCAGCCTGCATCTGCAGGTATTTCCGACGCATCTCTACATGGAGGACCTGCCCTTCGACGTCGGCGTGCAGTACGACGACGCGGTGTGGCCCGGCGCCAATGCGCTGCCGCTGATGGGCGAGCCGTGCGTGGTGGTGTGCTCGCCGAAGGCGAAAGGCCGGGCGGCGATGGCGCGCGGCGACTTCCGTGCCGCGCCGCTGCTGCATCTGCGCACGCGCATGGGCGCCTGGGAGGAGTGGTTCGGCCAGTCGGCGAACGCGCGTGCCCCCGACAACCTGGTGGCGGGGCACCGCTTCGACCTGTTCTCGTCGCTGGTCGCGGCGGTGCGCGCCGACCTGGGCGTGGGGCTGGTGCCGGAGTACTTCATCGAGCGCGAACTGCGCTCGGGCGAACTGGTGCTGGCCTGCCCGGAACGGGTGCCGTCGAGCCGTGGCTACAGCGTGTTCGTGGCGCCGAGCCGCGCCGACGATGCGCTGGTCGGCGCTTTCGTCGAATGGCTCCTTGCGGCGGCGTCGATACAATGAGAACAGTTCTTATTTGTATAGAGGGCCTTCGCCCCTTCGAATCCGCGTGCCGCCTTCCTCCGCAGCGTCCATTGCCCAGTCCGCCTCGCACCAGCAGGTCGAGACGCTGTACGCCAACCACCACGGCTGGCTGCAGGGCTGGCTGCGCAAGAAACTGGGCAACGCCTTCGACGCGGCGGACCTGGCGCAGGACACCTTCCTGCGCGTGATGCGCGCGCCGGGGCTGGACCGCGTCGAAGAGCCGCGCGCCTATCTCACCACCGTCGCGCGCAACCTGCTCATCAACCATGTGCGCCGCCGCGCCATCGAGCAGGCTTATCTCGATGCGCTGGCGCTCCTGCCCGAGCCCATGGCGCCCGCGCCCGAAGTGCGGCTCATGGTGCTGGAGACGCTGGTCGAGATCGACCGGCGCCTGCTTGGCCTGCCCGTGCAGGCCAAGCAGGCCTTCCTGCTGGCGCAGCTCGAGGGCCTGGGCCAGGCGGAGATCGCCGCGGAACTTGGCATTTCGGTGTCGACCGTGAAGCGGCACCTGGCGAAGGCGGCGATGCGTTGCTTTTTCTCGGAGTAGGCCGGGTGGCTTTCTCCGGAACCGACGGCGCGCCCGTCTCGCAGGCGGTTGCGCAACAGGCCGTGCAATGGTGGGTCGAGCTGCGCGAGAGCGACATCAGCGCCGCGCGGCTGACCCTGTGGCGGCGCTGGCGCGAGGCCGACGCGGCGCACGAGGCAGCGTGGCAGCGCATCGAGACCGTCGGCGGCCGGTTCGCGGACATTCCCACGCCGCTGGCCAGGGCCGTGCTGAGCACCCCGCCGGACTCGCTGCGCCGACGCCGCAGCATGCAACTGCTGACCGTGCTCGTGGTCGCCGGCGGCAGCGCGCTGGCCGTGCGCCAGGCCACGCCGTGGCGTGCATGGACGGCCGACCACGTCTCGGGCGTCGGCGATCGGCAAACGGTGCAACTGCCAGACGGCGGCAGCGTGGTGCTCAACACCGACAGCGCCGTCAATGTTTGCTTCGACGCGGATCGCCGCGTGCTGCAGTTGGTGCGCGGAGAAATCCGTGTGCAGACCGCGCAGGACGCGCTGCGCCGTCCGTTCTTCGTCGAGACCGAGGCGGGCGCCGTGCGCGCCATCGGCACGCGCTTCACGGTGCGTGAACGGGGCAGCGAAGGTGGAGTCGACGTGGGCGTGCAGCAAGGCGCGGTAGAGCTGCGCCCCGCCGACGCGCCCGCCGCGTCGCGCATCCTCCAGGCCGGCGAGGCCGGGAGTTTCACGCGCACGCGGGCCATGTACGCCGGCGCGCTCGACAGCAATGCAGGTGCCTGGGCCGACGACGGCATGCTCGTGGTCTCGCGCATGCGCCTGGACGGCTTCCTGGCCGAAGTCGGCCGCTACCGGAAAGGGCGGCTGGGGTGCGACCCGGCTGTTGCCGGCCTGCAGGTATCGGGCGCCTACCCGCTGGACGACACCGACCGCATCCTCGCGGCGCTGACTTCCTCGCTGCCTGTCGAGGTGCACACGTACACGCGCTACTGGGTCACGGTGCACGCCAGAAAAAATAAATGAGCTAGTTCGGCGGGGGTGCTTGTCAACGGAGGGAAGGGCGCGGATGCGTCGCCTCTTTTTCTTTTCTCGTCACTCACCTTTCCATCGAAGGCACTTTCATGCTTGAGCATTCCGGCCGGCCGACTTTCGCGCCGAACTCCTCCCGTTCGAACTCCCGTGGCAAGGCGCGTCTGCACATGCTGGCCCTGGCCTCGCGGACCTTGTGTTTCGCCGCGGTGGCCGGCATGGTCGCGGCAAGCCTTGCGGCGCCTCGCACTTCGCTCGCACAGCAGGCGGGCTCGCGCAGCCAGGACGTGCGTCGCTTCGACATTCCCGCAGGCCCGCTCGAGGGCGTTCTCAACCGTCTGGGACGCGACGCCGGCGTGCTCATCACCTTCGGCTCCCAAGTCACCGAGGGGCTGAGCAGCCGTGGCGTGAGCGGCAGCCACACGGTGGCCGAGGCGCTGTCCCGGGCGCTCGAAGGCACGGGGCTCGGTGCCGTCCCCGCGGCCAGCGGCGGTTATGCGCTGCGGGCCCTGCCGGGAGGCGCGCCCTCCGCTTCCGCCGAGGGCGCGGCAGCCACCATGGCCACCGTGACCGTCACGGCGGACGCCGTGCGCGATGCAAGAACCGACGGTACCGGAAGCTACGCGGCCGGCCCGTCGTCCATGTCCACCGGCCTCGGCCTCTCCTTGCGCGACACGCCCCAAAGCGTGACCGTTGTGACGCGCCAGCAGATGGACGACCAGAGCGTCGTGAGCGTCTCCGACGTGATGAGCCAGAGCCCCGGCATCACCGTGCAGAGCTATGACAGCGACCGCTGGAGCTTCAGCGCCCGCGGCTTCGCGGTCACCAATTTCCAGTACGACGGCGTCACCAAGGATTACGACGGCGTGTACGACTGGGGCGCCACCAACGGCGACCTGACGATCTACGACCGTGTCGAGATCCTCAAGGGCGCGACCGGCCTGATGAGCGGCACGGGCGACCCTTCGGCCACCGTCAACTTCATCCGCAAGCGTCCCACCGACCGTTTTGCCGGATCGGTAGCCGGCACGGTGGGCTCTTGGCACAACGGGCGCGGGGAGGTCGATCTGTCGGGGCCGCTCAACGCGAGCGGCAGCGTGCGCGGCCGCTTCGTCGGCGTCTACCAGGACCGCGAGTCGTTCCTCGATCGCTATCGCCAGAAGAAAAGCGTGGCGTACGGCGTGATCGAAGCCGATCTTTCGCGCGACACCCTGCTCACGCTGGGCGCCGACTATCAGGACACCGACCCCCGCGGCTCGACCTGGACCGGTTTCCCCATCTTCTACAGCGACGGCAGCCGCACCGATTTCAGCCGCTCGTTCAACCCCGCGACCGACTGGAGCCGGCGCCAGATGCGAACGCGCAACGTGTTCGCCACGCTGGAACAGCGGCTGAACGACGACTGGCGCTTCAAGCTCAACGTGAGCAATCAGGAAAGCAAGCACCGCTCGTTGCTCGGCTCGGCCAGCGGCGGCAACCCCGATCCGGTGACCGGCGATGGCATGTATCTGTTCTCGGGCGACTTCCGCGGCGACCGCACGCAGAACACCGTGAGTGCCAGCCTGAACGGCTCCTACAGCCTGCTGGGACGCAAGCACGAAGCGATGTTCGGCGCGTCCTGGTCGGACAGCAAGACGCACGGGCCGTGGTCCGAATCGCTCTATCCCATGCTGACGGGCAGCATCTTCAACTGGAACGGCGCGTTCGAGCAGCCGGCCTACCCGCCTATTGCCTCGTACTCGGAGCGCCGCCGGCAGAGCGGCGTGTACGGCGCCACCCGGCTGCGGCCGACCGATGCGCTGTCGGTGATCGTGGGGGCTCGCGTCAGCCGCGTCGTCGGCGGCGACGCCCGGGTCTTCAGCGACGGCGTCACGCCGGCGCTGGCCAGCAACTACCGGGAGAGCGGCGTGGTCACGCCGTATGCCGGCGTGGTCTACGACCTGAACGACAACTACTCGGTGTACGGCAGCTACACCAGCATCTTCTCGCCGCAGTCGCTGCTGGACGCCAACCGCCAGTTCCTGCCGGCCGTCGAGGGACGCGGCATCGAGGCGGGCATCAAGGCGGAGTACCTCGAGGGGCGCCTCAATGCAAGCCTGGCCGCGTTCCAGATCCGGCAGGACAACGTGGCGGAATACGTCGATTTCGTCGACGGCGCTTCGGTGTACCGCGCCGTGAAGGGCGTGACCAACAAGGGCATCGAGGCCGAGTTGTCGGGGCAGATCGCCACCGGCTGGAACCTGCAGGCGGGCTATGCCTACAACCATGTGCGTGACGCCAAGGGCCAGCGTGTCTACGGCGCGACGCTGATGGCCAGCCAGCCCGAACATGTGGTGCGGCTGTCGACCAGCTATAGGCTGCCCGGCGCATGGAACGCGCTCACGGTCGGTGGCGGCGTCAGCTGGCAGAGCGCCTTCTACGGCAAGGTGTGGAACCCGGCGGCGCAGGAGTACGCCGAGATCCGGCAGAAGGGCTATGCGCTGGTGAGCCTGATGGCGCGCTACCAGGTGAACAAGGCGCTGTCCGCCACGCTCAACATCCACAACCTGCTCGACAAGAAGTACTACGCGGGCATGGGCCTGTTCGAGACGGGCTTCTACGGCGAACCGCGCAACGTGACGTTGACGCTTCGCTACCAGTTCTGAGCCAGGAAGCCTAGGAAGCCTCCGGCCGGCGGAACAGCAGCACCGAGTTCGTGCCGCCGAAGGCGAAGGAATTGCTGACGGCGGCTTCGAGCGAAGGTGCCGCCGTGTCGCCCGTCTGCACCAGCTCCAGGCTGCATGCCGGGTCGATTTCCGCGCAGTGCGCATTGGGCGGCAGCTGCCGCTCGTGCACTGCGAGCACGGTGATGAGCGCTTCGAGTGCGCCCGCCGCGCCCAGCAGGTGGCCGTGCAGCGCCTTGGTCGAACTCACGCGCAGCGCGCCGAGGTCGTCGCCCCACACGTCGGCCAGTGCATTGCGCTCGACCACGTCGCCGATGCGCGTGGCCGTGCCGTGCGCGTTGCAATAGCCCACGTCGCGCGGCTGCAGGCCGGCTTGCCGCAGCGCGGCGCGCAGTGCGCGGGCCTGGCCGGGAGCGTCGGGCTTGGTGAGGTGGGTGGCGTCGCTGCTCAGGCCCCAGCCGGCCAGCGTGGCGTAGCTGCGGGCGCCACGGGCGCGGGCGCGCTCGGCGGATTCCAGGATCAGGAAGGCCGCGCCTTCGCCCAGCACGAAGCCGCTACGGTCGGCCGCGAAGGGCCGCACCGCGCCGGCCGCTTCGCCGGGCTGGAAGGTGGCGAGCGTCTGCATCGCCTGCCAGGCCAGAACCACGCCCGGCACGATCAGCGCTTCGCTGCCGCCGGCAATCGCGATGTCGACCTCGCCGCGCTGCACCGCCTTGGCCGCCTCGGCAATGGCCGCCGACGACGAGGCGCAGGCGACCGAATAAGTGAGCACCGGGCCCTGAACGCCCTGGCGCATAGCCACGTGGGCGGCGGGTGCGTTGGGCATGAAGGCAGGAATGGTGAGCGGCGACACGCGGCCATTGCCGCGATAGGCGGCTTCCAGCGCCGCGGCGCCGCCCATGCCGCAACCGGCGAAGACGCCGATGCGTTCGGGGTCGGCATCGCCCGCCGCGATGCCCGCGTCGCGCATCGCCATGTCGGCCGCTGCCACGGCCAGCTGGCTCACGCGGTCGACGCCCGCGAGCTGCAGCTTGGTGAAACAGCGCGTCTCGTCGAATGCGACGGTGGCCGCGGCGGCCGGCTTGGGGAGTTCGGGGTAAACGGGCTGGATGGCCGAGCGGCCTTGCAGCAAGGCCTGGAACAGTGCGCCGGGCGAGTCGCCGTGCGGCGCCACGACGCCCAGTCCGGTGACGGCGACCTCGTGGTTCACGCTGCCTTTGCCGCGCGGACCTTGTCGACCAGCGCCGCGAGTTCGGCCAGGGTGTCGATGTTCGCGTCCTCGTCGGGCATGGTGATGCCGAAGTGGTCTTCGATGGCGAACAGGAATTCGGCGAGTGCCAGCGAATCGAGTCCGCCGGTTTCCCGCATCGAGGCGTGTGGGTCGAGCTTCGACGGCTCGATGCCGTACTTCTCGTGGATCAGGTCCTGCAATTCCTTCAGCGAACTCATCGTGCGATGCCTGTCGTCATGTGCTGCCGCTGATCGATTGCCACCCCTGCAGGGCATGCCATTGGATCGATCCCTTCCTCATTCCGGCTGTTGTGGTCAATGATGGCCAATGATATCCGCTCCCGCGTGAGGGGCATCCCCTCGCAAACGCTTCCCCGGGCGCCAGTACAGCGAGGGCAGGGCGAACACCACGCCCAGCAGGGCACCCGCCGCCGCGTCGAGCACCACATGCTGCTTGACGGCCAGCGTCGAGTAGGCGATGGCGGCGAACCACGCCCAGTTCAGCACGCGCCACGGCGCCGGCGTGCGGGTTTCGCGCAGCACGTGCTCGATGCGGATGGCGGTGAAGATGGCCACCGCCACGTGCATGGAGGGACAGGCGTTGCCCGCCGCATCCACGCCCTGCAGCATCGCAAAGCCGGGAAAGCCGGACACGTCGATGGACAGCGGCGGAATCTGCGTCGGCCAAAAATAGAAGAGCCCCAGCCCGGTGATGCACAGCCCGCCGATCCACAGCCCGTAGACCACCAGCTCGCGGAAGGTGAGCTGCAGCCCCGGCGCGATGCCGACGTAGAACCAGAGCGACAGGTAGGCGCCCAATGCATAGGGCTGGAACGGAATGAGGTGGTCCAGCGGCGTCAGCGGCATCACCGTGATCGGGAACGACGGATTGCGCAGCAGGTGGAAGTAGCCGATGAAGAACAGCCACGTGAAGACCGTGGTGCCGACCGCCTTCAGCAGGAAGTGGCGGCGCATGCGCAGCCAGATGTCGGCGGTCCATGTGGGCGCCGGGGCTTCGGGCGCCAGCTGCAGGGGGATCGGTGAGTGCATGGTGTCGGTCGCCGATCTTGCCAGAGCGGCATGACCCGCCGCGCGATGCCCCACGGGTTCAGCTTGCCGCGGCGCGCTTGCGGTGCTGGAACGAGGTCGGCGAGCGGCCGGTCGCCGCCTTGAACATGGCGCAGAAGGCGCTGTCGGTGGCATAGCCGCTGGCCGCCGCCACCTGGCTCACGGCCATGCCGCGCGCCAGCAGCGGCAGCGCATGGGCCATCACGGCCTGCTGGCGCCATTGCTGCCAGCTCATGCCGAGCTGGTCGCGAAACAGCCGCGCCACCGTGCGCTCGCTGGCGCCGATGGTGGCGGCGCGCTCGGCCAGCGTGGCGCGGTCGGCCGGGTTGCGCAGCAGCGCCTCGCAAAGCTGGCGCAGGCGCTTGTCGGCGGGCAGCGGCACGTCGATGCGGATCTGGGTGGCGCGCTCGACCTCGTCCACCAGCAGCGGCGCGATCATGCGTTCGCGCTGCGGCGCGTGCGGGTCGGCCGGCGGCAGGCCGTCGGGCGTGGTGTCGAGCGCCAGCA
>PJUC01000669.1_pt1 | contig 10844 bp, 13 predicted proteins | sample 1512161 | NCBI WGS metagenome assembly PJUC01 (sample SAMN08177676, study PRJNA422409) | Soil metagenome, whole genome shotgun sequencing project. | isolation source: Soil enriched on filter paper | place: USA: Madison | collected 2015-01-15
ACACGCTCGTCGGGACGGCGTTCCGCCCCGACTCACTGGCGATGGCCGTGCGCCACGCGTGGGAGGTCAGCGGGCACACACCGATCCTCGTCACCGAGAACGGCATCGCGACCGCCGACGACGCCCAGCGCATCCGCTACACCGACGAAGCGCTCGGCGGTCTGCTCGGCACGATCGCCGACGGCATCGACGTCCGCGGTTACCTGCACTGGAGCCTGCTCGACAACTTCGAGTGGGGCCACTGGGAGCCGACCTTCGGACTCATCGCCGTCGACCGCGAGACGTTCACGCGTACACCGAAGCCCAGTCTCGCGTGGCTCGGGCAGGTTGCGCAGCGGGGCGGGGTCGCCGAGGCGGTGGCCTCGTGAGCTATCCGTTCGCAGACGTGTCCGCGCACCGGATCAGCGACCTGCTCTCTCTCGACGGGCGCCGAGCTGTGGTCACGGGCGGTGCCCAGGGCCTCGGTCGGGCGATCGCCGAGCGGCTCGCCGAGGCCGGCGCCTCCGTCGCGATCGCCGACCTGGACGCTCGGAAGGCGGATGCCGCAGCCGCAGCCATCGGCGTGCGTTTCGGGACGTCTGTAGTCGGGGTCGGGATGGACGTCGCATCCTCCTCATCCGTCGAGGCGAGCGCCACGAGCGTCGTCCAGGCGCTCGGAGGCATCGACGTCTGGGTCAACAACGCCGGAGTGTTCCCGAGCGCATCCGTCCTCGAGATGAGCGACGAGCAGTGGGACCACGTGTTCGCCGTGAATACGCGCGGAGTGCGCAACGGGGCACGTGAGGCGGCGCGGCGCATGACCGGTGGAGGGGTCATCGTCAACGTCGTCTCCACCGCGGGCTTCCGTGGAACGGCTCCCGGGCTCTCGGCCTACGTCGGATCCAAGCACGCGGTGCGCGGCATGACGAAGCAGCTCGCGCTCGAACTCGCGCCCCGAGGCATCCGTGTCCTCGGTGTTGCTCCGACCTACGTGCCCACGGAGGGCAACATGGCGGCCGCCGCCGCCATGGCCGCGATGCCGGATGCTGCAATCGAGCCGTCGGAGACGCCCGCCGCCATGTCGCACAGCCTCATCGGGCGCGTCGGCACGCCGGACGACATCGCCCGCGTGGTGCTGTTCTGCGCCAGCGACCTGTCGCTCATCATGACGGGCAGCACGCTGCTCGCCGACGCAGGAGAGACGATCTGAGGGCGGCTTCGCCCTCCGCTAACGTGGAGCGCGCTGAGGGGAGCCGGTCGCATCCGGCCGGTCCCCGCGGCTCGACCCGGGAGCGGCCCATGAAGACCATCGAACTGACCGGCATCGACCGACCGGCGCCCAACGTGGTGCTCGGACTGATGCGGATCCAGGACCTCGACGACGATGCCGTGCGCACGCTCGTCCGCACCGCCCGGGACGCCGGGATCGACTTCTTCGATCACGCCGACATATATGGCGACGACCTGCACGGCTGCGAGCGGCGCTTCGCCGAGGCGATGCGCTTCTCCCCCGCCGAGCGCGCCGAGGTCACCATCCAGACCAAGGCGGGCATCGTGCCCAGCGGCGGCTACTTCGACTTCTCGTACGAGCACCTCACCGCCTCCGTCGAGGGCTCGCTGCGGGCCCTCGACACGGACTACATCGACATCCTGCTGCTGCACCGGCCGGACGCCCTCGTCGAGCCCGACGAGGTCGCCCGCGCCTTCGACGACCTCGAGGCCGCGGGCAAGGTGCGGGCATTCGGCGTCTCGAACCACACGCCGAGACAGATCGATCTGCTCAAGAAGTCCGTGCGTCAGCCGCTCGTGGCCAACCAGCTGCAGCTGTCGATCACCCACTCGCCGACCATCGCGCAGGGCGTCGCGGCGAACATGCAGGCCGAGGAGCAGTCCGTCACGCTCGACGGCGGCGGGATCATCGACTACTGCCGCCTGCACGACATGGCGGTGCAGGCCTGGTCGCCCTTCCAGGCCGGGTTCTTCACCGGCGTGTTCCTCGGCTCGCCGGACTACCCCGAGCTCAACGCGGTCATCGACCGGCTCGCCGCCGCGTACGACGTGCCGCCGATCGCGATCGCCGTCGCGTGGATCACCCGGCACCCCGCGCACATGCAGGTGGTGCTCGGCACCACCACGCCCGAGCGCGTGGCACATGCGGCCCTGGGCTCCGACATCCCGCTCACACGTGCGGAGTGGTACGAGCTGTTCCGCGCCGCCGGACACATCGTGCCCTGAACCGTTACGGCGCGCTCGTCGCTCCCGCCGGCGCGGAGGCGGCGAGCGCGTCGGCTCGGCGCCCTCGCAGGCGTCCGATGACCCCGTCGTAGCCGCCGGCGACCAGGGCGATGCGCACAGGCTCGATGAGCACCGGCGCGATCAGGAAGATCAGCTGGTCGTTGATGTACCAGAAGTCGTCGAGGTCCTGCGGACCGAACGCACGCGGGATGACCATCTCGAGCACGCCCTGCAGCCCCAGCAGCAGGGTGTACAGCAGCACGAAGCCGCCGATCAGCACGGGGCCCGCGCGCCACATCAGCACGAGCGCGTTGCCGATGGGTGTGAACCGGCTGACGAGCTCGCCCCACAGATCGCCGAGGCGCGCGCGGAGCCGGCCCGGCAGGGTCCGGTAGCGCGTGCGGATGCGGCGCCCGACGTCGCCGCCGAGGCGCTCGATCGGCACCGCCTCGGGCTGGACGGCCTGCCCGTAGAGCACGCCGGCGATCGTGAGCCACGCCACGGGGAGCAGGATGATGCCGCCGGCCTCGCCCAGCACCCACTCCGTCGCCGCCCAGAGCCATCCGAGCGGCACGAAGACCCCCTCGATGGCAGAGCGGAGGTCGCCGAGCCACACCATCGCCTGGCGGGTCGATACCCAGGCGGTGACGGCGCCGACGATCGCCGAGATCACGACGGCGGCGAAGTAGACCCACACCGCTTCGAGGTAGGCGGCGAAGATGCCGAACCACCGTGGCAGTCGTTGACGGTAGCGCTTGAGCAGCCAGCGCAGCGCGAAGGCGACGACGACGATCGCGATCGTCAGCGGGGTGACGGTGAGGTCACCGGCGAGACCGTCGCCGGGGGCCTCCGATCCGGTCAGCTCCGCGGCGATCCTGCGTCCGGTGCTCAGCTCCAGCACTCGCGACGAGTACGCCACGGCATCTTCGCGCAGGTAGCCCCACGCGGCATAGAACGCGAAGAACGGCAGGATGCCGGCCATCAGTGCGTCGACGAACTCACGGCGGCGCGCCCGGCCGTCGACGGGCAGCGGGGCGATCGCGCGCAGCTGGCGCATGCCGTCGCGCAGCACGAGGAACATCGCGACGAGCGCGACCAGTCGCACCAGGATCGCGATCGGCAGCAGCAGCGAACCGGCGACGGCGCTGTACGAGCCGACCCACCCGGCGAACTCGATGACGCCGTACCGCGCCAGGATCGCGCCGAGGTACAGCGCCAGCAGCACCGGCCAGTGCCGCCACAGCAGGCGGCCGGCGGTGCGCAGGACGTCGAGCACGTCGGTCACCCGCTTTACGCTAGCGGTCGCCGCGCCTCGCCCCGGACTTGCGAAGATGAGCGGTCGCGCCGCGGGGCCCCGGCCGCGGCACGACCGCGGTCAGGGCCGATCCGCGCGCGTCGGCGGGCGGGTCACCTCGTCGTCGGCGATCTCGTCGCGGGTCCGCGCGTCCGCGGGGGCGTCACGGGTGATGCGCACGTCATGTCCGTCGACGTCGTTCGCCGGCGAAGGCGCCGCACGCTCGCCCTCGACGCCGCTCGCCGCCGCACCGTCGCCATCGACGTACGGATCCACGGCGTCGGCCTTGCGCAGTGTCTCGGCCTGTCGCTCGCGAAGCCCCGTCGCCTCCTCGCGATGCTCGTCGATGGTCCCGGCCCGACGTTCCGCGTCGATCGCCGCTTCCGCCGCGCGAGCCTTCGCCGCCTCTGCGGCGGCGTTCGCCGCAGCCGCGTCGGCCTGGGCCCGAGCCGCCTGCGCCTCGTGCTCGCGAGCGGCGAGCTCAGTCTCCCGCGCCTCGGCGCGCATGCGCTCGGCCCGGTCGTGCTGATGGTCGAGCCGGCGCTTGCGACGGCCCCGAGCGGTCAGCACGAGCGCGACGATCACGATCACGAGCACGATCGCGATGCCGACGATGATCCAGATGAGAGTCGTCGTATCCACGGCCTCTTCTCCCTCCGGCGCCGGAGGGGGTACCGGCGCCACCGCAGCCAGGCAATCGCCATCTGTCCGCGCCGTACAAGCGGTTGCGCCGGGAACGCCGTTGCGCTAGCGCGCGTGCAGTGTCTCGGGGGCGGGGATTAGGATTGAGGGGGCTCGCCGGCGCAGACCCCGTCCCCGCGCCAGGAAGGCCCCCGTTGACAGACGCCCCTCGCCTCACCTTCGATGGCGATCCCTCCCGCGATGACGCAGAACTGCTGCGGCTGAGGGAATGCGCGACCGAACCGATCCGTCTGATCGGCCGCATCCAATCGCATGGAGCGCTGTTCGGCATCGATGAGCGGACCGGTCGCGTCGTCGTGGCCAGCGAGAACGTCGAGCACTGGCTCGGCCGCGATCTGCGGGAGACCGGCAACCGGACGCTCTCGTGGGCGATCGACCACGGTCTCGCCGTCGACCCCGTGCGCACCGAGTTCGAGGGTGTGACGTACGACGTCATCCCGCATCCCGGGACCTCCCCGAAGCTGCTGGAGTTCGAACCCGTGATCCCGGGCCTCGACTACGAGCGCACCGGAGTCGTGGGGGCCATCCAGCGGCTGGCGAACATCTCGGATCCTGACGAGCTGCGCCTCCAGGCTGCGCGCGAGATCAAGGCCGTCACAGGTTACGACCGGGTGATGTGCTACCAGTTCCATGACGACGGTCACGGGCAGGTGGTCGCCGATGAGCGAGAGCCCGACATGGAGCCGTACTTCGGCCTGCACTTCCCGGCGTCGGACATCCCGGTGCAGGCACGGGCCCTGTACATCGAGAAGCGGTCCCGCGTGATCGCCGACACCGAGGATCCCGGTCTGGCGATCCGGACCCTGCTGCCCGAGGACGCGCCTGTGGATCTCGGCCCGTCCGAGCTGCGTTCGGCGTCGCCGCACCACCTGCAGTTCATGCGCAACATGGGCCAGGCCTCCACTGTGTCGATCAGCATCGTCGAGGGCGACCGGCTCGTGGGCATGTTCACCTGCGCGCACCGCACCACCCGGCGCCTGCCGGTGCTGCTCCGGCGCGCGCTCGAGGTGCTGGCGACCCACGTCTCCACGCAGCTCGCCGCGGCCGAGCAGATCCGCCGGCTGCGTCGGCAGCTGGAGGTGCGCGAACGGCGCATCGCACTCACCGCGCCGATCTACGGCAGGTCCGAAGTCGCCTCCGTGCTGATGAGCGGACCGCGCACGGTCCTCGACGTCATCCCCGCTGACGGGGCCCTGCTGCGCCTCGACGGCATGGTGACCACTGTCGGCCTCGTCCCGGCGCCGGATCGCCTGTTCACGGTCGTCGACGAACTCGGCGCGGGGCGCTACATGTGGGAGGCACTGCCCCTGGAGCACCCGGAGCTGGCGATCGAGATCCCGGGAGTCACCGGACTGCTCGTGGTGCCGCTGGGAGGCGACGGCGACGCTCTGGTCTTCGTCCGCAGCGAGGTGGCCCGCACGGTGGACTGGCTCGGCGATCAGCGGCCGGGCAACCGTGACACCGCGCTCTCACCGCGGCGCTCGTTCTCGGCGTGGCGCGAGAGTGTCACCGGCCGGAGCCTCCCGTGGGGCGAGCATGCCCAGGACGCGTACGACCTCGGGGAAGACATCCGGGCCGCCATCGTCGCACGCACGCAGGCCGAGCTCGCCGAACTCGCGCTGCGGGACGCACTCACCGGGCTGCACAACCGCCGATTCCTCGACGAGCAGCTCCAGGAGCTGCTCGACGACTCCGGCAAGGCGATCGCGGTGGTGTTCCTCGACCTCGACGACTTCAAGCTCGTCAACGACACCCACGGTCACGAGGTGGGCGATGCGGTGCTGGCGAATGTCGGCAAGCGGCTGAGCGGCGTGGCCCGCACCTCGGACGTGGTGGTACGGCTGGGCGGCGACGAGTTCGTCATCGTGTGCATCGATGCCGGAGCCGAAGAGGCGGCCGCTGTGGCTGGCCGCGCGATCGGGGTGCTCCGCGAGCCGATCGTGGTGCGCGACACCGTGATCAGCGTCAACGCTTCGGCGGGCGTCGTCGCTGCGGGACGCGGCGTCTCGCCCCGGGAACTGCTGGATGCCGCGGATGCCGCCATGTACCGCGCGAAGCGCGACGGCGGCGGCCGCACGTCAGTGTGAGGTGAGTTCCGGCTCGGGGACGATCCGCAGGCCGCCGGACGAGTTGGCGGTGTCGACGAGCTCGTGCAGCCAGAGCCTGTTGATCTCCGGCATGGGCCCGTCGTACTCGAAGCGCAGCTGGGTCACGGGAGAGATCCACATCGACTGCCGCGCAGACGTCTTCTCGTCGACGATCGCGAACGACAGGTTCTCGCGTCGGCGAAGCTTCGCCAGGATGACGAGCTCGATGTGAGCCAGCGTCCGGTCGTCGATGGTGAACGCCGCAGAGGGCGAGCCGTAGTGAAGTGTGCCCACACCCTGATCCTACGGGTCTCGGGCCCGCGCTACGCTGGACGGCATGGCGATCGTGAACCGACTCACTGTGGATGGACGCGACTACTTCCTTCCTGACCCGGTCACGGAGCTCAAGGGGAAGATCCTCGAGGCGATCAAGGCAGGCGGCGGCTACGTGAACGTCCCGCCACTGCGAGGCGGCCCGGGCGTCGACATCCTCTTCTCGCCGGGGATGCCGGTGACCTGGTCCCAGTTCGAGGTCGGCGACGCGAGCGCGCCGGCCGAGGATCCTGGCGAAGACAACGCCGACTACGACCTCTGACGCCGACGGGCCGGCGACTCTCCGGGTCTGCGCGATTCAGTTGCGCTGACGCAGCAGGTCGCCCATGGCGTCGGCGCCCAGTGGAACTCCCCACAGGAACCCCTGCCCTCGCCGACAGCCTCGGCTCACGGAGCGCTCGAGGTCCTCGACGGTCTCGATCCCCTCGGCGACCACCCGCCAGCCGTGGTTCGCGCTCGTCTCCACCACGGCGGCGATCGCCTCTTCGGCTGCGGCATCCGCCCGCTGGATGAGCGAGCGGTCGATCTTGACCTCGTCGATGGGCAGGCTCTCGAGCATGGCGACCGTCGTGTCGCCGACCGCGAAGTCGTCGACCGAGATCGTCACCCCGACGGCTCGCAGCGTCTCGATCGCCGCCAGCATGGGCGGGCGCAGCTGCGGCGACGGGGCCTCGGTGATCTCGACGGTGACCATGCGCGGGTCCAGGCTCAGCTCGTCCAGCCCCGCGATGACGACCTCGGCGTAGCCCGACGAGAAGTGCGCCGGCGACGCGTTGACCGCGAGGCCGACCTCGTAGCCCTCGTTCCGCCACTGCGCGACGCGCGCCGCGGCGTGCGAGAACACGTACGCATCGACCTGATCGAGGAAGTCCCCCTGCTCCGCGAGGGGGATGAAGACGTCGGGCGGGACGGCGCCCAGGACGGGGTGCGCCCAGCGGCAGAGGGCTTCCAGGACGACCGGAGAGCCTGCCGAAGGCACGTCGGTCGCGGCGGGATCCAGGTCGTACTGGCCTTGGAAGGCGATCGAGAGGTCCCCGGCGGCGAGGGCTCCGCGCAGATCACGGGAGAGCTGGGCGGAACTGAGCATGAGACCACCCTGTTGATCCGCGGCAACTGTCGCAACACCAGACAACCGCGGGACGTGTGCGTATAATGGCGCGCCCGGCGGATCCTGTCGTGCCGCTCCCGGATTCCCCGGGTGCGGGGCTACTGTAGATGCGATGGGCACGCTCACTTACGACTCCCGCGTCACGACCTCGTTCGACGACCGCATCCTGGCGCACCTGCAGGCCGTCATCTGGGCGAAGCTGCGCCGCGGCGAATCGTTCCCGTTCACGTGGACCGACCCGGCACGCAGCGGGCTCGGGCGCACGTCGATCTGGCTCAGCCCGAGCGTCTCGCTCACCTTCGAGTACTTCGGCGGGCGTCAGCCCCGCCTGAATCCGGCCTGGGTCGAAGCGCTGACGAAGTCGGCCAACTCCCCGGGCGGCCTTCTGCTCGTCCCCGAGCCGGACGGCCCCGCCGTGCCCGCGGGCGCGAAATAGTCCTTCTGCACCATCCTGTCAAGGACCGCCGCGCCGCGAGGGGCGCGATCTAGCGTCGAACCATGACGCAGCACGTTCACGATCTGGACACCGGCTGGGCCGTCCGATGGACGAGCCCCGAACGCGGTGAGTGGACCGCCGACCTCAACGGGATGGTGGTCGGAGAGGTCCATCGCGATGAGGGCCGCTACGTGGCAAGGCGCGGCCGGCGCACCCTCGGACGGTACCGCTCGCTGGATGCCGCCATCGAAGCCGTCGACCACCGCGGCCTGACGACGATGGAGCCCAACCGGGCGTGGGTGCTCATGCTCACCGGCATCAATGTCGGCATCGTGGCCGCGATCTCGCTCGTCGCGACCGCGATGCTGCGCTGAGCGACCCGACGGAACGCCCTCAGTCCCAGAGGCTGGGCGCCGCGGCCCGCGTCGACGGCAGCGCGGCCCCGTCCGCCCAATCCGCCACCCAGTCGGGCAGCGGGGGCAGGTCGTCGGGGCGGCCGAGCGCAGCGAACAGCTCCTCGGTGTTCACGACCCCGCCGCTCTTGCGCAGGAACCGTGCCCGGACGATCATCTCGGCGTACACCTCGCCGCCGACCACCGCACGGTGGATCTGGTAGACCGCCTTGTCGTCGTGCCCGTACAGGCGGGATTCGACCGTGAAGCGCTGCCACAGCTGCAGGGACTTGCGGAACGTGACGGTCTCGCTCGCCACGACGGCGTACCAGTCCCGTTCGGCCATGGCGTCCCACAGGCCCGTGCGGATCAGCAGATCGAACCGGCCGAGGTCGAACAGCGACGCGTAGCGCCCGTTGTTCATGTGCATCAGCAGGTCGATGTCGGTCGGCAGCGTCGTCAGTCGCACGCGCCCGACCGAGCGGGGCGGGATCGGACCGCTGCGCCGCAGCATCGCCTTCGCGCGCATGATCGTCAGAAGGGTCCGCCACCACACATTCACGAAGTGCGATCGTAGCGATCGTCGAGGCCGATGCCGATTCGGTTGCCGATTCCTACAACAGTGGTGGCGGCATCCGTCGATGTCCGCGGTTCGAGGGCACGCGCCGATGTGCGCGGCGTCCCCGCTCTGGTAGCAAGTCAGAGTGACCGATACGACCGCAGGCGTCCTCGCCCCGCTCGCCGCGCACGACGCGGGCGAACTGCTCACCCTCCAGCGCGCGGCGTACGCGACCGAGGCGCAGATCTACCGCGATCCGTTCCTGCCCGCGCTCACGCAGACGCTCGACGAGCTCTCGTCCGAACTGCGGGGCCCGGGGCTGGGCCTGCGGTCCGGCGGGCGGCTGGTCGGTGCGGTGCGATGGACCGTCGACGGCGACCTCGCCCACATCGGCCGTCTGGCGGTCGCGCCCGACCTGCAGGGTCGCGGCATCGGCACACGGCTGCTGCGGGCCGCCGAGCAGGCGAGCGGAGCGGACCGCTTCGAGCTGTTCACCGGCCACCTCAGCGAGGCGAACATCCGGCTGTACGAGCGCGAAGGCTACGTCGTCGACCGGCGCGTTCCGCTTCACGCGGGGGTCGACCTGGTCTACATGGTCAAGACCGGCGATCGCTGACGCGGAAGCGCACGACGTCACCGCCGCAGCATCCTGTCACCGGCATCCATCCGTCATACGTCGTTCACGCGCCGTTCGCGCGATTTCACGTCTCGCGACGAGCCGCGTAGAGTCTCGCCCATGGAAGCCGAAACCCAGACCGACATCGTCGTCCGTCCGGTGCGCGACGTCGACGCCGAGGCCCTCGGGCGCGTCCACGCGACGTGCTGGCACGAGACTTACGATCACCTGATCAGCAAGGCCGCCCTCGAAGCGGTCTCACCCAAGCGCCTGGCCGAGCTGTGGACCCACTGGGCCGCGCAGGGCCCCGAGTTCAAGATGTTCGCCGCCCTGGTGAACGGCGAGATCGTCGGCTTCGCGGGTTCCGGCCCGGCGCGCGACAAGGATGCGCCGCGGTTCCGCGAGCTGTACTTCATCTACCTGCTCGACGCATACCACGGCACGGGCATCGGCCAGAAGCTCTTCGACGCCGTCGTCGAGCCCGGCGAGGACCTCTACCTGTGGGTCGCCGACGACAACCCCCGCGCGCACCGCTTCTACGTGCGCAACGGGTTCACGCTCGACGGCGCGTCGCACACCGAGCCGTTCCTCGGCGAGACGCTCACCGAGGTGCGCTTCACGCGCTGACCTTCTTCGCAAAGGGCGTGTCCGGTCCGCCGGGCACGCCCTTCGTCGTTCCGGCGAGGCGGCGGAGTGAAGGATGCCGGGCAGCCCCGGATCCCCACGATCCGCTCCGCCCGCCGATCCGCGAGACTGGTCGCATGCCCCCACGCACCGCGCTCACCGTCTGGCCGCTCGACGGCATCCCCGAGATCCTGTCCGGGACCGACCTCGTCTCCGTCATCGCGGATGCCGCGGCCGGCGAGCTGCAGGACGGCGACATCCTCGTGGTCACCTCGAAGATCGTGTCGAAGGCCGAGGGGCGCTTCGTCGTCGCCGACGACCGCGAGGACGCCATCACCGCCGAGACCGTGCGGGTGGTGGCATCCCGGGTGACCCCGTCGGGTTTCACGACGCGCATCGTCGAGAACCGGCTCGGCATGGTGTCGGCCGCGGCCGGCGTCGACGCGTCCAACACCCCCGAGGGCACGGTGCTGCTGCTG